>Ga0265295_1003143_pt1 | contig 24640 bp, 30 predicted proteins | sample Munlansysbiofilm_FD_192503 | JGI IMG/M metagenome (GOLD analysis project Ga0265295, IMG submission 192503) | Leachate microbial communities from a municipal landfill in Southern Ontario, Canada - Methane capture system biofilm | ecosystem: Engineered > Solid waste > Landfill > Unclassified ... | reverse complement strand
CGCAGTGTGGACGCGCGACGTCAACCGCGCCATCCGCGTAAGCCGCGCCGTTGAAACGGGCCGCATGTGGGTGAACTGCTACAACAGCATCCCGGCGGGCGCTCCCTTTGGCGGATACAAGGAATCGGGCATCGGACGTGAAACCCACAAGATCATGCTTGAGCATTACACACAGCAAAAGAACATCATGATCAACCTGGGCGAAAATCCCACCGGCTTCTATCCCTAGAGCCTTTTCGCATTGAGAATGGATATTCTCGATGCTTCTAGACGCCCGCTTCGGCGCGTTACAGCGCAAATACATAGCGCTTACGCCTCTGCGGCGGGCGTCTGCTCACGCAGCCGCCAGAGCAATTTCAAGCGGCAGCCGTTAGGGGACGAAGAAGCCTTAGAGATGGCGACAGCATCGCTAATGAAATTGCTCTGAACCTGATTCACGCTGAAATGCTTCATATTTCAGCGCTGATGTTCTGCCGGAATTTGCATTTTTCGGCAGAATCCACGCACGTAGCGGCGCGCTGCACTCGCGTGCAGCGCGCCGCATGCCGTCACTGCGGCTGCTGTGCTGAAAAATCGTGCTGGGGAGCATTGCGTGGCGTCCATTCATGCGTGCCATATGCCGCCAGGGCCGAACCCAAAAAAAAGAGGGCCGTCACGACCCTCTTTCGAAGTAATACGTATGCCGCCATATGAACAAACCAGAACAGATTACCCTGGCATGCCGCATGGCTCCTGGTGTTGATTGCCTTTGCGCGTATATGTTCCCAAGGTGTTTGGCACGCCGGATTCGGCTTGTAACTGGCAGGATAAACTGCGCTTATGCCTTCATCTGGGGCGTCTGCTCATACAGCCGCCAAGGCAAATTCAAGGTAGGATTTCCTAAGCCGGGCTTTGGGCCTGATACGCGTTACGCCCAGTTTCCAGGCCGACGGATTGTCTTGGGTGCTGCCGGGGCTGTCACGTCGAGCCACACCCGCATTTCATCAACAACCGTTCTGAGTTTTTTGTTAAAATCATCTTTTCGAACTATGGAACTATTGGCCCCAAAGCATCTGTGCACCTTAACGGCATCGGAAGTCGGCGGGACACTTTCAAGATAATTTGTCCAGTTGCTTACGATGCGTTCCATCTCTTTTCTTTGCTTGTTTGTAATATCAATCTTCGAATTAATCATGCCACAGTTTGACACAAATAAAAAATCAGCACAAGTTAATTAAAATTTTTTCACGTAGCTGATGCGCCGCGCGAAAAATGCGCCCTCAGGAGCGTAATAACTTAGCGAATGTATCGTTGCACATAGTGCAATAGAATTGCAAGGCGGGGTTTTTGGCCCCGCCTTTTTTGGCTTATCTACTTGGCCTGGGTAATCCTGTCGCGGCTGATGCCATAGTAGTCGGCCGACAGCTCGATGCCGATGTAGCCACGGTTAGATTCAGCACATGCCACTCCCACAGCGCCACCGCCCATGAACGGATCCAGCACAGTGCCTCCTGGCCGTGTGATGGCCAGGAGGTCATGCATGAGCGCCACCGGCTTGCTGGTCAAATGAACCTTCTGAGATGCGATGACAGAGTATGAGTACAGACCCGGCAGGCAAGCCCGGGACGGTGACGCCAGGCGGCCTTTTGATCCATAAATGACGAATTCACATTGCTGGCGAAACCTGCCAACTTGTGGCCTCGCAGACCTCTTATCCCATGGCACAATCCCAAGCCAGCGCCAGCCCGCACCCTGCATTGCATCAGTTAGGGCCGGGAGCTGCCGCCAATCCGTAAATACCATTATTGGTGCACCATCTTTAGCAATACGCCAGCACTGGCCAAGCCATAACGTGCACCACATGGTCCAGCTGCGCTGGTCCTTAGCATCGCCTAGCATCGGTGGGTAGAACCGCTTTGCGCTTGAGCTTTGGTATTTGCTCGCGGGGTCAGCCTGTTTAGCGCTCAGGCTTGCCCCACCCGATGAATACGGAGGGTCTGTGAGAACAGCATCCACACTGATCTCTGGCAGTGTTGACAAGATATCCAGGGCATCACCATTAAATAATGATATATTGCCAACGGTATCATATTGACTCATGAGATAAACTCCGTGGGCCGTCTGGCGGCTCGGAGCTGGGGCGCGTGGCCCTCACGATTGTGTACGCCCCGCACCTGGGGCATTTGAATTCCATTTCCTTGGCTTGCCCCTTGGCCAGAAGCCTGCCGCAGCGTTGACATCTAATCTCGTTGCGATTGTCCGTTTGCATGGCTCGTTACATAGTTGCGCCCCGTACAATATCCGCCTACTCTGTGCCGTCTCGCTCGAGACACAAACAGGCGGATACTCTGCATAGCGTTGACGCGCTATGTAGGGCCGTGGTGCGGTGTGTTCCCGCCGCGCCGGTAGGGGCGTTACCGCGCCCCTGCCACTGTAAAAGGTTATTTACCAAGCATGGCCCAGCCGCATCGCATGTCCAGCCAGTCCCCCCACGCTTGGAGCATCTTACGCCGCTGCTCTAACAGCTCACTTCTTTGATATGCAGCCCGAACCGCATTTTTATCTTCGTGCGCCAGTTGTCGCTCGATAAGCTCACTAGCCCAACCTTCTTCACGCAAAACAGTAGCTGCCATTGCGCGGAAGCCGTGTGCCGTCATTACATCGCCGCTATAGCCCATTCGCCGTAATGCAAGGTTTAAAACACGTCCTGTTTCATTTCTCCTTTTGTCCCAACGGGAAGGGAAAAGCCATCTACTGTGGCCAGTCACTGTCCGTAGTAGCCAGAGGGTTTCCAATGCTTGCTTCGGCAGCGGTATAGCGTGGGGTTTTTTCATCTTCATTTTGTGCCCCGGAATTTTCCAAATCCCTTCCCCCATATCGAATTCATCCCACTCGGCCTGACAAATTGTCCCCGGTCGCGGAAATAGCAGCGCCGTAAGTTTTAACATACACTGCCGTTTGATTCTTGTCGGAGTTTTACGTGCCCATGGTAGCCGTTCAATGTCCATCATCAGCCGCCCGATATCTTTGGCATCCAACAACGCTGGACGGGGGCGGCTCTTTTTTTGTTTCAGTGCGGCTCCTAAGTCTCGTACAGGATTTCTCAAAACATGGCCGCATGCAATGCCATATTGCATGATTTGTGACGCGTGACTTTTAACTTTGCGGGCCACTACTAATGTACCCCGCGCTTCTATCCTACGCAGAACTTTCAGAAACTGGGGGGCGGTGAGTCGCTTCGCTTCCCGCTCGCCAGTGTAAACCAGCAAATCGCGCTCAAGCCGTCGCCATGATTCATTCGCATACTCAAGATTGCCCTCAAGCATCGTGTTTTCCCACCATTCGCGCGCTAAATCCCGAAAAAGAATTGCTGCCATAAGACCTCCTAATTTTTCAGTCTTATCGGCAGGCTCTTGCTTTTCTGTCCCGCTCTCGGCGTGGGAGACGTACATGGGGACCAGGCGCGGCCAGTTGTTGGTGATTTTGAGACGCTCTCCAGCACAGGGTATACAGTCGGTTTCGAGGGTAACATTGTGTCGAAGGGGGCACTCTGCCTATCAGACAAGACTGGTAACGCATGGATCAATGCAGGGGCTGGCACGAGCAATTTGTTTCGCATTGATTCAGGCCGCGTTGGACCCATTGGCCCTGCCAATGCCCCACGCAGGTGGGGCAGCCTTGCGTGCTGTTACCTGGGGATACCGAGATAACAACACGCCAATGCGCCCCATGCGCGAGGTTTGTTGGCGTTGCCTGTCGGGACGACACGCGCGCTGTCTATGCCGTTGAGATGCCGCACAGTGCCAACTTCCGGCGAGCCGGTCGATGCAGGACCTTGCACCGTGCTGAAAATTATGCCCGTAGGTGCGAGACTGTTCCCTTTCTGTTGTACATTCATTGTACCGGCAATGGGCCGTGTCTTGTCACCGTCCACGTCTCCCACGCCGAGAGAGTCATATCCCGCCATTTCGCGAAGCATGCCCGTGAGGTCAGGCATAAGAAGAGTGTCCGAGGTCTTGTCCCACCAGAATTTGGCCACGCCGCCGATGTTGTTCCACTTGACCTTGGAGCCATCGGCAAGGGTAGCCCAGGCGGCATCGTGGGCCGCCTCATATTCGGCAAGCGAGGCAAACAGCCGTTTTGCGCCGTAGGTTGTGGAAAGATAGGCGGCCATCTGCGGGTATGTGGCCGCGAATGCCGTAATGACATTGGCATTTGCAGGCTTGAAGCCCGGGCGGATCAGTTCATCTTCAAACCAGGTGTATTGCCCGATGGGGTAGGGAGCCATGCCGCCGATGATCTGCCAGGCGTTGCCGGAATAGATCAGGGTGTAGACCTGACCTTGGGCCAGCGCGCCCACCTCAACGGGCACGCCGCAGTATGTGAGCGGCTTGGCCCCAGTGTCATTGATATTCAAGGTGGGATTGGCTGCGGTGTTTACCGTGGCAAATGCCACCTGAAGAACTACGCCCGGGAAAAGCGCGAAGTGGTCAAGGCTTGCGGTTTTGGCCGCTGTTGCCGCCGTCGTGGCGCAAATGGCGTACCTGCCGCTGACCTTGAGCAGATCTTCCTGCATGTAGCAGGTCACGCCATCGGGCCGCATTGTGCCTGCAACTTCTGGCGTGGCCACGTCGGGTATGGGCAGCGCGCCAGAGGTTTTGTGCGGGCGCAGATCCGTGACCGTGCCGTCCGCCTCGATGCGGGCAACCAGGGCGCGGTAGTGCATGAGGCCTGTTTCGTCTGCTGCGCTGTCTGTCAGGGGGGCTGTGGTCGGTGTGAGCATGGGCAATGCCTCGGCCACACGGTCGCTGCCAGTGTGTTTGAGGCAGACGTCAAGCCAGACGTTCTGCGGCAGGGTGGCGGCTTCTGGTGCTGCCAGCGGCAGGCTTTCGGCCAGTGCTGCCCGGATGCCGCCCACATAGCCCAAGCCAGATGCAAAGGCGTAGGCCTCTGCCGTTTTTTGCAGCAGCCAGCCCTGGGCGTCAAAAAAGGCCTGGCCGTAGACGTCGAAGTTGGAAAGCCGTTCCCGCTCGTCAATGCCGTTGAGGCGCACGGTAAAATCAAGCTGCCACACGTCGGCGCTTATGGTCAGGCCTGTGAGTTCTCTGGCTCCCGTGAACGTCAGCAGAAAGTTGCGGGTCAGGTTATTGCCCGTCTTTCCGTTGGCCTCGTCGTAGCGGCGTTTTTCCAGTGCCGGGAATGTGGCCACGGCTACCAGGGTGTTGTGCTCGCTGCACCAGAGCCCCTGCCAGTTGAAAACAAAATCGCCCATGTCGCTGCCCAACATGGCGCTGTAGACAACCTGGTTGGGGTTGACGTAGGCGCGGTACTGCGGGGGTATGGCGTAGCGCAGGGCAATCTGTGCTTCTGCCGGTACGCTGACGCCTGGCGCAATGGCCTGGGTGTGATCCTGCCCGGGCACATTGGCCAGAATCATGGTGTCGATAATGAGGGCCTTGCCCTCGGCCTGAAGGCGGGCAATAAGGCTCTCGCCCGCGGCGGTAAGTATAGTGCTCATGCGTGGGCCTCCAGTGTGGCGGCATGGTGGTCAAACACGGCCAGACGCGCTCCGGCATCGGCAATGGCGCGGGTGCTCATGGCGGCTTCTACTGTTTCTTGGTGCCAGGAAAAGCGGCCCACATGGGCCAGGGCCGGAATGGGAATGCGGCTGTCAAAGTAATAGCGGCGGCAGGTGCGGCCGTAGTCGTCAATGATGATTTCCAGCACGTTCTGCTGGTCGGGAAACTGCGAATCATCGGCAATGATGCCCACGCGATCCCAGTCTTGCCCGGGTACGCGCTCGGCCAGGGAGAGGCCCCCAAGCTCCAGGCGCTCAAAAATGCGGCCCCAGCCTGCCGTCTGCCCAGAGTCGCGCGCATTGGCGTAGGCATGGGTGACGCGCAGGCGGTAGAGGCGTTCCGGCTCGTTGCTGTAACGGGCCACGCCGCGCTGCCAGGCCAGCAGATCCAGCACGGGCAGGCTGCACGTCATGGGGTTGAACTGGCGCGCTGGCCAGATGGCCGCATCGCCCAGGCGCTGAAACCAGAGCTGCGCCGCCTTGCACAGGGCCTGCGCATTGGCCCCGTTCATCCAGAAGCTTACTTCCGGCAGACCCAGCTTGGTGTCGTCGCTCATTGTCCGGCCCCCAGCACAACCTCAAGGCTTGCCAGCACAGGCAGCGCCCGGGCGGGTACAATGTCCACCCACACAAATTCATTCTCAACGGCCTCGCCTGCCGCAGCCGGGCGGGTAAACTCCACGCTGCGCAGATCCGGCAACTGGGCATGCAGCTCCTGCGAGAGCGTGGAGAAGGAAAAGCGCGTGAGCGGCAGCACCCTTGTGAGTGTGAAGTCGGTATTCTCCCTGAAGGCGCAGCGCACCCTGTTTTCCACGCCAAGGCGCAGGGCTTCAGCCCTGGCCGCATCCATGCCCACAGGCGGGTAGACGGTGACGCGCAGATCCACGGGCGTGGTGGTTATGGCCATACAGCGCAAGTCGTCGCCGTGGCCATGGTTGCCGCTGGTCTGGACAAAGGTATTGATAGCCTCCACCAGCTCCTGCGGTGGAACGCCGGATTCGGTCATGATGTGGGCATTGGCCGTGCCCGGGCCGCGCGGGGCGTCTTTCTCAAAAAATATGTAGTCCACGCGGATGCCAGCGTATGCGGCGATCATGGCCCGGTAGGCGGCATCGTGGTGGTACTGGCCAACGGCCGCAAACTGGTTGCGGCTGCGCAGGCGCAAGGCTTCGTCCGATTCTTCGTCCGCGCCTTCGGTTGTGAGCCAGCCGTCCGCATTGGTGACGGCGGCAAGTCCAGGCACGGGCTTGGGCAGAATGGAGTAATAGCCCGGCCCGAGGTTGTAGGCAGCGCCAGTGGCTTCAGCCTGCACGGCCACCAGGGCGCTATCCTGCCCATCGGGTATGACGGCGGCGGCAAGGGTGGTGAGGCGGTAGGTGGTGCCGTTGATGGCCGGGCTTTCCACCACCGTGCCGGCAGGTATGGCCACAGCGCCAGCGGTGCCGGGGTTGCGGCTGAAGGTCAGACTGCCCAGGGCGGCTACAGCCCCCTTGCGGGTAACGTCCACGCCCCAGGCGAATACGTCCAGCCATGCGCCCGAGGCGTATTTTAAAAAGACGTTGGGCAGGGCATGCTTAACCAGTAGCGTGAGCAGCCACTGGCTGGGCTTGGTGGCAATGGCCGACATAAGCCGCCAGAAGGGCGAAAATTCCGAACTGTTGGAGAAGGGGGAACCGGCCTCCACATTGCACTGCGCCCAGGCCTGCTGCATCTCGGCTTCGGTTGTGGGCATGCCTGCCTCTGCGGCCATTTGCGTGAACAAGGCGTCTGTGGTGCTTGTATCAGCCATTTGCTTGCTCCGCTTGGGCATAGGTAAGCTGGAGGGTCAGCTCGCCGTAGTCCACAGTTTTTGCCGTGAGCCAGAGTTCCCCGGCTACGGATTCCGTAATTCTGGCCGTGCCGGGCACGATGCGCTTGTCGTCGTCCACGGCGATGGTAATGAGCACCATCTGGTACTTGCGTTTGCGCACGTCACGCTCTGCAATCATGGCCGTGAGGTAGCCGCGCTCGCGGATCATGTGGGCGATGTCCTGGGCAATGCTTGCGCGGTCGGCTAGCTTGAGGGGCTGGCGGCCCACGTCGAGCGCAATGTCGTTATCCACAATGCGCAGATCCCAGTAATTGCCGGGGTCGGTCAGTTGCAGGGGAAAGCCAAGGGTGCCTTTCATTGCCTCACCCCAGATAGCCCAAGCCGTCAAAATCATCGAGCGAGGGCATGGTTTGCGGCTGAATGGTGATGGAGCCGATGGTCACGGTTTTGCCGCTGTTGTTGGTGGAGTTGCTGATCTGTCCAGCCACGCCGCCAGGCAGGATCTGCGACTGGCGGGGAGCGGCAAGCGCGCCCACGCCAGAGGCTTCAATCTTTGGGCCTTCGCCGCTGATGATGCCCAGCTTCTCGCCGATCCAGCCGATGCCGTCGCCCAGGGAGCGCAGCGGGGCCATGAGGGTATCCAGCAGGCCCATGAGGGTTTGTATCCATGTGCCATCGGTAAAGGAGGCGGTGAGGTCGTTCCACCACTGGCGCAGATCCTGAAACATGGTGATAAGGCCTTGCCCCCAACTGGTGTTGGAAAACCACGCGACCAGGTCAGACCAGTAGTAGACCAGGGCCACAACCGCGCCCACCAAGGCCATGATGCCCAGGACAACCCAGGTGATGGGGTTGGCCAGCAGAGCAGCAGCGAGTTTGAGGCTGCCCAGAGTGAGTAGCCGAAACAGTGACACCAGCACACCGCCAATGAACTTGAGGCCCAAAAAGCCCCACTTGAGACCAATGGTCAAGGCCTTGAGCAGCTTGAACGCAAATGACGTTGGGCCCAGAACTGTCTTGAGACCCAAAAAGGCCAGCTTGTTGGCGGCAACCACCAGACCGAGAACGCCCATGACACCAGCCAGAGAGATGACAAATGTAGCGATGAGGCCCAGTTTGCCGGTTAGGCCTGGGGCAATGTCCATGCATTTTTGAATATACTTCAAAAAACCCACGATCTTGTCCGTCACTTTTTCAATAGTGGGCAGCATGCGTTGGGCAAAGGTGATGCGCACAACATCCCACGCGCCGCCAAGCCGGGCCCATACGTCTGTCATGGATTGGGCCATTTTTTTTGCCTGATCCATGTTGTTGATGCGGCCTATATCGGCAATATTTTTCTTCAGGTTGGTGGTGTCGTTGAGCAAGAGCTTGATAAGGCTCACGGCTTCATCCGAACCGAAGGCCTTTTTCAACTGGTCGGATTCCTTGACGCTCAAGGTGTCGCCAAATTTGCCCTTGATCTTTTCCAGTATGGTATCCATGCCCAGCATGTTGCCGCTCTTGTCCGTGAACTTGAGGCCCAGTTCTTTTTGGGCGCTGCCCACGCCAGCAAGAAAGGCCTTGTACTTGGTGCCAGCCTCGCTGCCGCTCATGGTGGATTGCAGCATGCCGAGCACGGCCATTTGCTCCTGGGCGGAGATGCCCGCGGCCTGGGCGTTGGCCCCCAGGGCGGTAAATGCAGCGCTCATTTCCATGCCTGTGGTTTTGAAAATCTGCACGGCATAGGCGGTGCGGCCGGCGAGCTGCTCCACCCATTGGGCGCGGCCCATTTTGTCCGCTTGCTGCTTATAGATGCCGTACATGGTGCCCATGTAAGCGGTGATGGTGGCGGCGTCTGCCTTGGTGCCCTTGGCAAGCGTGGCCGAGGCCATGGCAAATGTGCCCAGTTCCTTGCCTTCAAGTCCGGCAATAGCCGACTGAATGTCGTAGGACGACCGCACGACCTCGGCGGCGCTGCCCCCATACTGCACGGCGAATTGCTTGGCCGAGGTTTGCAGGTAGGCCAGGGCATCATCCCCCGTGCCAAGGCTGCGCACTTCGCCAACTGCCCGGTTGAAGTCCACGGCGGGGTTGACCATCTGGTACAGGCTCATGCCAGCGCCGGCAGCGGAAAGCGCCCCGGCCTTGATGCCCTCAAAATCCTGGCGCACGCTGCGGCAGGTGCGGTCTATGGCTTTTTGGAAGCCAAGAATTTTTGCACTGCCCTGATCGGACACGCCAATGGCGAACATGAGTTTTTGCAGTGCAGACATGATAACCTCGCTTCTAGCCCTTGAAGGCCTGGGCAATGCCGTTAGCCACGGCTATCGCCATCTTTTCCCAGTAATCTTTTTCCAGCCACAGGGCCTCGCCCATGCTCTCCTCGCTGGGTTCCCGCAGTGGGAACCAGCGGCGCGAAAGGGCCAGCATTTGTCCCAGCCCGTCGTCTGTCAGCGAGGCGGCATGGGCTTCTATTTTCCCACCGTGATGGACACTTCGGGCATATATTCGTCGAGCAGGGTCATGGCCAACTGCACGCCCACGCCCGGCAGATCAACCAGATCACGCAGGGCATCCTTGCTGTCCGCATCGACCGTGCGCATAAGAAAGTTGCGCGCCGGTGTAACCTTGTTGATGGGGGTCAACTCGTTGATATATTTGTTGTAGTCCGCCAGGGTGACGGTGAAGTTCAGGGGTTTGTCGTTGACCGTGAGGGAAATTTTCTTTTCCATGAGTAGCTCCTTATTGCGGTGTGCCAGCATTGTCGCCGGGGTTGACCTTGCGTTGAATGTACCTTTCCAGGGCGCAGACGCCCGCCTCATACAGCCTGCCCACAAGCTCCAGCCCACCCCAACCAACCAGAAAAAAAAGAGTGTAGTGCCATTGGGCCGGGGTTTCCGCCTGGATCAGCGGGCAAACCATGTTGGCCGTGACCACGCCGCCAACAACTTCAATAACTGCCTGGCCAAGGGTGCGGCCCTTACGGGTTGAGTGCATGAGCGCCCCGCCCGCGCCGTACAGGCTGGCCGGCAGGAGGATGAATTGCAGGAAGCGTTCAAGGTAGTTGAGAGATTCGGGATCCTGCATGTGCATCCTCGTAAAGCCCGCGCAGGGCTGTTTTATCGTCGTTAGAGTTTTGCAGGGCGGATTGCAGTTCAATGGCGTAGTCCAGCAGCTCGCCGTTGGTCGCGCCCTGGGCAGGCGGCACAGGTTCCGGCGTTTGGGCAAGCAACGCGCCCGGGGGCGCTTGCCGCACAACCTCAACGCGCGGCGCCGGATTGGAGCAGGCGCACAGCAGCGTCAGGCAAAGGGCTGTCAGCCCAGGCAGAAAAAGTTTTGTCATCATGGCGCGCGGCCTCCAGTTGCTTGCGCAGGTCGGCAGTTTTTTTGTCCTGGGCGTCACGCTGGACGCGCCAGCCCTCCAGTGCCTTGTCCACATTGCCCGCCCATTCTTTTTGTTCCTGCACGGCGGCGGCGTTGGCCTTGGCGGTTTCTTCCAGCTTGCCCATTTGCGTGGCCTGTTCACGCCCCTGCCAGACCAGCCAGACAACCACGGCCGTGAGCAGCACGGCAAAAACGATGGTGGCGATGGTTTTGCCCATTACTGCCCCCGCGCCATTTGCAGCGCGGCCTCAAGGCAGCGCCGGGTTCTGGAAGTCCAGCCCTTGCCGTACACCGGGAATTTGGGCCGCGACTGGTAGTAGGCAAGGCGCTGATCCGCGAGGGCGCGGAGCAGGGACACAAGATCGACCGCCGCGACCGCGGCAAGGGTTTGCCCGCCGATATCGCCGTCCACGTCCACCTTCTGGCCGCAGGCCTTGAGGGCTTTTTGCAGCAGCGGGGGGGTTGCGCCAGGGCCGGGGTTGAGCATCATGTCCACCAGCATAAAGGCCAGGGCGTCCGGGTATTCCGGCTTGATGTTGGGCCGCCAGTAGCGTTTTTCGTACATGACCAGGGCGTCAGTCTCCTCAAGAAGGCGTACATCATTTTCGTCAATGATGCCGTTGCCGTCCTTGTCGGGCATGATGTCGCGGTTATAATTGAGGGCCATGCCCCACTTGGTTGGGCCGCCCGCGTCGCGCTTATCGTCGGTGAATTTGTCGCGCCCTTCCTCGCTCATGCTGAAGCCAAAGGCGCGTCGCAGAACTTCCTTGCGATCCATGTTGGTTCCTTACTTGTCGTTGCTGATAAGGCCTTCGGTTTCTTCAGGCCGCAGGTAGGGCACGCCGTTGATGCGGATAAAGTCCGGGCTGGTCACAAAGTATTTGACCTTGCTGATGTGTTTCTGGCCGCCCGCCTTGTCGAGGTCGAGCAGGCTGTCGAGCACAAATTTGCAGCCGAAGGCCTCGACCTTCATTTCTTCATCCTGCCCGGTTTTGGCGTAGAACAGGATGTCGAAGGTGCCGAGGCCACGCCACGAGCCAGCCGCCTTGGCGGCTTCGCCCAAGATGCCAATAGCCTGGGCGTCCAGTTCCATGTCGCCGGAAGCGCCCGCCTCGCCGTCCACCCATCCGTTGGGCACGCCGCCATCCTTGGCCACATCGGTTTTGTCCTCGATGGTCAGGGTCGCCTTGCCCACGTTCATGGTGAGGTCGCCAATGGAAACATCAAAATTTTTGCCGCTGATGCGTTGCATGTAGAGCCTCCTACGCTGTCGCGGTTGCGTAGTTTGTCAGGTCAAGCAAAAGGTTGCAGGTGATCTTTTTGGGGCAGTTGTAGGGGCGCGCAGCAATGAAGACTTCCACGCTGTACTTGCTGACCCAGGTGAGGGTAATGTCGCCTTCCTTGGGCGGTTCAATCTCGCCGGGAAAGACGATGCCCAAAATGGTGCGGCTACGGCTCATGGCGCGCAGCGGAGCCATAAAGGCTGTCTGCGCCTGGGCAATGCTGGCCGGTGTCTGGTTGAGGCGGCGGTCGCCAATGCGGGCCACGGCCAGGGGGTACACGCGGCGCATGCACTTTTGAATCACGCGCAGGTTTTCAATGACCTGAAAGTCGCCGCCGTTGACGTCCAGCACGTTGCCGTCGCCCCAGTACATGCCCTCATAGTCAGGGTACCACTGCGGCACGGAGAAGCGCGCGGCGTCCAGCGCCTTGAGCACGGAGAGGTCAATGACGCGCCCGGTTTTGTCTGTGGGGCGGTTACTCCACACGCCCACCAGCGCGCCGGTGGCCACACGCATGGGGCTGTCGGCAACGGTGACAGCCTCACTGGCCAGCCGTCCGGCAAGGGTGCCCATCTCATGCCCCCAAAGGCTCACGGTCAGCATGACCTGGTCGGCGGCAATGCCCGCCTGAAGGACAGAGGCCAGGGCATGATAATCGGCAAAGGTCTGGCTTGCGCTGTTGAACTGGGGAGCGCGGGCCATGATCCAGAGGGGGCGCATATACTTGGCCATGATGCTTTCGGCCAGGGCCTGCATGGCTTCCACGCTGGTTGCCCTGGTGACGGGGTCGGTGCGGATGATGGCCTCGACCTTGACGTGTTCCATTGCCGTGTTGACGGCGCTTTCAAAGGCGGCGTCCAGAGCGTCAGGCGTGGATTCGGCCACAGTGTAGGGCAAGACGCAGCCGTACCAGTTTTGCCCGGCGTTGAGGCGCGCTGCCGTCACCTGGGTTTTGAGGTCACTGGCGGTTGCCCCCAGCACGGCGTCCAGATCCGTGGACTGGTCGATGGTGACGATCTTTCCGGTATTTTGGCAGTCAGCCGCCGCAATGCCGGTGAACAGCATGTAGTTTTCAACGCTGGTCAGCTCGCCCTGTTTCAGGTTGAGATTGTTTATCTGTACGGTTCCAAGCATGTTGTACCTTCCTGCCCTGTGTTATGCGCGGGCGGCTTTAAGCAAACTTTTGACGAGCTTTCGGGACAGTTCCTCGGCCTGCTGCGGCGTAACGCCGAGGAAAGGCCGCGCCGGCACGGTGTCGCGCCAGGACTGTTTGCCCTTGGTCTGGCCTGTGCGGATCAGTCGCAGGATCAGCCCGGCCTGGCCCAGGGTCATTTTTTCTTCAATCCATTGCACGGTGACGCGCTTTGGCCTGCGCCCGCCGCCCTTGGCCGGAACCATGAGGCGGTAGCCCTCGCGCAGCAGAGCCTTGGCCTGGGCGCGGGTGGCGCGGGCCTTGTAGTCCGGCTGGCCGTATACGGTGCGGGCGCGTTTTGGCCCCCACTCCTCGCCCACGCCCTCTTGGTGGCGGTAGCCGATGGCGGCCATGAGGGCATTGTCCCAACTGACGGTTACACCCTGGTTGCCTGCTGCCGCTCGCACCTTCATGTCGCGATGCAGCCCCATGAGCATGGGCCGGGCCTCGCGGCGCTTTTGGGCCGGGGTCATGGCCGCGCCGTCAACCGTGCGCTGGCGTTTGATGTTTTGCCGGGACAGGGTGCGCACATAGCCGCCCATGCGGCGGGCGAGTTTTTGGCGCTCCCTGATCTCCGCAGAAAATCTGTTCAGAACGTCATTGAGCTGCTTGTCGCCCGTGATGCGCACGCTAAACATGGTCGCTCCTCACGGATCCGCGCAGGGCTTTAAGCTCCTGCGCAGGGGTCAGCACTGTGGGAGCCATACTCCAGCGTGTGCCCTCAAATTTGATGGGGCCATCCGGGTCTTCCACCACGGCGAGGGCTTCCTCAAAAAATATATCCAGCTCAACGTCTGACGTGTCGCCGTCGTTGAGCGTGACGGTGATCTTGGGATCTTCCAGACCCTGGGCGGCGCGATCCGCGTCATGCTCCGCCAGCCATGCCAGCACCAGAGAGAGCAGGGTCATGCCGTCGTAGGGGTAGCGCTCCAGGTTGATGACGGCCTCGTACTTCCACACGCCGAGATCCAGCTGGCGGCGGGGCAGGTCGTCAACGTAGGCTGGGCCCATGTCCCGGCCAGTCAGCAACAGCTCGCCCTGGTCGGCAAAGGCGCTGCACTGTTCGCGCGGCAGGCCCGAGGATTCCAGCAGGTGTTTGACGAGGGCGGTAAACTTGCGCATGGCTGACCTTACAAAAGTTCAATGTCCGCCCGGGTGCGGCCCAGAATGTCGGCTACGGCATCCTGCGCCCAGGCGTAAAACTGGCGGTATGTTTCCGGGCTTTCCTTGGCGTCGTTCTTTGCCGCCTCGCGCCGCTCCACGGTGGAGAACTGGGGCAACAAGAGCGCCTTGGCGTGGCAGAACACGGCCCGCCGATAGAGCCGCAAGGCCCCCTTGGGAACGCTGGCCAGATCTGCGGAGCCTTCGGCCTCCCGCTGCTGCCGCCACTCCTCAAGCTGGCGCTGCGCCCACAGGGCGGCAAGCTCCAGATGATCCTGCAAGAGCACGTCCGCATATTCCTGGGGGAGGCGGTAGGTCTGCTGGAAGTCCGCCACGGGCAGATCCGGCCACCAGCCATCGCCAGAAACAATGAGGGGGCTTAACCCTTTGGAGACTGCGGAAAAGCTCATGCTGCCTGCTCACTGTAGTGGGGCGGGCCTTGCGTTTTAGGACTATGGCAGGCGTAAAAACGCAGTGCCTCGGGCCGTCACGCAAGGCCGCCCCGGTTGGGTGGGGAGTATCTAGCCAGCTTCAGACGCTGCGGATTCGGGCTGCGCGTCACTTTCGGCGGGCGTGATTTCTTCAGGTTCGGGCGCGGTGGTTTCCGCTCCCTGCGCTTTTTCAAGCTTGCGGGTAACGTCGCCCAGGGCGGTTTTGCACTTGGCCCCCAGGGCCAGCGCCGCCTCGTAGTGCGGCTTGGCCGTGGCGAGGTCGCCCGCAAGTTCCGCCTGCTGGGCCAGCACCTTGCGCCAGCGCCCGGTGATAACATCAGGCAGGTTCCAGGCATCGGGCGCGGCAGTAACGGCTGTGCTCCACTGGTCAAGGTAGGGCTGCACAGTGCGGCCGGCTGCGGTTTCGGCTTCCGCCCAGGTGAGCAGGGTGTCAGAAACAAAGTAGGGCAGCTTGCTGCTGAAGCCTTCGGGCAGGGTTTGACCGTTGCCCACGCACCAGAGGGCCAGCTCAAGGCCTTCTTCAATCATGCCGGAATCCATGAGCCAGACCAGGTAATAGCCGATCAGCTCGTGCGTGTGCCCGGCCTCGCGCAGGCGGCGCACATAGTCCGCATACTTGGGAATGAGCACATCGCGCTTGGTGATGTCGCGGCTGGCGTGGCTGGACACTTCCTTGAGGGCGCGCAGATCCTCCGTAAGCGAGGCTGTGCAGAAGGCCGCCAACTGCTGCCCGGCCATGAGGCCGGAGGGCAGGCCAGTGGGAGGCGCTGGGGGTGCCGCTTCCGGCAACTGGCCGACCACGGTTCCCGTGTTCGCCTTGTGAGCGCGCTGGAACTGGAGCATGAGGCTGCCCATTACCATTCCCCTTCAAGCTTGACGTTGTTGAACTCCCAGGCCACCAGCTTTTCGGGCGTTTCGACCACATAGCCCTCGTTGCGGCTGTTGTAGTCCTCGACCCGGTCTTTCTTGGGATTGTCCACAATCTGACGACGCCAGGAGCCGTCTTGCTGGTAGAGGGACAGGTTATCCAGACTGGTGATGACAAGCCCGCGCGCGGGGAAGTTGCTCGGCGTTTCCCAGGGCAGGCCGCCAAAGGTGGCAAGCGACATCTGGGCAAGGGTTTTTTCCGTAGGTTTGCCGCCAACGGCCGCCATGAGAGCGGACTTTTCCTGCGCGATCAGGTCTGTGCCGATAAGCGCCACCAGATCCTGACGCAGGTCGTGCACGGCCACGTCGAGGTTCACAAAGTCGCCGCCAGCGCCAAAGCGGATCTTGCCTGCCACATCGCCCTGGGGCAGCACGTTGGCGGGTTTGTTGTCGCGCATGTATTGCAGCCAGCCCTTGTTCACGTCCTGCAGCATGGGGTTGGCCACAAGGTTGGTGGTGGCGGCAACGCTGATACCGTTCCAGCCGATGATTTCCATATCGGAGGCAATGCGCGACTGCACATAACGCAGGTAGCGCTCGGCCATGTCGGGAAACTTGGCCCAGGCGTCAACAGTGAAGTAGCGCATGTAGACATCGGACTGGGTGGCGGCCAGTTCATAGGTGTACTTGGCAAGGCCCAGTACATCGCGGGGTGTGCGCTCGGCATCGCCCGTTGTGTCGGTGCGGCCGGTGACAGGGCCGGATGCGCCGGCCAGGATATTTTCGCCCTTCAGCTCGTCAACGGTGATAATGTTGATGCGGGGCAGGAAGGTGGAGGCTTCCACGATCTTGTCCTTGAGCAACTGCTGCACACTGGGCGAGATGGAAAACTGCTGGCTGACGTCGGCCACGCCATAGCCTGCGGCAATGCGGCCGCAGAGAATATTGAAACGTTTGCGGGTTTGGTCGCGCATTGCGTTGGCTCCTAGATCAGGGGGGTGTTTTCGTCGGCGGGGCCGGTGGTGTCGGCAACCGGCGCGCCGGGTTTGGCAGCGGCAAAGCGCTTGTCCATTTCGTCCAGCTTCTGGCGCACGGGATCCAGGGCCGTTTTAAAGCTATCGGCAAGGGCGGTGGTGAGGGCCGCGAAGTCAGGCGAGGTTTCGCCCTGGGGCTGCTTGCCATCCGGCTGGATTGTGCCGGGCTTGGGTTCGCCAGCCGCAGCGGGGGCAGTGGTGGCTGCAGGTGCAGCGGCAAACTTGCCTTCCACCAGGGATTTGATTTCGCCGAGCTGGCCTTCAAGCCCTTCAATACGTTTGTTCATGGCGTCGAACTGCTTCTGATCCATTGGGGGTTCCTCACAGGGAAGAAATTTTTTGATGAATGTAGTGAACCAGCCGGGGGCTTCTGCGGTGTCGCTTGCGGGATCCGCGCTGAAGCAGGAGGCGTCCACGGGTTGGCCCGCAAAAATGCTCGCGCTCTGCCCGCCGCAGGATGCGCGGCGCGAGAACTTCAGCTCGTCTGTGCCGAGGCTTGCGGGGCTGTCTGTAACGCCCAGGCCGCCAAGGTAGGACTTGCCCGATCCCGCGAAATTTTCCAGATGTTCAATGCTGAAGCTCAACCGCTGGTCGTACTGGTTGTCCCAGAGGTACTGGGCATTGACCGCCAGACTTGCATAGAGGCTGACCACGCCGTCCGCTTCCTCAACCTTGAGGGCCACAACCGAACCGTAGTTGTTGCCGAAGCGCAGATGATCGGGCCAGATTTTGGCGCGGTAGACGGCAGGGTCGTAGGTTTCGGCCATGTCGCGCAGCCACTGCGGGTCGATGTTGCGGCCGTCTACAGTCGGGCCGGACTGGGCGACTTTGACAAACTTGGTAATGAGTGCGGGCATGGTGTACTCTCCTGCCCGCAAGAATACCCTCGCGCGTGGGGTGATGGTCAACAAGTGCTTGTCCAGACTAGATAAATCTGGACACAGGGGCCGGGATTCCCGCCGCGTGATCTGCTATGCGTCAGGCATGGATGACGAAAACAGCACCAGCTCGCGCCGCAGCTACCCGGAAGAAATCAAGGACGCCGCGCGCGGCATGTACTTGAAGCGCTATTCCGCCACGGAGATAAGCGAGGCCCTGAATGTGCCGCGCCGCACGGTGTATTTTTGGATTTCGCAGGGGCAGTGGGACGACCTGCTGGCGCACGAAGCCCCGGAGCAGGCCGCGCAAAGGCGGCTGACCATCCTGCTTGAGCGGGACAACAAGACGCCCGGCGAGCTGAAGGAAGTGGACGCCCTGGTGAGCACACTGGAACGCCTGCAAAAACTGCGGGCGGCTGCCCGGACTGTGGGGCGGGAAGTTGCTGAAGCAGAGCCAGGGCCCGCAGGGATGGGCGACCAGGGCAGGGAGCGCAGGCCCCGTAAGGGCAAGCAGGTCAAGAATGATGTGAGCCGCCTGACAAAGGCGGATTTTGAAGCACGGCTGCACAAGCGATATTTTGACTATCAGCAGCAGTGGGCGGCGCAGAAGCTGATTTACCGCAACCGCGCCTACCTCAAGAGCCGCCAGATAGGGGCCACCTGGTACTTTGCCCAGGAGGCGCTGGAAGATGCCGTGCTCACTGGCGACAACCAGATTTTTCTTTCTGCCACCAGAGCGCAGAGCGAGGTGTTCCGCTCATACATAACGGCCATTGCCGCCGAGGAATTTGACATAAACCTCACGGGCAATCCCATTGTGCTGAACACGGCGCACGGCCCGTCCACGCTGTATTTTTTGAGCAACAACAGCAAGAGCGCCCAGAGCTACCACGGGCACGTGTATATCGACGAATTTTTCTGGATCACGAAGTTCCGCGAGCTGTTCAAGGTGGCCACAGGCATGGCCGCGCACAAGAAGTGGCGGCGCACCATCTTTTCCACGCCTTCAGCCCTGACGCACGATGCCTTCAGCTTATGGAGCGGTGAGGACTTTCAGCAGCGCTATGCCAAGCGCAAGCCCTGGCCGGACGATGCGGCCCTGCGCGCCGGCACGGCCTGCCCGGATTCGTGGTTTCGTCAGATCGTTACCCTGGATGATGCCATGGCCGGTGGCTGTGACCTCTTCGACCTTGCCCAGCTCAAGCTTGAATACAGCACTGATGATTTTGAGCAGTTGTTTCGCTGCCGATTTATTGATGATGCGCAGAGCGTGTTTGCCCTGTCATTGCTTGAGCGCTGCATGGTGGACACGGGAGAGTGGACGGACATTGACCGCAACGCGGCCCGGCCCGTTGGCAACCGCAACGTGTGGGGCGGCTATGACCCTGCCCGCACCGGGGACAACGCCAGCGCGTCCACCCTGTTGCCGCCTGATGTGTCTGGCGGCGTGATTCGCCTGCTGGAAAAGGAACGCTGGCAGAACAAGAGCTACCTGTGGCAGGGCGAGCGCATACGCGAGCAGAGCCGCCGTTACAACTACGGACACTACGGCGTGGACACCACTGGCCCGGGCATCGGCGTGTATGAGATGGTGAAGCAGTTCATACCCATGACCGTGCCCATTGTGTACAGCCCGCAGGTCAAGGCGCAGATGGTGCTCAAGGCTCTGGAAGTTATGGAGCAGGGGCGTTTTCAGTTTGACGCTGGCGACATTGATCTGGCTCACGCCTTTATGACGATCAAGCGCACCACCACCAACAGCGGACAAATGACCTATGCGGCCGGCCGCACGGAAAAGACGGGCCACGCGGACGAGGCCTGGAGCGTCATGCATGCGCTGGCGGCGGAACCTCTTGCACGACAAGATTCTGGCGGCGGTTGCGTGATTGCAATGGGCTAGCCGAAAGGAAGCATATGAAGAGAAAGAAAAATTCAGCGCAGGCCGAGGACAAAAACGCCGCCTTTGCCTGTCGTTTTGGCGACCCGGAACCCGTCCTCGCTGGCGAACTGTACGACAACCTGGGCGTGTGGCTGATCGACAATGGCCGATACTATCAGACACCCGTGCCGCAACGCGGCCTTGCCCGGCTGCTGCGCGCCAATGCCTACCACGGCCCGCTGCTGGAATTTAAAACCAACGTGATAATGCGGGGCTTTGCGCCCAGTGCGGCGCTTTCGCGCGCGACCATGCGCTGCATGACAACCGACTACAACGTCTTTGCCAATGCCTACGCCCTGGTGCGCCGCAACTGGTACGGCGAGGTGGTGGGCCTGACCCACCTGCCCGCCATAAACATGCGCCGCATGAAGGAAGCCGACACCTACGGTTTGCTTGACCGCACAGGGCAGATACAGGTTTTTGCCGCTGGGGACGTGCTGCACATAAAAAATTATGACGTGTCGCAGACTATGTACGGCATGCCCGCATACCTGGGCGCGATCCAGAGCATGCTGCTGAATGAAGACGCCACGCTGTTTCGGCGGCGTTACTATAAAAACGGCGCGCACATGGGCTATATTTTTTATTCTGCCTCGCAACAGCTTGACCCGAGCGACCGCGACAAACTGCGCCAGGCCATTGAAGGCAGTAAGGGCATTGGCAACTTTCGCAATATGTTTTTGCACATTCCCAACGGGCGGGAAAAGGACGTGCAGATCCTGCCGGTGGGGGACTTCAGCACCAAGGACGATTTGGAAAAGATCAAGAACATCAGCCGCGACGACATTATCGCCGCGCACCGCATACCGCCAGCAATGGCAAGCATCATCCCGCAGAACACTGCGGGCTTTGGCGACATAACAAAGATAGATGCCGTGTACGCCAAGAATGAAGTGACCCCGGTGCGTGAACTGTTGCTTGAAGTAAACGACCACCTGCCCGCAAGTATGCAGGTAAAATTTATTGAGGATGCACAGGAACAAAAAGAAGCATAGCCGCGCACATTGGTTGCCCGATGTGACGGCTATGCTACAGTTGCGGCAACGAGGTGTTGCCATGCGTATCAATTGCGACCGCTGCGGCCAGCCCGCATATATACGAAAACGCCGGGACGTTGCGCCGAGTTTTACCATTTTTTACTGCTTGTGCAGCAATGTGGACTGCGCCCACAGTTTTACGGCAGAGCTTACCCTGGGCCATACCATAAGCCCCTCGGCTTTGGACTTGCCCCAGGGAGCTGTGGAAAAGGTCAGGGCCTGCGGATCCCCTCGCGAAGTGCGGCAGTTGTTTTTGCCTCTGGTTCCGGCTTCACAGGCCTGACCCTGAAAAGGGCCGAGCCGAACACCAGCATAAAGCCCAGGGCCACAGCCCCGGGCCAGATCAGGCCTTTGTCTTCATACGCCCCATACGACAATATTCCGAGAATGACGCCAAGCAGCACAAAGGCCGTGGCAGAGTGTTTGGCAAAATTATCCGGGGTGTCCTTATGGCGACGCAGTCCGATAAACAGCAGAACGGGCAGCCCAATAATCAGGCTGCATTTTTGCAGAATAGCCCAGAATCCTTTGAGTATATTCATGGTTGCCCCACGCCGCCCCGGCCTTTGCGCCGGGGCGGTTTTTTGTGATGGTTAGTTAGCGTCCAGCCGATCTACATAGCTGTCCACTCTGTCGGCCAGCAATGTCAGCAAAAAAGCCAGCCCTGGCCTGCTGCCTGGCATTGCACCACCACCATCTCTTACGCCATTCAAGCCTCTGGCCAGTTCGCGCAGGGCGCGCGCTATGTCCATTAATCCAAGGATAGGATCTGTAGGCTCAGTCATGGCTCTCTCCTCCCGATTGGGCGGAAAGCGCGGCATGGGCCTGGGCTGCCTGGTCTGCCAACCATGCTAGTTGCTGTTGCTGCGCTGCAAGGGCTGCAAGGGCGGCCTGCCTGCTGCCGACCGCAAGGGCCATCTGCTTGGGCAGTTCTTCCTGCATGTCTTGCAAGGCGCTTTCCAGTGTGGACATGGCCCTAAGTGCCGCGGCGTTGTGATAGGGTTCCCCGCTCATGCCGCAACCTCCCGTCCGCGCTGGGCCGCGCGCGGGGCCGCCAACTGTGCCACCAGGGCCAGATCGGCCGCAAGCTCTGATTGACGCAAGGAAAGGCACTCAAGGGCAAGGCGGCGCTGCTGGCCAGTGCCGCGCTTGGCGTGCTCGGCAAGCATGGTCAGTTCAAGCTGCTGTTCCTGCACAAGGGCGAGACGTTGGGAAAGGAAGGATTTATTCATGGCTGGCCCCCGACTCGTTTTGCGGCTGAAAGAACACCATGCAGCGCACGGTTTTGCCCAGCAGGGCGGAGTTGACCTCTTTGCTGGCTGCCATGAGGCGGTGGCTACTGCCCTGAGGCAGCAGGCGGCGCAGTTCCGTAACTGTGAAGGGGCAAAGGCCTGGGGCTTTGGAGGCCAGGGCAACTTCGGCAAGGCGCAGGGCTATGAGTTCTGGATTTCTGGAATGGTTGAGTTTGCCTTCGGTATTGAGCGTGTGAAACTGCTGCCAGAACAGCTTGAGCATGGGCGGCTCCGCAAGAATCTGCATTTCGCGCTGGTAGCGGGCCACGGCCTGCTCGCCCACCTTGCGGCCCTGGGCCAGAAGCTGATTGTTCTGGTGCAGCACATGCAGGGCTGCGGCGTTGAGGGTCTGCTGGTCGTTTGCCTCTTCACGCAGGCCGAACATACTGAAAAGCTGATCAAGAAGGGATTGCGAGGGCATGTTGGCCAGCATGGCCCACAGGGCCACAAGGCGGCGCAGCTCGGCAAGACTGGCGTTGCCCGGCGTCATGACCGGCTGGGCGGTTTGCCCGTAGGAGCCTGTTTTGCGCAGGGCGGGCAGCACTTCGCCCGCCAGCCACTTTTGGAAGGGCAAGGCCTTGGGTTTGTCGCTACGGCCTAAAAAGAAATAGAGACCCTGTTCAGTGAGGGTGAGCATTTCTTGCATTGCCGAGGGGGTCTGAACAGAATAGACCCCCCTCCATTCTTCAGGAACGTGACCAATGGTTGAGGATCCCTTCCACTCATAATCAAGGGCAAGGGCAACGTCTTTTGCTACGAAAAGGGATTCGCCGTTCTGATCTGGGATGACACGGACAAGGCTTTCTTCAAAAGCCAGGGGCATAAGCCCGCGTGGGGATGGAGACATAAGAACCTCGTTTGTTTTCTTATTGGCCCTGCTAAAATAGCAAAAGCCGGGAGCTAAGAACCGCAAACGAACGGCCAGGCCTATTCCCGATAAATCGGTATTGTATTAGCCTACTCCCGGCTGAAAAGCCGTACTCATGGCCCTTTTTTGGGCATGAAAAAAGCCTCGCTCACGGGAAAGGCAGCCGTCGTTTGAGGTGTTCTTAGGCACCGTGTGAAAACACTAGAGAAAAGACGGCAGGCCGTCAAGCCCGCCGCCAAGGGTGTTAAGAATTACTGAACCCCTTTGATGGGGGGGAATCCGTTTCCACCCCATCGCAAAAGGCTAATCAAGCTGATACCCCAGAACATCCCGCACAAAGGTCATTCGCTGCCAGCTTTTGCCGTTGGCCGAAATTTTGCCAGCCACGGCAGAAAAGGAGAAGCACTCTGTTTCTTCATTTTCTGTGTTGACGCCGATGAGAAAAAGCTCGCCTGATTCCGCAACCACAGATTTTTTTACTTGCACAGTCATTGGGCCGCGCTTGGCATTTTTGAAAGTTATCAGCACGTCATGGGCTTGTACTGCAAGGGCAGAAAGCAAAATTTCGCTCATGTCTGGCCCGCGCTTCTTGGCTCGGCTTGGCCTGCTTTTTTGCGGCGCTACGTCTTCCAGCGGTGGCAGCGCGGCAAGGTCAACGGTCAGCGTATTCAGAAAGTCGGGGATACTGCCCGCGCCGTCTGGATAGCGTACCTCAGATTTGATGCGGTCAATCAGAAAGGTTTTGAACATTTTTTGACCTGGATACACGCCCCCCAGGTAGACGCCGCTACCCCCGTAAAGGACGCGCGTCAGCACTATTGCGCGTGGTTTCAGGCCGCTTTTTGTGGAATGGTAGTCAAAAGAAATATCAAGGCAACCTTTCCACAGCACGGCTAGGCCATGTTCCCATTCTGTAAAGACTGGGCTTGATTCGTCGCTTTGAATTTGGGTCACTTCGCCTGTGATCTGGTCAATAAGCTCCTCATGCTGCATTTGGTGCTCCGCGTGTATGGTAGGATTTCACTTCCTACCCTATACCTGTTGGCATCTTAACGCCAGCGACCTGCCAGGGGCGCGGTGGGGAAGTGCCAAAATATAAAGCGGGACAGGGGTTCGCAACAGCGTAATAAGTGTGATGTGCTGTGATTTCAGTGTAATACAGCGTAATATTTTTTGAGGTTATTTGTAATATGTGTTAAATTTCAGCATGTTAGGCATGATGAAAAATCACAACCAACCGTAATAAAATCACAGGGGCAAAGCGTAATCTGGTTACACTAATATTACTATATAATTATATGAAATAATGTAACATTACACATATTACGCCTTTCCGATGCCCCCAAAAATATTTTGAGTCTATTTTTCTAAGAAGGCCGTGGTTAGAGGTATTAGAGAAATTTTTCAGCATGTTATGTGGATTTTATGGGGAGAGGTGCTGAAGCTGGTTCAGCCGTGTTGTCTGCATGGGGAGGGGAAGGTCTGAAGGTGGATCCCCTTCTGTCTGCCGCCTTGATCTACTGGCGCAAAAAGCCCCGCGCCGGGAGGGTGAACCGGGCGGGGCTTTATGTGGGGGGAGGCAGTTTGTCAGCGGGTTTGCGGCTGGTAGTTGTGCTCGTGGTTGAACTTCCAGGCGCTGTAGTGCGGCATGGCGTCGAAAAGGTTTTGCACTTGCGGCGGGCACTGGCTTTCCAGTATCATGCGCTTGCTGAACTCTGACAGCGTCATGGTGGTCATTGCGCCGGATCCCGGGTCGATGATGTGCCAGCAGTCTTTGCCCTGGGACACATAGAAGGGGCTGGACGGGGGGTGTCCATAACTTTGTGTAATCGGTTTACTTGTTAAGTTGGAAACCTTTCCTCAAACTGTATGGCGAATCTGTTCAACGCTGCCTTCCAATCCCT
>Ga0265295_1003142_pt1 | contig 24643 bp, 16 predicted proteins | sample Munlansysbiofilm_FD_192503 | JGI IMG/M metagenome (GOLD analysis project Ga0265295, IMG submission 192503) | Leachate microbial communities from a municipal landfill in Southern Ontario, Canada - Methane capture system biofilm | ecosystem: Engineered > Solid waste > Landfill > Unclassified ... | reverse complement strand
CGTACGTACCGCCGTGCATGATTTTGAGGGAGACCAAACCTACAGCGAAAAACCCGGTCACAACTTTACGCTCAACGGTACGTTTGATGCGATCCATGCCGCCGATTTTGACGCTTTGGTCATTCCCGGAGGCAGAGCACCCGAATACTTAAGGCTCGATCCAAAAGTCTTAGAGTGTGTACGTCACTTCGCAACCGCCCATAAACCCATCGCCGCGATCTGCCACGGTGCGCAACTCTTAGCCGCCGCCGACGTTTTGGGCGGAAAAAGTTGCTCGGCGTATCCCGCATGCGCTCCTGAAGTTACCAAAGCGGGAGGCACGTACGCGTCTATCGAAGTAACCGAAGCCGCAGTCGACGGCAATCTCGTCACAGCACCCGCTTGGCCCGCCCATCCGCAATGGATCGCCAAATTTTTAGAGGTTTTAGGTACGAAAATCACCTTGTAATCTTTACATGTAAGAAAAGAGAAGAGCGTCTCTTTTCTTACACAACGACGTTGAAGCATCTCGCAAGTAACGATAAAAGGAGAAAACCGGTATGTTACGTATAGGTATTTATATCTTCGATCAGGTTGAAGTGCTCGATTTTGCCGGACCGTTTGAGGTTTTTACGACGGCGACGCGCGTGTTTTTAAAGCATGCAAAAGGTACAAACGCTCCTTTTGAAGTCGTCACGATCGCACGTACGAAAGCGGCGATTCGCGCACGCGCGGGATTGGTTATTGCTCCCGATTTTACGATCGATAACCATCCGAAACTCGATGCGCTCTTGATTCCCGGCGGTGTCGTGGACGAAGAACTCAAAAGCCAAGCGTTGTGCGAGTGGATTCAAACCGTCGTACCGACGACAAAACTCAGTGCTTCCATTTGCACGGGTGCTTTTTTATTGGCACGAGCGGGATTGCTTGAAGGGAAAAAAGCGACCACGCATTGGGAAGACATCGATGATTTAAAAGCGATGTTCCCCAACACGAACGTCGTCGAAAATGTCCGATGGGTCGATGAAGGGCATATCGTCACATCTGCGGGTATCTCGGCGGGCATCGATATGAGCTTGCATTTGGTGCGTCGCCTTGTCGATAACGATTTAGCCGAAAAAACAGCACGCCAGTTGGAATTCGACTGGACGCAAAACGGATAATCGGAGGCTCGGAGGCGTTGATGTCGTTTATCTCGCATTTAGATCATCTGGTTTTAACCGTTGCCGACATCGACAAGATGAAAAGTGAATGATTTACTATTACTATTAAGCTGACATACTGTATTAAGTGCAATATGCTGGTCTTTGAATTTTAAAATAGTTTGATATATATGTGCATATTCATTACGTAAATTTGTCATAAATATGCCAGTGTCATCACTTCCAACAACGACAGTCGGTTTTGGATCGTTTACTTTATAGTTATTATCATCAAAACCTAACCATCGCCATATATGATGCTCACTATAATGTTTATAGTAACTGATTCTGAGATTACTTGTCGGAAGGGTTTCAATAACAATGTTTTTCTCGTTAAGAAGTTTAATCATAATATTTTGTAAGTCTCGTAATAGTTCTACTGCAAATGGGGCTTGGGTAGGAATAACTTCTATAAACTTATTATATTCTTCAATACAACTACCTGTATGATATAACTCATAAAGTTCTTGAATAACGTGGTCGAGTTGATTAAAATCATTCAGTTCTTGGGTATCGAACTCTTCAAATATACTAGGTTTTCGCCATTTCAGAACAATGAGTGGATCATATTTTCTTGCTTTCCATGCTTCTATGATTTGATAAATATTGACAGGATTTTTATAGTGATAAATTTCTTGAAAATATTTAAAAATTTCTCCTTGCAATTTACCCAAATACCCGTAATATTCATTTACATTTTGAAGCAATTCATAGGCAAATATCAAGTCATCAAGCCATTCACCTTTTTTAATAGTAAGTTTACTTTCATACAGTCGCTTTTCCCAAAGTTTAGGGTCAATACCAAGAGCTGTTCCATGCCCAATGCGATTACCAGAATGCATTTCAAGAAAATCTACTGCTTCATAAACCATTCTTAAACCAGAAAGTAGATGAATAAAATCTTCCCCCGCATGATAAGTGAAATTACTATAACCTAAAAAACGGAGTTTTCTGAATGTCGGAGCAAAAACTTCAGGAGAAGCATGTAATTCATTAGCTGCTGCATCAAAACCGACAATAAGACTTTCATACTCTGGATGATTCATTGTATCCAGTAAAGAATTGCATTTTTTTATTGTTTTTAAACGTAATTCTAAATCTCGAAATGTGATTATATCTTTTGGTTTTCGTTTGTCTTGCTCCTTAGGAAAATGTGAGACTATTTTAAGATCAAACGCTTTTTTTATATCTTTTTTATAGCCTCGTTTTATTAAACCTATTAAGTCTAGAGATTCTGATAGCTTTTCTTTAGGTGCAAATCTTCCTTCGAGTACCGATAAGGAGTTACCATACATACCTTGAAGTTGTCGGTAACGTCTATAATATTCTTTTCGTTCAGTATATTCGCGCAATTCATTTATTGTTATTCTTTGAAATTGCTCAAACCCTACTTGATTTTTCTGTTGAACTAAAGTTTTTTGAAAAAAAGAATAAATTAGTAGATAGTAATGGAATAACTGAGAAAACCATCTGTTTGGCAAAGATATTAAATGATTATATGCTCGAATGAAAAAAAGAGACTCATACTGCCATGCATTAGTAAAATTAACATTTTCAGTTTCTTTCATAGGATGAACTATAGACGTGTAGTAAAGAAGTTTACCAATATCAAAACCTTCTTGCGTAAAATCGTCTAAAGGATCAATCTGTTCTCCATAGATCATTTGTATCATAATGTCACGTAATTGTTTAGCGATCATTAAAAGGCGAAAAAAATCTTGCTGTTCTATGTTGCCGAGTTGTAGATATTGTTCCGTAACAGTAGAGTTATTAAGTGATTTCACAAGGAAAGAGTAAAATTTTGTAGGGTTACTTAATGCGTCGTGCCAAACGATATCGGCTTCAGCCGTGCCCATGAGATGCATATGCATCTCATTAAGCCCTTCTTTGGCTATCATCTGGTCAAGTTGAGGATCAAATATAGAAGGCAAAGCACTTTTATCAAAAATAGATGATATCAACTCATTGATATCAGTACGAAACGATTTTTCAGACTGTTCATAAATAAAATAAGAGATAATTGCTAACGGTGAAACTGAAAGAATAATCTCTTGCCATCTCTCAAAACATTCAGCCTTAACATAGACTCTATTACTGTGAAATTCAAGCATATCTGAGAGCTCTTTGAAAGAATCAATTGTAAGCCTGCTAAGTGTTTTATCTTTTACAAAATCTTGCATTACATTTTTATAAACATAATCAGGCTTATAAGGGTCTTTAGAATGTATTTCTGCAAACATATATTCTTCTATATGTTTTGGATGATCTATAAACCCCTTGAAATAATAGTGTTCAAGAATTTTATAAGAATCTATGAAATTAGTAGCTATAAAAGATTTCATTTTTCAACTTTAAAATCGTTCATCATCCATTTATTGAAACCTTTTTTATATCCAAGAGCATATATTTGCTTTCTAAAATGATCTGTAGTATTTTGTTGCTCTTGAGAGTCTAAAAGATTGTAATTTTTAATATTTGCTTTTAATGTTTCATCAATTAGTGCGTCAAAAGCTTTTCGCATTTCATCTTGTCGAACATGAATTGGTAGCTTTCCAAAATCGGTATCAGTATTTTGTTTATCTTCATCAGGCTTAAATTTGAGTGTTGATAACTCGGCAAAATATGAATTAAAGTTCGAGACTATAGGACAAATATATAGGTGTTCGAAAAGATTTTTAGGGTTTTCTTTAATAGAACGATATTCCCCTCCTTCTTTTATAAAAAGTTCTGTGTGCCATGGTGTCAATGCTGACATTTCTATATATTGACCGCTCTCTAGTATGAAATATTTTTTCAAAGCGACCAACTTATTTTTAAAAAAATCAAGATTTTCACTTGGATTGAGATTAAATAGTGTTTGACTATGATTACTTCCCAAATATATTTCTATTTGAACATAAACAGCATTTAAAAAAGCACTAATATAAAATTGGAACATTTCAAGATAGTTTTTTTGTTTATTATTACTACGATTGTCTATTTCATGTAATGAATAAACCGTCCGAATCCAAATTTTTCCTAAAACATACATAGGAAGTTGCTCAATAGACTTTACTTTAACAGCCCATTGTGCGAGTTCTGTAAAAAGAGTATCGTTGTCTGTTTCATTAGTGTGTTCTTGTTTGCTTCCATTCGTATCATCTTTTATAAAAGCGACAGATTTTGCATATAAATAATAATCTCTTATCATAGTATTATTTTTCAATATTTCTTGAGCTTCTTTTTCGTCTTTTGCTTGAGTGATGTCAGCTAGAATACCCAGAAGGTTCCAAAATGATAAAAAGCCAAGTTTACCACCAACAGGGTTATATACATTGCTTAATATCAAAGGTATATAAGGGTTTTTCTTTAAAGTAGCTTGTTTTGCTAAAGAAAAACTAATATTGCCAAATTCAAAATAAGAATCTCTAAATTTATTATTATCAATTTTAAAAGTAGTTAATAGCCGTCGAGCTATTCGAGAATTTGGTTCATTGCTATCGAGCCCTATATGCGTCATAAATGATTTTGAGTTTTTTTCTTCAGAAACGGCAACATTGTATTGTTCAAGGGCATAACCAACTTTAATAAAATAAGATAGATATTCATTCGGTTTAATGCGCTCATTAAAAAGAAGATTGATATAAATTGCTGCAACATTTGCATCGGAATCAGAATATTCTGGCAATAGTTCTAAATTAGAATCCCTATCTATATTTGGATTTGTAATAACATATTTTCCAAGTAAATTCATTAAACTAAATGATTCAATTTCAAGAAGTTGATATTTTGCAAGTTGTTTATAAAGCGTTGTATAGAAAATATCATGAAACTTTGTCACATATTCAGGAGTAAGTTTATGGCCATGTTCCCAATATGCCTTAAATAGTTGCACAACTGAACGTATCGGTTGATTGTATAGTGTTTGTTCAAAAAGATGGCTATAACGTTTTGACAGAAATAATGTTTCCATCATTAAAGTTGAGTACTGTGCTAATGTTGATGTTGCTTCCATTTCTTCATCTTTTGGATGTTTAGGCGCAATATGAATTTTATCTATAAGTTGATAAATTGTTTTTAAATGAATACGATTTTCAGGTTTGAGAATTTTGACTAAATATTGTTCTTCAAGATGCTCAATTTGGGATATATATTGATCTTTATTTTTATCAAATTCATATTCCTGTAAAATTTTTTCAGGATCAATTTTTTTCCATTGCATCTGTCTTACAAGGGTTGAATAAAGTTCAATATCGCCTAAAAGAACCGTGATAATTTTTGGTGTAGTAATGTATTTTCTAAGGACTTCTAAAATTACTTTTCCTTTATCCAATGAAGTGTCAATGTCGTCCAGTGTGATTAAAAAAGCATCTTGCTTAAGTGCTGTGAGACTTTCTTCAATAAATTTATGAAAGTTTTCTTCGAGTTTATATCCATGCTTAGTATTACTTAATCCTTTTTCTAAAATAAGCTCAGGAGAATCCCAAAGACTGTCCTCTAGATGACTTTTCCCTACACCATCGAGCATAGATAGACCACCTGCCAACTCTTTTAAGCGTTTTTTCCAAGCTTTATATTGATCTTCTGTAGAGCCAAATTTTTCACATTTGATATATTCTTCTACTTGGTTTTTTATAAGTGTAATAATGAGTAAAAAAATATGTTCTCTCGTCTCAACCGTTGTAGGGTCAATGATTTTTAAAGGACAAAGCTTAAGATTACCAAACTTATGTTTTTCCATATGCAATGCAAAGGAAGATTTGCCCATTCCACGTTTACCATTTATAAGAATAGTATTATGAACATGGCAAATGTTGTCATCATCATTTTTCGTGCTAATATTAAATTTCTTAACTAAATCAATAAATGTTTTTTTAGCATCTTTCTGAATGAAATTTATATCGTCATATCGCTTTGTATCGGTCTCATGTAAATCTATAATTATCTTGTCATTTTCAATTTCCATGCTACATACCTTTAAATATAAATTTGTTGAATTATACCTATAAAATAGAACAAATTTACTTTTTTTGGGTGTCTCTCTAAAATTGAATAATTGTTTTGTAAAACACAGTATCGTTTCAATAATTTAAGATACCAAATAGATGGAAGGGTAAGAAAAAGTCTAGATTAAACTTAACTTTCCGCTCTAACCTAAACCCTTACATGTAAGAAAATACAACTAACTCCAGCACCTCAACCGTTAAACGGCACGCTCATACACGTAAGACCCGCTTCGGCTTTGACAAATTCAGTGATGTTGCATGAGTCGACGTTGTATCCGAGCGATTTTACAAGGGCTATGCTTTTGGGAAAAGCTTCGTTCATACAAAGAATATCGCCCATTTTAAGGACGTTTGCGCCGAAAGGCTCATCTTTTGGAACGGCGATTTGCGTAAAACCTTCAAAGGCATTAGCGTCCACCCACGCGGCGTTGATCAGTACGGTTTTTTCATCGAGCGCGGTGCATCCGGTTTTGAGGTGCAAACACCCCGTGACGTTGACGGGAATGACGCTGTAGCCGTAAGGTTTGATGATGGACTCCAACGCTTGGATACCTTCCTTATTCGTGCGAGGCGAAAGCCCGACAAAGATCTTCTTGCCGACTTTAAGCACATCGCCGCCTTCGATCTTGGCGGGCAATTCGATCTTTTCAACTTTACGGTATATGGCAAACGTTTTTGCCATCGCTTCGCTCTCTTTTCTTCGCGACGCCACGCCCATGGAGGTCAAAACGGCGATCTCGTCAAAGACGATAACGGGGTCTTCCACAAAGACGCTGTCGGGGCAATCTTGATTTTCGTCCAAAACGACGACGGTTGCGCCGCATCGCTCCAACATCGCGCAATACGCCGCATGTTGGGCGGTCGCTTTTGGCATATCGATGGGTTCGCTTTGTAAAAACGTGAGTTCACAGTTTTGCAATTTTGGGGAAGGTAGGTGCGTTATGGCGTAAAACATTAAAAAAACTCCAATTCTTCTTCATCGTTCGAAGGCGTGAGCAGCATCTCAAATTGAATAATGCTCGAAAAAAGCGATGCGTCTAGATAGTGAATATCCACGGCGGTTTTTTCTTTCAACACCGCGTCCGTCCACGCGATTAAATCCTCGACGATAGCGTTTAATATCACCATAATTTTCTTTTGATCGCCGTGCGTCGCCAACAAAGGCATATGTGCCGACAATAACGCAGAAAGTTTCGAGAGGGTGAATCCCAAGTCGCGAAATTCCATATTTTTTTCCAAAACGGCGGCATAGGATTGAAATCGTTCGTTGACATGTAAGAAATACGCCTCATCATGCGCAATCGTTTCGTCTTGTACGCTTTGGGCAAGCTCGTCGCAACTTTCCAAGATATCTTCAATATCCAACTCGTCGATGCTACCCTCGGCACAAAAATCAACGGCGCTTATTTTCACCGCGTCTTCGTAGTGCATCTTTTGCATATCCGAAGAGAGCACTTCCGAATCGTAGATGAAAAACTCCTCTTTGCTCTCGTTTTCTTTGGCGAACGATTCGTAAACGAACTGTTCGATGATCTCTATATTTTTTCCGAAGCGGTCTTCGTTTTCGAAATGCTTTTGGTTCCACTCTTTGCACAACGTAAAATAGAGCGAATAAAACTCTCTTAGATTTTCAACCGGAATAAACTTCTCTTTATGCCTGAGCGCACCCTCTTGGATGTAAGCCCGCGCCCTTTTGAGATTCGCGTAAATATAAACGGTCAGCTTCGACACGGCAAGGTTATGTACTTTGGCGACTTCGGGGTCTAAAAGATACTCCGAAAGCCTCGGATCTTCGATAATAAATTTTTCAAAAGGTAAAACCACGTCGTCTACCAATGCCTCAAGATTTTTCCTGCTAATTCCCATGCCGACCCTTTCCGTCTAAATCAAAAAAAGCATTGTAGCATAGCTTTAAAGCCTCACGCTCTTTTTCTTTTAAGCCGAATCGAAGTAGCATACAGACGCGTGAACATAAAGGAGATACGATGAACGAGTACGAGCTTTCCTTATCCGAAGTTGAAGCTATCGACGCGTATTGGCGCGCGGCAAACTACCTTTCCGTCGGACAAATTTACCTTTTGGACAACCCGCTTTTAAAAGAGCCTTTAACCTTAAAGCATATCAAACCGCGCCTTTTGGGGCATTGGGGAACGACGCCGGGGCTCAATTTTATTTACGCGCATATGAACCGTTTGATCCTCAAATACGACCTCAACGCCCTGTTTATCGCAGGTCCCGGACACGGAGGTCCCGCCCTCGTCGCCAATACCTATTTGGAAGGCACGTACAGCGAATTTTATCCCGATATTACCCGTGACAAAAAGGGACTTCAAAAGCTTTTTAAACAGTTTTCCTTTCCCGGAGGCATTCCTAGCCACGCCGCACCCGAAACGCCCGGCTCCATTCATGAAGGGGGCGAATTGGGTTATGCGCTTTCGCATGCATACGGAGCGGTTTTCGACAATCCCGATCTGATCGCGTGTTGCGTTGTCGGCGACGGCGAAGCGGAGACGGGAGCCTTAGCGACCGCATGGCACTCGAACAAATTTTTAAACCCCAAACGCGACGGTGCCGTTCTTCCTATCTTACATCTCAACGGCTACAAAATCGCCAATCCGACCGTTTTGGCGCGCATCTCGCACGATGAACTTGAAAAGCTTTTTATCGGCTACGGATATGAGCCTTTTTTTGTTGAAGGCGACGAGCCTATGAGTATGCATCAAAAAATGGCGCACATCCTCGAAACCGTTACGCTAAAAATTAAAATGATTCAGCATGAAGCACGAAATGAAGGCAAAACGGCGCGTCCTATGTGGCCTATGATCGTGCTCAAAACGCCCAAAGGCTGGAGCGGTCCCAAAGAAGTGGACGGACTTCCAACCGAAGGGTCGTGGCGTTCGCATCAAGTCCCGCTTGCCAATCTCGATCACAATCCCGAACATATCGCTCTTCTGGATCGCTGGCTCAAAAGCTACCGCCCCGAAGAGCTTTTCGACGAAAACGGCACGCTCGTAGCAAAACTTGCCGCCTTAGCCCCCAAAGCCAAGCGACGCATGGGCGCAAATCCACACGCCAACGGCGGCCTACTTTTAAAACCTTTAGCCCTGCCCCGCTTTAAAGATTACGGCGTTTCCATCGACGCGCACGGTACGACGACCGCCGAATCCACACGCGTTTTGGGTAACTTTTTACGCGACGTTATGCAAGGCAACCCTGACACGTTTCGCGTTTTCGGCCCCGATGAGACGGCATCGAACCGTCTCAGTGCCCTCTTTGAAGTTACCGAACGCGCATGGATGGCGGAACGCCTCGACACCGACGATCATTTAGCACCGCACGGACGGGTAATGGAAATACTCTCCGAACATACATGTCAAGGGTGGCTTGAGGGCTATTTGCTCACGGGAAGGCACGGTTTTTTCTCATGTTACGAAGCGTTTATTCACATTATTGACTCGATGTTCAACCAACACGCTAAATGGCTCAAAGTCACGAGCCGCGAAATTGCGTGGCGCAAACCCGTCGCATCGCTGAACTACCTTTTGAGCTCACACGTCTGGCGACAAGACCACAACGGCTTTTCGCACCAAGACCCCGGATTTATCGACGTCGTCGTCAATAAAAAAGCGTATATTATCAACGTCTACTTTCCGCCCGACGCCAACACGCTCTTACATGTCGCCTCGCGTTGCTTAAGCAGTTACGATGCCATCAACGTCATCGTCGCCGGAAAACAACCCGAATTGCAATGGTTAAACATCGAAGAAGCGGTGCTTCATTGCGAAAAAGGAATGGACGTTTGGGCGTGGGCTAGCAACGACGCCAACCAAACGCCCGACGTCGTGATGGCGTGTTGCGGAGACGTTCCTACTTTAGAGACGCTTGCCGCCGTGACGCTTTTACGAACGCTTGTGCCGGAATTGATCGTGCGCGTGGTCAATATCGTCGATTTGATGTGCCTGCAAAAAGAGCATCCTCACGGTTTTAGCGACGAGGCGTTCGATGCGCTTTTCCCCAAAGACATACCGTGCATCTTCGCGTATCACGGCTATCCGTGGTTGATTCACCGCCTGACGTACAAAAGAGCGTTTCACGACCACTTACATGTCAGAGGCTACAAAGAAGAGGGAACGACCACGACGCCTTTTGATATGGTCGTTTTAAACGATATGGATCGATTTCATTTGGTCATGGATGTCATGGAACGCGTCGTTAAAATGCACCCTTACGCCGAAGCGATCAAAGCGTCGATGCACGAAAAACTGACATGTCATAAAGAGTACATCCAAACCTACGGTCAAGATATGCCCGAAATCAAAGAATGGCAATGGAAACCTTTCGTTTAATCAAAAAAGCACCGAAGGTGCGCGGGCACTCTGCCGAAGAGAACCCAGTGTTAACGCAGTCTTTGGAGCTTTGCTTCAAAGGCGTGTCAAAGATAAAAAAGCACCGAAGGTGCGTGGGCACTCTGCCGAAGAGAACCCAGTGTTAACGCAGTCTTTGGAGCTTTGCTTCAAAGGCGTGTCAAAGATAAAAAAGCACCGAAGGTGCGCGGGCATTGCGCCGAGCAAAACCTAGTGTTAACGTAGCTTTTAGAGCTTAGCTCTAAAGGCGTGTCAAAAGTTTTTGCGTTTTTGCAAGAACTTTAATGTTATATGCTACGATACGCTTTTCAAAACACGTCAAGGATACACGATGAGATCTATATTTATACTGCTTTTTGCCTTTTTAACGCTCTTTGCCGCCGACAAAAGTTACGAATACGGCGATTTGGAAGAGCGACACGACGGCCTTTTAATCGAGGTTCAAACCCACAACCTTGCCAACGGCGTCGGAAAATTTTACTACGCTTCGGGAAAACTCCGCGGTGAGACGCCTTTTAAAGACGGTAAACGCGAAGGAATGGGAAAAACGTATTACGAAAGCGGCGAATTACAAGGCGAAGCACCTTTTAAAAACGACGTGATCGAAGGCGTTAAAAAGAGCTATTTTACCTCCGGACGCCTCCAAAGCGAAACGCCGTTTCAAAACGACCAAGCCGAGGGAATCGCCACGTTGTACTACGAGTCGGGAAAAATCCAAAGCCAAACGCCTTTTCACGCCAATAAAGCCGAGGGCGTCGCTAAGCTTTTTGACGAAAACGGTAAGCTTTCTTATGAAGTAACGTTTGAGCACAGCATCGCGATCAAAGGCTTTGCCTACGATGCCAAAGGCTCCAAAACTCCGATGAGCGAAAACGAACTTAAAACCGTCGGCCTATAAAACCGTGCGAGCCAACGCTTGCATATTTTTTGCGCTGACATGTAAGGCTTCAAGCTCTTCGGGGAGGAGCTTGTAGTTTAATATTTTCGTCGCACCCTTTCGCGTCACGACGACCGGCACGTTTAGCACGACGTCGGTCAAACCGTACTCTCCTTGTAAATATACCCCCAAAGGAAGCACCGAATGTTCGTCGTTGGCAATCGCGCGAATAATGCGAAACACGCTTGCGGCGGTACTGTGGTTGGTGTTGCCTTTATGCTTGAAAACCTCAAATCCCGCATTAATCACGTCTTGGTAAATCTGCGCGCGATCAAGCAAGGCTAAACCGTTGAGTTCGCAAAACGTATCGACGTCTAGCCCGCAAATATTGCAAATACTCCACGGAAGCGTGCTTCCTTTGCCGTGTTCGCCTAAAATATAGCCGTTGATATTTTTAGGATCGATGCCTACTTTTTTGCTTACGATTTTCATAAAACGTGCCGTATCGACCAACGTTCCCGCACTGATCAACCGCTCTTTAGGATACAACCCCTCTTTATACGCGATGTGCGTTAAGACGTCGACGGGATTTGTGACCATAATGACGATCGCTTGCGGCGCATACATGTAAAGTTCGCGAATGATTTTTTGAATCAGCGCGGCGTTTTCGCCCAGAAGCTCGTCCCTGCTTTGTCCCTCTTTGAGCGTAATACCCGCCGTAACGACGATAACGTCGCAATGCGCGCAATCGACGTAATCGCCGCTGTGCAAATGCGTATTGCGGGCGTAAGTAAACGACTCGACGAACGAAAAATCCGCCACTTCGCCTTGTGCTTTTTCTTGGTTGCGATTGACCAAGACGATCTCGCTCGTGCTGCCTAACGTTAAGAGGTAATTAACCAATTCGACGCCCACGCCGCCCGCTCCGATAATTCCAACGCGCATCTTTTGTTCCTTGATGAAAATGGAAAAGTATAGCACGCTTGCGCCCAAAAAAGATCGTAAAAATTAAGCAGTCTCAAAGTGCCGCCGAAGGAACGGGGCGACTCAAAAAATAGCCTTGAAAAAAACGACACCCCATGTCGCATAAGAGGGCGTATTGCTCGTACGTTTCCACGCCCTCGGCAACGACGTCGAGGTGAAATTGCCGAGCGATACCCAAAATCGTCCGCACCAAAATAACGTCGGCAGAATCAAACGTCAAATCGCGAATAAAAGTTTTATCGATTTTGAGCTCATGAATCGGCAAACGTTTCAAATAGGCTAAGGAAGAGTACCCCGTTCCAAAATCGTCGATCGAGAACGAAATACCGAGTTTGCTTAGCGTATGAATTTTACGCAACGAGCTTTTCAAATCCTGAATCAAAAGGCTCTCGGTCAATTCAAAACGCACTTTGGTCGGGTCACATTGCACATGTGAAAGCAATGCTTGGACGGTGGAAATAAAATCTTCTTGCTCGAATTGTTTGACGCTGATATTGATCGAAAGTTGCCAACGGCATTTGAAAGGGTCTTCTTCCCAACGTTTTAGCTCGCGAAACGCTTCGCTTAATATCCATTTTCCAAGCGGCACGATCAATCCGCTCTCTTCGGAGAGCGCAATAAAACGATCGGGCGCGACCTCGCCTTCGCCCTCTTTGTACCAACGCACCAAAGCCTCCGCGCCTATCACGCTCATAGGTGCGTCTTTTGCGTCGCTCGTCCACTGTTTTTGGTACACCAAACGCATATGACCCAAAGCAATCGCATCGCGCAATTGCGCCAATAAATCGACCTTTTCTTCCAATTTGCGTTGAATCGAGGGATCGAAAAACGCGATCGTATTGCGTCCCGCTTTTTTTGCTTCGTATAACGCGTTATCGGCATATTGGATGATGCGATCAACCGTGTATTCGTCTTGGTCGAAAACGACGATACCGATGCTAGACGTTAAGAGAAACGTATGCCCTTGCACGTCTAAAGGTTCGGCAAGCACTTTGAGAAATGAGGCGGCGTGCCGATGCATTTGAGCTACCGTATCGTCAAAAGTACCGAATTGAGAGTGCAACACGATAGCAAACTCGTCGCCGTTTAGATGCTCCAACTCCGAAAATTTCACCAGAGACGCCAAGCGCTTCGTTATCAGCGACAACACTTCATCGCCGATTGCATACCCGTGCACGTGGTTGATCGTTTTAAAATGGTCGATATCGAGTAGACATAACGCACTTAAGCTTTGATGCAACGCGTTATAACGCATGGCTTCTTGCAGCATCGCATGTAAAAATAAAAAACGGTTAGGAAACTGCGCTAAAAAATAACGCTTCAAAGGAAAACGCGTCTGCGTCTTTTTTTGCAACACCAAAAGCATTAAAGTAGACCCGCTTGGTTGCAAGTGTCTTTGATAAACGACGACGGGAACGCATTCGCCCCGTAAGTCCAATAAGGTCGAGTATTGCGGACGATCTTTTTGAAAGACCAAGCGATCGTCTGCAAAAAACGTGAGAACGCTTGGGTACGGACGCGTCTTGTCAAAAGAGGCTAAAGCGTCTTGAAGCGACCGGCTGAGTGCCAGCACGCGGTACGCTTCGTCGCACACAAAAACACCCTCACAAAAAAGCTCGGGCATCGTATCGCAAGAAGCGACGATGTGTTCCGCCGTCTCTTCAAGCGACGCTGTTTGCCGTGCTTTTTCCGTCGTATACGGCGTCGTCATAGCCTCACGCTCACGCCGTTTTAAACTCTGAAAGCGTCACGCTGAGCCCCTCGGACAACTTCGCCAAATGTTCGGCGGCGGAAGCGACCTCTTCGACGCTACGGGCGTTGGTGTTGGAGAGTTGACTAATGTTTTGGATACGCGCGATCACTTCGGACGTTTTGATGCGTCCCGTTTTGGTATCTTCTACCGTCTGATGCGCCATCACTTTTGCTTCGTCCATATTGTTGACCGTTTGAAGCATCATCGTTTGCGCACTTTGCGCCTTCTCGCCCAAAGCTTTGATCTGCGTCGCGCCCGTTTTCATCATCTCCGCCGTCGTGTTGACCGACTGAACGATAATCGCCACCGTGGCGTTGCTTTCTATCAAGCTTTTTTGCGTTCGCTCGGCTAATTTTCGAACCTCGTCGGCAACCACCGCAAACCCGCGTCCGTGGTCTCCCGCACGCGCGGCTTCGATCGCGGCATTCAGTGCTAACAGATTCGTTTGTTCGGCAATATCCGCGATGACCGATAAAATTTGCTTGACTTGTTCAACGTCGCGATCCAACTGTTCCAAGCGCGTCGATAAGTCCATTTGCGTAACTACGATCTCTTGCAAATCGGTCGAAACGGTTAAAACTTCTTGTGCCGAGCTTTGCAATTCGGTAGCGACTTTGGTAATCAGCAATCCCGAATGATTGGAACTCTCTTCGCTTTTAAGCAAAATTTCCGCGACGGCTTTGGTCGCTTGCGTCGTCTCTTCGACGTCTTTAGCGGTCTCTTCGCTTCGAACGCCTATTTGCATCGATGTACTCGAAAGCTCTTCGGAGACCGCCGCATTTTCGACCGCCGTCTTTTTGGCGTCGTCCAACGCTTTTGCCAATTGCTTCAAAAGGTGGTTGAGCACGGAGGTGATGTGCGAAATTTCATCTTTATTTCCCGTATCGATCACGTAATGCAAATCTTTATGCTCTTCGATATAACGACACCCCTCGATCGCTTTTTCGATGGCGCGACGAATCGCTCGGTTAATCACGAAAAAAATGAAAGACGCAACGATAAAAACCGCAAACGCGAAAGAAAGTCCCGTTGTTTTGGATTGGTCCAACTCGTCAAACGAACGTTTTTCGATTTGTTCTACTAAGGCTTTAACCGACTCCAAGGTTTTATAATAATACGTATTGGCGTCTTGATTGATTTGTTCCAACTTCTTTCCGTCCGCCGAAGCACGAAATTCCGCCGTTTTAATTGCGTCTTTATACTGTCCGACCAGTGCGAAACGCGCAAGGTTGACTTTGTGGTACGCCTCAAGCGTTTGATACGCGTCTTGAAGCATTTTTTGCGTTTCTTCGCTTTTCAATAAAGGAAGCAAAGCTTCGGCTTGTTGTAAAACAGCTCGGTACGTTTTGGTGTAATTATCGAGCATTCGCTCTTCGTAAAAAATTTGATAACCCCTCGTATGCACCGCAAGTTGGGAACTAAGCATCTGCATCTCTCCGGCGCGTTTGATCTTATCCGCCGCAACTTTGGCTCCGTCGGTATTGTGCGAAAGCAAATACCCTAAACTCACGATAGCCACTAAAAAAACCAAGAACAAAAAAATCAATTTAGCACGAATTGTCTGAAGCATAGAAGTCCTTCGATGAGAGTTTTGAACGGTCGTTTTTTCATGCATTGCGACGCTAAAACGTGTTTTGAGGCTTACATGTGAAAACGCTATCCTTTGAAAAGCACTGGAAAAATCATACATGTACTTTCGTCCCAAAAGCGTCATTGATTTTTATTTGAGTTATGACTTTAATATGACTTTCGTATGCTAGAATTTAAGAGCATCCACCTATAATGGTTATCCGAATTTGGACTCAAGGACTTACCGTGCAAAGCAATCTTCTCATGATGAAACATAAATCGATTTTATTCGTCGAAGATGATCTTATCGTAAGCACGCATATCGCAAGCACGCTACAAATGCTTTTTCGCAACGTTTATTGCGCGCAAAACGGCGAAGAGGGATTTAACATGTACGAAGATTCCCGTCCCGACATCGTCTTGACGGATATTCAGATGCCTCGTCAAGACGGTATGAAATTAATTACGCAGATTCGCCGTATCGATTATGCGACGCCGATCGTGATTTTAACCGGATACGACGACAAACACCTCATTTTAAAAGCCGCCAATCTTGCCGTAGACGGCTATTTAATCAAGCCGGTCGAATTTTCGTCGCTTGTGAAGACGCTTTCGCAAGCAATCAAACGCATGCACAACACGCCCAACCTGATCACGCTCAACGAGCATCTTTTTTTCAACCGCGACACCAAAGAATTTTATTATAATAATGCGATTTATCGTTTGAGCACCAAAGAGTTAGAACTGGTCGAGCTCTTAATCGACAATCACCACCGTATTCTCTCCAAACAGGCCATTGAACTCTCGTTATGGAACCGCGACATCCCGTGCGAATCGGCCGTAAAGAACTTGGTTTTGCGCATTCGAAAAAAGCTCGGAGATACGCTTATTTTTTCACAAAGAGGCCTTGGATATCGCATCAACATCAACGACGCACGGTATTTCGGCGATATGGGGTGACGGGCGTTTCCCTGCCGAAAACTTCACACTCAAAGCGACCGTTTTTATGAAATCTTGGGTCTTTCTTTTTTGCTTCCTGACACCTTTCTTATACGGTATTGAAACTCCGCAACCGACCCGCCCGCGTCTTGAAAACGTCTCTTTTTTACGCGACACCGCCGCTTTATCGCACGAAGACGCGCTGATGCTCCTTCGCTACGGTACGTATCGAGCTTTACCGAACGAAGCGATTAGTTTCGGTGCCGACGCTGCGACGTACTGGGTCGCATTTACCCTCCCGCCCAACCCTTCACAGCGTTTTTATCTGGAATTTCTTTACGACCAACTGAACCGCGTCGAAAGTTTCATTTACGACGACGATCAACTCGTGCATACGTCAATCAACGGCAACAGTATCCCTATCGAACAACGCGAAGTACGCCATCCCTCTACCCGTTTTATGCTTTTTAGCTCGGAAAAAACGCTGACGTATCTCTTTAAAATCAACTCCCATCGCCCTTTAATCCTTGCGCTTTACGTCGGAACGCAAGCCGAATTGGACTATCAAACGTATCAAAACGTCTTGCCGATTATCTTTTTTTTAGGCGGGGTCATTTTGGTCTTTTTTGTCAATTTGATGCTTTTTTACGAGTTTAAGATGAAAGCTTACGGCTATTATGCGCTCTACCTGATGAGCGTGTGTTTCTTTGTCTTGTCCGTGAATAACTTTATCGTTTATGCCCTGCACTCGTCGGAGAATTTAGATCAGTGGTTCAAAACGCTCAGTATCACCGGAGTGTACGTTTCCATGCTGCTCTTTACGATTCACGTACTGGATTTACGACGTTTTTCTTTGTTCTGGTTAAAATCGACCTATCTGTTTTGTTGTGCCATTGCGCTTTTATTTCTGTTTTTCTTCGCACACCGTATGCTCTTTGCGATTTTCGCGATGAGTGCGTTCATCTTGCCGCTTTATACCCTTTTGATCGCTTTTTTCGCCGTTTTAAAGCGTATTCGATTTGCCGTTTTATACACGATCGGACTTTTCGGTTTTCACGCAGGTATGCTTGTGTATTGGTTAACGCAAATGGGGTTTATACCGCTTTTCCCGTTGGCAAAAACGGGTATTATCGTCGGCAGTTTTTGGGAAATGATTTTTTTTATTTGGATATTGGTTTTAAAAAGCAAACAGACGCAAAGGCAGTACCATAGTGCTTTGATGCGCATCCGTGAAAAAGAGCAAGAACAACTCACTAATGCAAAATTTATCTCGATCGGTCGTACGATCGGCAACGTCACCCACCAATGGAGGCAACCGCTCAATGCTTTAGGCGCCGTTTTAACACACGTCAAAGCTTCGCTTCTTTTGCAAAATACGGTGCGAAAACAACCGCTTCTCGACTCGCTCGACACGAGTTTCGAAATACTCCAACACCTTTCCGAAACAATCGATACTTTTTACCGATTTTTGTTGAAAGCTAAAAGCAGCGATCAAACGTTTTGCGTCTCCAAGCAAATGGAAATTCTGCTCAATATGCTCGCCTTTTCCTTTAAAAATCTCGGTATCGAGATACAACTGCGTATCCAAAGCGACGCGATACTGTTAGGAAACGCCAATGAATTTATGCAAGCGATTTTAAATATCCTGCAAAACGCGAAAGATCAATTTGAGATCGTTCGCGTACCGCATCCGCTGATTCGTATCGTCGTCAAACAACGGTGCCGCCGATGCCGTATCGTCATCATCGATAACGCCGGAGGGATTCGTATTCATCCGATTGAGAGGATTTTTCTTCCGCACGTCTGTGCCAAAGCCGATAATTCGGGCATTGGTTTATTTTTGGTCAAAGAGATTATTGAAAAACGTTTTCACGGTACGATTAGCGTTCGAAACTATCCCAAAGGTGCACTTTTTATCATGCGACTTCCGACGGTTGAATGAAAAAAAATAGAAGAAACGCTCGGATCGGGCAATCCGAACGTTTAGGTTAAAACAAGTAGGTAATCACAAAAAGGAGGTTTGTGTCTTGACTTTGAAAGTATAATCGTTTAGCTTAAACAAGACGTGAATCCTTTTTAAACAAACGGTAAATCGCCGTTAAAAATCGTATCGTCAAAACCGATACATGATCGCCAAATAGCCCGCAAGCGTATAACGATCATCGACGATAGGGCTTTTATAAATCGTGCTATCCAGTCGTTTGTATTCGACATTGGCGACGATAGACCACGTTTTACTCAACGCAAACACTTCGCTCAAGCCGATGAAAGGGTTGAGCGCTCCCTCGGCATCGTAGCGCGCTCGCGAAGGTGTCGCCTCTTTAGCTTTCACGCCGTAATAATACGTGCTCTTTTTATCGCTTAAATATTCTGCCCCCGCATACAAAGACAAACCTTGGTTAAACGTTTCAAAAAGCGTGTAATTATACGCGACGTTGAAGCTATAACCGTTTGATACGTCGCCGACGTCGCGCGCGAGAGTCGTGGTAAAAAAGCTTTTTTCAAACGTATATTTCATGCGAAGAGCACCCTCTATCGACATGTGACGATTGTCCATACCTCTGAGCGCATCGCTGTCTTTGCTTTGGTATCCCAAAAGTACGGGAAGCGCCATCACGCTGAGTTGTAGGTTTTCGCTATCGTAAACATTATACCCTGCATTGATGCCTTCGATAAAAGCACTTTTGTAGTTCAGTTCAATATCGGGTAAAGGAAGCGTTACGCTCGAAATGCCTTTATAAGGGCTCGTTCCAGAAGAGATACCCACGCCCATTTGCACCGAAGACTCATCGTTTCCGGCATACGCACTCACGACCAAAACGGATAGTACGCACATTAATTTTTTTTTCATTATCGTCACTCCATAGCAATTTAAATCGAGGTATTTTAGGGCTTTGTCCTATCGGTTTTATAGTAAAAAAACGAACAAATACGTATAATGCCTCGTTTAAAGTTGCGAAGGAATCATGCAATGTTTTTAGATTCGGGGGTTCCGCCCCAAGGTAAGTACGTCAAAACATTTCCGGCACATCCGGCACTTTTACCTTATATTCACTCCTACGTTTCGATTATCAGCGAAATTTGCGATACAAAAGAGCAGTACATTACCCGTTTTTTTCCCTCGTTTATGACGCAGTTCGTGTTTGATTTTTACGGAAGCGTCAATGAGGTCGTCGACCAAAACGACGTACTATTAAACATCGAAAAAGGCACGTATGTTAAAAGCGGTATCGGTACGTGGATGGATTTTTTTCAAAAAAAAAGTTCATCACCCAAGCGCTCAATCAAAAATTTTAAAGTCACGCTCTATCCGCATGTTCTATACGAAGTATTCAATCTATCGCCTTTTGAAATTCGCAACGACGATCTTACGATTCAAGACGTATGGGGAGAAGAAGAGGGAACATGGCTTTTTGAAGAATTAGAAGCGATGGACTCGACGGAGGGAATGATCGAAGTCTTTGAGGGCTACTTTTTCAAGCGATTAGCCCGAAAAGCTTCGTCGAAAAAAGAGCTTAAGCCTTATTTGAACCGCCAAGTAGAATACGCCTCTCTCAAAGCATTATCCCGCGAGTGCGGTTACTCTGAACGTTGGCTCCAAAAACAATACCTCGAAGTTTTCGGCGAATCGTTCAAACAGATACAACGTAACGCACGTTTTATCAAATCGCTCAGACAGATCAATAGTGCGGTTCTTCGAGGCGAAAAGCATCTCAAATTTATCGATATCGCCTACGAATGCGATTATTTCGATCAGACGCATTTTATCAAAACCTTCAAAAACTATACGGGACTCACCCCTTCATACTACTTTGACGCATTTCGAGACAAAATTCCTTTTTCATGGTTGTGGTAATAAAAAATTTGCAAGAGCTTTTCTCACATATTGTCTCTAAACCAAGCATATACACATTGGTGTCTCACGACCAAGGTATCAAACGCAAGGTCCAAGCGTTGACATGTAAAGAACAAAAGTGGCGCAAATCGCGATGACGCAGCTAAATAATACGAAAAAGAATAAAGCGGCTCGTTATAGAGGTATTGAAATACGCCTCTTTACGCTTGAGAGACTATCGAAACTCTAACTATTTTAATATTAAAAGATTTATGAAACTTTGTTGGGAGGAAAAAGAAAAAGTGGCTCCGGATGCTGGGTTCGAACCAGCGACCAAGTGATTAACAGTCACCTACTCTACCGCTGAGCTAATCCGGAACAATCTGAATGAGGTCGAAATTATAGTCAAAAAATAGTGTATTGTCAAGACATACAAGAGCTTCTTCTAAAAAAATACTAAAAAGCACAAAATGTCACCGGTTTATTCAAGATAAGGTAAGACGAAACATTGTAGGATTAAACGATTTAATTCTTAACGACTAAGGAGTCTCCATGCAAAAGAAACTGATCGGCTTGGCATTGGCGGGAACACTCAGCGTTCCTATGTTTGCGGCGGAATTCATTACGATCGGCACGGGCGGCGTTACGGGAACGTACTATCCCACAGGCGGCGCGATTTGCCAAATGGTTAACAAAAACAAGAAAGAGACCAATATTCGTTGTTCCGTAGAATCAACCGGCGGATCGGTCTATAACGTCAACACGATCAAAGCGGGCGAGCTGGATTTCGGTATCTCTCAAAGCGACACGGCGTACCAAGCTTATAAAGGCGAAGGTAAATTTGAAGGCGCGGCATCCGTACCCGAGCTTCGCAGTGCGATTGCGATCTATCCGGAACTTTTGGCACTGGTCGTCAGCCAAAAATCGGGCATTAAAACCATGGCGGATTTGAAAGGTAAAAAGATCAATTTAGACTCTCCGGGATCGGGCACCAATATGACGGTCGACGTCGTATTTGAAGCTTTGGGCATCAAACGTTCCGACTTGGCACTCGCCAACGAACTCAAATCGACCGAAGGTCCCACAATGCTTCAAGACAACCACATCGACGGTTATTTCTTCGTAGCGGGTCACCCGACGGCCAATATTAAAGACGCCGCCAATTCCGTAGATATTAACATCGTTCCTATCGAAGGTCCCGCTATCGATGCCTTAGTCAAAAAATACCCTTATTACGCTAAAGGCATTATCTCGGGTACCTACTACAAAGGCGTTCCGAACGATGTTCCGAGCATCGGCGTCAAAGCGGTTCTTGTTACCAGCAGCAAAGTCAAAGACGAAGTAGTGTATCAAGTCGTTAAAACCATCTTGGACAACTTCGACAAATTTAAAGAGCTTCACCCCTCCTACAAAACGATTACCAAAGAGAGCTTGTTGGAAGGCTTAAGCGTACCTCAACATCCCGGTGCCATCAAAGCATTTAAAGAAGCGGGATTGTTAAAATAACTCCAGAAAAGTTACATGTAAGGCTGCACGTTAAAAGCCTTACATGTACGACAGAAAGGTTTACGCGTGAAAACACTTGAAGAACGACTTGATGATGCAAAGCTCATCAGCGAATTCGAAGGTCATAGAGACTTTGAAAGCACTACGTGGCACTATTGGTTTGTCGCCGCTATCGCTTTTTGCTGGTCTTTATACCAACTCTACATTGTCGTTGATCCGGGGAACAGTGCACATGTAAGAGCAATTCACTTGGCATTTGGACTGATCCTCGCATTTTCGATGCATGCTATTCGCAAAAGTGCCAAACTTCGATCGACGATTACATGGTACGATTTTCTTTTTATGATCATCGGCGCGGCCGCCGTTTTATACCAATGGTACGCCTATAAAGAGCTTGCGATGCGCGCAGGGGCATGGACGCAAACTGACATTATCGTGGGTATCGCAACGATTTTAATCGTCCTTGAAGCTTCGCGAAGAGTCATGGGGCTTCCGCTGATGCTTGCCGCGGTTTTGTTTTTACTTTACGACTATTTTGGTCCGTATCTTCCCGACATGATCGCGCACAAAGGCGCGAGCGTCACTAAAATGATGGGACAAATGGTTTTAACGACGGAAGGAATTTTCGGCGTTCCGCTCGGCGTGAGTGCTAGCTTTGTCTTTTTATTCGTCCTTTTCGGCGCATTGCTCGATCGCGCCGGAGCAGGCGAATATTTTATCAAAGTCTCCTACACCATTTTAGGTAAATACGACGGCGGTCCGGCAAAAGCTGCCGTTGCGGCTTCGGGAATGTTCGGTATGATTTCCGGTTCGTCCATCGCAAACACCGTCACGGTCGGTACGTTTACGATTCCGCTCATGAAACGCCTCGGTTTTAGTTCCCATAAAGCCGCCGCCGTCGAGACGGCCGCTTCGGTCAACGGGCAATTGATGCCTCCGATTATGGGTGCGGCGGCGTTTATTATGGCGGAATTTCTCGGTTTGGATTATACCGACATTGTTTTTGCGGCGTTTATTCCGGCGTTTACCTGTTATGCGGCACTCTTTTATATCGTCCATATCGAAGCTAAAAAACAAGGGCTGAAAGGTGAAGACGCGAGCGTTCTAGGGCGAACGTGGCCTATTTTTATTCGAGGCATTCACTATCTCATCCCGATCTTCTTTTTGATTTACACACTCATCGTTTTAAGGCAATCCGCACAAAGTGCCGCTTTTAGTGCCATTATGTTTTTAATGCTCATCATGGTCGTGCAAAAACCGTTTAAAGCGTACCTCAATAAAGAAAAAATTACGCGCTACGTTATCCTTGAAGGTTTCGCCGACATCGGATACGGCATGGTCGCCGGAGCGAAAAATATGGTTTCTATCGCCGTAGCTACGGCAGTTGCCGGCATTATCGTCGGTTCGGTTACGCTTACGGGTATCGGCTTGGTTTTAGCCGAAGTCATCGACAACCTTTCCGGCGGATACATTGTTGCGGTGTTATTTATGACGGCATTCGTATCGTTAATTTTGGGAATGGGGCTTCCGACGACGGCGAATTACATCGTTATGGCGGCACTGACTGCGCCGATTATTATGGAATTGGCGGGGAATAACGGTTATTTGATTCCGACGATTGCGGCGCACATGTTTGTCTTTTATTTCGGTATTTTAGCCGACGACACGCCTCCTGTGGGAATGGCGGCATACGCTTCGGCGGCTATTGCGAAGAGCGATCCGATCATTACGGGCATTCAGTCGTTTATCTACGACATACGAACGGGTATTTTGCCGTTTATGTTCTTCTTCAACAACGAGCTTTTATTGATCGGAGGTGTTGACCCGAACGATCCGAACGATGCTTCCAAATGGCAATGGATCACCAATCCGTTTGAAATTGCACTTATTTTCGGCGGAGCCGTACTCGGTATGTTTGCCTTTACTTCGGCGACGCAAGGGTTTATTTTAAAGAAAATCACTGTGATCGAGCGTATCGGATTGATCGTCGTTATTCCGTTTTTAATGCTACCCAAACTCGTAGCCGCTAAGCTCGGATTGCCGAGCCATTACGTCGCTTACGCGATCGGTCTTGGCATTTACGGCTTTATCTACCTCAACCAACGCATTCAGTATAAAAAAGACCAAAGCGTTCTTGCCTAAATACGTAGCGGACAGCCCTGTCCGCTACACGACTTTGTAAAAATCGACCCCTGCAATATTTTTCACATGTAAGCGTTTTTCGGAGAGCAAACGATTAAGGCAAACAAGACTTTGCTCATCAAAACAAAAGGCGACGTCTTCCGTACTTTGAGGCCTTCGCTTGAGAAGTTCTAAAATCTCCTCTTCGCTAAAACGACGTTTGGGTGCATCGTAATTTTTCCGATACGCAATATTGACATGTAAGCCTTCCAACGCGCTTGTAAGCTCGATCAAACGCTCGATGCTCACGCCCCTAACCGCGTATGCCGGAGGACGATCGATCGTTCCTACGTCGATGCGATCGGGTCGTATCTTTCGTAAAGCCGCACTTAACGCTTCAAATTCCGCTTGCGTATCGTTAAGCCCTTCAACGACCAAGATCTCGATCACCAATTCGCCTTGATAGCGTTTTCGAAACGTTTGCATTCCTTCCATAATGCTTTCGATGTCAATGCCTTTGCGGGCACGG
>Ga0265295_1003141_pt1 | contig 24655 bp, 22 predicted proteins | sample Munlansysbiofilm_FD_192503 | JGI IMG/M metagenome (GOLD analysis project Ga0265295, IMG submission 192503) | Leachate microbial communities from a municipal landfill in Southern Ontario, Canada - Methane capture system biofilm | ecosystem: Engineered > Solid waste > Landfill > Unclassified ... | reverse complement strand
CATCATGAACACTTCACGGCTTCCGGGAGCTACTCCCAGGCTGAGTGAAGGGTGGACCACCTTGCCCTCCAAGAGATCTGCGACCTTCTTCATATCGACATAACTGCTGTTGGTACAGGAACCGATGAGTACCTGGTCCACCTTCTTGCCTGCAACATCCTTGACCAGGACGATATTATCCGGAGAGTGAGGAAGGGCGATCCTCGCCTCAAGGGTAGAGAGGTCTATCTCAAAGAGATCATCATAGACAGCATCCTCATCTGCGGCGAGGGCCTTATAGTCCTCACCCCGGTTGTGCCCTTCTAGGAAGCGGCGGGTGTTCTCATCGGAGGGGAACAGGCTGGTGGTGACACCGGCTTCCGCCCCCATGTTGCAAATGGTAGAGCGTTCGGGAACCTCAAGGCTCGCAACGCCCTCCCCGGTATATTCAAAAATGCAGTTCACATTGCCTTTGGTCGTAAAGTGTTCGAGTACTGCAAGGATGACATCCTTTGCAGATACCCATGGACGGAGTTTGCCAGCAAGGCGTATTTCGACCACTTTGGGGGCGATGAGATGGAAAGGTTTCCCTGCCATAGCTACCGCCACATCAAGGCCACCCGACCCTATTGCTATCATGCCAAGCCCTCCACCGGTAGGTGTATGGCTGTCGCTGCCTAGGAGAGTGGCCCCCGGCCTTCCGAACCGTTCCAGATGCACCTGGTGACAGATACCGTTTCCAGGACGGGAGTAGATCACTCCTTTACTCGCCGCGACGCTCTGAAGGTAACGGTGGTCATCGGCATTTTCAAAGCCGACCTGTATCGTATTGTGATCCACGTAACTGACTGCCAGTTCATTTTTAACCCGATCCAGGCCCATTGCCTCGAATTGGAGATAAGCCATTGTGCCTGTCGCATCTTGGGTAAGGGTCTGGTCAATGCGGATGCCTATAGGGCTGCCTGGTTTCAAAGAACCCTCAACCAGGTGTGCGGAAAGTATTTTTTCAGTAAGTGTCTTGCCCATATGTACTCCTTATGTCTTGTAATTCATATTGTATCCGATAGGAGCCAAGTATGGAAACCTCTCAAGCTCCCCAGAAGGCCACTATACGTCTTTTGACAGCCAACGCCACGATCAGTTCAAGAGCCACTACAACCAAAGTCCCTGTCCCGATGGAAAGAAGCACCAGAGCGAAGGAGAAGGTCTCATAAAGATACCCTCCCAGTACGGCTCCTATGATCGTGCCTACCGTAAGCAACACCTCATGCACGATCATCCGCTGGGAGCGGTTGATGCTTCCACTCGCCCCGTGAAACATGCTCTGGGCATATGCCAGGGCAAACAGGATGCCGAACAGCAGGAAAAACAGTCCATAGGAGAGCATGCTGGAGAAGCCGGTCAGGACCAGGCAGGAGAGACCGAAAAGTATCTGGACCAGGAAAATATACCGTTTCTTGAAGTGCCAGAAGCCGAACCTGCCCAAAAGCAGGAAACTGATACAGGTGGCCACGCCACGAAAGAGCAACAACAAGCCGGTCAGGCTTTCACTGATCAGCAGCACATCCTGTGCGTAGAGGGGGAAGATGGTAAGGATCACGCTCATGCCGGTATAAAGGATTATCACACCGACCCAGCAGTAGTATCGCAAGGGGGTGCTCTCATCAATCTTATCGCTTGCCAGGTTCTCCTCTTTCTCACTCTTCATCGCCCTGATTCCGGGAACCAGCGCACTGCTGGTGGCGATCATCAGAAATACCAGGAGGAACAGGGCTACGGATACCCAAAACGGCAAGGTGGTCGAACGTTCGACCAGGACTCCTGCGACAAAGGAAGAGACCCCTACCCCACTTGACCAGGAGAAGTTAAAGGCATTGGATACATGGCTGAGCTGTTTGCCCTCCTTGCCTCGGGAGAACCACCCTTCAATCTGTGGCCAGAGAAGGCTCATGAACGCACCGTAGAAGGCCAGGGAGGCATACGCCAATGCAATTTTTGATGTTGAGGCAAAAACAGCTACGGAAACCGCCATTCCCAACAGTGAAGTCTCTACAAGGTTACGCGGTTTGAAATGTACGGTATAGGGGGAGAGCAGTATACAGAACAAAAGATAAGCAGCCGTACTGATCGAGGCTGCGATTCCTATTTTGTCGGCAGTAAGATGGAAGAATCCCCGAAGATGGTAAACCATGGCGAGGTTGACCATTGCAATGGTGAGCTGAGCAAGAAATGATGCCACGTTGAGCACCCAAAATTGTATTGAATCAACTTTTTCCTTGGTGAATTCCATCTATGTTTCCCCTATAGGGCAATGTATAGCAAGATTAGTCCTTCTAATGCAAGGAGCATTATTGCGTAAAGGGCAGATAATCGATACATTTGGGCTATGAACAATGACATTCTCCAAAATGCACCGTTTGTCGCTGCCGCCCTCTCCGTATTCATCGCACAGATGCTCAAACCATTCGTCAATGCGATTTTTGAACACCGGTTTGACTGGAGACTCATCCTTAGCACAGGGGGTATGCCTTCAAGCCACACCGCAGGGGTAATAGCCCTGACCACCAGCATTGCCCTTACTCAGGGAGTGGGCACTGTCTATTTTGCCATATCCATCACGTTTGCTGCGATTGTCATCCATGATGCCATGGGCATCAGGCGAGCTGCAGGCAAACAGGCTGAAGTCATCAACGAGTGGAGCCGCCTGCTCAGCGACCTCCACCGGGAAGGACCGTTCAATCCGGAAAACCTCAAGACCATGCTCGGACACTCCTTCAGCCAGGTATTCGCAGGCACCATCCTTGGCCTGGTAATAGGACTGACGATCACGGAGTACATTGCAGGCATTTAGACAATAATGCATATTTATTCCTTTATACTTGACTATTTTTGCATAAGTATACATCATACTCCTTACCAATCAAGGAGTTTACCCTATGAAAAAAATACCAGTCATTGCTATCATTCTTTTGCTTGCCCTTTCGCTCTCCCTGTTTACAGGTTGTGCTAAAGAAAAGGAAAAGGAAGAGAGTGCCAAAACCTATATTTTCGCCTCAGATGCCACCTGGCCTCCCCTCGAGTTTGTAGACAATGGAGTGCTCACAGGCTTTGAAGTGGAGCTCATCCCCCTCATCGGTGAGAAGGCAGGAGCCCCCATGATCGTGAAGAACATCCCTTGGGATACCATTTTTGCAGGCCTTTCAAACGGTGCATATGACGGTGTTGCCTCAGGTGTTACTGTCACTGAAGAGAGAAAGGCTGTCATGGCCTTTTCCACAACCATTCTGGAAGCCGGACAGGTTGTCATCATCCGTACCAAGGATAGTGCCAAATATAAGGGCATTGAAGATCTTGCAGGCCAGAAAATTGGAGTGCAGATCGGTACGACCGGCGACTTCGCCCTTGCCGACTACCCTGTGGAAAAACGCGCCTATGACGATATCGGCCTCGCAATCGAGGACATGCTCAATGGCAATGTGGAAGCGGCAGTCTGTGATTCGCTGATAGCCAGTGACTTTGTGCTTGCAAATGAAAACTATAAGAGCCGTCTCTCTGTAGCAGGCGAGCCTTTCACCAAGGAAGATATCGCCATTGCAGTCAGGAAAAACGACACCGAGCTGCTCGCCCTGGTCAATAAGGGCCTTGAGATAGCTATGGCCGACGGATCTTTCGATGCATTGAAAAAGAAGTGGAATCTGCTGTAAAAACAAATCCAATCAAAAAAGAGGAACTTCGGTTCCTCTTTTTTTATGCACTAAACAACTAATTTATCCTTATTTGTGTATATTTATTCTATAAAGGTTGACATTTAATGCATAACTATGCATTATCTCCAGTATTACTTTTAGGAGAAATTATCATGAAAAAAACCATTACCATTATTCTTGTACTGCTCTTGGCCTCTTTTATCCCACTTTTCAGTGCCGGATCAAAGGAAGTATCCACTACCCCATCATATATATTTGCAGCAAACTGTGCTTGGCCTCCCTTGGAATTTGTCGATGAGAACGGAGACATCGTCGGATTCGAAATCGATCTGGTACATGAGATTGCAAAGGTCCAGAACGTTAAGATCACCATTCAGAACGTCGCTTGGGATGGGATTTTCGCTGGGCTTTCCAACGGCGCCTATGATGCTGTAGCTTCAGGGGTCTCCATAACGGACGAGAGGAAAAAGACCATGGGTTTCTCTACCCCCATCCTGTCGATCACCCAAGCAATCCTGGCTCCCAAAACAACCACGGGGCTCACCTCCACAGCTGCGTTGAACAACAAGAAGGTAGGCGTGCAGCTTGGCACCACCGGTCATATCTTCCTGGAAGCATACGTCAATGATACGCCAAGCATGAAGACAGTAATAAAGGCCTATGATGAGGTTGGTTTTGCAATTGAGGACCTGCTCAATGGTAACCTCGATGCTGTGGTGACGGACTCTGTCGTAGCAAGCGAGTATGTTCTTTCCAACCCCAGGTATGCAAGCAAACTGCAGATCAGCGGAGAGGCTAGTGACTTGGGAGACCCTGAGCCGATTGCAATCGCGATGCTCAAGGATAATACTGAACTGTTGGATCTGGTCAATGAGGGACTAGCCAAGATCGTGGCTTCGGGGAAGATGGCCGAACTGCAGGAGAAGTGGAACATCCTGTAAAGACAGAAGAGAAAGAAGTATGGAGGGCCGCCGTATGGCGGCTTTCCTTATCCTATTATTTTGAGAATACTTGCATGATTATGCCGATTGCCCCCCGATGTCTTGAATATTTATTCAATCGTATTGACATTGCATGTATAATTATGTAGTACTACCCTATAGCTAATATCCTATTGAATAGTGAGTAACCATGGAACGAGAAGAAAATAAATTCGATGATCTGCAAATGCATACAGCAAGACAGAAAATGGTATCGGTAGACCCTACCGACCACAAGAAAAAGCACCCCGTCATACAGATGACCGACGGAGTGCTCATACCACGTAAAGGGGACGGGCACGTACTAAACTCCTGGAGGATCACTTTCTTCAGCGCACTGGCCCTTCTTGCAGGACTCATCATCTTCAAGCCCCAGCCCTACAGGGACATCTTCATGGTTGTCATCAAGGGAGCCCCTGTAACCTTCCAGGTGACGATCCTGGCAATAATGGGTGCGATTGTCATAGGTACCCTCACCGGCTTGGGCTCAGTTAGCAAGAGAAGATGGGTCAACATGGTCAGTGGTGTCTATGTGGAGCTTATCAGGGGCATCCCGCTTCTGGTCCAACTGATCTTCATCTACTACGCCATGGGTCGGTTCTTCAGGGTACAAGGCATGGTGGCGGCAGTTGTCGCACTCTCCATCTGTTTCGGAGCGTACATGGGTGAGATCGTAAGAGCGGGCATCCAGGCGATCCCCCGAGGCCAGATGGAAGCGGCGATCGCAGTGGGGCTCAGCAGGGGACAGGCTTTCAGATACGTCATCCTGCCGCAGACCGTAAAGGTTATCCTTCCAGCTGTCGGCAATGAGTTCATCTCCATGCTCAAGGACTCTTCGCTGGTATCGGCGATTGCACTGAGCGATATCCTGAGAAAAGGCAGGGAGTATATCTCCCGTACCTTCCTCTCACTGGAGACTATGCTGGTCGTCGCACTGGTATATCTGATCATCACGCTCATACTCTCACGCCTCGTAGGGATGCTCGAGGAAAGGTTGCATAAGAATGGCTAGAATACGCATAGAAAACCTCACCAAGGAATATCAGACGGAAAAAGATGTGGTCAAGGCCGTACGCAATGCTTCCCTCACCGTAGAGAACGGCGAGGTGGTTGTCATAATCGGCCCGTCAGGAAGCGGTAAAAGCACCCTGCTCAGATCTGTAAACAAACTGGAGATACCCACAGGCGGACACATATTCATCGATGAGGATGATGTGGTGGACCCCAAGGTCGACTTGAGAAAAATCCGGGAAGAAGTGGGGATGGTATTCCAGTCCTTCAACCTCTTTCCACACCTCACCGCTTTGGAGAACATTACCCTCGCTCCGATCAAGGTCAAGAAAATGACCAGGAAGGAAGCGGACGAAAAGGGTCGGAAGCTTTTGAAGCTGGTCGGCCTTGAGGAAAAGGAGAAGGTACATCCCAACCAGCTTTCAGGTGGACAGCAACAGCGGGTTGCCATTGCCAGGGCCCTTGCAATGGAGCCGAAAGTGATGCTTTTCGATGAGCCGACCAGCGCCCTTGATCCTGAAATGATCAAGGAAGTCCTCGATGTCATGCTCTCCCTTGCAAAAAGCGGCATGACCATGCTCCTGGTCACCCATGAAATGGGCTTTGCCAAAGCAGCTGCGGACAAGGTGGTCTTTATGGATGATGGGGAGATTGTTGAGATCGCCACTCCGAAAGAGATGTTCACCAATCCCAAGAGCGAGCGGACCAAGCTGTTTTTAGATCATATACTCTAGACTGCAAGTACCGGTTCCAGTAAAAACCTACCCATATTTATCGCTATGGGTAGGTTTCTTTATAGTATAACATGACTAGTCTGTAATATATCCCACAAACGCTTGTCGAGTCTCTTTTTGGGATGTATGGTTTTTTTCAAGGAGTTACCGCACCATGCAACATAAAACCGATCAAAGCTGGCTGGAAAGACATATCACCCTCCACACTTATGATGACCCCAAGGCCGAGAGGGAGAATGCTATCACCCATCTGGTAGGAACCGTCCTTGCAGTAGTCGCCTTCATCATCATTCTCCTCAGGCTCCCCGCTCTGCCCTCCCTTTCCATGAAGATCGGGATGGTCATATGGGGCATCACCATGATTCTGCTTTACGGGGCTTCGACACTCTACCACTCATTGCCTCATGGTGATGCCAAGAGGCTCTGCAGGATCCTGGATCACAGCAACATCTACTTTCTTATAGCGGGAACCTACACCCCGATGCTGATGTATGTAGGGACATCCAAAGCATACGCGATACTCGCCCTGATATGGGGAATTGCCTTAGTGGGCATCCTGTTCACCCTACTGATTTGGGGGAAAATGGGGGCGGTGCATGTTGCTCTCTACATAGCCATGGGTTGGTTGGTGGTATTCTTTTGGGGTGACATCGCCCCTTACATGCCTGAGGGGATCATCATCTGGATCATTGCGGCAGGACTCACCTATACGATAGGTGTCATCTTCTACGCAAACAAGCGCATCCCCCACTACCATGCCATCTGGCATCTTTTCTGTATCGGAGGAAGCGCCCTGTTCTTTATCGGCTATATGCTCAAGCTGGTCTAGTTCAGCAGCTGGGCAATGTCTGCAAACAGGACCTCTTCAGGAACGAATCCCAAATATCCCTTGACCACCCTGCCCTCCTTGTCTATGAAGACTGTAGTAGGCAAACTAGTGGTCTGGAAGGTCATGGCGAATTCGCCTTTGTCATAGAAGACCGGTCCGGTGAACGGGAAGTCCCTGATAAAGGCAGTTACTGTCTTCAGCGTCTCTCGCTGCCCGTCCAGAGCATCGAGGAAGATGAAGCTTATCTGATCCCCATACTCGTCAAAGGCCTTCTGGAAATGTGGGAGCTCCTGCTTGCAAGGCGGGCACCACGATGCAAAGTAGTTGATGATGACAGGCTTGCCCTCCCTGACATCATAGACACTGGTCATTGTCCCATCGAGGCGGGTCAGGGGAAGATTGGGCATGACAGGGCCTTTTTCCCCTTCAGCCTCAGCATCGGCTTGGGGCTCTGCTGCAACAGCCTCCTCTGAGCTGTTGCCAGTATCCTCTGCTGGCTCAGCCTTCTTTGCTTCAGCTGCAGGAGCTGCTGGCTCAGCCTTCTTGGGCTCTACAGCTTGCTGTGAAGTAGCAATCGTCGGGGTAAAGGAGACTGCCGGGGCATTTTTCCTCAGCCCGTTGTAGGCGACTGCCGCTATGGTGATCACCACAGCGAATGATATGATGGTTATGATAAGGGTTCGTGTATTTTTCTTCATAGATACTACTCCTAGAGAAACAGTGCTGCCGGGTTGAATCCCAGCACCAGGGATATGCCAAAAGCCAGTAGGATTATGCCGCTGACCACCGAGATGATTTTTGAATGTTTCTTGATTGAGGCAAACACACCCTCAAGCTGTTCAAGCAGGATCGCCGCAAACAGGAAAGGGATTGCAAGGCCCATTGCATAGAAAAAGAGGGTGAGCATTCCCTTGTAAATAAGGGTGGCATTGGCAGCCTGCATCAATGCGGCTCCCAAAAAAGGACCGACACAGGGCGTCCACCCAAGGGCAAAGACAAAGCCAAACAGGATTGATTTAGGAACGTTCATGTTCGCCATGCTCTTGAGCTGAAACTTATGGTTGGTATTCACGGCCTTGACCAGAACCACTCCCAGGTTGTTCAGAGCGAAGAGAATGAGCAGCACGCCTCCTATCCTATTCATCAGGAGGAGGTGGTCCTTGAGGAACTGTCCGACTGTGGTGGAAGCGGCGCCAAGGGCGACAAACAGTATGGTGAAACCCAATACGAATGCCAGACTATTCTTCAGCAACACACCTTTTTTTGCCTCATCGGCCACCCCTCCTGCCAGATACGAGAAATACAGGGGGAGGATGGGAAGGATGCACGGGCTGATAAAACTAATGATTCCTTCTAGGAACGCTGTTAAATATGCCATGGCTGAGCATAGCATAACCAAAAAAGGTTCACAAGAGGTGGCAAATCCGCTACAGTCTTCCCATGGGGAAAAAAAAGAAGGATATCGAGGGTGAAAAGCTCTTCGACCTCCACTATCAGGGCATCTATGCTGAGCGCTGGCCGCTTTTGCGCCAAGCGCTTCTAGAAGAGAGAAAACCTGTGGCATTCAACGAACATCTCGAGGCTACGTACTACCTTGATGAGGCCTCGATTACCGCCGCCCGCCTGCTTGCAGTCCAAAAGGACGACCATGTCCTGGACATGTGTGCCGCCCCCGGCGGCAAGACGTTGGTACTGGCCTCCTCCTTGCAGGGGAGCGGACGCCTTGTAGCAAATGACCGCTCAGCTACAAGGCGGGGCCGTCTGAAGATTGTCCTGAAGAACCATCTTCCGGAAAGCTGGCAAGAGAGCGTGGAGGTCACCGGCCACGACGCCTCCAAATGGGGCCTGTATGAGCAGCGGATGTATGACCGCGTCCTTCTTGACGCCCCCTGCTCAAGTGAACGGCATGTCCTCACTGATACCAAGGCACTGAAGATGTGGAAGCCCTCCCGGCCAAAGGCTCTGGCGATCCAGCAGTTCGCCATGCTTGCGGCGGCATTGGAAGCGGTTAAGGTCGGGGGCCTGATCCTCTACAGCACATGCTCCATCGAACCCTCCGAAAATGAGGGTGTCATCGAAAAGTTGTTTGTCAAACGCAAGGATAGGTTTGCGATAGAACACATATCGGTCCCTGAAGCGGAGCAGAGGAGCCATGGCTCCATAATACTGCCTGACAAGGCCAACGGGAGGGGGCCCTTGTATTTTTGTCTTATTAGGAGAATTTCATGAGTAGCGTTGCAATAGTCAGATGTGAAAATTACGATCAGGCCAAGGTGGACCTCGCTGTAAAAGAGGCCTGCCTTGCTGCCAACATGCCCCCTGTTTCAGGCAAAAGGATCTTGCTCAAGCCCAATGTGCTCTCCGATGCAAGGGAAGACAGGTGCATCACCACCAATACCGCCGTGGTCCGTGCGGTGATCCGCCTGCTTAAGGACCAGGGGGCCAAGGAGATCCTCATGGGGGACTCTCCAGGCTTGCACGGACCTTCCTTTGTCCCGAGAGGTTGCGGCCTGGATAAGGTGTGCAAGGACGAAGGGGTCAAATGGGTGGACTTCACCCACTCTCCCAAAACGAGAGTCGTACCCTACACTCGCGGAAAAAGCCTCCCCTTCGCATCTGTCCTTGAGGAAGTCGACCTGCTTTTCAGCCTGCCCAAGCTCAAGACCCATCAGCTGATGTACAGTACAGGAGCGGTCAAGAACCTGTTCGGCCTGGTTCCCGGCCTGCACAAGAGCCCGTGCCACGTGCTGTTCCCGACACGCGAGCTTTTTGCCTCCCTGATAGTGGGCATACTCTCCCTGCACAAGCCGTCCTTCTCCATCATGGATGGCATCATCGGCATGGAAGGTCCGGGACCTGCAAATGGCAAGCCCAGGCATATGGGGCTCATCCTCGCCTCCGAAGACGCACTCGCCTTGGACTACGCCCAAGCGGTAATCATGGGGTATGACCCCCTGACCATTCCCATAATCGCAGAGGGGCTGAAACGGGAAGAGGGAAAAGTTCCCTCATCCTACCCCGTCCTCGATGCGAGCGAACTCATATCTGAGAATTTCCAGCGTATCGCCCAGCAAAAACAGACGAATTTCTTCCTCTCCCTCATCGCTCCATTCTTCCTCAGCAAATATATCCGCTGGAAGGTTAAACGAGAGCGCAAGGCCCCTGTTTTCCTCACTGACCCTTGCATCCAATGCCGCAAATGCATCGATATATGTCCGGTTCATGCATTGCACCTTGAGGGGAAAAGTATCATCATTGACAAAAAGGTATGCGTTCGTTGTTACTGCTGCCATGAAGTCTGCCCGGCGCACGCCATTGAGGTCGACGAACAACACCACGAATAAGGAAAGGCCATGACCAGCTCCACTCTTTTCATAAGTGTCCTGCTATCACTGTTACCTATCAGCGAGCTCAGGGGAGGCATACCCTACGCATACTTCAACGGTGTATCGCTCTGGCTAGCGACACCACTTTGCATTCTGACCAATGCCCTCGTCGCACCCATTGCCTATACGTTTCTTGCTACCTTGCACAAGTTTTTCCATGCCCACTGGGCATGGTACGCCTCCTTTTTCGATCGCTTCGTAGCAAATGCCCAGAAGAAGGTCCACCCCAAGGTCAGCAGGTACGGCTATTGGGGCATCCTCTTGTTTGTCGCAATCCCCTTGCCAGTAACCGGAGCCTGGACAGGAACCCTCGGTTCCTGGATTATGGGCCTTGACAAGCGAAAGACCATGATGGCAGTATTCGGCGGAGTCATAGTCTCCGGTCTCATTGTCACCTCTCTTGTCATATTGGGAGTGGGTATAGACTCGGTCTTCATCAAACGAATCTGAGGTATCATGCATTTCAATCTAGAAAAAGAACTCAACACGGAGCAGTGCCAAGCTGCTTCGACACTTGACGGGCCACTGTTGGTCATTGCAGGGGCTGGCAGCGGAAAAACCCGCATGCTCACCTATCGCATCGCACACATGCTTGAAAGCGGCATCGACGAATCGAACATCCTCGCCCTTACCTTCACCAACAAGGCGGCGAAAGAGATGGGCGAACGCATCAGGGACCTGACCGGTCTCAAGCTGAAAAAGCTTACGACCACCACCTTCCACTCCTTCGGGATGGGTGTGCTCAAACAGTATATCCAGCATCTCGGATTCAAGAACAACTTCACCGTATACGACACCAACGACAGGATGGCCCTGCTCAAGGAGGTCATTCTCAACCTGGATTATCTGGTGGAGAGCTTCGACCTGTACGAACTCTCTTCGCTTTTTTCGGACATCAAGACCAAACGCAAGGTTTTTGCCCCTGGCGCCTCGGAAAAGATCCGTAACCTCTACACTGAATACGAGAAACACCTCAAGGCGTACAACGCAGTTGATTTCGATGACCTCATCATGAAACCACTCGATATCTATGAGAAGAAGCCGGAGATACTCGAAGCCCTCCGTAGCCGCTATACCCACATACTGGTCGATGAGTTCCAGGACACCTCCCTAGCACAGTACAGGATGGTGGAAATGCTTGCCCAGAAGAGCCGGAACCTCTGTGTGGTCGGTGATGATGACCAGAGCATCTACAGCTGGAGAGGTGCGAATTACGAAAACCTGGTGATGTTCGAACGAGACTTCCCCGAACACCTGGAGATAAAGCTGGAACGCAACTACCGCTCATCCGGCACCATACTGGAGGCTGCCAACAAGCTGATAGTCCACAATCAGGCAAGAAAGGCTAAAAACCTCTGGACCGATAGCGGCAAGGGCAGTTCCATCAATTTGATTCACCCCTCAGATGATGATGATGAGGCGACAGTGATAGCCGACCGTATCATGGAATCGCACAAGAAGGAGGATCGTCCCTTCTCTGACTTTGGGGTACTTGTCCGCACCAACGGACTCATCGCAAACCTGGAGACCAGATTCACCGAACGAGGCATCCCCTCCCAAGTGACAGGAGGCCAGAGTTTCTTTGACCGTAAGGAGATCCGTGACATAGTCAGCTATCTCAAGGTACTGGCAAACCAGGATGACGACATCAATTTACTGAGGATCATCAACACCCCAAGAAGGGGCATAGGCCGCACTACCTTGGAAAAGATGCGCAAAGTTGCCGAAGATCACAAGTTCTCGCTTTTTGATGCCCTCTCCCTGATGGGCATCGCTACAGACGGACAGATACGTGAGGGGATGCAAAAGGCTATCAAGAGGTTTGTCAGCCTTATCGATGACTACCATGACCAGCTGTTTGCTACCAGGACCAATAAGGCTATGGTCCTCCGCTCCCTTATCAAGGAGATAGACTATAAGCAGCTGCTTGAAAATGAACACCCGGATAATGAGGGCATAGTCAACTTCAAGATGAAGGGCATAGACATGCTGTGCAACATGCTTGCTCGCTGGGAACGTAATTCTGAAAACAGCAACTCCACCCTTTTTGATTTCCTCAACCGCTTGAGCATCAACGGCAAAGAACAGGTCGACGAGGATGACAGCGGCAAGATCGCACTGATGACCATCCACGCTTCAAAGGGCCTTGAGTTCGATACGGTGTTCCTCGCTGGGGTGGAGGACCACTACATCCCCCATGCCCGTGCCATTGAGGAGGACCCTACGAATATCGATGAGGAGCGGAGGCTCTTCTACGTTGCCATAACACGGGCGCGCAGGGTCCTTGTCATCTCTTCCTGTGAAAAGCGAAAACGGGGGAACGATGTGGTGACCAGCCTGCCCTCTCGATTCCTTGAAGAGATGCCTAAGGAGCTCTTTGATGAGGAAGACCCCTCGCGTCCCTTGGAGGCGGGGGAGATATCCGAAAAGCTCAGACTTTTCAGGGAACGTCTTGCTGCCAGGACAGCCTCCTCATAGGGGGTGCTGAACCTGCTTTTCATTAGAGACAGGGACGTAGGACTCTGGAAATATAGTAATATTATAGTTATGCTAGGATATGAGAAAAAGAGCTATGGCCCTCCTAGTATCTATCAGTCTCACCCTCCTGCCCCTCCCAGCGGCAATAACTGCTACGTATGATTCGGCTCCCTCTCTAGCTTTCACCACAGGGAGCTCCCCTTTTGCCCCAACCGACTTTGTAGCGCATTTGGGAACCCTTACCATTACAGCCACAGCAGGAGAGCCGCTCTACCAGCCGAGCCTGGTCAATGTACAGATTTCAAACACCTTCCAGTTTACAGGACCTGTGACCTGGTTCAACCACTGGCAGACAGGATTGCCTGTATATCAGACACAGAGCACAATCTTCTATTTTGCTGCGGTCACTACAGAGCTTGGAGTGACCAGCTATCGTAAACTCTGGGGTAGCGGAGGGACGGCACCCCTTACTACGACACAAGATGCGCTAGGCGTCCCTGTTTTTGAAGTAAAATTTTATTTCCTAAGTGATCATGGGGCATCCATCTACAAACCCGGTGCCGTCTATACTATGACAAAAGGAAACATCGGCGCTTTCAATGTGGCTGTAGCACCCGATGATGAGGGGATTTATAATCAGCAGAGCAACAACATCTACGTTCCAATCAATGGCCAGACCATTCCTTCAGGGGGAGGTCCTCCCCTTGATCCCCCTCTCGTCATACCACCTGGAACTCCAGCCTTGCCTTATGGAGATACTCCAGGACATGCTACGTATGGATTTTCCATGATCGATGAACTGGCTTTTTCCTTGCCTAATGGGTATCTGTCAAATACAGCCCTCATAGCTAAGGCACAACTTTCGCTTGGCAACACCACAACAAGCCTTACCTACGGAGTTGACATACAGTTCTCAAAATTACCAGGGAGCTCTTCATTTGCACTGCATCCGGACGGTGTGCCGACAGGCTATGCTATCCCCTATCAGCTGAAATTCCAGGGGCAGACAGTGCTTAAGGACGTTCCCATCCCTTGGACTCCCCTTTCTGAGGGAATAAACAACCAGGACATCCATATCACTGGCATATCACCCACAATCGCGGAAGCCGCCCCTTCAGGTCCCTACAACGATACCATCGTAGTTACGGTAACTCCAATTGAATAGGTACCTTATGTCGACGGTAGGATCTTGACCCTCTGCGCCTGGGGCTGTGGTAGTATCTTTGCGATGAGACCTGCTTCCCATTTTTCCCATTCCTTATAGTCAGTTTGGTGAATACATGCACCCATAAGAGTCCAAACTGTTCAAATACCTCAGAGAATGCTCACTCTTCTTGCATAAGTGAGTGAAAACTGTGTATTGTCATGATGAATACTTGGAGGATCATACATGTTCGACATTGACTACGCAAAAACCCCGGTAACGGATTTCTATGGAAGCAACTGCTTTACAGAGACAGAAATGGGAAAATATCTCAGCGACCCTACAATCAGGGAACTCAAAGAGGTCCAGCGTGGTCAACGTGAACTTACCTCCGATCTTGCGGACTATGTTGCAAGTGCGATGAAACAATGGGCACTCACCCGAGGAGCCACTCACTTCTGCCACTGGTTCCAGCCCCTCACAGGTCTGACTGCAGAGAAACACGACTCCTTCATCACCCCCACCAAGGGGGGCAAGGTTCTGCTTGAATTTTCAGGCAAGGAACTCATCAAAGGCGAAGGTGATGCCTCATCCTTTCCCAATGGAGGGCTTCGAGCCACCTTCGAGGCCCGTGGCTATACAGCCTGGGACACCTCATCACCTGCCTTTCTCAAGGATGTATCAGGGATAAAGACCTTGTATATCCCTACGGCGTTTTTCTCTTACAATGGGGAAGCCCTCGACCATAAGGTCCCGCTTCTTAGATCAAACCAGGCCCTTGAGAAGCAGACCCTCAGGGTATTGCATGCTCTGGGAAATACCAGTGCAAAGCGAATCATCATCAATGTCGGACCCGAACAGGAGTACTTCCTGGTAGACAAGCAGTTCTATGAGAGGAGACCCGACCTTCGCATCAGCGGACGTACGGTAATGGGAAATCTGGCATCAAAAGGCCAGGAACTCAATGACCACTATTACGGCACAATAAGTGATAGGGTCACGATCTTCATGCGTGAACTGAACTATGAGCTGTGGAAACTTGGGATCAGCAGCAAGACCCAACACAAGGAAGCCGCACCGAACCAGTTCGAGATTGCCGTTGTCTATGAGGCCGCCAACTTGGCGGCGGATCACAACAAGCTGCTCATGGATGTGCTGCAGAGCGTGGCTCTCCGCCACGGGATGGTTGCACTCCTGCATGAGAAACCATTTCTTGGGGTCAACGGTTCGGGCAAACACGACAACTGGTCCCTTGCCACCGAAGATGGAACAAATCTGCTATCTCCCGGCTCGAATCTGGAGGACAATATCCAGTTCCTGCTCTTCCTCACTGCCTTCATCAAGGCCCTGGATGAACATGCCCCCCTCATAAGGTGCGGAGCGGCTACAGCTGGCAATGACCATCGTCTGGGATCGTCTGAGGCGCCCCCTGCCATCATCAGCCTCTACCTTGGGGAGCAGCTGAGCGAAATACTCGAGGATATCTCTGAGGAGAAGCACAGTTGCAAGAAAGGGAAACAGTTTGTGAAGCTTGGAGTTTCCATGCTTCCCCAACTTCCCAAGGACCTTACCGACCGAAACCGTACCAGCCCCATCGCGTTTACAGGGAACAAGTTCGAATACCGCATGGTCGGTTCCTCCCAGACTGTCTCTATCGCCAACATCTTTCTGAACACCGCCATGGCTTCCGTATTGGAAGAGGTTGCAGACAGGCTGGAAAAAGCTTCGGACGTAGATATTGAAAGCCACTGCATAATCAAGGAGTTCTACCAGAACCACAAACGAATCATATTCAACGGCAACGGCTACGATGCAGCTTGGGAAAAGGAAGCGGAGAAAAGGGGTCTTCCCAATTTCAGGGATACGGTAAGCGCCCTGCCGGAGATGATGAGTGAAAAGAGTCTGCAGCTTCTCGCAAGCCAGAAAGTCCTCTCAAAAGGTGAGGTTGAGTCCCGCGTTGAAATCGCTTTGCAGACCTACAGCAAACAGATCAATATAGAAGCGGCAATCATGGTTGAAATGTGCAGGAAATATGTCATTCCCTCCGTTTCCAGATATTTGGGTGGATTGAGTGAGAGCATTACCAACCAGGAAGCCATCGGACTGGAAGCGAGTGAACAGCGCAAGATTGCAACCACCCTCTCAGCAACTCTCAACCAGAGCATAGCTGCAACAGAGGCCTTGCATGTTAGCATCGCAAAGGCCCTCTCCTATAAGGATGAAGTCCTCAAGCAAGCACAGCTCTACCGGGATGAGGTTTCAAACCAGATGCTCGCACTGCGAAACAGCATTGATGTGATGGAGACATATACAGACAAGGGCATGTGGCCGTTTCCTAGCTACGACGACCTGCTGTTCAGACTCTAGGTGCGATTACTCACCACCAGACCTTTATAGAGGAAGAGGATCGCTTGTAAAAGCAGATCCTCTTCTTTTGTCCCAAGCCAAACGGCAAACTTACTATCATCAGTCCGCAAGGAAAACACCATTCTAAAATACTATAGAATTTATCATGATATCAGTCCTAATAAGGAACTCTACGAATAAAGTATAAGCTAGCAGTTTCTATACCGTTTATCGTATTATTTCTCATAGACCTTTGGTTGAGACAGATCTGGAAGACTGAAGACCACCCCTTCATATCTATCAAGGAGCACACTGTCATAGGAAAAACGGGGTTGCAACGGAACCGGCGATGTGGAAAACATCTCTTCGCTATCACTGCTACGCAGTCCAAACTCGCCGAGTGCAACCGACAGCCTTTGGGAAGAGAAGTTCAAGACCACCAGCATTCGGTTTTTCCCAAGCGTACGGGAAAATACCATCAGATTAGGATTCTTCTGCTCATGAAATTCACATACTCCCCGCCTCAGAGTCGGTTCTTCCAAGCGAAAATCTATCAGTGACCTATAGAAAGAGAGCATTGAGTCCCCTTCAATCTCCTGGTTCTCAACTGCATACCAATTTGCACGCTTGACAAAAGGTAGCCAGGGATCACCCTTGGTAAACCCATGATTGCCCCCTACACCCCATACCATAGGGCCACGTTGGGGATCACGTCCCTTGTGAAAGGGCCAATACCGCCTACCGACAGGATCATTCATGTGCTTTCTGCACACGAAGGAGTCCCTCAACCCGAGCTCTTCTCCATAGTAGATGAAGATCGCACCCCTCTGGGTAAAAAGGAAGAAAGCCGCCAATCTGGCTTTATCCTCATTGTTGGACAACCGAGAAACCGAACGGCTGACATCATGATTGTTCAACACCCATGCGGGAGTACGATGTCTCCCTACAGCTTCATACCACCGCTTAGCGGAACGTTGCCATTTTTGGGCAGAAAAACTGGTGTTAATGAGAGAGAAATCAAAGGAGAGGTTCAGCTCGTCACCCGTCCTTCCCAAGTATGAGGCAGCCAGTTCCGGCTCGCCAGGATTTTCAACCATTATCTCCCCTACCAGCATCCTGTCAGGGAACGTGTCCACAAGCTTTCGCAACAACTTAAGCTTGGAATGTGATTCCGGACGGTTCCTATCAAAAATATGTCTTTGCATGTCATAGGGACGTGGCCTGCTTCCTAAAATCTTAGGATTGTTCCTAAATGAGGCATCTTTTATTATGGAATTGATAACATCCAAGCGGAATCCGTCAACGCCCTTTTCAAGCCAAAAACGCACTTCATCAAAAATGGAGTCTACAGCTTTTGTATCTCTCCAATTCAGGTCGGGTTGCTGCGGCAGGAAGGAATGGAAATAATACTGTCCCCGTTTTTTGTCAAAGGTCCATCCTTTGCCCCCAAAGGCCCCCTTCCAGTTATTGGGCACAGTATCACTCCAGATGTAATAATCGGCCTTCTCATTATCCTTCGAACTCCTGCTTTCCAAGAACCAGGGATGTTTGTCTGATGTATGGTTCAAGACCAAATCGAATATGACCTTCAAGGAGAGCCCATGGGCTTTCTCAATAAGAAGTTCAGCATCTTCCATTGTCCCGAACACGGGGTCGATACTCCGGTAGTCGGCAATATCGTAACCAAAATCCGCCATGGGTGAGGTGAAAATGGGATTCAGCCAAATTGCATCGACACCTAAATCCTTTATGTATTCAAGGCGCTGGACAATCCCTTGCAAATCCCCGATCCCGTCACCGTTACTATCCTGAAAACTTCTTGGATAGATTTGATACACTACACAATCTTCCCACCAAGCTAAATCCATGCAGAACTCCTAAACAATAGTATACAGCAGAGAAAGAAGGAACGGAATAGAAAAAAGGAAGCAGGACACCCAAGTACCTGATCGTAACAGACACCCAACTTGGAACCAGTTCCAAACTTACCAATACGATGTATTCATATGCATAAGGGAATATGTTTAGAGGCTAATTAATAACAATTGGAATATTATGAAACATATATAATAAATATATGTAAAAATACTATTTTTATACTATAAGAACTAATATTTACAATATTATTTGTGTATCATTTTATTAAGATATAGTATATTTTTTTTGCCTTACTTATATGACATAAATATTGTAAACCTCTATAAAATTAATCAGTTTAATATGGTTTGAGTAATTAATGATATAAAAGTATACCTGTAATTGTACAAGTTATTTTTAAAAATCAATTATTATTGAAGAATCTCTTTTTTAAGATACCTGAGAATAAATATATTTTTTATACTAAAATTACATTACAACAACCTGATATGCTATCAAATTGACAGTATTATTATATAGATATCATATTAAAAAACATTAAGAACGAAATTGAATCAAACAAAAGTCATATACCAAAAAGATGAAACCTTACAATGACTTTCAATCCTCACCATGTTTTTTTGAGAATTCCTTGAGAGAAAACCGAATTCCTGCGGCCCACCCCAGCCCCATACTGGAGAAGAGGTCTTCCAATTCTCTTTTGAATGATGGCTCGATGGAAAAGGTGGTAAGAATTTTTTTCTCTTTCTTGGGTTTTCTAACCTCATTCGAAAAAAGCTGTTTAGCCTTCTGTCCGCTGATGCTACTCTCTTCTACTAATTCATTCTCATTGTCGGGATTTCTTTTTAAAGCCATTTCTATCTCCAGATTTCCAAATTTATGGTATTGATCGATTCAAGGGTTGCAGGTTTCAAACCTTTTCCTCTTTTTCTGAAAATCTGGGGAGCAGAACCGGCTTCCTGGGCTTTCCTGAAAAGAGGGTCAACGGGAATTTTATATACGGTAAACTTACCTTTAGAAGCAGCAAGAAAAATATCCCGATGCTGTTTGATTCTATTGTCAAATGCGTTAATGATTATCCTTGAATGTTCAACTTTGGAACGGAGGTTCTTTTGTAGCTTGGAAAGCTCCTCAATGAATATTTCCAATCCGTCGAGACTAAAAACCTCAGGAGTCATGGGAGAAATGATTTCATCACTAGCTATGAGCGCTGCCCGCTCCAATCGCCCCAAACCCGGGGAAAGGTCCAAGATAATCCTTTCAAACTTGGAGGAGAGATCATGAACGAGATCCTGTAGGACAAACGGCTCCTCAGCTAGTTTGGTTTCAGCATAGTTTTTGAGCGAACCGCCGATACCAAATGTCGGAAGAACATATAGGTTAGGAATTTTAGTTACAGGGACTATGGCGTCAGCACTGTAGCATCTGCCTTGCACCACATCAGCCAACTCAAAGGGTGGAGCTTCATCAAGGAACCAGGACGATGCATTTCCCTGCGGATCGACATCTATCAAAAGCGTGGAATACCCATCAATCGCTGATTGACAAGCAAGAGTTCCAGAGATAGTTGTTTTACCCACTCCACCTTTTTGTAAGTGGAAAGAAATAGTCTTTGTCATATGTCCCTTTTTTTATAGTATATACTCACTCTTTTGATAGCACAAGTATTATTATATGAAACAAATATATAGATATTTTACTATAAGTATACTAGTTTTTTATATTATTATACCTTTGTATCTTACTGTTATTATTTGTTAGTATATCAATATTGTATTGTTTCAATTAATTTTTATATCATTAATATATGAGACAAACAAAGCCTTGTCATATCCCATTCTTTTGATAAACATAACCTGAACCTATGTATTTCACTGCAGGATAGCATGTGCCCCCATCCATCATTACAAATGATTTCATGATACATAAAACTTCAGCAACTATCTTCTATCAGGATCTCAGTATAAGTTTCATTTTTTTTCATGGTATATGGTATTCCTAGTAGCATATATAGGTATTTGCGCGATTGATCGGGGATTATAGTATCACTAAGCTTTATTTTTGAATCTTACAAAGGAGGTCCAGCCCTTCAGACGAATCATCTCCATGGCTGGAAACCTGAAAATCACGCATCTGAACATGACAAAGCATAGATCTATTGTATGGCTGCTAGCGGTATGTATGTAAATAACATTTATGAATTTATCTGAAAAATGTTTTCAGTTGACATACGTGGCTTCCAGCAAACTAATGCCAACCCTACATTCACTTGTCACACAAGTATCCATGGTAATGAAATAGGTATGTGTATCGTTACTGTATAGGTTTCATTTTGAAACAATATTTTTTCCTGTGCAAACTGAGTATTTTGTTAATTTATCATAGTGAAAAATGATTATAAATATATATTTATAATATTAAATATATATCATAATTATATTAAATATATTATATTTTTGAATGTTTTACCTTAATTATTTATCTTTTTTAAGGCAAAACAGTATCCAAACCATGCAATACTTACTTCTTTTATATCCTTTATAAATCAGAGTTATATTTAATTAATACTTTTAAACTATAATAGCCATATAATAACTAACTGTTATAATATGGCTATTATTTGTTCAGATACTATTGCCTCATATGTATAGGGTAATTTTATAGTGTATCTGTTTAATCGAATTCACAATATCCAGCTATCACATCCCGTAACATGTAGGCACTGTCTTTAGGAATCCTCTCTTGGGTTTCGTAATCGACATAGATAATACCAAACCTACGGCTGTATCCCCATGCCCATTCGAAGTTATCCAAAAAGGACCAGATGAAATACCCTTTCAGGTTGATTCCCTCATCAATCGCCTGCTCGCAGATAGCAAGATGTTTGTTGATGTAATCACATCTGAACAAGTCATGAACCCTTCCCTCCTTCAGGATATCATCATTTGCACACCCATTTTCAGTAATATAGAGAGGTAGTTCCTTATCCATCCCCTGGACATAGTGGAGTATCCTGAGAAGTCCGTATGGTGTTACCGGCCACCTTTGATTGGTCACTGGCTGCCAGACCGGAACATCTTTATGTTTGCTGATTGCACTTTCATCATAGGCTACGGCACCTTCTTGATAGTAGTTGATGCCCAGAAAATCAATCTTTTCAGCGATGATTTCCATATCCCCTTCCTCTACAGGGTAGGAGATGCCCATCCCTTCAGTCACTTGCTTCGGATAGCCCTTGTTGAATAGGGGCAATAAGAAAACATCCGTATTGAAGGCCCTAGCATACTCACTTGCGAGAATGTCTTCCCTTTTGTTTGAGGCAGGGCGTGGCATGATGGGATTCAGTGTCGTCCCGATGGGTGCTTTCAAGCCCGTCTTCCGGTACGACCGCATGGCGAGACCATGGGCTAGATTCAGATGGTGAACTGCACGGTTTGCCTGCTCTTCATCCTTGATTCCAGGAGCGTGCTCTCCTGTGCGGTAGCCCAAGTATGCTGCACAAAAAGGTTCGTTAAGCGTAATCCAACGATCGACATACGGACCCAGATGCTCAAAGCATGCCTCTGCATACGCCTGAAAATGATAGGCGGTCTCACGATTGGCCCACCCTCCCCTCTCCTGCAGCACTTGTGGGAGATCCCAATGGTAGAGGGTGGCGACAACGCTAAGGCCTTTGCTCCTAAGGGCCTTGCTCAGGCGGATGTAATAGTCAACTCCAGCCATATTGACCTCTCCGACACCCTCCGGAATGATCCTAGGCCAGGCAATTGAATAGCGGTAGGCTTGGAAATTAAGGTCTGCCATGAGCTTCACATCTTCTTCATACCGGTGATACTGATCAACGGCAACCGTTCCGTCATCACCGTTCATGATATTTCCGGGAACTCTTGAGAAGGCGTCCCAAATGCTGGGTTTTCGTCCATCCTCATCGATTGCCCCTTCTACCTGGTAACTAGCAGTCGCACATCCCCACAAGAATTCCTCATCAAACCGAACTTGCTGCATGCTTTCCTATCCTTATTGTATTTGTAAAAAATATGGTTACCCGAACGTTTCCTGCCATACTAACTTCTTCAATGGCTAACAAACAGTAACATAGCACAAAGATGCACTCAACCTTATGTAAGTTCTAGAACAAAGTTGTCTCAATGTACAAATCAAGCAGATAATTGTATCATATTGATTTGTTTTGATATAAGTATACTAATGTTCTATATATTTATTATAACATTCCCATACTTGCAAGTTGCCATCGCAGTTCAACTGGGTCGGTATAGAGCAGTGCCTCAATACCAAGCAGAGCTGCAGCTTCACAGTTCTCCGAGGCATCATCAATGAAAATCACATCCCCAGGCTTCTGCCGTTCGGCAAGGAGGATCTTTTCAAAAAAAGCAGCATCGGGTTTCACTTCCTTTAGATGCAGCGATGCGTAGACCGTATCGAAGATTTCGTACTGGCCAGAAGCGAGGTGATAGTCGTAATGGGCCTTTTCTGTATTTGTTGCGCAGACCACGCGGTATCCTTTCTTCTTGAGCTCTTCAATTATTTCCACTACTGGCAAGTCAAGTTCAGGCTTGAAGTACCTGCCCCACAGGGAGTCCTCGTGAAGTGGTATGGATATTCCAGTAATCTTTGAAAACTGCCTCCACATCTCATTCTCATCGATGGCAGCCTTGCTATGCTGGTCCAGCAATGAACGGAGAGCAGGGTCGAGCGCGATGAAACTATCAAAATCGGTAACGCCGAAATCACGTAGGAGGAGGCGTTCCAATGAAGAGTCGGTGTGTTTTGCAACGACACCACCCATATCAAACATACAGAGGCGATCTTTTTTATCCATATGTAAGCTTATCAAAGGCAAGGTAAATCTTCTAGTGCTTTTATTGATTTTGAAAATAGGATATTCTATCGAACTAAGGAGTAAAAAGTCGTATGAGCTCATTTTTCCCAGAAAACTATGCCCCAACAATGAACCAGATCCAAACCGAGCGTGCTATCAAGTACATCAAGGATACCTTTGAACGAGAACTTTCAGCAGGACTGAAGCTTAGCAGAGTGACCAGCCCCCTGTTCGTACCGCGAGGATCGGGTATCAATGATGACCTGAACGGCGTTGAAAGGCCTGTGCGATTCCAGATAGGGAATCTTGATAACATGGAGATGGAAATTGTGCAGTCCCTGGCCAAATGGAAAAGGCTTGCATTGGCAAACATGGGTCTGAAGCCGAACTCCGGGCTCTACACCGATATGAATGCCATCCGACCGGACGATGAAATCGATGCGATCCATTCGCTCTATGTCGATCAGTGGGATTGGGAGCTGGTCATGTCCGAAAAGGACAGGAACATCGAGTTTCTCAAGAAGATTGTAAAGAAGATATACTCTTCCCTGAAGCGGACCGAGTTTCTCGTCAGTGAAATGTTTCCGACCTGCTACCCCACCCTTCCAGACCGTATAACTTTCATCTACTCCGAAGATGCACAAAAGGAGTATCCTCACCTGACCCCACAGCAAAGGGAGAAGGTATTGGCAGAGAAATTTGGAGCAATCTTTCTCATTGGCATCGGATCTCCCCTTGCCGACGGCATCAGCCAAGGCGGCCGTGCTCCCGACTATGACGACTGGTCAACTCCTAGCGACCCTGAACACACTGGCCTCAACGGGGACATCATCGTATGGGATACGGTCAGGGGTGACTCCCTGGAACTCTCATCGATGGGCATACGTGTCGATATTGAAACATTGCTCAGGCAGCTTGAGATACGCAAATGCCCCGAACGTGCCGAACTATATTGGCACAGGAGATTGCTCAACGGGGAACTCCCCCAAACCATTGGTGGGGGCATCGGCCAGAGCAGGCTCTGTATGCTGCTGCTTCAAAAGGCCCATATAGGAGAGGTCCAGTCCTCAGTGTGGCCCCAGGAAGTGCTTAACGAGGCTAAGAGACTGAATATTCCGATCATGTTGTAGGAGAGTAGGATGAAACTTGTCAGTTGGAACGTCAACGGGTTGCGGGCTTGCCAGAAAAAGGGTTTTGAAGAGTATCTACAGCAAGTAGATGCGGATATATTCTGTCTGCAGGAGACAAAGTTGCAGGAACATCAGATATCCCTGGAGATCCCTGCCTACCACACCTACTGGAGCTTTGCAGAAAAGAAAGGATACTCCGGCACCGCTCTCTTC
>Ga0265295_1003140_pt1 | contig 24663 bp, 26 predicted proteins | sample Munlansysbiofilm_FD_192503 | JGI IMG/M metagenome (GOLD analysis project Ga0265295, IMG submission 192503) | Leachate microbial communities from a municipal landfill in Southern Ontario, Canada - Methane capture system biofilm | ecosystem: Engineered > Solid waste > Landfill > Unclassified ... | reverse complement strand
TCCTGGTAAATTATCTGTTGAAACTATTAGTATATCTTCTAATCCTCGAGTTTTTAGTTCATTTAAAACCATTAACCAGTATTTAGAACTTTCATTTTCGCCAACCCACATTCCAATAACTTCTTTAAATCCTTCTCTGTTGTAGCCCAAAGCTATATAGACTGCTTTTTTTACTATTACTCCATTGTCTCTTACGTTGTAATGAATTGCATCTAAGAAAACAAATGGATATACTGGATCTAGTGGTCTTGATTGCCATTCTTCGATTGTTGGTAGAATCTTATTTGTTATCCTTGAAACTGTTCCTTCTGACATTCCGAATCCATATATTTCTTCTATATGGGAGGATATATCTCTTGTAGTCATACCTTTTGCATACATTGATATTACTTGATTTTCTATGTTTGAGATATCCTTTTGATATTTTTTTACTGCTTGTGGCTCAAATGATGATTCTCTGTCTCTTGGTACTTCAAGATTAATTTCACCATTGAGGAGCTCAATAAAATAGTAGAATATTTTAATTGTGATATAAATAACGAAAAGTAACAAGAGACAAATGAAATACCATTTATTAGATTTTTAAAAGAAAAAGAGTATTTAAGCCCATTACCAAGATTAGATAGCTTGTCATAATATATCAGAAAAAATTCTTCACTATGAAAAAGATAATGCCAAGGAAACACTTAAATCAGATGCATTAAAGCATTTTTCTGATGACCGAATAGAAACTTTGATAGAAGAGAATTTGAAAAATATGGATATATTTTTGGAGGAGTGATTATATGACTAGCTATAATGAATTACTAAACAACTTGGAAATACTTAAACTAGATAAAATTAGAAGCTTTTTGCCTAACTATTTAGAAGAAATCACACAAAATGAAATACCTTTTACAGAAGCACTATTAGAATTAACTCAAAAGGAAATGAGTTTTAGAGATGAAAGAGCCTCCAAAATTCAAATATCAGTATTAGAATTTCCTTTTGAAAGGACATTTAAGACTTTGATTTTGACTTTCAACCATCTTTAAATAAAACATAAATGATAGACTTTGAAAGTTTAAGATTTCTAGAAAACAAAGAGAATATATTGTTCTTTGATTCATCTAATGTTGAGAAAACTCACTTAGCTGTAGCAATTGGAGTTGCTGCAGCTAAAAAAAGAAATATGGTGTATCTCATATCATGTCATGACTTAATAATGCAATTAAACAAAGCACATGCAGAAAATAGATTAGAAACCAAATTAAAACACTTTGCAAAATACAGGCTTTTCATAATTGATGAAATTGGATATTTACCTATTGATAAGCAAGGAGTAAATTTGTTGTTCCAACTAATTAATAAAAGATATGAAAAGAATTCTACCATAATCACTACCAATCAACCATTAGCATGTGGGGTGAAGTATTCTCAGATATAACACTAGCTAATGCAATTCTAGATAGATTGATTCATCATTCCAGTATTATAAAGATCACAGGTCCTTCTTACAGGTTAAGAGGCAAGATAGATATGATGGGGTCTAAAAAAACTAGCAATAATTGATTCTAAATAATTGTACATTTTGAGATTCTAATAAAGGGGCTGCGGACAAAAAGTTGGACTTTTTATGCGATAAGACCAAGCCTTTGTCTATATTCATATGGGCTTAATCCACCCAAAGATATTTTAACTCTCTTTTCATTGTACCATTTTATATATCTGTCTATGTAATCAATAAAGCTTTCAATTGTTACATCTAACCATGAATTACAGGAAAACATCTCATTCTTCAATCTTCCAAAAAATCCTTCACATGCCGAATTATCTGGCGAGCAATTTTTTTTTAGACATAGATCTAATTAGCTTTGCATCATCCATTCTTTTTATCCATCCAGGCCATCTATAATAGACTAAGGAAAAGGAATTGCTTCCTTTCCCTCGACTAAGAATCGTACGTGAGAATTTCCCGCTCATACGGCTCAAGTATTTCTTCACCTCTTCAGGCGGCATTCAGTGATTTTAATATAACCCTTCTTTTTGTAAAGTGCTTTTCATCTAAAAAGGGATTTTTAGAAATTTGTAAATTTGGATGACGGATGATTTTTATTCTTCTTATATTTATTAAACTATAATCATCGGTCATGAATAACCATCTTATCTTATCCTTTTCATGCCAATACTTGTTAAGTCTCCACCAACTACTTTTATTAGGATGTCTGTGTTTTGCCCATTGCTTTAGCAGGAGATATAATGTGTTATTAATGGATGAGAATGCTTGACTTGAAACCACATGCCTATGGTAATTTGAACATCCTCTAATCACTTGATTTAATCTAATGATTAGTTGGGATTGGGTGACTGCTTTTCCTTGTTTTAGAATTATGGTAGAGCATTTTCTTATTAGGGTCTTTATTGAAGTTTTTGAAGGCTTAATAATTAATTTCCCTTTAAATTTACGAAATGTCCAACCTAGAAAGTCAAATCCATAGTCGATATGTGTAATCATTGTTTTCTCTTCGGATAAAGTTAGTCCCCTTTCTTGTAATAATTCACTTACAAGGAATTGTATTTCTTCTGCTATTTCTTTTGTGTTTGCTGGAATCACAAAGTCATCAGCATAACGGACTAAATTCACCTTAGTTTTTGCTCGATAATGGTTCTCTATATTTCCTTTTGAATTTCGATGGTATTTATCTTGTACGAACTTTTCAAGATCATCAAGAGTCATATTAGCATATAAACTTGAAATAGCACCTCCTTGAGGTGAACCTTTCTCAGAGGGAAATAAGACGCCCTTGTAGATAAACCCTGACTCTAGAAATTTTTCATTATTCTTTTATCCATCGGTACGTTCTCTTGCAGCCAACTATGGTTAGTATTATCAAAGCATCCTTTAATATCCCCTTTTAATATCCATGTAGGAGAGCATTTTCTTGTCAGTAAAGTAAATATCTGTTCACAAGCATCTTTTGCACTTCTTCCTTTTCTAAAGCCAAAGGAGATGTTATCTCCTGTAGATTCAGCTACTGGTTCGAGTGCTAAAGCATACAATGTTTGCATTGCCCTATCATACATAGTAGGAATTCCTAGTGGCCTTTTCTTGTTTTTGCCTTTCTTTTCAATGTAAACTCTTCTAAGGGGTTTTGTTTTATATCTCTTATTTGTAAGTGATAGAGTTGCTTTCATTTTAGAAGCTGAAGTTGACCATAACTTTTTATCTATTCCAGAAGTGTTTTTCCCCTTATTAGTAGTTACTTTCTTTACAGAATAGGCTTTTGCATAAAATGAATGTGTAAGTAGATATTGTAATTTTTTTACTTTATTCATGTTTCCCATCACTGTTGCCTTAGCAATCCTGGTTTGTAGCCTATTAACATCTTTCTCCACTTGTAACAAATCAATAGGATCCCATTAAAATGTAAGTGATTTTGCGTCTTTTAGACTCTCGGTATTATCCGTCATTGAGTTACTAAAATTCATAAGTTTACTATCATCTCCCGCTAAGAAATACCATAGGATAAGTCAATACCCTTTCGAGGTAGGTCAAAGTTTGAACCCTTATCTTCTCTCATTACAAAAGTAGCCTTTGCTTTTTATCCCTTTCTTCTGCCCTCTATGCCATTTCATACCCTTACGGTTAGATACCTTGTTAAAAGGAGCATATAGGGTTTACCAAGTTCCGCATAATACATAATTGTGAAAGTCTTAGGAGCCACCTTTAAACCGGGAGTTCAATATCCATTCGCATTGGTTTAACAATTCGCCTTTGCTCGACTCCTTACCTTTTGGTCAAAGCGTTTCAGCCTATTTCGCTTATTCCAGAGTAACGATTCCAACAGTGATTCACTTTAAGTTCCCCATAACTTTCTTACCCTAGCAGTTGTCCCAGTTTTAGGCTTCTCGGATTTCCACATTGTTTTGTGAGCTTTCTAACCCAGACGTTACCATCTACGCTAGTCACCATAGGGTTGCCCCGAATGGATGGGGTAATCTTTCGGCAATATATTAAACGACTTCTTGTCGCACATGTGCACCTCTGTCTGAGTGGATAATTGGTTGAGTACTTGGGTTTAGTGTTGCTATCGCATTATCAAGCATTATATTTACTAAATCAGCGTGTGGGGAGGTCTCTATTGTCCAACTTACTATTTGGCCATCAAAGCAATCAACAATAGGTGATAATTAAACTTTGCCCGCAAGAATATGAAATTCTGTTATATCTGTTAACCATTTAGTATTGGGTTCTGAGGAGTGGAAGTTTATTTGTATTATATTTTCTACGACAGGGCTTATTTCACCTAGATAAGAAGAATACTGCTTCCACTTTGGCTGATAAACAATAAGCTCATTTTGCCTCATGATTTTTCTTATCACCTTTTCTGATACTATAATTCCCATATTTTTTAAAGCTAAGTAAATTTTTCTATTTCCATATACTATATAATTTTCATTAAAGATTACGGTTATATATTCCCTTAGATGAGCATATTTATCTATCTCTTTTACCGATTTTTGATAGAAATAGCTACTCTTTGGAAGTTTTAGAAAATGAAGTAATTCCTTCAATTTATGTTTGGTTTTAAGGGCATCAATCACTTCAGTCTTTTCTTTATTTTTTAATCGTTGGGGATTGATGCCCGGGTCTTTTTTTATTATATCTGTGGTCTTTTTTAAAATATCCTTTTCTAGTTCAAGACTATGAATATGTTCTTTGAGTCGATAAACCTCTAATTCAAGACTCTCTATGTCGTTTGGTGGATCTATTCTTGGTTTCATTATGGCAACCGCCTCTTTCCCTAAGTACTTACTCTTTCAGTTATATAGAGTTGCTCTTTCAACACCTATATCATCCGCAATATCTTTTGCTTTTCTATTTAGCAGGAGCAGTTCTTTTACTGCTAACGTTTTTTCCTTCTAGCTATATTCTACCAAGGTTTTTCGATATGAACAATCCTTTTTATGACTTGGAAACTTTTTATCTATCCATAATTTTAGAATGAATCGACAAGGATAACCCAATGTAGCAATTGTATTTGTATAATTAGTTCCATGTTCTAAATAATGATTAATAGCTATCTTTCTTTGCTCTTCAGTATATTTCTGATTTCTAATATATTTATCTTTAAATTCACCATTATCTCTAAACTCATAGTACCATTTTCTTAAAGTATTTCGTGATGGATAACCAAGGGATTTAATAGTTTTTAAAAGTTGCTTATCATATTTAATATATAAATCTACAGCCTCTTTCTTTGCTTTTTGCGAATATATTCAAAATCCTCCTTTAATTTAGTCCAGGATTTTGTCCGCACTTTCAAAGTACCACTTTTAGAATATCAAATACACTATAGAAATAGAAATAAATGTATGACTTCAAGAGAATAATTAGAACACAAAAATCTCAATTAGATTGACAGTTAAAATAAAAAGTGGTAGCATAGTGGCAAGAATAATAAAACGAGGTTTCACAATGCGGTACGAACGACAGGTTTAGGCATAGATCAAAATAGAAAATTGATCTTCTAAGTAACAATAAAATTAATGAGTTCAAGAAATATAGTTAAAACCATTACTAAAATTCGAAAAAACTCAGCAAAAGCTAGATTAATATTATAATGTTTAAATACCTACATTTAAATGATAATAATTGTTGTAAGGGGGATTAAGATGAATTTAATAAATGAAAAGGCAATGGTGTTAAAACAAGGTGAAATAAGGGCAATGTTTGAAAAGGCTAAGTTATTCAATAATGTTATTAGTTTAGGTATTGGTGAACCAGATTTAGACACTCCAAAAAATATTGTTGAAGCAGGCTGTAAAGCACTTAATAATGGTAAAACTCATTACACTCCAAATGCAGGAATAATAGGATTAAGACAAGAAATATCGAAAAACTTGGAGAAGTTTGGGATTAATTCAAATCCAGATAAGGAAATAATTGTTACTACTGGAGCAATGGGGTCACTCTCAATGTGTTTAATGGTAATGATTAATGAAGGTGATGAAGTACTAATTCAAGACCCACAATGGTTAAACTACTATTCTCAAGTGAAATTTGTAGGTGGGGTGGCCGTTCCAATACCAGTGTATGAGAAAAACTCTTTTAAGCTTGTTGCTAAAGATATTAGAGATAGAATTACCGATAAAACCAAAATAATAATGATAAACACTCCAAATAATCCAACAGGCGCAGTTCTTGATTATAATGATTTGCGTGAGATAGCAGATATTGCAATAGAAAATGACTTGTTCATCATATCTGATGAAGTATATAGTACTTTGATTTATGATGGTAGAAGACATATATCGATTGCTTCTATTGAAGGTATGCGTGATAGAGTGATTACAATAAACAGCTTTTCTAAGTCATTTGCAATGACGGGTTGGAGAATTGGATATGCTGCAGGGAATGAGATGGTAATAGATAAAATGACAAGACTTCAAGAAAACTTAGTAGCTTGTGTTAACGAACCTGCTCAATATGCTGCAATTGAGGCTTTGCGAAATTTTGATATTTCAGAAAATTTAAAAAACATTTTTGAAAGTAGAAGAAATCATATTGTAAAAGAGCTCAATTCTATTAATGGATTAAGTTGTACTATGCCAAGTGGAGGCTTCTATGTATTTCTTAATATCAAAGCTACTCAAAAGACTTCCTCTGAATTTGCGAATGAGCTACTTGAAAATAAAAAAGTTGTAACTATTCCAGGATCTGCATTTGGTAAAATGGGAGAGGGGTATGTTAGAATTGCTTATACACTTGAAGAAAGCAAGTTGTTAGAAGCTGTAGCTCGAATAGGAGATTATGTAGGAAGTTTAATTAAGGAGTAGATGAAGATGAAAAAACACTTAGCTAAAGATAGATTGTATGAAAGTCACAAGTTGGTAGCACCTACGAAGCCAATTCTTTGTACTTCAAAAAATGAAGATTTCTCAGATCACGTTGCTCCCTTTAGTTGGTTTATACCAATATCTTGCAACCCACCTAGAGTTGGTCTAGCGTTGTTAGCTAGGCCAGAAAAACAACATACACTGGTGAATATTGAAAGAACAGGTGAATTTGTAATCAACGTACCAGATGATTCAATGCTTGAAAAACTTGTAGAATCGTCTTATGATTTGAGAAAACATAAAAATAAATTTGATAGATCTGAATTCAAAAGAAGAGAGTCTATGGAGGTTGGGCCTCCGGGGATAGAGGAATGCAGAGTACATTTCGAATGCAAAGTTAAAGAGATTATTGATGTAGGTGATCATTTTTTTATAATAGGAGATGTTTTAGGGGCTACTTATGATACTGATGCATTCACTGAAGAATTATCGGTTAAAATAGATAATTTCAGACCAGTATTTCATGTAAATGAGTATAAACTTCATGGATATCAAATGCACGTATTCTTATCTGCCTTATGCTTAAAAGTGGTTGAAGTCAATTATCCAAAATAAAAATAGATAAGGAGAAAAACATGAAAATCAAAAGTATTGACAAGGAGAACATGGAATCATTTCTTATGGGGCTAGCTATACTAGGAACAGGAGGTGGCGGAGAATCCGAATGGGGAAGAAAAATAATTCAGAATGATATTGCAAGAGGTAGAGGATACTTGATTGTTGACCCCAAAGATGTTGAAGATGAAGCATTTATATGCAGTGGTGGTATCATGGGATCTGTAAAAGAGTTAGATGGTATATCTTATGATGATGTTATTGATCAATGGGAAAATGATTTTCCTCTAGTTAAGGCTTTGAAAAAGATGGAAGAACTCAAAGGGAGAAAACTAGACTATGTTATTGCTTTTGAGCCTGGTGGACTCAATACACCTGTGATAATGTCTGCTGCAGCTAGGATGGGGATTCCTATTATTGACGGTGATGCTGTAGGAAGATCCGCACCAGAGACACAGATGACAAGCTTTATAGGACATGGTATATCGCTAAATCCCATGACGCTTGTTGATGATAAGGGGAATTCAATAGTAGTTCTTGAATCTAAAGAATCTACATACGCTGATGAAATAGGCAGATTCATAGTAACTAAGAGTGGAAACATGGGGGCTAATAGCCACTATGGAATGAGTGGAAAGCAATTAAAAAAAAGTTGCATTCCCAACACATTATCATTAGCAACTAACATTGGGGATAATATTAGAAACTCGGCAAATACAGGCTTAAATATTACCGAAGCGTTTACAGAGTTTATTGGTGGAAAAATGATGTTCAATGGTATTATAAATGAAGTTAATGGTGAGAGTAGGGGTGGATTCTATCTTATAAATGTAATGATAGAAGGAAAGAATGAATTTGTAGGCAAGTCTGCGAAAATTGTAATTAAGAATGAAGTTATGGCTTTATGGATCAATGGAGAAATTAAATCTATTTTCCCGGATAATATTTTTATGTTACGACCTGATGAAGGGACTGGTATAATGAGTACTGATTTGACTGAAGGTATGAAGATAGTATTGGTAGGCACCCCTTGTAATGAAAGAATTAGAGAGACTTTAGCAACAGAGGAAGGTAAAGAAGCTTTTGGTGGTCAGAGATATGGTTATCAAGAACTAAATTTCATACCATTTGAGGAATTGAATAAATAATAATAGATGCTTTAATATGTGGAAGTAGTCAAGGATTATTAAAAGGCATATGATTTATAAATATTTATTAAAGGTAGTTTGATGATATTTAGTATCATTGAGATGGAAAAGAATTATAAGAAATTAATTTGGAAATGGTAGTAATTTTTATATTGAAATCCCAATTAAAACCTAAAATTAAAAGAATATAAATCACAAGAGTTTTAGAGGAGTGAGTTAAATGATTAAAGTACTAGGGGTTTGTGGTAGCCCAAGGGTGGGTAACAGCAAGTATCTACTTGATGAAGCACTTAAAGCCGCTAAAGAAACCAATAAAGATGTAGAAATTGAGTATGTATCAATAAGAGGAAAAAAAATTAGCGGTTGTGTGATGTGTCAAGCTTGCGAAAAAGATGGAGAATGTGTAATTAAAGATGATTTCCAAGAAATAATGACTAAATGGCTTTCTGCAGATGTGATATTATATTCTGTACCAGTTTATCATATGGGGATGCCAGCACAACTAAAGGCATTTTTAGATAGATTAGGAAATAGTTTTTTTGGAAGGTATGCGAATGATTTCCCTGAAGGTACTGCCGTATTACCTAGGACCTTAAAAGTAATAGGAACCATAGCTCAGGGTGCTCATATCTTTTCAGGACAGGAGCATACTATTACACAAATGATTAACCATACTATGATAATGGGTTGCGTACCTGTGACAGGAGATATGTGGGAATCATATATAGGAGCAGGAGGATGGACATATAATGAGACGGGGAGAACTTCTATAGAAGAACAGGTAAAAGCAGGTAGAAATGATGCACTTGTTGCAGTGAGAGGCAGTAAAAGTTTGGCAAAAAGAGCTGTTGAGTTATCTATGATATTAAAAAGTGGAGGGTTAGAGAAACAGGACTATTTAGAAAAAAGTCCTACATACAAACCATTTTTAAATCGTATTAACGAGATTCGCGAGTAAAGAGGTGGAAGTATGCTTTATTATATAAAATCTTTTAATCCTAAACAAAATAGAGAAAAAATAAAGAAATATTTTGAAAATATAGTAATGCCATATATAGAAAATGAAGGATTTAAAGGGAAATTAATGGAGACTATATTTGGACTTTCTACTAAAGAATACATATTTATAGTTGAAATTGAAAATTTGAAAGCAATGGCATTGTATGATGAGTTATTTGAAAAAGAAACTTCTAAAGAAATAAGTGCCAATTTAGAAAAAATGATAAAAGATTCTGATACTATCGTTTGCAATGATATTGAGGATGACAAATGGTTAATTTTGAAAGATAAACTTTATCACATGGAATATTTGGACATTATAGTTGAGTGTGATATATTTGAAGATTTTTTTATGAATGAAGCATTTGAATATCTAAGAGAGAAAAAATTCAAATTAAAAGTCTTAAAAGTAAAATATGGTTTTAGTACTAGAAAATACCTGTTTATAACAGAGATGGATGAAATGGGAGATATTGACAATTGGCAAAGCAGAACTTCTCTTGAACTCAAAGGGGAAAAGATAATGGATAAGTTGGTATCTTACGTTGATATTCCAAAAGCAAATATAGTTAAAAATATTTATTAATAAATTCTTTTGCTACTAATAAGTCTTTAAAATTCATATTTTCATAAAAAAAGGAGGTAATAAAATGTTAAAGAAATCAAGTTTATTTAGAATGTTAGTTATCGTAATATCAATCAGTATGGTCTTGGTAGGGTGTACAACGGGTACATCTACTTCGGAGGAACCGACTTTTAAGATTGGGATCAATAGTTTTGGGCAAGCAAACTTTTTTGCTAGGATAGGGAAAGCAACATTAGAAAAAACAATCGAGGAACTTGGTGGAGAAGTTATAGCATCAGTAAATGCAGATGAGCCCGGAAGGATTGCATCAATTGAGAATATGATTGCACAAGGTGTAGATGCAATAATAATTCAAGAAGGTGATATTAATCTATTGACTTCAGCTATAGAACAAGCAAGCGCTGAGGGGATACTTATTGGATCTTTTGACGCGGGGGATAATGATATGGTAGATATATTTGTAGAATCAGATAATACAAAACTTGGAGAAGAATCTGCTCGACAATTGGTTGAATTAATGGGAGAAAAGGGAAATGTTGTAGAAATATATAATGATGCTGGGTCTATGATAAGAGCAAGAAAAGACGCTGCTCACAGTGTGTTTGATGAATATCCAAATGTTCAAATAACAGATAGTTTTGTATATACTTGGCCAGATTATTTTCCAGATGTTAAATCAAAAATGGAATCAATACTTCAAGCTAATCCTAACCCAGGAGATATATCAGGTGTTTTTGCTACATTTGATGGAGTTGGAATAGCAGCAGCATCAGCGATATGGGAAGCAGGGCTAGAACAAAGTATATCAATTGTTGGTGTTGATGGGGATCCAGAAGCATATGAGGAAATGAAGAAAGAAGGAAGTCCCTTTAAAGCAACAATGGCTCAAGATCCAGAGACAATGGCTAAGATCGTTGTAGAGCAAATGTTTGAGCTTTTAAAGGGGAATGAAATAGCTGAGAAACATATTTATGTACCAGGGATTTTAATAACAAAAGATAATATACCAGATACGAAGTAAATTAATGAATAGCTAGCATTAATTAATGCTAGCTATTCAGTTAATTAATATAGAATAGTAGGTGAGAGAATGGCTGAAGAAAAAAAACAAAAAAAAATAATTTTGCGAAGTGAAAATTTGGGAAAAGAATTCAATGGTGTTTGGGTTCTAAAAGACATTAATTTTGACTTGAGGGAAGGAGAAATCCATTCTTTAGTTGGAGAAAATGGAGCAGGTAAATCCACATTTATTAAAATTCTATCAGGGGTTTATAAGGCTTCTGAGGGAAACCTATATGTTGAGGATAATCCCGTAAATTTTGAAAGTGTGCATGAAAGTGAAGAAGTTGGTATAAGGACAGTCCATCAAGAAATAAACCTTGTACCATATTTTAATGCATATGAGAATATTTTTATTGGGTCAGAAGAGGTTAAGAAAGTTTTTAATTTGAGGATATTAGATGATGTGAAGATGAAAAAAAAATCTAAAAATGCAATTAAAGAATTAGGCATTAAATTTGATGTAGGAAGGTCAGCTCAATTTCTTAGTACTGCTTGTCAAAAAGTCATTGAAATTGCAAAAGTACTAGTACAAAATCCAAAGATTATAATTTTCGATGAACCTACGACAGCATTGGGGGAAGAAGAAAGAGATAATCTTTTAGAAATCATAAAAGAACTTAAAAGCAAAGGGTATAGTATTATTTACATAACTCATAATCTTGAAGAGGTTATGAATATTTCAGATAGAATTACGGTATTCAGAGATGGAAATAAAATAGATACTGTCACGAAGGATGATATACTAAAAATGGAAGATATTATTCCTATGATGTTGGGACACAAGTCATATGAAAACTTTTGTAGAAATTGTGAACCTGTAGATGATGTTGACCGTCTAGAAATTAGCAAATTATATACTAAAAGACTTAAAAATATAAGCTTCCAAGTAAAAAAAGGTGAAATAGTAGGGATTGCAGGTATAGTTGGTGCTGGAAAGACAGAAATTGCAAAAGCGCTATTTGGTTTAGATAATATTCTTGGAGGCAAAATTAAGATAAATGGAGTAAGTTATATTCCAAGCCCTAAAGAGGCAATAATGAGAGGAATTGCACTTGTTCCTGAAGAAAGAAAAACCGAGGGAATAGTGCCTAATTTTTCTGTAACAAAAAATACTACTCTAACATATCTCAATAAATGGACACAATCTGGTGTAATAAATAAAGAACATGAACTAAGTGTGACAAAGGAATATATCAGTAAATTTGATATTAAGACAACGGGTCCAAGACAACCTATTAAATATCTGAGTGGTGGAAATCAGCAAAAAGTAATTGTCTCGCGCTGGCTACTTGGTGATTTTGATATAGGAATATTTGATGAACCTACTAAGGGCATTGATATAAAAGCAAAAGAGGATATTTATATTCTCTTAGATGAACTGGCATCAAAGGGAAAATCTATAATTTTTCTATCGTCATACTTACCAGAATTGATTAATATATGTAATAGAATTTTGGTAATTAACAATGGGAGGATTGTTGATGAATTTGATCCACGCACTCTAAATGCTAAGAATGAAATAATGACAGCTATGATGGAGGGATATAAGAATGCAGAATGATACTATAAACAAAAGTAGACAAAGGATAGAGTTTGTAAGAAGGTATGGGACAGTTATTGGAGCATTGATGATATTCATAATTTTTTCGTTTGCATCTGAAAATTTTTTTACTGCTCGTAATTTTATGATGCTCCTACGACAACTTAGTATGCTCACAATAGTTGCAATGGGATTCACTTTTGTAATGGCTGCTGGTGGTTTTGACATGTCGATAGGGAATCTCACTGGTTTAATAAATATGGTGTTTACAATAGTTTTATTGAATACAAATAGCTTTTTACTTGCTACTATTGCTGGTATAACAATAGGTTTAATTGTAGGGTTTGTGAATGGAACATTAGTAGCATATATAGGTCTACCTGATTTTATTGCTACTTTTGCTGTTGGATCTATAGTTTATGGCATAAAGATGTTATTAACAAAAGGAAATCCTATATTTTTCAGGGAGGATGCCCCAGCTATTGCGAAAGCAATAGGTCAAGGCTATTTAGGTCCAATACCATTACCAGTTATTTTTATGTTGATTTATGTGTTGTTAGGAATTTTTGTACTAAGTAAAACAAGTTTTGGAAGAAGGATTTATGCAATAGGTGGAAATGCAACAGCATCAATATTTGCAGGCATAGATATTAAAAAATATAGAAGATACACATTTTTGATATCAGGATTCAGTGTGGCATTAGCCGCTATAATACTAACATCTAGGCTTGGATCAGGACAACCTTTAGCTGGAGAGGATTTCTTACTGGATGCAATAGCAGTTGCTTTTCTGAGTTCAACAATGTTTGGAGAAGGGGAACCAAATGGTGCAGGTACCTTTGTGGGGGCATTTATTGTGGGGATGCTAAATAATGGGTTGACAATGCTTAATGTTCCATACTATTTCCAGTATATAACTAAAGGTTTGGTTGTGATACTTGCAGTTGTTCTATCTGCAGTGTTCGCTAAAAAATTAAGTGAATAAAGGAGAGATTTGTTTTGTTTGATAAAGGGCTTAACATTTTAACTATTGATTTAAGTACGAAGACAATTCAGAAATCAAAACTTGATGATGAGCGAGTTTTGAAAAAGTATCTAGCAGGAAGAGGTATTGCCACTTATTTAATGCTAACCGAAAATGATCCTAATTATGATCCTTATGACGATAAAGCTCCAATTTACATCGCAATTGGATTATTAAATGGTACAAATGTTCCATCATCCGGTCGTGTAAGTGTTTTGTTCAAAAGTCCAGTTACACAAAGAATTTTCAAAACTAATAGTGGGGGGAGCGTAGGAGCGCAATTGGCTTTTGCAGGATATGACATACTAAAAATTGTAGGTAGATCTAGTAAACCTGTTTATATTTATATTAATGACGATGAGATTGAGATTAGGGAAGCTTCTCATTTATGGGGTAAGGATACTAGAGAAACTACAAAGACTCTATTGAAAGAGCTTGGCGATGATGAGACGGAAGTATTATGTATAGGGCCAGCTGGTGAAAATAAGGTTGTATTTTCATCAATTAATATGTCAATACATAATGTTGCTGCTAGAGGTGGAGGTGGAGCGGTTTTAGGCCATAAAAACTTGAAGGCTATAACAGTTAGAGGTACGAAATCTATCAAAGTTGCCCAACCGGAAAGATTCATTAGTACTGTACAACACCTTTATAAGAAATTTACAGAAGCACCAGGTGTTCCACCATTAAACAGATATGGGACTAGTTCAGGAATGCAGGATTTAAATGCTGCAGGAGGTGTACCTAGTAAGAACTTCCAGTTTGGTAGAGTGGAAGATGTGTACCCTGTAACTGGGCATTGTCTGGTAGAAGAAGGATGGTTAAAAATGAGAGTTTCTTGTTATTCTTGTCCTGCAGCTTGTCATAGATATTGTACTGTTGAGGAAGGGGAATACAAAGGAACACATACAGGCGGACCTGAATTTGAGACTTTATCTGCTTTTGGAACAGGTTGTATGGTTAGCGATACAGCTGCAATTTTAAAAGCTAGTGAATTATGTAACATATATGGTTTAGATGTAATCTCTACTGGAAGTTGCGTACAGTGGTTAATGGAGTGTAATGAAAAGGGAGTTATTACTTCAAAAGAAGCAGATGGACTTGATTTAAGTTGGGGGAACACGCATACTATGGTTGAGCTAGTTAGAAAAATTGCATTTCGTGAAGGAATTGGTGATATTTTAGCGGAGGGGCTTAAAATTGCATCTGAAGAGGTAGGCCAAGATTCATATAAGTGGGCAGTTCAAGCTAGAGGATTGGAACAATCAAGAGTCGATACCCGTTCAGCTTTTGCATATGCATTGGCATTTTCTATTAACTCGAGAGGGCCAGATCATCTTAACTCAGAATGTCTAGCAGAATTTGGAGGCAATGAAGTTTTTGATAGCGTTATTGAGAAAATAACAGGTGATAAAAAGTATGCGAAACCATATCTTACAGAAAAGAGGCCAGAGATTTTTAAGTGGCATGAAGAAATATATGCAGCATCAGATAGCTTAGGAATATGTGCTTTTCCTACTACAGCTCAGTATTGGACAAATGAGGAAGACTTAGCTGAATTATATACTTCAGCAACTGGTATAGAAATAACGTCTGAAGATGTTATGAATTCGGGTCGAAGGACATTGAATCTTGAAAGGATTTTCAATGGTATGCTAGGACACACTAGGGAAGAAGATGTTTTACCGTACAGATTAATGAATGAGGAATCTGTTACGGCAGTTCCGGAGAATAAAATTAGAGTAAATAGCAAAGAAATGCTTGATTCAATGAAAGATAAATATTACGAGCTTGTAGGGTGGGATAATAAAAGGGGACTTCCAACAATAGAAATACTTGAAGAGCTTGATATGACAGAAGTTATAGAAAAATTTGAAAAATTTTTGAAATAATTATAAGGCCTAAATTACTTATTTTAAATAGAAATGACAATAAGTAATTTAGAAAATCTCGGTTTCTTAGTTGAGAATATATTACTTGATTTAAAGAGGAGGCAAATAACTTGAAAACTATAGAAATTGATGCTACAAAATGTACAGGTTGCCATCTTTGTGAATTGGCTTGTTCATTTAAGCATTTTAAAGTATTCAACCCTGAATATGCTAGAATCAGGGTATTTACAGATGATGCTAGTGCACATAAGGAGCATATTACCTGTAAACAATGTAATCCTGCTCCTTGCCTAGAGGCATGTCCTGCAGGTGCGATATCTAAAGATGAAAATAATGCAATAATTGTGGATCATGAAAAGTGTATTATGTGTCTACAATGTGTAATCGCTTGCCCATATGATGCAATTAAGAATATAATATTTGAAGACGAAGAGAGTATAAATGTGTGCAACCTTTGTGGTGGCGACCCTGAATGTGTGAAGTATTGCTATGATCATGCTATTATATTCAGATAATAACTATTGTACAACAATACCCATTAATATAAGTGCTAGGGATTAGGTGGTGAAAGTTTGAGGATTATAGTTAATAAGGCTAAAAAAACGAAAAAACATGGAATAACTATATTTGAACTCTTAGAGAATGAAAATTATAAAACATGGTCTATAGTATGGGTTAATGGTAAACATATTTTTATAAAAAACTATAAAGAATTTGTACTACATGACAATGATGTAGTTATAATTAATGATTTTTTAGTAGGAGGGTAAGATATTGCCTAAGTGGTATACGCTGTGGATAACTAGGTAATTGAGTCTTTGAATAATTTGTGCATCAAATGCCTTCAAGTTTGAGTAAAAACCTCAGAGGATATCCATGATGCTTTAAAAGATCTTTTAGGTGATACTATAGAAAGTATGTTTCAAGCTGAATTAGATGAGCATCTAGATTATGAATATGGAAAAGCATCGTTTATTATCAATATAAGAAACTGATCAAGCAAGAAGATCTTAAAAAGCTCATATTTTGAAATGGGTATTGAAGTACCAAGAGATAGAGAATCATTATTTGAACGATAAGCTATAAAGAAATATCGAAAGGATATCTTAAACATAGAAAATCGAGCAATTTCAATATTTGCAAAAGGTCTGATTACAAGAGAGATATTTTTCTATGTAGAAGATATATATGAATTTGGAATATTAGAAGGAGTCTTTCAAGAATCACAAATACAAATTTAGCAACGATTGAAAATGGCAATAGCGACCATTAGATTCTATATGCTCATTAGTATTTTAGATGCAATACACTACAACTTAAGAGACAATGGAGTTATAGTTAAAAAAGTAGTATATATAGCTTTAGACTACAATAGAGAAGGCTTTAAAGAAGTTCTAGGGATGTAGTTTGGTGAAAATAAAAGTTCCAAATATTGGTTAATTGTTTTAAATGAACCCAAAACTCGTGGATTAGAAGATATACTAATAGTTTCAACAGATAATTTACCTTGGGTTACCTAAGTTATAGAAGTGATATATCCAAAGACAGAAATTCCGAAATGTATAATTTATCAAATAAGACAATTGAGAATCTTGTATAATTGAGCTTTAGTGTAAGTTCGTAATTTAAAGCTGAACACTAGTTGCTTCCAAAAGGGCATCGATATCTCCCATCATAATAGGGCACCGAAAACTTCATATAACGTGCATTTTTGTCCCAGTATTTAAGCTCATAACCTGCGGAACACACTGGATGTAGACTTTCATTAAGTCCTTCAGGTGGAGCTTTGCTACCTCTGGGATTATAGGCAATTATTGGTGTTGATTTATAGGTTTCTACAATATCTTTGTAAAGATATTCATATTCATATCCAGAATCTATGAGATAATGTGAAGGCTTGAATATTCCAGCATATAAATGCAGGAAGTCCTTTATCATTTCAGAAGCAATAGATCCATCGTGAACACTTGCAGGAGTCACTTTTATAGATAGAGGAAGTTCACTCTTGGTATCACAAAGTATATGAAGTTTCCAGCCGAACCATCTTATGTTATTGCCATTTGTATCACCCTTCATTCCCCAGTTTAGATGGTTTCATCATCGGTAATATCTTTCTTGGGTTTTGAAGCTTCATAGGAACTAATTTTAGTGGAATCGATAGCAATTTCAGAACCATCAATTATTCCACTTTTCTTGACAGAAATAACTAAGTTATGGATAAGTTTTGGAATAAATCCAAAAGAGTAGACTCTTGTGCTAAAGCATCTTGGAATCTACTAAATACAGATTCTGAAGGTGTTTTGTCCATTATGCCAAATCCACAGGCATAACGGAAAGATGGATCACTCTCAAGTCTTCTTATAAGGCTTGATATTTTACGAATTTGCTCAACTTTTTTTGCTATAAGAGAATAGAGTAGTCTTTCTTTGGGGTAGCCTTTTGGTTCTCTTGTTCCAGTAGCTTTTTTTATAGCAAAAGCTTCTGGTGATACATCAATTTCATCAAGAATCATCATAAGTTTGGTTTTAGGGCTGATTTCCATCAATTTATCATAGGAAAACAGACAATCTTGTCGTATAATTATGTTAGGGGTTTCCTCCATAATGTGAACATATAGTGATTGGTATTACTATATATGTTCGTCATTTTGGGGTGAAATCTTTTTTGTTTACTAAAAAAGTTAGTTAATTCAACGATTAAAAATTATGCAATTTACTCAATTAATAAGATTGCTAAGATAATTCTCTTTTCTATTGATTATATTTCTAGTCAGGTGAAAATATATTTTCATATCTCACCACCATAAATAAAACTATAATAATGTAAACATAATTATGTTATCATTGATATATAAGAGGTGGGAAAAATGTCCTATATTAAATTAAGTGATGGAACAAATATTTTTTATAATAGGGTTGGAAAAGGTCACGCCATATTATGTATTCATGGCTTTGCTGCAGATCACACAGCTTTTAGACTAACTGAGAAAACTTTGGGTAGGGATTATAATATAATAACTCTAGATTTAAGAGGACATGGAAAATCTGATGAAACGAAATCTTTAAGTATAGAAATACTAGCGAAAGATTTAGACGAAATTATAAGCAAATTGGGTTTAAAGGATTTTTCTATTCTAGGTTGGTCTATGGGTGGTAGTATTACTTTAGAGTACATAAAAGAATTTGGGACAAAAAACCTTGGAAGTTTAATTCTAGTTGAAACATCTCTAAAGATTATTAATGATACATCTTGGAAACATGGCCTATTTAAAGGTGAGTATAAAGAGGAAAATTTAAAGTCCGATTTAAAGAAAATAGATAAGAGTTACAGCACTTGGGGTACAAATTTTTTAAAGAGAATGGCGCCAAATCTAAATAAAAAGGATTTTGAAATTGCAGCTAAGTTAATTCAGGATAGAAATAAAAAATCAATGCAATCACTATGGAAGTCTTTAAGTGAAAAAGATTATTCGGATATTTCACAGAAAATAGATATTCCAACGCTAATTATCAAGGGAGAAAAAAGTGAATTTTATAGTTTAGAATCAGCACAAATAATGGCTCATATAATAAAAGGTACTGAATTGAAAATTATAGCAAATGCGGGGCATTTAGTGCCATTAGAAAACCCTGTCGAGTTCGCCAGGGTTGTTAGAGAATTTATTAATAATAAAAATCATAATCTTTTATAAGTAATCCTTTTACAATGGGCTTGAAATAGTCCATTGTTTTATTTCGTGCATCTTCATAGTTTGTTTTACCAGATATAACTTTTTTTAGAACCCCCTCAAAAATTAAAAGCGTAAGCTCATTTAGAGTTTCTCCATCTTCTTTTCTGATAAATCCTTCATTTATACAATCATTTACTGTAGTCATTGCACGGTCATTAATATCAGTTTTTAAAAGCATAGTAGTTATTACAAAGTCAGATCTCATCAAATCCTCAGGGAATAGCTTGTAGTAAACTTCAACATAATCTTCGATCCTGTTTTGCAAATCGGGAAAAAATATAGCCTTGTAAATTTCAGGTTTGTCAAACGCATAGTCATTAAAACATTCCCAAACCATAAGAAATCTATCCATAGCATTTTTAGCATCCTTAATATAGGCTTCTAATGCCAATGAATAATCTTTTACAAATCTCATAGCTGAAAAAAATATAAGATGATCCAGATTTTCAAAGTAATTATAAAGCGTAGCGCTATTATATCCAGCTTTTTGGGCAACTTTTCGCAATGTAATATTTTCTAAACCCTCATCAAAAATAAGCTCATCAGAAGCATTTATAAAATCTAACATAACTCTATTTCGTTGAAGTTCTTTAGTCATTTTACTCGCTCCTATTCATTATAAACAAATACTATCATAACAGAAAACATAAGACAATCAAAGTTTTAAGTGAAAAACAATAAGTATACTACCAGTCCTTATTGACAATAATCATGATTATGATAGTATTAAAATTAACAAAGATAATCACGATTACAAAAGAGATAAAAATAGAAAGGAGAGGTCATATGAAGCTAGAATTAGGAAAATTTAATGTGAAAGATGTTTTGTTTGGTGAGAAAACGTTTTTTAAAGACGGAGTTCTTACAATTAACAAAGATGAAGCTATAAGCTTTATCAAGGAGGATGAGCATATTACAGATGTTGATATAGTAATTGCTAAGCCTGGAGAAAATACTCGAATAGTACCTGTTAAGGAGGCTGTTGAGCCAAGAATTAGACCTGATGGCAGAGCGGTTTTCCCGGGAGTCACTGGAGAACTTGCAATGGCAGGAGAAGGTAGAGTTCATGCTTTAAAAGGATGTAGTGTTCTTGGTGTAGGTATGCATTGGGGAAGCTTTGGAGATGGACTTATAGATATGGGAGGAGAAGGAGCTAAATATACTCTTTACTCACAACTTATCAATATCTGTATAGTTGCTGACACGGATGAAGAAAAAGAAAGACATGAACAACAAAAGAAAAATACAGCAATAAGAATGGCATCACATAAGTTCGCAGAATATCTTGGTGAAACAGTTAAAGAACTAGAGCCTGAAGAAATCGATATATATGAACTTGATCCTGTTACAAAGAGAGATGAAAAAGTAGATAAACTTCCTTCAGTGGTACTTGTAATGCAACCACAATCTCAAATGGAAGAACTTGGATATAACGATCTTGTATATGGTTGGGATATGAATAAATATGTGCCTAGCTTTATGAACCCTAACGAAGTATTGGACGGAGCTTTGATTTCTGGAAGCTTTATGCCATCATCATCAAAATGGTCAACTTATGACTTCCAAAACTTTCCTACTATAAGAGAATTATACAAAGAACATGGTAAGTCACTTAACTTCTTAGGAGTTATTATGTCGAACCTAAATGTTTCTCTTGAGCAAAAGATAAGATCATCAATATTTGTTGCACAAATGGCTAAATCACTCGGAGCAGATGGGGCGATTGTTACGGAAGAAGGATACGGAAATCCAGATGCAGACTATATACTTTGCTTAGCCGCACTTGAAGATGTTGGAGTTAAAACAGTTGGAATAAGTAACGAATGTACAGGGAGAGATGGAGCATCGCAACCACTAGTAACTTTAGATGTAAAAGCAAATGCTCTTGTTTCAACAGGAAATGTTTCTGAGATAATAAAATTACCACCAGCAGATAAAGTAATTGGTGAATTAGAATCTTTGGCAAGAGATGGGCTTTCAGGTGGCTGGCCATTTGATGAGTTTCTTGGTTCGTCAGTAAAAGAAGATGGTTCGATCATTATGGAAAACAATGGTATGTTCTGTGGTGATATGATCGCAGGCTGGTCGACTAAGACAATGAAAGAATTTTAGGGGGTGAAACCATGAAAAAAGCTATACATTATATAAATCAATTTTTCGCAGGAATAGGTGGAGAAGAAAAGGCGGATCATAAACCTGAAATAAGAGAAGGATTAGTAGGGCCAGCAATGGCACTTAATGAAGTATTAGATGCACAGGTTACACATACAGTAATATGTGGAGACAACTTTATGGGTTCAAATACAGATGAAGCTGTTGAAATGATACTAGGATTTTTAGAGGATAAAGAATTTGACATATTTATAGCTGGACCTGCTTTCCAAGCTGGAAGATACGGAATTGCGTGTGGAACTATAGCTAAAGCAGTAAAAGAAAAATTTGGAGTACCAGTATTGACTTCTATGCATATAGAAAATCCTGGAGTAGAGATGTTTAAAAAAGACATGCCTATATTTAAAGGTGGCAAATCTGCTGCTAAATTAAAAGATGATGTTAAGGCAATGGCTGATTATGCTAACAAGATTTTAAATGGAGAAAAAACTCTTCCAGCAGCAGAAGAAGGTTTTTATGATAGAGGAATAAGAGCCCAAGTTTGGTTAGAAAGTGGAAAAACTGGAGCACAAAGAGGGGTAGAAATGCTAATTAAAAAATTAGCAGGGGAAGAATTTATATCTGAACTTCCAATACCAGAAAAAGATTTAGTAGCAATTGCTCCACCTATAAAAGATCTTTCAAAGTCAAAAATTGCTCTTATAACAACTGGGGGAATTGTACCTGTAGCTAATCCAGATAGAATTCAGTCAGCTTCTGCTACAAGATGGGGCAGATATGATATTTCTAAAATGGATAGATTAAAAGCTGGAGAATATAAAACTATTCATGCAGGATTTGATCCAGCAGCAGCAGATGCTGATCCAAATGTAGTAATGCCTGTAGATGCTATGAAAGAATACTTAAAAGAAGGTAAAATAGGGGCACTTCACGACTATTTTTATAGCACTGTAGGAACAGGAACTACTCAAGCAGAAGCAGCAAGAATGGGTAAAGAAATAGTTGTAAAGCTTAAAGAAGATAATGTAGATGCAGTTATTATGACTTCTACCTGAGGCACTTGTACTCGTTGCGGTGCAACGATGGTAAAAGAAATTGAAAGAGCGGGCATTCCAATAGTTCAAATGTGCAACTTGATTCCTGTTGCAATGACAGTTGGAACAAACAAAATAGTACCTACCATATCAATCCCATATCCATTGGGAGATCCACAAACACCTAAAGAGGTACAATGGAAACTTAGATACCATAGAGTGGGAATTGCGTTGGATGCATTAACTGCAGATATTGATGAGCAAACTGTGTTTAAGGTAAAGATTTAATTAGATATAGGGGGTGGATTCACCCCTTATAAATCCTTTAGGGAGGTAAAACATGACACAGAAAATAAAAAAAGATAATAGTGTATTTTATATTTCATTAGTTATTGCAGTTAGTATAGTTGCGTGGGGGATACTTGCTCAAGAAAATTTTGCATCATTTGCTAATTCATTAATGGCGTTTTTACAGAATTACTTTGGATGGTCTTATCTTATAGCTATGTTTCTATTTGTATTATTTGCCATTGGACTTGCATTTAGTAAATATGGGAAAATAAAGCTAGGAGCAGATGATTCTGTACCTGAATACAGTACAACGTCTTGGTTTGCAATGTTATTTGGAGCTGGAATGGGAATAGGATTAGTATTTTGGGGAGTTGCAGAACCAATTTCACATTTTGTAGGCCCTGCAGGAGGTATTGAACCTGGTTCAGTTGCAGCAGCTAACTTTGCAATGAGAGCATCATTTATGCACTGGGGATTCCATCCTTGGGCAAACTATAGCATTATTGGGCTTGCACTAGCATACTTCCAATACAGAAAAAACAAGCCAGGACTTATAAGTAGCATATTTATACCACTAATAGGTGAAGAAAGAGTTAAAGGACCGATTGGTAAATTTATAGATGTTTTAGCTGTATTCGCTACGGTTGCAGGAGTTGCTACATCACTAGGATTAGGAACCTTACAAATTAATAGTGGCTTAAATTATCTATTTAATGTACCAGAGACACCACTTGTTCAGATAGGAATAATAGCAGTAATTACGGTATTATTTATAGGTACAGCTATGAGTGGAATAGGCAAAGGAATAAAAATATTAGGGGATATAAATTTAGTATTAGCAGTAACTTTGTTATCTCTTGTCATAATACTTGGGCCTTCAGTTAAAATTATTAATACATTAACAAATGGATTAGGCCAATATTTAAATGGATTTATAGAAAATAGTCTTCATATTGAACCTTTTGGAGACAATAGCTGGTTATTTGGCTGGACAATATTTTATTGGGCATGGTGGATTGCTTGGGCACCATTTGTAGGAACATTTATTGCTAGAATTTCAAAAGGAAGAACTATTAGAGAATTTATAGGTGGAGTAATATTTGCACCTGCAATGGTTTCATTAGTTTGGTTTTCTGCATTTGGAGCATTAGGATTAAATTTATCAGAAACTATGGGAGTAGAAGCAATGACGGCGGTAGCTGCTAATCCAGCAACGGCATTATTTGAGGTTTTTAGCTACTATCCATTTAGTATGGTTTTATCTTTGATAACAGTAGTGCTTCTTACTACATTTTTTATCACATCAGCGAATTCAGCGACATTTGTTCTTGGCATGCTTACATCACAAGGTGATCTAAATCCTTCTAAGAGCAGACAGCTAATATGGGGATTAGTGCAGTCATTATTTGCAACAGCACTACTATTATCCGGAGGATTAGGTGCATTGCAAACAGCATCAATAGCTGCAGCATTTCCATTTATATTTGTAATGATATTTGCGATGATATCATTAGTTAAGGCTTTAAGAGAAGAAGACATATAACTAATAAAACTAGGACCTTCCAATGTGGAAGGTCCTAAAATTATAAATTTACAAAAATGGCATATACTTATGAACTTCATCCAAATTAATATCATCAATTATTTCTTTTATAATACGCATTTCCTTCTTGATTTGGACTTGATCAACTGCACTAAAACTTAGTCGAATATAATGTACATCAGGTTCCTCTTCGGTAAAAAATACATTGCCTGGTACTAATGCGACTTCTCTTTTACTTGCTTCCTCGTAAAAACGGATAGAATCCCAG
>Ga0265295_1003139_pt1 | contig 24664 bp, 27 predicted proteins | sample Munlansysbiofilm_FD_192503 | JGI IMG/M metagenome (GOLD analysis project Ga0265295, IMG submission 192503) | Leachate microbial communities from a municipal landfill in Southern Ontario, Canada - Methane capture system biofilm | ecosystem: Engineered > Solid waste > Landfill > Unclassified ... | reverse complement strand
TCGCAGCTGTCCTGGTCCATGCTGCTTTGGCCCGGGCTGCTTTGAGCTTCACTCAAACGGTTTTGCAAAATCAACATCCTGTTGAAAGTTTCCAAGCCATAAACCTTACCTGGTAGAAACAATTCGGATTTGAAAACTGATTGAATCAAATACTTTATGCATTCCCAAATGTTCGAAAAAACGGGTAGACCCATAAATAACATTCCAACGGGTTCGATCCATATCGAAATGAGCCTCCACGATTAGAGAGCCATCGTCAATGATTGAAGCGATGGCATCAAATTCGAGGTCGGCTGAAACTCCCCGCAGGTTTAATTCCCCTTTGACATGGTAGTTGGGGGAGGTCAACCAGCCCGGTTCAATGCGTTTGGCTTCCTTAATTATAAAAATAGCTTTAGGGAACATTTTGGAAAAGAAAAAATCGTCCGACCGAAGATGAGCCTCTAATACTGGTTGAAGTTCATTGCCCTCCAAGTTCACATTATGGATGGAATTCATATCAATTTCAACTGTACCGGTAATCGTACTATCCTGTATGTTAAGCACGCCCTTGGCAATATCTACAGTTCCAAGGTGGCGAATATTGGGATTGCGACCAGCCCACTCAACCAGGCTTGCATCAACATCAACCGTATATCGCCCGTCAGCTAATCTAATCTTGGTTTGCGGATCATCCTGCCGGTTAGGAGCATCACCCTCAAGATAATACCCAGCTCTTCGCCATTCTTCAAGGCCCCCTTCAAGATAGGTAACGTTTTCATAACCGGCTCGATTCAGCTTTTCAAGGGCAATTAAGACGTCACGGGTTTTTAAGCTGGCACCGTAAACTACAATTTGAACCTGTTTGTCTGGTACAAGGGCGGCCATATCATCCAAAAATGAAATTTGGAAAACACAGGCATTTCGGGCCTTGGGGATATGTCGCGCGGCAAAGTGTTCCTGGGATAACAGATCTATCAAAACCGTTTCAGGCTGTTCTACTAAACGAGTATTTAAATCACCTGCGGATATTGAGTTTTGATTAATTTTAACATTCATAGCCATCTCCTTTCTATATGGTTTTCAGGCAGGTACATCAACCAGGATGAATTCAGAAGAATCAGCAATTTTTGAATGAATTGTGAATGTTTTTTTAATTACATCAAACACCTTTAGGTGTCAAGGTTATAGTAAATCGTCTTCTGTCCTATAGCGCTCGGATAAACTGATACGTTGGCTGTCACAAAGCCAACCCGCTAACCAGCCATTGATTTAAAAATATAACCCCGTTAAAAACCAGCGAAAATCAATCATTCCAAAGATGAGCAAGGCGTTTTGATCGATCGGTTTTACAGAAACAAATCCATGAGCACCACACACAAAAGAAAGAACGGGTAATAACTTGCCCTGTTGAAAAGGGTCATTGCGGCTTGGTTTTTTTGGGTTTTCCGAAGTTTCTGTGAAGGAAGGATCAATAGGAGTAAAGAGCCTGTCGCGAAAACCAGATATGAGAACCAGTTGAAATCAACCGGCGATATAAAGAACAGGGCTGTCATGACACATAAGGCAGCACCCAGAAAACCCACGATCAGAAAACTCGCCATATCACGTCCAAACACCAGGGGGAGGGTTTTTGCATTTATCTGCCGGTCTTCCTCTATATCGGTATAATCATTGGGGATATTCTGTCCTCCTGCTTCCCACAGGAAAAAGAAAAGAAAAATTAAGCATAGGAGCAGGACATCGGGAGTTGGATCCACGGCAAAAACAGCGGCAACCGGCCCTGCGGATTTAACAAATCCGTTGATGACAATCCTGAGATAACTGATTTCCAACAAAAAGCAGTAAATAATCTCGAGCAGAGCACCGCCCAGAAAAATCAGAATACAGACAGGGTTTAAATAATATGCCCCCAGCATAGCCGCAACAGACCAGAAACCTGCCCATACAGCGGCGGATTTCAGGCTGATGACCCCCTGGGCAAGGGGATGCCGGATCAGGATCGAGTCCAGATCGGTTCCTTTTTTATCAACCGGACGAATATGTTTTTTATCATCCTTGTATCCGGCAATATCGTTGAGTGCATAAACAGCTGTATAGCCGGCAAAAACAGTAATGATCCCTGCCAGGATAATCGTGGGGTCAGGGAAATGACCAAGATAAACCAGGGCGGCAAAAACAGGTGCCATCATATCAAGTATGCCATGGTGGGTCCGTGAGAGCGCAAAAAAGAAATGAAGTTTTTCCGGAATTATCGTGTCATACAAGGACATTACATATTTCAATCGTCATCCCTCCAAAAGGAGAACAAACATCAAAACCAAATTCAAGCCAAGTCATCATCCTGTCGAAAAATGCACGTCCATGCAGTGATTCTTTAAGATTGTTGTTGTAGACAACCTGATCTTTATAGTAGAAAGCCAGGGACATACAAAGGCTGCATCAAAGTACGGGTGAACCCATTGCAATAATCACGCATGGACAAAAAGTATAAACAGATCAGGCGAAAACTTCAAGAATTTATTGATTAAAGCGCCTGGAACAAAACAGCAGACAGGGATTCCCAAGGAAACGGATGACACACAATATCTCTTCGAGTGAAATTGAAAAATTCAACGATTTTGCAATGGACTGGTGGGATACGAACGGAAGAATGAAATCCCTCCATGATATCAATCCCTTAAGGCTTGAGTACATTATGCGGCAAACGGATCTTAAGGGGAAACGGGTGCTGGACGTGGGCTGCGGCGGGGGGATACTCACCGAACAGATTGCCCGGCAGGCGGCCGTCACCATCGGCATTGACGCATCCTCCCACATGACGGCCATTGCCCGGACCCACGCAAAACAGTCAAACCTTGAGATCCGCTATATTGACACGGACATCGAACATATCACCAGGTTTACAAAAACCGGCTTTGACGTTATTCTCTGCATGGAGCTGCTTGAGCATGTGCCAAGCTATGAATCGGTCATTGATGCATGCAGAAAAGTCCTGAATCCCGGGGGGATCGTTATTTTCGCAACCATCAACCGTAACCTGATCTCCTTTATTCTGGCTGTGGTGCTTGCGGAATATATTCTGGGGCTTTTGCCAAGGGGAACCCATGACTGGGCATCATTGATCAAGCCTTCCGAACTCAACCGGGCCTGTGCTGGTGCCGGATTAAAACAGAAGGATATCACCGGGTTTTCATACAATCCCATCACCCGTAATTACTATTTGTGCAAAAATTCCATGGTCAACTATCTGGCAAGCTTCACCGCTGTCTGACCGCTTGGTTGATCCTGCTCTTTCTTTTCAAAGGAACAGCAGGTGTTCTTAAGAAACGCAACCCCCTGCCTGATAATGTGAAAATCCATTGCATGGTGCTCACATGTCTGCCCGATTCCATCGGGCATGGTAAACGTCAGCCTGCCCCCCAGGTGCTGTCGGAACTCCTCAAGCCCGTTTTCTATTTCAAGACGGCCTGCCCCGTCCGTGGTCGCAAGATACCGGCTCCAGACCGGGAGGCCGCAATTGACCAGCGCTGTGATGATACGGTCGAAATCCCCCCGGGAGATAAGGGAGAGCTGCCATGCATAATAGGAATCAAGGGCGATGCCGATTGATACGGCCTGGCCGTGTCCCATGGTAAACCCGGAGAGCATTTCAAGCTTATGGGCAGACCAGTGGCCGTAATCCAGGGGGCGTGATGACCCTGTTTCAAAGGCGTCGCCGCTGTGGGAGATATGATCAATGTGAAGCCGGGCGCATCTTTCAATGGACTCTTCTATTGCCTTTGAATCCCTTTGCTTCAGCAGCGCGCAGTTTTCCTCAAGAAATAAAAAAAAGGATTTGTCGCGTATCAGAGCAATTTTAAAGGCCTCGGCCACTCCCCCGATAAAATGTTCAAACGGCAGGGTCTCCAGGAAGCGATAGTCATTGATCACTGCCGCAGGCAGATAAAAGGTGCCGATACAATTTTTTCTACCATACTGGTTTATCCCGTTTTTAACCCCGATACCGGCATCGTTCTGGGCCAGGGTTGTCGTGGGAACCCGCACCAGCTGTATCCCCCTGTGAAAAATGGAAGCGCTGAACCCGACCATATCTATCAGGGCTCCCCCGCCCAGGGCAATGACCACGCCGTGCCTGTCTATGCCGGAATCGTCCATGGCCTTTGTTGCCCGGTGCACATGGCCCCAGGAATTTTTTACCTGTTCACCACCGGGAAATATCACAGGTTCCCAGGCCGGACAGACAAGGTCTCTGTGGTGTTCAAACCACAGGGCTATATCATTCAAGAGTCGGGGGTTCTCGCGGGTCACCCCGTCATCGATCATCACCATTATTTTTCTTGGCTGGGATTGGTTTTTGACTGCAAGGGTATCTATCAGGAGAGGATTAGTGGCGCTGAACAGATCCCGGGTAAAATAGACCGGGAAATGATACGACTGATCAAATCTCAGCGGGATGATGGTCTCATGGGTATGGTCTTGCTGCAGTTTTGTTTTATCTTTCATGATTAAACCTGAAACCCATATTTTTCCATTACAGGTTTTAACGTCTCAATGCTTTTCACACCGGCTTCCCAGGGGGCTTGGGTATAGGTATAAAGTTCAAGGCAAATATCCTTGGCGTAGCCCAGCTCCTTGAGCCGTTTAAAAAAAGCGTCATAGTCGATGGCACCAAGGCCGGGAATTAGATGGTGGTGTTCTCTTGTGGGTGCAATATCTTCAATGTGGATATGGCCGATTTTTTCAAACAGGGCTTCAAGGGCAGCTTCCGGTGCCTCACCCACACAGTAAAAATGACCCACATCAAAATTGACCCCCAGGTTTGGAGATGAAAAATCTTTGATAAACGAACTCATCTGGCCGCTCTTTTCTATTAAAAGATCGGGTTCCGGCTCAATCAGGATGGAGACGCCAAGGGATTCTGCTTTGGGAATAACCTGTTCAAGCCCCTGGCGAAACAGTTTTAATGATGCGTCCCGGCCCATTTCAACCGGCGGCCCGCCAGGGGGTACTGAAATACACGAGCTGCCCAGGGAATGGGCGATATCCAGACAGTTCAGTGTATGGTCAATCCTTTCCTGCCGTCTTGATTCATCCGGCTCTATCCAGGAGGGAAGCCAGGTATTTCCCACGGCAAAAAGGGTGAAGCAGTTGAGATTGGTTATCGTCAATTTTAACTTTTTCAGTAGTTGACTGAATTCTTCAAGATCCTGGGGGGTCGCATCCGGGGGATAGAGGTGGGGCCTGTCGCACATGATCTCCACCCCCTTAAATCCTGTCTGGGCAATCATTTTAACCGCATCTGCGAGGGAATGTTCAACAAACGCATTGGTGCTGTATGAAAATACCATGAGTTTTACATCCTTTTTTTATCGTATCTTGAAGGCTTGTCTTCCTAAATACGTTTCAGGCCATATCCTGTCAAGTAAATTAACCATTTTAAAGGGGTGTCAGTATCCTTCCAAGGTCATCAAAACAGCTGAATGATTAAAATAGGGCTGCGATCCCATCCAGGAGAAGAGATGCAGCCATGCCGATCATGAGCATGCCGGAAAAAAGATCAAAGTGCCGCCGGTAGCGCCGGGCGATGACAGAGGCTCCCGTACCCAGAAGCAGCAGGCCGGGCAGTGTTCCCAGGCCAAATGCAAGCAGAAACAATCCCCCCTCCATTGGCCCGCTGGCAGCCAGGGCCCTTGAAAATGCGGCAAAAGAGAGGCCGCAGGGAATAAAGCCCATGAACATTCCGGTAACGACCATTAACCAGCGATCGGATCTTTGAAAGGCTGAACGTACAATAAAGCGGTAACCGGGTATTATCTGGGGATTGGATATGATAAGCCAGTCAGACTGACCCAGGATGCCCAGCTGGCCAAGACCAAACAGAGCCAGAAACACGCCTGCAACCAAAGAAAAAACCAACTGTATGCGGGCCAGGGTTGCCAGGTAGTCGAGCCCTGTAACCGAGACAAGCTTTGCCAGTGCCAGGCCAAGACTTCCCATGAGAAGACCAATGACCGTGTAGGTGATAATCCGGCCGGCGTGGTAACATAGATGGGAATCAAATTTTCCTGACTTGCCGGGAAAGGCAAGGACCAGGGGTCCGCACATGCCGAGGCAATGGCCTGTTCCGGAAAGGCCCAGTAAGAATAAGGATAACAGGGAGGAGGCTTCCATAGACCAGGGGGTTCCATTTATCCGTCATATCCGTCATGAATTAATTGGGTTGATTATTTCTTTTGGCTCCAGGTATAGTACAGACTGATTGGTATTGCGTCAACCAGGAAGCATCCGCCTATAATGCACATGTCCCGGCGGACACAAAGAAGAATGAAACACGATGGTACAGGGCGGGCAGTGTGTCATTCCGCCCCCTTTGGTTATCCTGACTAAAAAAGGAGGGTGATTTGTTAAAGGTCTTCGCTAAAAAAACAATGGGTACCATGGCTTTTTTATTTGCATTTGCGATTGTGCTGCTTTTTTTGGGGGGAGCCGGGGCTTTTGACGGAAAACACCCCCGGAGGGGGCTCAAGCTGTTAGACGGAAACAGACAAATGCAGGTAAGCCCCGGGGACCGCTGCCCGGTTTGCGGAATGACGGTGATCCAGTATCCGAAATTTAACTGTGCCATCCAGTTAACTAATACAGACACGTATTATTTTTGCGCGACCGGCTGTATGGTCCGTTCCTGGATGCACCCTGAAATATATCTGGGCACAACAAGGGATATGCTTGAAAGGCCCATTGTTAGAGAATACTTTTCCGGAGAGCAGATGGATGCCCGTGACATAATATTTGTCTATGGTTCGAATGTCATTGGCCCCATGGGGCCTGCCCTTGTGCCTGTTATGGATGAACTTCACCTTAAGGCGTTTAAAAAACGCCATGGCGGTAACACCCAGGTTCTTCTCAAGGAGCTGACTGATGACAGGTGGTATGAAATGACGGGCAGAAAAATGGCAGAATAAATGAAGCATGGATCCTGCGATCGATTGGGCACATCCAGATACGGCCTTGCGGTGATAACCCTGGTAAGCGTTATTGCACTTGTCGTTATGACGGTCATCACCATCCATTCCCATGGCGATTCCCGGCAGACAACCCAGATGTGGATTACCTGTTTAGCCCTCCATACCCCTGCAGTTCTTCCTTCAGGACATGTGTTGCGAAATGACGGTTATTCAGGTCCGGCAATTGACCAGCGTCACACTCCGTACCTGCCGTTGATGGACTTTTCCCTGGAAAGCATGATGGTCGGCAGCCTGAAACCTGAAAGAGGAGAAACCCATTAAAAGAGTGATGTTTAACACCATGCAGATCTGGGCCTTCAGGGATCTTTTGCGGCGGCCTTTTGAATCCCTTCTCCTTGGCATAACATTGATATTGACGGTTGCAATTCTAGGGACCCTGCTGCTGTTTCCGCGGGCCCTGCATGATACGCTGAACACCTTATTAGAAGCCGCACCCGCCATTGTCCTGAGACGCCTTGATCCCACAGGCTTTTCCCCCTTGCCGGTTCAGGCGTCGGTCCTGGCTGCAGAAAAGGTTATCGGGGTTGTTTCTGTAAGGCCCAGGATCTGGGGTGTGGTCCATGGCCCGGATGGTCCATTGACCATCATGGGGATATTAGAAGAGAAAATACCCGAAGCCCTTGCCGGCGCGTTGACACGGCTGCCGGAGCCGGGCGAGGCGATCATCGGGTTTGGCGTTTCCACCGGCCCATCTGCCGACACCCTGGAATTAAAAGGGGTAATCAGCCGGAACTATCAGGTCATTGATCGTCTGCCTGAACGAACAAGCATGTTTACCCATGACCTGGTACTGATGAATACCGGGGATGCCCGGGAGCTGATCGGCATTCCCAAAGGCTATGCCTGTGACCTTGCCATTGACGTTTTCCATGAAAATGAGCAGGATGCCATCCTGTCGGACCTGATTGATTCATTTCCCTGGCCGGTGGAATGTGTCACAAGATTGCAGAGTCAGGGGCTTTTTGCAGGCAGTTTGAATCGCGGCAGGACCCTTGTGGCCATCGCAGTGATTCCTGCTGTGCTGGCGTTGTGCCTTCTGGTTTCGGTAAACACCCGGAAGTCAATGGGCCGGCAGTCGGACCTTGGCATCATGAAGGCAATGGGCTGGACCACCGGCGATATCATCCGGTTTCAACTCTATCGGGAACTATCTGTCTGTCTGCCTTCGACCGCTGTGGGAATCTGCCTCTCCTTTGTTCTGGTTTACGGACCCGGCGCAGTCTGGGCCGCTGATTTTTTCCTTGGCTGGAAAACCCTGCCCCCCTCCCTCTACCTGGAAACAACCGGGGCCGCAGCCGTTGTGCTGGAAATGGCAGGGCTGATACTGGTGCCAATGATTGCGTCGGTTTTTTTACCGGCATTAAAGGGGGCAGCTTCGGATGTTCATGATATGATCAAAGATGCAGGCAGCCGATGAGTTCTGGAATTACATGCCGGGATCTATGCGTTCTCTTTCCCATGGAAAATAATAAAAACCGCCGTGTACTGGACAAGGTCAATGCCCGTTTCCAGGCAGGGGAAATAAGCATTGTCACCGGATCTGTCGGTGCCGGTAAAACCACGCTGCTCAACATCCTGGCAGGGCTTGCCCGGCCGACAGCGGGCGAGGTGATTGTAAATGATGAGAGGGTCTCCCGTTGGACCGGACCCCACAGGGACCGATGGCGGCGGCAGGCGGGCATTGTTTTTCAACACGATCATCTGCTCCATGACCTGACGGTGCTGGAAAATGTCATGCTCCCCTTGATCCCCCTGGGGCGAACCCTGTCCACATGCCGAAGCCAAAGCATGGAAGCGCTTAAAAAGGTGGGAATGCTCCACCATGCCAGCAGTTTTGCCAACTCCCTTTCAGGGGGGGAACGCCAGAAAACAGCCATTGCCAGGGCAATCGTCAACCAGCCGGGCTTTATATTTGCGGACGAACCCTTTGCCCACCTGGATGGTGAAAGCACCAGGCAGATGATGGACCTGCTGCATCATCATGCCTGCCAAAATGCGGTTGTGATCATTGCCGCCCATGGTTTAAACCTGGATACAATTCCGGGAAATCCCCTTTGCTGCCGGCTGGAAAACGGTGTCCTTAACCCATTTAACTCCTGAGGTTTATCATGTTCTGGCACCCCCTGCTGCTGGCCCTCATATCATCACAATTTATAGCACTGCTTTTGCTGCTGGCGGCCTGTCCCACATGGTTGAACACTGCACTGGACTGGGATCCCCTTGTCGTCGACCATCAGCAGCTGTCACTGGAAACCAGGGCCGAAGGCGCCTCTATCCTGGGAAGGGCAGCTTTCGGGTTATCCTTATTTTCCGGGGGACTCCTTGTTTTCGGTATTGCCAATATATTTCACGAGGATATCCCCGGCGCAATGTGTGGTACCGGGGTGTGCCAGGCAATGGCAGGCGACAGCAGCACCCGCTTGCTCTTGTATACCGCTCTTTTGATAATGTTGATGAAACTTTGGTATGAACTAGACAAGCTCAATCGAATACACCCTGAGACGCCGTTAACCCAAATCTCTGCCCGCCTGTTCCTGACCATTCCCGTGGTGGCTGTGTTAACGTTAAAACAGACCTATGAATCATTTGCAGGGATCAGACCCAACCAGCCGGTGGACTGCTGTGCCGTTGTTTACGATCAGTTTTCAACCATAGAACAGGCAACACATATTTTCGGCCTGGGGGATAATGTGTGGCTCATTGCCTTCATCGTGCTCAGCACACTGCTTTTAATTATGTCTCTGGCCGTAAGCGCTTTAAGGGTTGACCGCCCCTGGGCAAGATCCGCACTTGCCCTCATCACCTGGCTGTGGCTGCCGGTGGCGGCCCTGATACTGGTCAATGTCCTGTCGGCCTATCACTATGAAGTGCTTCACCACCATTGCCCATGGTGTCTGTTTCTTCCCGAGCATCATCTGGCGGGTTATCCGCTCTATGGCGCCATGGCCATCATTGGAATGGAGGGGTTTACCCTCGTCATGCTCCCCCTTTTGGTGAAACACGACACCGGCATTTACCGGATCGCAGTGGATCGTGCCCGTCAGGCAGCAAAGAGAATCACCCTGGCGCAGCTTCTTTTTGTGATGATAGCAGTTCTGCCGGCCATTGTCTGGCGGCTGCGCTATGGGGTCTGGATCTCTGGATAAATGATAAGGTCCGACGTAAATGCCATTTCATTGTCAAGTTTTTTATTACATTGCTGGTCATTCTTCACCGTATCTGAACAGGAAATGGGTCCCCATGAGCCTTGCCGTCAATCCTTTTTTCCCGGTGCAGGGCAGGCGCTTTTCCCGAGGAATTTCATCGTTTCTCAGGAACATGTGAACCGGGAACAGATATTTAAAATCAAGTTCGGCCAGGCGGGTGCCGGAACGGATCTGTTCTTTTCTGTTATGAAAGATGGGTACCAGGCCTGCAAGGTTGTATTTCAGCAGCGATATGGCGCACCCGGGGAAGAGTGATTCTGTCACCCGGTGCAGGTAGGCCGTGTGGCCCGGGGTGTGGCCCGGGGTGGGGATCGCCTGTATGCCGTACTCCTGGTCAAGCCGTGTGCATCCCTCCCTATCAAGGGCAATTAACCGGCCCCTGGAAGGGGAGGGGCATCGCCCGGGACGGTGGCGCACTGGCAGTTTCAGAAAGGGGTGCAGCCGCAACACCTGGGCCTTCCGGGTTGTTAACAGGGGGAGGTCGGCCTGGCCAATGAAGATCTCTATCTGGGATTCAGGTTTAAGATGTTCGGTCAGCTCTGCAAGGCTGCCTGAATGGTCCCTGTGCCAATGGCTCAGGCAGATGGCCCGGATCGATCCCGGATCCAGCCCAGCCTCTTTTAATGATTCAACAATCAATCGTCCGCTTCCCGGGCTTCCTGTGTCAAAGAGAACGAGTCCCCTGTCTGTTTCCAGAACAAACATATGGGTGGGAAGCAGCTGTGTTCCATAAAGAAAATTAGTTTTTATCGCAGAAACCGTGGTTGTGAGTCTTGTGAAGTTATTTTTCATTGCTGGTCCGTTTTTTTAATGGAATCTGTTCCAGAATCGATTTCATATATGTTTCTGTAAAATGGGCAACTCCATTGTTATTAAAATGCATATGGTCATAAAAAAAGTGTCTGTCATACATCTTATCAATCAGGTTGTAATACCCGACCTCCTCATTCCTGCTTATCTCTTTGATCTTTTCATCCACCTGTCCTGCACCGGGGAAATCCTTCATCAGAATGGGGAGCATTATATAGGTGATCTTGCTCTCGTGTTTTTTTACGATTTTATTGATCTTGGTTAAAAAATTGCTGTAGTAATCGAATTTATCATAATCGTATAGTTCAAGATAATGGTCTCTTGCCTCCTCAAGTTTAACAGGGTCAATCGCTTTAAGTGTCAGCCTGTCGAGCCCGGGTGAACCGTACTGGCCTAAGCGCTTCCAGTCGTCCACAGCAATCATCTGAATATATGAGATGATTCGTTGTGACGGGAACCGGTTTAGAATAAGATCCCAGAGGATGGAAAGCTCAAAAGGTTCATCCCGTAAGAAAAAGGTGTTGTTCTCATTGTTGATGGGAGAGAAAAAGACCCAGGGATCCACAAAATAGATAATGTGATCCACCCTGTTTCCTCTCCTGTAAAAATGGTCAAGGTGAATCTTTGCCGGCATCAGCCCCCCGCCGCCTCCCTTGGAGAGATTGATTACTTTTTTTTCAAGAACCTTTTCCATTGTTAGATGATTTGAATCCCGTGAGAATATGCGGCCCCTTGACGTACCAAGAATTCCAACATCGTAATGTTCATTTTCTCCTGTTACCAGTAGATTTGACTCTGTCTCCCAGTTCTTAAAATGAATATTCCTATTTCTCCCGGAAAAGAAAGAGAGGAGACTCACCATAACAGCCAGGTTCAGCAGAGAGAACATCATAAGTTTGAATATAAATTTTTTAGATTGCATATGAAACACATTTGCCCTGGGGTTAAAATTGAAAATATATGAAATCCTGCTTTACGCCAAAAACAGTTGAAATTGCAACTGCCCAGAACCCCAGAACATAAAAAGACCATCTCCCAGCCAATGGAAGCGTTTTCCAGAAATGCTTAATATGTACAGTCTGTTCCCCGATCTCCACAAAAACAAGAAACGATATAAGAACAATATTGAGTATAAATGCTGATGGCGCAACAACCGAGGTTACTGGATTTCCCCCTGTCAGAAACATTTTCCCTGTGATGGAAAAAGCATCAGATAATGTGTTGGCTCTGAAAAAAATCCAGGCATAGTTTACTAAAAACAAGGTGCCTGCAATGCGAAATCCCTTATAAAGGAAGGATTCTGATATGGAATGGTCAGACACGGTGACGCCTGATGGTCTGGCGACTGATGTAATCCGGTCTAAAGATGAAACTCTCCTTTTGTTGGAAAATCTGCCGGAAACCTTGCTGAAAAAATCTTCGAGTATATTTTCAACAATCAAATATATACCATGCAGGCCTCCCCATATTACAAAGTTCCAGCTGGCGCCATGCCACAGTCCGCTCACCAGAAAGGTAATGAACAGATTGTAGTGAAATCTCCACCTCTTCACACGATTCCCGCCCAAGGGAATATATAGATAATCGCGAAACCAGGTGGAGAGGGATATGTGCCATCTCTGCCAGAATTCGCGTAAAGAGGCTGCAAAATAAGGATGTCTGAAATTCTCGGTTAATTCATACCCCATAACCCTTGCCGTGCCTACGGCCATATCAGAGTATCCTGAAAAATCACAGTAAATCTGTATGGTAAAGAAGATGGACGCAACAATCAAAGGGGCCCCCGAATAGTCGCCGCAATGGTCAAAAACCTGATTTACATAGATGGCAAGCTGGTCGGCAATCACAACCTTTTTGATCATTCCCCGCAGTACCAGGCGAAGACCGTCAGCTGCCTTTGTGTAATCAAAGGACAACTCCTTCCTGAACTGGGGTATCAGTCTGCCTGCCCTCTCAATTGGTCCTGCCACCAGCCTTGGCCAGAAGGCCACATAAAGGGCAAATATGCCGGGATGTTTTTCTGCAGGTATTTTCCCCTTATACACATCAATTGTGTAGCTGACTATCTGGAAGGTATAAAAAGATATCCCCACCGGCATCATAAGGTGCAGCAGCGGTGCATCATGACTTTGAAGCAGATTAAAGCTGGCTGAAATTTCAAAAAGAGAGGTGGTGAAAAAGTTGTAATATTTAAAGAAAAAGAGTGCGCCAAGATTGGCGGTGAGGCTGACGATGAGAAAGAGTTTTTTCTTGTAGTATCTCCTGTTTTGTGATGCCTCTTTGTCAGATATCCTATCGTTTGCTGTACTGTTGGCCGTGGCTGCTCCCCTCGCAATCTGCAAGGCGCAGAACCATGTGATCAGGGTGGATGTGAGAATAAGCAGAATATACCCCACGCTCCAGCACATGTAGAAGTAATAACTTGCGGCCAGCATAAGTATCCACCGGAAGCGGTGGGGCAGCGTGAAATGTAAGCCTGTAACCAGCAGAAAGAACAGGGCAAACGATAATGAATTAAACAGCATTTGGCAATTTGTCTCAATCTTGGTTTATAATGGATAATGAATTGGAATCCAATAGGTGATATACATCAAGTTAAATCAGATTGATAAACTTTTTTATCTGAAGGACAGTTTTGTGAAAATTATATTTCAACGATTAAAGAGAGCAGATTCAGGAATATATGAACTGTTTTCTGCTGTGATTACCTTCTGTGCCATTTCCACCTTTTTTTTATACACCCAGGCAGAGGCGGCAGAATGGATTCCCGGTGTATGGCGGCAATATATGGAAAGAGGCCCTGTAAAGAACAATTTGCCCGATTTTTCCTGTGCAGGTTATCACATGGGCAGCAAACCAGTTCCAGATGTTCAAACACCAGTCAGTGAGGGGCACCTGTTTGATGTTACATCAAAGCTGTTCGGGGCTGTTCCAGATGATGGGAATGATGACACTGCTGGGATTCAGTCGGCAATTGATTCAGCCGGTTCTGCCGGAGGCGGGGTGGTCTTTCTGCCCAAGGGGCGTTATGAAGTTCACCAGAAACCGGAAAATGGATTTCTCAGGATTTCCCATGACAATGTAATCCTCAGGGGGGAGAGAGATCAGCCATCCACAAACCCGGGCGATTCAGAAACAGCAGCGCAATCAGAAACCATCCTCCACCTGGGCTCGCCCGGACCTGCCGGCAGCATTCGCAGACTTGGGAGCGTACCAGCAGAAAAGGAGGCGCGCCACTTTACCTGCGTGTCTGTCATGGGGTCAGAATATAGCAGTGAACTTACCCGTTATACACAAACGTTGCTCCGGGGTCAGAAGACGGTTGAAGTTATGAACACCTCAAACCTAACACCTGGCCAGACAGTGATCGTTGAATTTACAGACCCACTCATCGACCCTGAAAATCCGCTTCCGGACAGGGCAGATATTTCAGCGCAGTTGACCCACCCCCTGAAGTTAGTCAAAGATCACACCGATACCTTTGGAAAATATTCTAAAAAAATCACCTGGATCACCAGGATTGACAAGGTTATTGATAAAAAGACAATAGCCTTGTCAGAGCCTGCAAGATTTAACCAGTTCCTGCGTTACTCACCACGTATTCTCTCGTTTAACGGGGTTGAAGGGGTGGGGATTGAAAACCTCATAATCGAGAGCAGTTGGCCCGGTGGTTACCGTCACCATAAACCCAACATCGGAGAAGATGGCAAAATAGTCAGAACCGCCAAGGAGCAGGACTATCTCTGGGGTGGAATCTGGCTCAGCTCAGCAAGTGATGGATGGATACGCAATGTAACCTTTAGAAATTTAACCCAGGGGATCATTTTCAGCAGGTGCGCCTCCATTACAGCCAGAGATCTTTCATTTGAAGGATTTGACGGGCATTCAGGTGTAACCATTGCCCAAAGCCATGGTATTCTTGTAGAACGTGCTGACTTTTTTGCAAGGCTTGTTCATCCCGTCTCTTTGAAAAATTTCGCATCGGGAAATGTTATAACAGATTGTGAGACCCACTATGATGGACGAAATGACAATAACAGCACGGATGCGGTTATTGATTTTCATGGTCTCTTTCCATACGAAAACCTGTTTGATAATATGCGCGGATTCTATGTCTGTCCGGGTGGAGACACAAGTGTAATGCCCCATGCCGGTGTTCGTAATGTGTTCTGGAACATTGAGGCTCCGGAGAATATGAGCTGCTACAGCTGTGAACTTAAAGATGAATTCATGCGAACCTATGATTACGGCAACACCTCCTCTGGCACTCCTGGCACCATGTATGAGTATCAGCCCCAGGGCTTTTTCATAGGGCTTACCCGCAGGGGAGATCAAAAGGTTACACTGGGGGGAATCTCTTTGGATCAACACAATAAATGGATGACGGTTGAGGGGCTGAACCTCAGAAACATAGGCATTACCTCACTTTATAAAGCCCAGTACAATCGGCGTTATCATAAAAAATAACGCTTGACACAATGGACGGCTTTTTTTATAGTCACAAAATATATTTTAATTTTACGGGGATGTAATGAACTACAGCGCTCTCTCATTTTTCAGGATCACCTTTTTTGGCGGCTTTTTTATCGAGTCTGCCCATGGAGGGATCTTTTAGAGGGGCTGAAGGATACCGCAAGAGTCGAAACCATGGACAGACTGAATCAGTCAGGAAATCCATGGTTTTTTTGTTTTCAGGATAAAAGGGTTTCCAACTGTCAGCCGCCAGGTTAGGATTGCAGATTAAATAAGCTGTTTTGTTCATGTTATAAAATCTGCGCTCCTTAGACTCCTGACCATTAACAAGTACGTTTATCAGGAGGAAGCACCATGTCTATCAATTGTATCAAACAGATCATTCAACTTCTCATTGTCCTCACCCTTGTTGTGAGTCCGTTCTCAACCGTAGATGCCGCATCGGTTTATAAGATTGGCGGGATCTTTTCCTCGACGGGAAGTTCTTCGTTCCTAGGAGATCCTGAAAAAAAGACCATGGAGATGATGGTCGACAGGATCAACGCCGCCGGCGGCATTGACGGCCATATGGTGGAGGCCGTGATCTACGATTCCGAAGGCGATCCTGCAAAGGCCGTGAGTGCAGTGAACAAGCTCATCCACAAGGATAAGGTGATCGCCATTGTGGGGCCCAGCACAACGCCCACCACCCTTGCCGTTGTCAACTTTGTTGAGCGGGCCAGAATCCCCTTGATCAGCTGTGCCGCCGGGATCAAGATCACATCCCCGGTGAAACCCTGGGTGTTCAAGACAGCCCAGAGCGACCGTCTGGCCGTCGCTGCCCTGTATGGGCACATGGGGAAGAGGGGGGTTAAAACAGTGGGGATCATAACCGTTTCCAACTCATTTGGTGAAAGCGGCCTGGAACAGCTTGTATCCCTTGCCGGGGATTACGGCATCACCATTGCAGCTAAAGAGAGCTTTGGGGCAAATGACACGGATATGACCCCCCAGCTGACAAAATTAAAGGGTATCTCTCCTGATGCCATTATCTGCTGGGGAACCAACCCCGGACCAGCCGTTGTTGCAAAAAATCTAAAGCAGCTCAAGATTGACATCCCGCTTTACCAGAGTCATGGCGTTGCATCTGCCAAGTTTATCGACCTTGCAGGAGATGCCGCCGAGAACATTGTGCTGCCGACGGGCAAGATCCTTGTCATTGATCAGCTCTCGGCGGATGACCCCCAGCGATCGGTCCTTGAAGAGTATGAGACCATGTATGTGTCAAGGTACGGCGGGGCGATGTCTGGATTCGGCGGTTATGCCCACGATGCCATGACCCTTATTGCCGAGGCGTTGAAGGGCAGCGGCGGGGACAGGAAAAAGGTGCGGGACGCCCTTGAAAACATCAAAGACCATGTGGGTGTGACCGGCCGGTTTTCCTTTACCCCAGAGGACCACAACGGTCTTACCCCCGGCGCCTTTGTCATGGTTGAGATCAAAAATCAAACCTGGAACCTGTTGACCGACTAGTTTTTGTGACCTTTTAAATCAGGAGACCTCTTGTGGCGGATCTGTTGCAGTACTTTTTTTCAGGCATCACCCAGGGCTCTATTTATGCGGTGGTGGCCATCGGACTTTCCATGCTCTATCGATCCACCGAGCTGATCAACTTTGCCCATGGCGAGTTTGCCATGTTCGGAGCTCTCGGCCTTGTGACCCTGTGGGGGCATCTGCATCTGCCCCTTCCCCTGGCCTTTGTCCTGACCGTTGCCGGTGTCGCCTGTGTGGGGATGGTGTTCGAGCGCTTTGCCCTTAGACCGGTCAAGGATCCCAACCCCATCACCCTTGTGATCATCACCGTTGGCGCATCCATCGTCTTTCGAGGCGTTGCCATGAAGGTGTGGGGGAAGGACCCCGTGGCCCTGCCTCCATTTTCCAACCTTGAGTCCATCGAGATCGCAGGGGCAGTTATCGTTCCCCAGAGTCTCTACATCGTTGGTGCGGCCCTGGTGCTTGCCGGAACCCTTCATCTGTTTTTCCGGTACACCATCCAGGGCAAGGCCATGACCGCCTGTGCCGTCAATAAAAAGGCGGCCTGGCTTACGGGGATTCCGTACGAGCGCATGGGGTTGTTTGCCGTCCTTATCAGTGCCGTGTCAGGGGCAGTTGCCGGGATATTTATCGCCCCCGTCACCATGAACACCTATGACATGGGGACCATGCTAGGTCTCAAGGGTTTCTGCGCCGCCATGATCGGCGGTCTCGGCAGCCTGTGGGGGGCCTTTGCAGGGGGGATTCTTCTTGGGGTCCTGGAATCCCTGGGTGCGGGTCTGATCTCGTCGGGTGCCAAGGACGCCATCGCCTTTGTGCTGCTGCTTCTGATCCTTTATCTCTGCCCGGGCGGGCTGTTTGCCCAGAAATCGGCCGAGCGGTTTTGAGGGGGATTGATTTTATGCCAGGCCGGCGCTCGATTGAGAATGTTTTGTTTGTCGTGGTCGTGGTGCTCATGGGGGCGGTGGTTGAAAACACCTACATCCTCCAGGTCATGACCTTTATCGGTATCAACACGCTTCTCGCCCTCGGGCTCAACATGCTCATGGGGTATGCGGGCCAGGTTTCCCTTGGCCACGGGGCCTTTTACGGCCTGGGTGCCTATGGAACGGCCGTTCTTTCGGGAACCTATGGCCTGTCTCCCTGGCTCGCCCTGGTGTGCGCCGTGACCCTTGCCGTTGCTGTGGCCTGGGTGGTGGGCCGCCCTACCCTGAAGCTGTCCGGTTATTACCTTGGCATGGGAACCCTCGGGTTCGGTATGATCGTCCATATCCTCTTTCGGGAGGCGGGCACCGTCACGGGCGGGGCGTCGGGGTTTGTGGGGATTCCCATGCTCGGTGTGGGAACCTTCGTGTTCGAGGGCGGACGCAGTTACTTTTACCTTGTGTGGGCAGTGGTCTTTGGGACTATCCTTATTTGCAGGCGAATCATCGCTTCCAAGACAGGCCGGGCCCTTGCCGCCATCCATGGCAGGGAAAACGCAGCCATCGCCCTTGGGGTGGACGCCCACAGCGTCAAGCTCACCATCTTCATGTTCAGTGCAGCTCTTGGGGCTGTGGCAGGATTCTTATACGCCCATTTTGTTCTGTTCATCAGCCCAGATTCATTTGGATTCATGGCCTCGATTAAGATGGTTACCATGGTGGTGATCGGGGGAATGGCAAGCGTGTGGGGGGCCGTTCTTGGTGCCGCAGTGATAACCCTTCTGCCCGAGGTTCTCCACGGGTTTGCCGACTATGAGATGATCGTCTTTGGCGCAATATTAATGGGGGTGATGATCTTTATGCCCCAGGGATTGACAAGGGGGCTGCTGGATCAGTATGAACGCTATCGAAAAAAAAGGGCGGAATGAACTGCTCTTGAAGGGCCAGGAGGGGGGAAAGGGGCAAAATGATCCTCTGTTGAAGGTGCAGGGGTTGACCAAAAATTTTGGCGGGGTCAAGGCCCAGGATGAGGTTTCCTTTGAGGTTGAAACCGGGGGAGTTATGGGACTCATCGGACCCAACGGTGCGGGCAAGACCACCCTCTTCAACATGATCACAGGGGTGTATACCCCGGACAGGGGCGACATCGTCTTTAACGGACAGGCGATCACAACCCTGCCCGTTCATAAAAGGGTGGCCCGGGGCATCACCCGGACCTTTCAGAACGTAGCGCTGTTTGCCGGCATGACCGTGCTTGAGAATGTTATGGTTGGAATGCACGTTCGCCTTGCCGGAGGGTTCTGGAGCTCGGTGATCAGACCTCCTTCCTTTGTCCGGCAGGAGGGTGAGTCAAGGGAAAAGGCCCTTGAACTCCTTGAGTTCACAGGGCTCGCCGATTATGCCCACAGGCCTGCGGGGGATCTTCCCGTGGGCCGCCAGAAGATGGCGGAGATCGCAAGGGCCCTTGCGTCTGATCCGCTGCTCATGCTGCTGGACGAGCCGGCAGCCGGGTTGAACCGGGTCGAAACCTCTGCCCTGGGCAGCCTGATAGACAGGATCAAAGAGAGGGGGACCACCCTGATGCTGGTCGAGCACGACATGGGGCTGACCATGGAGGTGAGTGACAAGGTTCTGGTGCTGGATCAGGGAGTTGTGATTGCCTTGGATACTCCTCGCAAGATCATGAATGATCCAGTGGTCATGGAGGCCTACCTAGGGGTCGATAGTCAGTAGTCAGTAGTCAGTAGGCAGTGGACAGTGGACAGTGGGCAGTAGGCAGTAGTCGGTGGCAGGTTGTCGCTTTGGTGGGAGTTTCATCTAAATCCCCATGTCCTGGCGGATACAACGAAGGTTGAAACTCGAACAATTCCCCATCTTGTTTGAAGTGTTCAAGTTTTTTGATAACCGGAGCGACCTTATGACAAGTTGACGGGTTTGAGATATTAGCCTTGACGGAGCAACATATTGTGTGTATAAGCCCTGTACTCACAACATAGGGTATATTAACCAGGAGGCACCACCATGACACAAGAGAGATTGGCCATTGAGCCTGAAATATCAGAAGCCACCTTAACCGTCCTTAAAAGACGCTACCTCCAGAAGGATAAAAAAGGGGTGATCGTTGAAACACCGGGGCAGATGTTCATGCGGGTGGCAACCCATATTGCCGCTGCAGAAGAAGCCTATGGCCACGATCCAGCGGTCTATCGGGATCTTTTTTACGGGATAATGGCAAGGCTTGAGTTTCTGCCCAACTCCCCGACCCTGATGAACGCCGGTACAGATCTTGGTCAGCTTGCCGCCTGTTTTGTGCTGCCGGTGGAAGATTCCATCACCGGCATTTTTGAAACCGTGAAAAATGCGGCTCTGATTCACAAATCCGGGGGAGGTACTGGCTTTTCCTTTTCAAGGCTGAGACCCAAGAACTCAATAGTGGGAAGCACAGGCGGCGTTGCTTCGGGACCTGTCTCGTTCATGAAGATCTTTAACGTTGCAACCGAGCAGGTGAAGCAGGGCGGCACCAGGCGGGGGGCCAACATGGCCGTTCTCAGGGTGGATCACCCGGATATCATGGAGTTCATCCTCTGTAAGCAGGCAAGCGCCGAACTGAACAACTTCAACATCTCCGTGGGTGTGACCGATGATTTCATGGTCAAGGCCAGGAAGGGCCTTCCCTACGATCTTGTGGACCCAAGGGATGGCCGGGTGGTCGACACCCTGAATGCCGCAGATGTGTTTGATGCCATTGTGAAGCAGGCATGGCACAACGGTGATCCTGGCATCGTGTTTTTGGATCACATCAACCGGGACAACCCCACCCCCCTCCTGGGTGAGATCGAATCCACCAACCCCTGCGGCGAACAGCCCCTGCTGCCCATGGAGGCGTGCAACCTTGGATCAATTAATCTGGCCAGGTTTGTCGTCGAGAAAAAGGGAAAATCCGTGGTTGACTATGCAGCCCTGGGAAAGACAGTAGATCTTGCCGTTCGTTTCCTGGACGACACCATTGATCGATCCATCTATCCCCTTGATGAAATTACGGCCATGGTTCGGGGCAACAGAAAGATCGGACTCGGGGTGATGGGGTTTGCGGACCTCCTCTTTGCCCTTGAACTCCCCTATAACTCCAACCGGGCCGTGGCCCTGGCCGAAGAGGTCATGGCCTTTGTCAACACCGAGGCACGCAAGGCATCCAGGGCCCTTGCCCAGGAGAGGGGTGTGTTTGAAAATTTTGACAAGAGCGTCTTCAGGGACGACAAGGATAAACGTTTCAGGAACGCCACGGTTACAACCATCGCCCCCACCGGCACCCTGAGCATCATTTGTGCAAGTTCAAGCGGCATCGAACCTCTGTTTGCCTTGAGTTATGTTCGAACCATCATGGACAACGACACCTTCCTGGAGGTCAACCCCGCCTTCCTGGCCGTGGCAAAGGCCCAGGGGTTTTACAGTGAAGCCCTCATGAAGAAAATAGCCAAAACAGGCACCATCAAGGGAATGACCGAGATTCCCGAAGGGGTCAGGAAGGTCTTTGTCACGGCCCACGACGTATCTCCCGCCTGGCATGTGAAGATGCAGGCCGCCTTTCAGCGCCACACGGACAACGCCGTGTCTAAGACGGTGAATCTTCCCATGGATGCAACCGAGCACGATGTGGCTGAAATATACACCATGGCCTTTGACCTTGGCTGTAAGGGAGTCACCATCTACAGGGACGGAAGCAAGGCAAACCAGGTGCTCTCCATCTCAAGGGTTCCCGCCACCCAGGATAATTTCTCCAAAAGCGTGCGCCAGCGGCCCGAAACCCTTGAGGGCTTTACCACAAGGATGAAGACCGGAATGGGCCAGCTCTACGTCACGGTTACCGAGCTCGACGGCCGACCCTTTGAGGTGTTTGCCACCATCGGTAAGTCGGGCAAGTCCACCACGGCAAAGACAGAGGCCATCGGCCGGCTGATCTCCCTTGCCCTGAGGGCCGGGGTGGATGTCCAGGATATCATCGACCAGGTTGCGGGCATTGGCGGTGAACACGCAGTATTCCAGGAGGGCGGAAGGGTGTTGTCGATTCCCGACGCCATTGGTCGTGTCCTTGCGAAACGGTATGGCAGTAACGGCAAGCAGACGGTCAACAACACCTTTAAGGAGGATCTCTGCCCAGAGTGCGGCCTGAAGATCGTCCACGAGGAGGGGTGCGTCACCTGTCATTCCTGCGGATACACCAAGTGCGGATAGTCTTTTAGGCAAGGAGATAGTCAACCCATGGCACTTTCTGTTGTAGGCCTTTACAGGGATGTACTGCCAAAAACCAACTGCAGGGATTGCGGGTTTTCCACCTGCCTTGCCTTTGCCGGTATGGTGGTGTCGGAAAAACATCCCCTCAAGAACTGTCCCCATCTTGAATCTGGCCCAAGGGGGCAGCAGAGAGCCCACCGGTCTATGGAAGGGGCTTGTCGAGTTTCCCAACACGGTGTCCAAGATAAAAAGCATGGTGGACAAGAAATCCCCAAAGATCAGCATTCAGCAGATCTGGCCTTTTATTTTAAACCTCTGCCAAGGGTGCCAGTCATGCTTATGTTCACAGATCAGGACCTGGAGGACGATTTCCCCGGAAGCGTTAAGCTCCTTTTTGACGAAACCATCATCACCCACCTTGATATCGAGTCGATCATGTTAAATCATTCCGGATAGTTTCCGGAAGCGGAACTGTTCTATCCTTTTTCCCTTTTCCATCATGTATCATCAGTACATGATGATCAAAATTAAAATTATGAATTCTCAGTTTCAGGCATTCCGACAATCTGAGACCACACCCATACAAAAGCTTCACCACAAGATCAAAGGGATATTGCAGATTCTGAAGGATGAGATTAATCTCTTCCCTGGAAAGCACAACCGGTATGTAAGGCTTTCTTTTGGCCCTGACAACGCCCTCAATTTTTCCAAACTCTTTTTTCAGCACATGTCTGAAAAAGAACAACAGCGTATTAAAGGCCTGATTCTGGGAAGAGGCTGATACTTTCTTCTTTACAGCTAAAAATGTCAGAAACTCTTTAACATCCTCTGGTGTTAAAGATTCCGACAATTTGCTGTTTGTAAAATATCGAAGTTTCTCAGCCCATAAGGTATAGGCCTTCAATGTTTTTTTGAATAATGCCGAAGTTCAATTTCGTTCTTTATGGAATTCACTGCAATAAGCCAGGGATCATCAACTGTCTTTGATTCAAACCTTTTTATGCCTTCGTGGATTTTATGAAGGGAGATTGGATTTTCCGATGGGGTACCCGATTTTTTTATTCCGGAATAATATAACTCCACAGCCATTTTTGCTTGGGCCTGGTGGAAAGGTGCCTGTTTTTTTCCCCGAAGTTTTCCAGGAACATCAAAAGACTTTTTGGATCCGCATATGCATGGGAATATTTTTTACAAAAATCCAGGTAATACCTCAGCCATTTTTTGCAATGACCATATTGGTCCTGTGCAATATCACTGTTCATCAACAGCAGATTATGTTTTTTCTGAAGCGCTTCAGGTACTTTGATCATGATGTTATCAAATCTTGATAATGTTCAGATTCGTTTGTTATCCCGTTAGAATTATTATGATTGACTTCTTTTTCATTGTCAAATTATAAATATATTGCAAGATATACGGAACCACACAATTACTTGTTATGCTCTAAGCCATTTTAAATGTTGATATTTTTGTTCAAGTCTGTCAAAGATAAAATTGACATTTATAATGGATGCCATTATAATTATGATCCATGATACAATCTTTTAAAGACACGGGCACAAAGGATATCTTTGATGGTTTAGCATCTAAAAATGCCAGAAAAAGTTGTCCACAGTCAATTTGGCCTATTGCCCGTCGAAAGATGGATCAAATCAACCGAGTTCAAGATGTCAGTGAACTCAAGGTACCCCCAGGGAATTACTTAGAACGTCTGAAAAGAGATCGAGAAGGTCAATTCAGCATTCGGATTAACCAGCAATATCGAATTTCTTTTAATTGGAAGGAAGGCCATGCCTATGATGTCGAAATTACAGACTACCATTGATAGAGTTGACGGTCGGCGACTTCCCCGAAATCGTCCCCCAACCCATCCAGGAGAAATGCTTTTTGAGGAGTTTATTAAACCACTTGAGATTACTCAGACAGAATTTTCTCGACGTTTGGGCGTTTCATATCCACGCCTCAATGAAATTATAAAGGGTAGGCGTTCTGTGACTCCAGATACTGCACTACGACTTTCCCAAGTCTTGGGCATGTCTGCGGGTTTTTGGCTGGGTTTGCAGCAAGATTGGGATCTTTGGCACGCTATAAATAACCCTAAATCTAAGGAAATTTTTCAACTACAACCAATTATCGGAAATACAGAAAAAGACTGTATAACCAATGGGTAAACCCGACGGCAAGGGCCTGCACTTTTTAAGGCTGAGGCAATTTTTAAGTGATGCGCTTTCGGTTAATTTCCTGGTAACAAAAAATTCAGAGGTAATAGCCGAAAATAGTCCCATAGCATAATAATATGGTTAAGATGAATGTCGTAAAACGCCTAACCCAACGCTAAACCTGGCCAGGTGTCAGCTCATCGGTTTTTCTATAATTTCGATTTCTTCAATAAAACTGATGATTCTCATAGGCCCCTGACATTTTGGGCAAATCAAAGGGTCAAATTCATACACTTTCTGAATTAAGCGAGCCAATTTTG
>Ga0265295_1003138_pt1 | contig 24666 bp, 18 predicted proteins | sample Munlansysbiofilm_FD_192503 | JGI IMG/M metagenome (GOLD analysis project Ga0265295, IMG submission 192503) | Leachate microbial communities from a municipal landfill in Southern Ontario, Canada - Methane capture system biofilm | ecosystem: Engineered > Solid waste > Landfill > Unclassified ... | reverse complement strand
TTGCCCTTCATTTAACCAATAACACATTTACCCTAAGGGTGTTTTTACTGGTATTGCTATGCATGATTTTTGCCCGTAACGCCGCCATGAGCTTCAACCGGGTTACCGACAGATTTATTGACCAACGGAACCCTCGCACATCGAGTCGTGAAATCCCATCGGGCAAAATACAGCCACGCCATGCCTTTATCTTCTCTATGGTTAACGCAATACTATTTATTGTAACCACCCTATTTATAAACAAGCTCGTTTTCTGCCTCTCGCCCATTGCACTTTTGGTTGTTTTAGGCTATAGCTACACTAAAAAGTACACCGTACTTTGCCATTTTGTGCTTGGCTTAGGATTATCGCTTGCTCCCATAGGCGCATTTTTGGCAACTACCGGGCAATGGCACCCTGTTCCAATATTGCTTAGCATGCTAGTTTTTACATGGGTTGCCGGGTTCGACATTCTATACTCAACCCTTGATGAAGATTTTGACAAAGAAGAATCACTTAAATCTATACCAGCTATTTTTGGCAGTAAATTGGCCAAGATTATATCCGCATCACTGCACCTTATTGTGATTTGCTTAGTTATAAAAATTGGCATAGATCTGAATACAGGGAATTTATATACAATTGGAGCAGTTATTTTTATTGCACTTTTAATAGCCCAACATTTGGTTGTGATGATATCGAACTCGCAACGAGGCGTAAACTTTGCATTTGCCTACCTTAATGGTATAGCCAGCTTGCTGTTTGCCTTATTTAGTATTTGTAGTTTTTATTTTTAACATCTTGCAGGAGAGTAAATTCTCTTCCATTTACAGCTTCGATTATGATAAAAAACTGAAATCATCAAAACTATTCGCAGGATGAAGCAAGCGAGTGTAGAAGGCTAAAGTAATCAATACTAGCTTTGTAACGATATAAGTTAATACGTAAAACTAGCACCTAAGCACAATGAAAATAGAAGCCAACATCCAATTTGTCAACTAATAATTTAAAAGAAGAATTATGAAAACCCTAACTAAGCTACTTGCAACAATTTTTATGGCATTATTATGCCTTGATTGCTTTTCGCAAATGAGCGTAACAAGCTATTCAATTTATTCGCTTGGGATAAATACAAGTCAAAATAAAATGATAAGCGGCGAATTAAAAATTTTTGCCAATAGGCCCATTGACAACCTCATTATGGAAACCGATATGTTTTATAACTTTAAACCAAGAGCTTATCATAGATTCTCGGTTGGTGTTGGTATTAATTTTGGGCCATTTTACGGGTTTGACCATATAAATGCAATTACCATTCCTGCTCAACTAGAAATATTCCCACTGCAAAAGTTTAAAAAACTATCGCTCTTGCTCGAACTAACCCCCGAATTCATTATTGAAAGTGATATAAACATACGAAGCCTTTGGGGAATTCGATATACATTTGGAGAACTAAAAGAGTAATGCGGTAATCGTTGGGTTGATTGTAAAACAAATACTAACCCGAATAGAAATATAGTTGCGCAGATTTTAACAAATGCACCAGGCTAGTGCTACCAACCCGGCGTAAAGTTTAGTCCAAAGGTACCGGCCTTAAAGCCTCCCAGCTGAAAAGGCACAGCATAAAACGGTTCAAGAATAAGTGCGCCAAAAACGTTGATTCTTAGGCTAACTCCTGCACTAAACACTGGAATCCGGTGTTCAAAACTATCGGCTTCCCATTTAAAATTCACCGTATTCGCATCAAACCAAGCCAACCCAGCATCGGCAAAAAGGGCTAGCTCTGTAAAAAGAAATTTCGACTTAATAGGCGTTAAGCGTTCGGGACCAGTAAAAGGGAATCGTATTTCGAAGCTTGCCGTTGCCATATGGTTACCCATAAGCTGCTCGGGAGTCATGTAAAAATCGGTACCCACCTGCATCTGTTTATTAAAGGCCGAATTATCATACCCTCTTATTATCCAAGGATACCCTAAGTAAAGAGGGTACATTTTCTCCAATCCACTGCCATACCGGCCAAAATAATAGGCTTTAAAAGCGAAGCTAAACGGTTTAACATACAGATACTGCCTAAAATCAGCAAGGAATCCCCAGTAGTCAACAAATCCAAACACCTTATCAACCTGAAAACGTTGTCGTGAACCGCTCATTGGCGAAGCAATTCCAAAGCTTGAATTATCAACAACATAGGCGGCATTAAGTCGTTGCAACGAATATCCATCGGGAGCCTTTCCCTTTTCTCTGTTATACCCTGTGTAGAGCCCTCCCAGGTAGTAATAGTCGTGGTTATCTACCCTAAAGCTATATCGACTAAAATACCCTCCACCCTCGATGCGCCTAGTTCTGGACAGAGGAAGTTGAGCCATACCACCAGCCATGGTTTCGAATATACGGGTATGGTACATCGTAAGAATACTGTATAGATTCCCATCATCCAGCTCTTCGAAACGTTGTCCATAGTACGCATAGGAATAGGGTATATGCGATACGGTTGCACCCCAAATCACTCTGTTTTTCTGATTTATATACGAAAACTGCCCTCCAAAATCGTATATTTCACCATTCAATGCAAGACCAACCTGCAAAACATTGGCCCCTACAATATCACTAAAAATCATTTCAACACCACCAGCCATACCAGTTCCCATTTGACTTGTAGACACGCCAACACCCGAATTAGCGATATAGTCGAGCCTAAACTTTGGTTTATACTGTAAAACCTTGAACGAGTCGGCTGGTGTTTCGGGCTGGCCCTCTCTACGACTCATATTTTTATCAACTATACCCCTAACCGCCCTATTAAAAGGGGGCAATGTAGCCGCTGAAAAATCGACTGCTAACGGAAAAACCTCAAGGGTTTCTAGCTCATCGGGGGTTGCCGCAAATATGGAATACCGCCCATTAAAATAGTATGAATAGGCTACTGCTCCAGTTCCAGACGAAACACTAAACGCGGGTGATAGCGGGGTCATACCAGTAATTCCGGTTAATATTTTTGTCTTTTGAAAAATCTGACCCGTTCCTATATTGTACTGATACAAATTTCGAAAACCATCCCTATTCGATAAGAAGTAAACGTCTTGCGAATTTGGTGCAAAAACGGGATTTAGGTTTGATGCTCCAGGAAAGAAATGATGCGTTTTGATACTATTCGTTTTCACGTCGAGGGTTGCCAAATAGTACCCTGGGGTACGTTTAGCAAAAATATCTTGAGCTGAAGGGTTATCGGTTACAAAAACGATGGTGTTGCCATCGGGCGACCACGAGGGATGAATATTCGCATACCCATCGTTGGTTAGCTTAGCTACCGCTTTCGTATCAAAATGGTATTGGTACAAATCGCTCTGCCCCTCAACAAGTCCAGTTACAACAATACTTTTCCCATCGGGCGACCAAGCCGGATAGTTGAACGATGAAACATTCGGTATCTCTATCTCATCTATCGTTCTTCGCCGGTCAACATCAACAATAATAAGCTTATTCTTTCCCTTGCTAAATGCTACAAAGGCAAACTGCTTGCTATCGGGCGACCATGCACCGGCCGATTCGATAAAGTTAAGGGCGTCTATCTCGTTTCGGTGTACCGTTGAATACAGCTTATGTACCACATTGCCCGTCTGGGTATCGGCTAAAAACAGATCAAGTGAAAATAGATCCATTTCCGAATAAAAAGCCACATACTTACCATTAGGGCTAATTGAGGGTGAAATATTTGTATAACCTGCATTTTCAGCATCTAGTATACTCCTCCCCGATGGCGAATCTACCGTATCCTTCATCACCATTTTAAAATGCTCAATATTGGTTCTTTTCCAGATATCAGAGAACTCCTTCTCGTTCAGCCCCAAGTAACGTTTCAAAGCGCTATCATACCCTCGCTTAGCCGTTTCGAGAAATATTGGTGCAATCAGGCTATCGCCAAAAGTTCTTCCAACAAACGCCCAAAATGCCTGTCCGTATCGGTAGGGAAAATATTTATAGCTTCGCGACATCTGCTCGAGCGTAGGGAAATCGTTATTCAGCACCGCATCGCGCATCCACATGGCCGTGTGCGAGTCAACACTGCCAATAGAGAGGTACTCTGCCATACCCTCAATCATCCACAGGGGCAGGTTGCTAAGCGAGTTTAAATTGGTTGAGTCGCGCTCTAGTATAGCGTTAAACTGAAACGCATGAACGAGCTCGTGCCCAAGCACGTGGTCGGTTTGCCCCCAGGTTTCGGTAACGGGCATTATCACCCTATTCTTTAGGGCTTCGGTTACTCCGCCCGTTCCCACATCCACGGTTCCAAAAATAGCTGTGGTTTGCTGAAAATCGGGATGGTTGGCATAAAAAATTATTGGGTTTCGATCCTTTATGGTATCGCCAAAAACTTGCGAGTGCATGGCATACCACTGCTCCGCTGCTTGAGCCAGCTTCTCAATTACCGAATCGTTCTCGAAATAGTGGTAAAGCTCAAAATTTGGCGACTGGTAAACCTTATAATCAAAAGTTCTATAGAGGGGTCTATTGCGCCCAAAGTGCTGTGCGCTAACATTTAGCGCAACAAGGCTTAGCAAGCCAAACATGCATATTTTTAAAATATTGGATCTTATCAACCTCATATTTTCAGGGTAAAGGCAACAGTAGATGGGTCAAATTTAACATTATTACAAAATAATACCATACTATTTCGATAATGCTTAACAAAAATTAAGCCTAATAGTAACACTCATGAAAAAGCCTAACGTTCACCCTTATACCTAAAAATCGAGCCTGCTTCTTAAAAGTTTATATCCTGAAGCACTAGCCTTTATCTTCTCGTCGTTTTTCAGAAAAACCAAATACGACTCTTTTTCGTAAGGCTCAATGCGCTTAATGTTGGCTACATTAACAATGTACGACCTATGAATGCGAACAAACTGCTTAGGGTTAAGCCTCTCTTCAAGGCTTTTCATGGTCTGTTTTTTCACAAAACGCCCCTGCTCGCAATGTACCATAATATAATCATCCTGCGCCTCGAAGTAACGAATTTCGGGTGTTCCAATTATGTGTATTCCCTTGTTATCCTTTACTACAATTCGAGCAAGCGGTATTGACGAGGATAAATCGTTGGCCATTGTGGTTGAATACTTAACCTCGTTACCCGAAAGCGCTAATCTCTCCCTTGCCTTTGCCAAGGCCTCATTAAATCTATCAGAAGAAAATGGTTTAAGCAGATAATCGATTGCGTTACGCTCAAAAGCCTTTACAGCGTACTCATCGTATGCGGTAGTAAACACAATTAGTGGCATATGGTCGAGCACCTCGAGCATTTCGAAACCATTTATGCGGGGCAGCTGTATATCGAGCAAAATCAAATCGGGTTTATCCCTATTAATGGCCACTGCAGCCGAAAATCCATCGCCATACTCGCCAATAAGCTCTATATCATCATGGGCGGATAGATATTTTTTCAGCAAAGCGCTTGCGGGTGCTTCGTCCTCAACGATAACAGTTCTCATAGCATATTTAATTTATGGGGATTGAAACGGTTACCCGAAAAACATCCTCCGTCTTGTTTATTACAAGTAAACTTGGGGTACCGTAAATAAGTATCAACCTACGCTTTATATTTTCTAGTCCAACACCGCTACTTCTCGAATCTGTAGGGAAATTGGGTAACGAGTTTTCTATTACGATGCGCACAAATCCTTTATCAATCTTAATATCAGCCTTAACAATCGACTCGCTGGCAGTTTGAGCAACGCTATGCTTAATGGCATTCTCAAACAAGGGTTGCAAAAGCATGCTGGGAACCTTAATCGCTAAACAATCAGGATTACTGTTGATAGCGTAGCTTAGCCTTTTACCAAATCGAACCTTTTCAATCTCAAGATACTTTTCGCAGTTGCTAATCTCGTCGCTAAGCGTAACCATAGCTTCGGGCGATTGCTTTAGCGAGTAACGCAATAGCTCCGAGAGGCGGGTAATCATTTCCTGTGCCTTTTTTGGTTCTGTTAACGTTAATGAGCTAACCGAATTTAAGCTATTAAAAAGAAAATGTGGATTGATCTGAAGTTTTAGCCAGCTTAGCTCGGCATCCTTAACCAGCGCTTTTAGCTCGGCTTCGTGCGCCAGTTTTTCTCGAAAATTATTGATGTACACCACAAGATAGTAAACCAAAGCAATAAGCACATAAAAAACAACACCCAGAATAAATCTTCCAAGAAAAGCGTAATCGAGAAATTCAAGATAGTCGGCTTCATGCAAAAACAGCTGGGCAACCAAAAACCTATGCGCTGTAACTAGCAATAAAATGCTAATTACAGCAGCACCTATATGATTTATTGCAACGGTAAGCGGTCGCTGCGTTTCAATGTCGGTTATTTGTACCCAAAACCATAACCCTAACGACAGGACAGCAAAAAAACCATTCCAGACCAAGCTATCGGCAAAAGCTATTGGTGCCCCTATATCAAAATAAAAATATAAAATAGCGAAGTGGATAATGGCAACCACTACCCACCACGCCGCAAAAACGGTTCTCCCTATTACTGCTCGAAATACGGGATGATTCATTGATTTAGTACCCTTTTATTTCGCCTCCACCAAATATTACAACACCCCTCAGCACGAGTTCGCGACTGTTATCTGTTGCTACGGTTGGCGATACCCTGCGTTTATCGTTATAACCACCAAATATTGAGATTATTTCAATTTTTACACGCCACCCCGCAGGAACAATAATTTTTGAACCACCAAACAGGCAAAATACATCCAACACATTCTGACCAGGTGCCAACTCGGCTTCCATCATATCGAACGTGCTACCGCCAAAAATGTTAGAAACCTTTCCACCCCTAAAATTTTTCGATGTTACCTTCTGTTCGCTTCCACCAAAAATGGCAACGTCATCAATAAAATCCATATCAATTACCCCTTTTGTTGACCCGATCTTAGAATGATGTCCTCTACCACTCCTGTGGAGAATAAGTAATAACCCCACCCCTACAAACGCTATGGGCCAGAAAAAATGGCGAATACCGAATGGGTAGTGGAATATTTTGGCAACTAAGAAAAAACCACCAATGGCAATAAGCACTATGCCCGTTGCTCTCGATTCTTTTTTGGTTAGGCTAATTAAACCAAGAAAAACAAGCAGACTCTGCCATGTGAAGATGTATTTATTCCATGCGAACGGAATAATATTAAACCTATCAGCAAAGAGAAGTGCGCCAAGAGCTAAAAATACAACACCAATAACAAGGCGAGCGTTATTTCCTTGTGGCCTATCGTTTTCAATTCGTTCCATATTAACTGTTTTTTAGTTTATGGTACAAATGTATATTGCTAAAACCCGATATGAAACAACTAATCGGCGAAACTGGTGAAAAAGTCGACAAAATATCTACAAAATCCTTTTATTTCTTTGGGTAAAGTGTATTGGGTTACCATGCTCATTATAGCCAATCTCATCGCCCGTTAGCCGTATACGAGCCTCGAGGCATTTCTTGCAATCCTCATCGGCTTCGGCTGTACTTGGCTTATTATTGTACAACTTGTACTCATTTCGATATAAACCAGGGGTTACGTTTGGCATTACCACGTTCGAACCAATTTTAATGGCCTTTTCTCGGCCTAGCTTATCAATGGCTTGCAAAGCGGTTGGTGCCACAATATTTATATCCTTCATAATAATACGCAGAATAGCAATTACTCGAAGCGCAAGGGCAAAGCGCTCATCCAAAGGCAAAAGCATGTCTTTATATTTATACAAGGGGGTATCGGGATGCTCAACATAAGGTCCAAGGCCCACCATGTCTACATCCATCTCCTTTAGCCACAGCAAATCGTCGGCCAAATTTTCGATAGTTTGAAAAGGTAAGCCAACCATAATTCCGCTACCAGTCTGGTAACCAACCCTCTGAAGTAAGCGCAGGCATTCTACTCTCTTACCAAAATCGTGAGCCTTATTATTTGGATGCAGCTTTGCGTAAAGTTCCCTGCTAGATGACTCTATACGAAGCAGGTAACGAATGGCGCCATTGTCAAACCACTCCCTGTAGGTTTCTTCTGTTTGCTCTCCCATCGATAGGGTAATACCTAGCTCGCTACTGGTTGCGGCATTAATTTTCTTTAGCAGGTTGGTAATTCGTTGCGTAAAGGCGCTATTGCTCACTTCACCCGACTGGATTGCAATGCTAGCATAACCATTTTGCCAAGAATATCGTGCTGCCTCAACAACCTCATCGTCAGACAAATTATATCTTGTAAAATCTTGATTCCCAGATCTAATTCCACAGTAAAAACAATTCTTACTACATATATTCGATAGCTCAATTAGCCCACGCAGGTAAACCTTTCTGCCAACATATTTTTCTTTTACCTCGGCCGATTTGGCAAAAAGTTTAGCCCTATCCTCGTCATTTGCTTGCAGTAGCAAGGTTATATCCTGCCTTGTAAGTTCGTCCTTGCTCAAAATTGATTCAATCACATTCATTCCCTTAAAGTTTGTCGCAAATATACAAGCTTAGTTTTATCTGTCTGCTGTTTTTTGTTTTTAAAGGAAACAGATACAGCTGCCTTTTGGTTGTACTAACCCGCATTATTCATCAAATTTGTAAAAGATTAATGCAAACGCGGGTTACTCCGACTTAGTTGGGCCCAATTTTGGGTAAAAAAATTGGTTGTAAAACTAGTCGATATCGGAGACAGCAATTCTTCAAATGAATAATTGGGGCTAAAGCTATTGTCTCGAATATTTTAGTTGATGATAGCCCCAATTATTTTTTTCTACGCTACATTTTTAGCAGTAAAACCAAGGAAATAAATCATCAAGTTTAGGCTACATCAAACGAAGCAAAACATAGTTTTTAGCAAAAATCGCTATAAAATTGCACCTAAAGCTGTATAGCATCCTTTTTATTATAAAATGCTTGCAAAAACTTTTGTAAGTTTGTTGCCGTTTTAGCATACACTATAAACTAACAGAAACAAACAATTAAATAACATAATAAAACACAATAAGATGATTCACAGTAAACTTACCGACCCAAAAAGTATAGTAATTGTAGGTGGTTCCGACGATATTCACAAACCTGGTGGACGAGTACTAAAAAACCTTATCGACAATAGCTATAAGGGTGATCTTTACGTAGTAAACCCAAAAGCCGATACTATTCAAGGCATTAGCTGCAACAAGAGTGTTGATACCCTACCTGAGGTTGACTTAGCCATTCTTGCCATCGCAGCAAGACACTGCCCCGAAGCGGTTAGAGTGCTTGCAAAAGAGAAGAATACCCGTGGTTTCATTATACTTTCGGCAGGTTTCCACGAGGAAAGCGAAGAGGGTGCTAGGCTTGAAAAAGAAATTGTTGAGATTATTGACTCTGTAGGTGGCAGCCTCATTGGGCCCAACTGTATTGGAATGATGAATTCGAACTATACTGGCGTTTTCTCACTTCCTATCCCTAAGTTAGAGCCCAAAGGCATCGACTTTATTACCGGATCGGGAGCAACCGCCGTATTTATTCTCGAAACTGGAATTACAAAAGGGTTAACATTTTCATCGGTTTACAGCGTTGGAAATAGCGCACAAATGGGTGTTGAAGAAATTCTTAAAGAGATGGATGAGACTTTCGACCCCAAAACAAGTTCACTGGTTAAGCTTCTGTACGTTGAAAGCATAAACAAACCCGATATGCTCTTAAAGCATGCGTCGTCGCTAATTCGTAAAGGTTGTAAAGTAGCCGCTGTAAAAGCGGGTGGCTCAGAAGCTGGAAGTCGCGCTGCCAGTTCGCACACAGGTGCTCTAGCTAGTAGTGATGTTGCTGTTGAAGCACTTTTCCGTAAAGCTGGGATTGTTCGTTGCCATAGCCGCGAGGAGCTGGTAAGCGTAGCAAGCATATTTGTGCATCCCGAACTAAAAGGGAAACGCATAGCCGTTATTACCCACGCTGGCGGACCAGCCGTAATGCTTACCGATGCCCTTTCGAATAACGGGCTTGAAGTACCCGCTATAGCTGGCCCAAAAGCTGATGCTCTACTAGAAAAACTTTTTGCAGGATCTTCGGTTGCAAATCCTATCGATTTTCTTGCAACCGGAACAGCAGAGCAGCTAGGCCATATTATTGATGCCTGCGAAAACGACTTCGACAATATCGACGCCATGGCTGTAATCTTTGGTAGCCCTGGCCTGTTCCCTGTTTACGATGTTTATGATGTGCTACATAAAAAAATGGGGGAATGCAAAAAACCCATCTACCCCATTTTACCCTCAATCATTAATGTAAAAGATGAAATTGCTCAATTTATTGCCAAGGGGCGCGTAAACTTCCCCGATGAGGTAATCTTTGGTAATGCGCTGGCAAAGGTTTACCACACGCCAAAGCCACAGCCCGAGAATATTGAGCAACCAAAAATTGACAAAAAAGCCATTCGCAGCATTATTGATAATGCTAACAACGGGTATCTTGCACCCGATAAGGTTCAAGGGCTTCTAGACGCTGCGGGCATTACCCGCGCTGGCGAAGCGGTGGTAACAACTGCCGATGACGCACAAAAAGCGGCTCAAGAACTTGGCTATCCTGTGGTAATGAAAGTGGTAGGCCCTGTTCATAAGTCGGACGTTGGCGGCGTAGTGCTTAACGTTAAAAACCCCGAAGCTGTTGCTAACGAGTTTAACCGAATGATTAAAATAAAGGACACCACAGCCATCCTTATTCAGCCAATGCTAAGCGGTGCTGAGCTGTTTGTAGGCGCAAAACGCGAAGATCTATTTGGCCATATGGTTCTATGCGGTCTTGGTGGTATTTTTATTGAAGTTTTAAAAGATGTGAACACAGGCATAGCACCCATTTCTAAGGAAGCTGCAAAAGATCTTATTAGCCGTTTAAAAAGCCACAAAATACTTGAAGGGGTTCGAGGGCAAGAGCCTGTTAACGTAGAACATTTTGCTGAAATAGTAACCCGCGTTTCGGCCTTAGTTACCGCGGCACCCGAAATTTTCGAAATGGACCTTAATCCGCTTCTTGGTAGAAAAGATAGAGTGGTTGCCGTTGACGCAAGGATAAGGATAGAAAAGGAATAAATACAAATATTTGATACTATAAAAGCATCCATGAACGGTAGGTCCAAATTAACTGTTCCATGGATGTTTCATATATACCTTTAAAAGTAGTAAGCATGAAAAAAAAAGATTTACTGGTAATAGTAATAGTGGCAATTTTACTGCTACCTTTTTTCATTTCCCCCTCGGTTTATAAAATATACACCGATTTTAATACGGCTCATGGAATGATAATGAGCTTCATCAAATTCGCCATTCTGGCAACCTTTGGCGAAATGATTGGCCTTAGAATAAGAGCTGGAAATTACAACGAGCCAGGCTTCGGAATTATCCCTAGAGCCATTGTTTGGGGCTTTCTGGGGCTTTGGATAAAGATGTCATTCGTGATATTCACAAGCGGGGTTCCAACATTCCTTACCTACATTGGAATAGAAAACGCCATTCCTGCTCTCAAAGGAGAGCTGTCGTGGGCCAAAGTATTTGTTGCATTGTGCATCAGCACAGCGATGAACACATCATTTGCCCCGGTATTTATGACATTTCATAAAATTACCGACACGCATATTGTTAATAATGGGGGAACGGTTGCTGGATTGTTAAAACCTATCAAATTCAAGGAGATTATACCTGCGCTAAACTGGGATATCCAATGGAATTTCGTTTTTAAAAAAACCATCCCTTTCTTCTGGATCCCTGCCCATACAATAACATTTTGCTTGCCTGAAAATATGCAAGTGCTATTTGCCGCATTACTAGGTATAGTTTTAGGTGTATTGCTTTCGGTGGCAGCCATTAGCGAAAAAAAATAGCTTTGTATAAAAAGCGCTGGGGCTAAGCTGCTTCTATTTTAACACGTTCTTTAAAATCGGAAATAAGGAACGAACAACAAACAATAAGCTAATTATGGCCAAAATAAAAGACTGGTATAAAAAGAGAACAACCACGGAATTAATGCTGATTGGCACAGCCATTTTTTTAATAATCCTTATTATTATGCGTTGGAACACAGTTTCTAAAGAGGTTTCAGAAAGTGTTTCAAATATGTTTAGCGCACCAGTGCCTATAGAAACAGAATGACCCTGCCCCCCAAAAAAACAAGCTGTTGTAAAAACGAAAACAGCCAGGTATAAAAAAAACCCTAAATATTCAACCAAGTAGGTTCTCTATTTTAATGCGTTGAATAAATGCATATTGCATTAAACATGCATAATACAAGCAAACTAAGATTAATAGAAACTTGATAAATTCCAATAAAAAGCGTATATTTGTACAACACGAGATTGTGAAAAATCTCATACTATTATTTAAATCACAACTTTATAAATATGAAAAAAAAAGTAGGAATCTTCTTCGGCCCAACCGGTGGCAAGACTGAAAAAGTTGCGAAGAAGATTCAACAAGCATTTGGATCCGATATGGCCGACCTAATTCCTATTAAGAACAGCAAGGCAACGGATTTTAACAGCTATGAAAACATCGTGCTAGGTTGCTCAACCATAGGTAAAGAAACTTGGGATGCAGAAAGAACCAGGACCGATTGGGTTCAATTCAGACCCGAAATGGATAAAATTAAATACAACGGAAAAACCTTTGCCCTTTTTGGCTTAGGCAATTCTGTAACATATCCTGCAAATTTTGTTGACGCAATGGGTTTTTTAGCAAATATAATGCTAGAGAAAAATGCGAAGATAGTTGGCCAGGTCCCCACCTCTAATTACAACTTTACCGACTCCGAAGCAGTAATCAACAACCAATTTATTGGGTTACCCATCGATGAGGATTTTGAAGCCGACAAAACCGACCTAAGAATTTCCGAATGGGTAGAGCAACTAAAGAAGCTATTTGTATAAAAACAAAAACGAGTACACAATACCCTTGGTTAGCAAAAATGGTCTTCCCCCTTTGGAACGACCATTTTTGTTGTTAATACACTAGCTTTCGAATTATTCCTTAAACAAAACAGCTGCAAAATAATTTCACATAAAAGTAACACTAAAACATTGCACTCAAGGCAAAGTTTCATTTACTACAAAAAATGACTAAAACAATCTTGAAATCATTCTAAATATACGTTAAAGGTTACAATCTGTTATTAAATACCCTTAAAACACTTTTAATTTATATAAATCTTTAGTAAAATTGTATCTTTAAAAGATTTAACTTATATCGTGTTCTACCCAGATATTTTGATTGAGTACATGGCAGATTAACAGACATTAAAAACACTTTAAATATGAAAAAAACACCTATCCCCTACGATGTAGTAAAACAAAAAATTGAAGAGTCTGGGCTACAAAAAGTAGGCAAAGCCTCAATTAGAGAAATTGTGAAACTAGTTAGCGACATTGAAGCGGCAACAGGCCTAAAGTATGTTCGCATGGAAATGGGAGTGCCAGGGTTAGAACCATCTAAAATTGGTATCGAAGCCGAAATAAAAGCACTAAATAGTGGAGTTGCACAATTTTATCCTATAATTGATGGCATCCCTCCGCTAAAGAAAGAAATCTCAAGATTTGTAAAAAACTTCATTAACATCGATGTTGATGAAAAAAGTTGTATCCCAACCGTTGGTTCAATGCAAGGCGGAATGGCTGCATTCCTTGTGGCAAACCGCTGTAATGCCAAAAAAGATACCGTACTGTTCATCGACCCAGGCTTTCCGGTACAAAAGCAACAGCTAAAGGTATTGGGCATGAAACACGAAACCTTTGATGTTTACAAGTTTAGGGGCGAGAAGTTAGAAGAAAAGCTTGAGAGCTATCTCAAAAAGGGAAATATTAGCACTATACTTTACTCAAATCCAAACAATCCATCGTGGATCTGCTTCTCCGAACAGGAACTCGAAATCATTGGAAGGCTGGCAAACAAGTATGATGTTATTGTAATTGAAGACCTTGCGTACTTCGCAATGGATTTCCGTAAAGACCTTTCGGTACCTGGTAAACCTCCATACCAAGTTACCGTAGCAAACTATACCGATAATTGGATTATGCTAATATCCAGCTCAAAAGCGTTCAGCTATGCAGGGCAACGAATTGGCAGCATGGTAATAAGCGATAAGCTTTATAGACGCAAATATCCGGATCTAAAGAATTTCTTCGCATCCGACGAGTTTGGACGCGCCATGGTTTACGGCGCCATATACGCACTATCATCAGGCACAACACACTCGGCACAATACGGACTAGCCGCCATGCTAAAAGCTGCAAACGACGGCGACTTCAACTTTTTGGAAGCAGTTAAGGTTTATGGCGAAAGGGCGCATATAATGAAAAAACTCTTTACCGAGAATGGCTTTAAAATTGTTTACGATATGGACGAAGATGAACCCCTTGCCGATGGTTTTTACTTCACCATTTCGTACCCAGGGCTTTCGGGCGAAGATTTAATTGAAGAGCTTATTTACCATGGAATTAGCGCAATATCATTGGGTATAACAGGCAGTGAGCGAACCGAAGGCCTTAGGGCATGTGTTTCGCAAACCCACGAGAGCCAATTTGACGACCTTGAATACAGGCTTAAAAAATTCAGCGAGAACAACCCAATTAAATAGTCAGTAAACTATTTACTATACAATCAGTCTTAAATTACAGGAATAGTAATCATTAAACACAATTTTGAAATGGCGAAAATTAAAGGAGCTATTAAGGTAGACGTGGAAAAATGCAAAGGTTGTGGCCTTTGCGTTGTAGCATGCCCTACCAATGTACTGGCACTAGCCAATGAGGTGAATGGAAAAGGCTATAACTACTCGTATATGGCTAATCCAGATGCGTGCATAGGCTGTGTAAGTTGCGGGCTAGTGTGCCCCGACAGCGTTATTGAAGTTTACAAGGTAAAGGTTGAAGCCTAACCTAAAAAACATTGTTAATAACTAAAAATATTATTACAAAATGGCAGATTACAAACTAATGAAGGGTAATGAGGTTATTGCCGAGGCGGCCATACGTTGTGGTTGCGACGGTTATTTTGGCTATCCTATTACCCCTCAATCAGAAGTTATGGAAACCCTAATGCTCAAAAAGCCATGGGAAGATACTGGAATGGTAGTTCTACAGGCCGAGAGCGAGGTAGCCGCTATAAATATGGTATACGGTGGTGCAGGCTGCGGAAAAAAAGTGATGACATCCTCATCGAGCCCTGGCATTAGCCTAAAACAAGAAGGGATAACCTACATTGCAGGTGCTGAATTACCCTGCTTAATTGTAAACGTGGTTAGGGGAGGCCCCGGATTGGGAACCATTCAACCCGCACAAAGCGACTATTTCCAGGCAGTTAAAGGTGGTGGACACGGTGATTATCACCTAATTGTTTTAGCACCAGCCTCAGTTCAGGAAATGAACGATTTTGTTGGTTTAGGTTTCGATTTAGCGTTCAAATACCGCAACCCCGTAATGATTTTATCAGACGGTGTTATCGGTCAAATGATGGAAAAGGTAAAGCTAAGCGAAGTTAAACCACGTTGGACCGATGAAGAGATTCAAAAAATTAGCGGTTCTTGGGCAACTACAGGCAAAAAGGCCGATAGAGATTATAATATAATTACTTCACTTGAACTAGACAGTGCTAAGCAAGAGGAATTTAACCATAAACTAATTGCTAAGTACAATACTATTAAGGAGAATGAGGTTCGCTACGAAATGATAGACTGCGAAGACGCTGAATATATCATCGTAGCATACGGTTCATCGAGCCGAATTAGCCAAAAGGCTATTACGATATGCCGCGAAAAAGGAATAAAGGTTGGTTTACTTCGTCCAATTACCCTTTTCCCATATCCAACAAAAATTATTCGGGAATTAGCTACTCGCGTTAAGGGTTTCCTTGCCGTTGAAATGAGCGCAGGGCAAATGGTTGAAGATGTTCGTCTTGCAGTTAACGGTAAAGTACCTGTTGAACATTATGGACGCTTGGGTGGCATGATACCAACTCCGAATGAAGTAGTTAGTGCACTTGAAGAAAAAATTATTAAAGTGAAGTAATCATGGATGTAAAAGATATCATAAAGCCAGAAAATCTGGTATACAAAAAACCATCACTTTTAACCGACAACGTTACACACTATTGCCCTGGCTGTAGCCATGGAGTGGTTCACAAGTTAGTTGCTGAGGTTATTGAGGAGATGGAGATACAGGAGAAAACAATTGCTGTATCGCCCGTTGGATGCGCTGTACTTGCATACAACTACATTAGTGTAGACTGGCAAGAAGCTGCTCACGGTAGAGCACCAGCTGTAGCATCGGCAATAGCACGATTAATGCCCGACAAATACGTATTTACGTATCAGGGCGATGGTGACCTAGCATCAATTGGTGCTGCAGAAATTATACACGCCGCAAACCGAGGTGAGCATATCGTAGTTATTTTTATCAACAACGGTATTTACGGTATGACCGGTGGACAAATGGCACCAACTACCCTTGAAGGTATGGAAACTGCAACCTCTCCTTATGGGCGTGATATAGCTCTTCACGGTCATCCGCTAAAAATTACCGAGCTTATTGCTCAGCTGCCAGGTACAGAGTATGTAACTCGCCAAGCGGTACACACCCCTGGGGCGGTTCGTAAGTGTAAAAGAGCTATCCTAAAAGCGTTTAAAAACGTTGGCGAGAAAAAGGGTACCCAATTTGTTGAAGTGGTTTCTACCTGTAACTCTGGGTGGAAACTTAACCCTGTAAAAGCTAATGAGTGGATGGTTGAGAACATGTTCCCATTCTATCCCCTTGGCGACTTAAAAGGTTAATAAGTAATTAAAAAAATTAAAAACATGACTGAAGAGATAATAATTGCTGGCTTTGGGGGACAAGGAGTTCTGTCAATGGGAAAAATCCTTGCCTACTCAGGCATTATGCAAGATCAAGAAGTTTCGTGGATGCCATCGTATGGCCCTGAGATGCGGGGTGGCACAGCTAACGTAACTGTTATCCTAAGCGACGACCGCATAAGCTCTCCAATTCTTCAAGAATTTGACACCGCAATCATCCTTAATCAGCAATCGCTGAATAAATTTGAAGATTCGGTGAAGCCTGGTGGCGTTTTACTTTACGATCCTAACGGAATTGTTCAACACCCAAAGCGTAAGGATATTAAAATTTACAAGATTGAGGCAACTGAGGAAGCAACTAAAATGCAAAGTGCTAAAACATTTAATATGATTGTTTTAGGCGCATACCTTAAGATAAAGCCCATTGTAAAAATGGAGAATGTTGAAAAAGGGTTAGAGAAATCGTTACCCGAACGTCATCACCATTTAATTCCTATGAATATTGAAGCTATTAAGAAAGGCTTAGAGGTTGTAGAAGAATATCAACCGTAAAAATATAAAACATACCTTAAAAAAGCGCCCTTAATAATATATTTACAGGGCGCTTTTTTATACACCTTAATCCGCATTATTTATCAAGTTTGTGTTCAACCCAACTTTGGTTTAAAGATGAAAAATGCTGGTTAAAAAACAATAAACCTTGGCGATAAAAATAAATTAACATAAGCCCATTGATATGTTGCTAAAATAATGTAAATTGCAAATGTTTAGCATTTTTTACATGCAAAAAATGCATGGTTTTTTCATTTTTGGTTGAACAAGCCCGTGTTTTTGGGGAAAGGAGACTTTGGTTAAGTCTCCTTTTGTTTTCTAATAACTTTTAGGAAACCTTAACCCCAATTATTCAGATGAATAATTGCTGTCTCCGACAGCGACTAAGTCTCACAACCAATTTTGTTATCCAAATCTGGGTTCGACTATGTTGAGGTAACTCGCTTTAGCATTCATCCTTAATAAATATGATGAATATTGCGGGTTAAAATCTTTAACCTATTTTAGAACAACTACCCCCTAAGCTGGAAAAATCTACCACACCCCATGCTAAGCAGCTCGCTTTTTCACTACCAAAAACAGGAATTTGCCTAAGCAAATTCCTGTTTCATAAACCCTTTTATTATTTAAGCCCTTTAATTATCCTTTGGGCCTTCTGCTCATTGCTTAAATTCATAAACTCCTTTCGCTTCTCTTCAGAAATAGCGTTCATCTCAAATGCAATCTGCCTCTTCAGCTCAGCAACCTCATCCTCTTTTCGGTTGGTAAGGTAATTTCGAGCAACATTAGGGAAGAGCTCTAGAAGCAGCTCCTCCTCCTCGGTTGCGGCTAGCCTTATACCACCAAAATCCTCAAGGATAATTGGGTTGTCCTGCGGTTTATAGCTACTGGCATCAAAAGGCTGCTCATCCCTAACGCCACAAATTTTCTCCCTAAAATCAGGATCAATGGCAATGGGGGTTTCCCCGTATGACCCTCTAACTAGATTCTTAAATTGGGTTGATGTGTTAGCATACATTTCTTCACCTTTCTTGAGCGACATTACAGAGTTTACAGCCTGAACACCAATAATCTGGCTAGTAGGGGTTACTAAAGGGGGGCACCCTGCATCGATACGCACCAGGGGCACCATTTCAAGCACCTTGGGTAGTAAATCGTCCATTTTCAGCTGCCTCAGCTGAGCAAGCATATTGGTATACATTCCTCCTGGTATTTCAGCATTTCGTATCTTGTCGTTAGGCGCAATAAGATTAAACCACTGCTCGATAGCCAAGGTAGCCTCAAGCAGCTCGTCGGGCCTATTCTCGTTGGCAAAGGTTATGGCATCATTAAAAAGCTTATCAATTTCATCGGGCAGATCGTCTGCAGTAATATCAAAATCGAGAGGGAACTGTTTATACGAATCAAATTCGGCTAACTCAGCACGAATTTGATTCAATTCGCTATTAATTTTAACAACTGCATCAAGGTTTACCCCTGTATCAATACCCAGCTTATCGGCAAATATCTGTATAATTTCAAACGCCGGTGCACCAGGGCCTCCAGCAAAGTTCAACATGGATGTATCAACAATATCGGCACCATTAATTATTGCCATTAGGGTTGACGCCAACCCGTACCCTGGGGTGCAATGTGTATGAAAATTAATGGGAAGTTTAACCTCCTTTTTAAGCCTACTAACCAGCTCAGCCGATTCGGCTGGCCTTATAAGCCCTGCCATATCCTTAATGGTAATCATATCGGCACCCATTGCCTCTAGCCCCTTCGCTTTATCAACAAAATAGTCAACACTAAAAACATCCGTTGGTAACTTTTTACCCTTTAAAAATGCAATAGCTCGCTGCTTTTTCGTAAACCTTGGATTTACGGTATAACAAACTGCGCAATCGGCCAATCCACCATTCGCCTTAACATAATCGATGGTCGATTTCATATTACTCAGGTCGTTAAGGCAATCAAAAATGCGCATTATATCAATTCCACCCTTAACCGCAACTCGGTTAAACCCCTCGATTACAGTTTCAGGGTAAGGCTCATAACCAAAAAGATTCCGACCACGCGAAAGGGCTGTTAACTTACTCAGCTCTCCAATTTCATCTTTAATAACCCTCAACCTGTACCACGGATCTTCGCCTAAATAACGCATAACGCTGTCGGGAACAGCACCACCCCACACCTCCATGGCATAAAATGCTGCCTCTTTATAGTATGGTAATAAGCGTTGCACCTGTTCAATATTCATTCGAGTGGCTAACATGGATTGTTGCCCATCACGAAGGGTTAAATCTCTAATTTGTACCCTACCCTTAAGCTGCATTTTGCTCCTTTCGCTCGCTTTCTTTTTCCTATTCTCCTCCCTAAAAGCTTTATGCTCTGCCTTACGCTGGTTATATAAAAAATCTTTAGCAACAGCTGGGAAAAGCCCAAGAAGCAAAAACTCCTTTTCGTTTTTAGCTAATCTAACGTTTCCAAACTCTTTGAGCGTTGGATTTTCGGGCTCTTTATACTTTGCCAAATCGTAAGGTTGCTCTTCGGTAAAGCCGCATATTTTTTTCCTAAATTTAGGATTAATAGGTATTGGGGTTTTACCGTACTCCCCCTTAACTAAATTATAAAATTGGTTTGATATGTTTGAGTAGAAGGGTTTCCCTGCGTTCTCGTCTAACACACAATTAACAGCCTGAGCCCCTATAATTTGGCTCGATGGCGTAACCAATGGGGGGCATCCTGCATCTAGCCTAACTACAGGAACAACCTCAAGCACCCTATTTAACAATTGATCGAGGCCCAACATTTTTAATTGCGATAGCATGTTGGTATACATACCACCTGGTATCTCCGCTTTCTTAACGCGCTCATCGGGTTTGGGGAAATTAAATATATCCTCAATGGCATGGCACGTTTTCAGCAGCTGCTCCTCGTCTTCATCCTTCGCAAAGCGAACAGCGTCAGAAAAGAGTTCATCTACTCCGTCGGGTAAGGTGTTATCAGAAATATCAAAATGGATGGGAAGCTGCTTATAGCTATCAACCTCTGACAAGCTATTTACTCGAATATCTTTTAGTAGCTTATTTAGCTCATTTATCACCTTTGCATCACCGTCGATTGTAATACCTAACTTTTTACAAAATAGGTACACCAATTCATACGATGGCCCGGCACTACCACCCGAAAAGTACAGCAGATTTGTATCAATAATATCAACCCCTTTAACAATGGCCATGAAAGTTGAAGCCAAACCATACCCTGGGGTACAGTGCGTATGAAAATCGATAGGAATATTTACTGTTTCTTTAAGCTTAGCAATAATTTGTGCCGTTTTAAGGGGTGTTGCCAAACCCGCCATATCCTTTATGGTAATCATATCGGCACCTAGGGCCTCAAACTCTTTGGCTTTATTCACAAAGTAGTCAACATCAAAAATTTGCTCGGGTAAGTTCTTAACCATTAATTGCGATCTTAGGGCTTCGTCCTCGGGCATTTTAGGGTCTATGGTATAGCACACCGCACAATCAGCCAAACCACCAGATTGCTTTACATAGCTAATGGTAGATTTTATATTTTCAGTATCATTCAAACAATCGAAAATGCGCATAATGCTAATACCCGACTTAACAGCATTAGAATTAAACCCCTCGATAACTTTTTCGGGGTATGGACTATACCCAAAAAGATTCCGTCCTCTTGAAAGGGCTGTTAGTAAGGATTTATCGCCAATTTGTTCTTTTATTGATTCGAGACGATTCCAAGGGTTTTCGCCAAGGAATCGCATTATTGAATCGGGAACCGCCCCACCCCATACCTCCATAGCATAAAAACCAGCCTCGCGATAAAGGGGTAAAACCTTATCTACTTCAACCTGCTGCATGCGTGTAGCAAAAAGGGACTGCTGCCCATCGCGCAGGGTTAAATCACGTATTTTTAAATGTCTGCTCATGGTAAAAACCTTATATATAGTATCCTATTATTACTTTTTGTAAAATTACCCAATCCTTTACACAAAGGATATGATTTTACACTTAAAAAATTAGGTTATACAGCATATTTCTTCATTTACAAAAAAATAAAAAAGGGTCGAATAAAAGTTGACCCTTTTTACAATTTCTAAAATATTGAATTTAAAGGTTTTTTGTAGGGTATGTTGCTTCCCTTTCATCGGCTATTTTTATCCACTGGGGTATTACTGTGTTAAGAAAAACCTTTTTTTCGGCATTCAACCTCTTTATATCAACACCTATTACCTCTTGCGCTTTTTCTTTTGTTGATATATCGGGTAAAGGAATTGGATTAGAATACCCCATACTAGCCATAACTCTGGCAATTTCTATGCGTGCTTCCTGCGCTTTTTCTAAGCCCAGTCCAATTATCCTCCCACTTTCAAAGGGCGCATGAAATGATGCCCCATGACTAGCCGCAACAAAATCCCAGCGCCATTGAGCACCACGAATTAGTTTTAGAGCATTTTCCATTTGCTTTTGGTTGGCTCCTTTATCCCATGCAAACTTAGCCTCTAAATGGGCCTTTGCCAAAACCTCTTCGAGTAAGCTGCGAGTTTGGTATATTGCATCCTGACGCTGGTAAACATTCTGAATCATTTTTTCAGTTTCCTCTCTATGGCATACGGCGCAAGTGTTTGCAACATTGTTTAGTGGACTTTGGATATGGTGATTTGTAAACTTTACCCCACCCTGGTTTTTATAGGGCATGTGGCAATCGGCACATGCAACACCTCTATCAAAATGAACACCTAAGCGGAAAAGCTCGTAATCGGGATGCTGAGCCTTAATCATTGGGGTACGGCTTAAATGATGAGTCCAATCGGCAAAATTAATCTCACCGTAATATGCCTCCATATCCTCCATTTTAAAACCCTTGTCCCATGGGAACGTCAGATATTTTCCGTCGCCCTTAAAGTAGTACTCTACATGACACTGGGCACAAACCAACGAACGCATCTCCTGATGTGTTGATTTTGAAACGTCTTTACCCTGTCGCTCAAAAGCCTCTACTAGCCCTGGCCTTGTTATCTGAAGTTGCATCGTTTTTGCATCATGACAATCGGCACAGCCAATGGGGTTAACAATTTCGGGCCCCAGCTCAGCAAAGGTTGACGAGTAAAACTCGGCAATACCCATTTGGTTCATTAACCGGGGTACATCGGGGCTTTTACATGCCCAACAGGTTCCTGGCTGGGGGCCATCCTCGGGGGTCATTGGAGCACCAGTACGTAAAATATTCCAAATATCGTCGATAGCATGCATATGACCGCGCCCCTGATTGTATTCTAACGAAAATGCGTAACCAGCCCATAGCACAACAAGTTCTGGCGCATTCGCCAACACATCAATTTTTGCCGCCCCATAGTACTTACTAGTAAAAGTTGTATCGGCTGTTTGCAAGTAGGTCTCGTACTGCCTAGGGTAGTTCATTCCCCAAACCTCGGCCCTAGGGTCCCATTCTTCATGCTCAACCTCTGGTGTATAGGCAAATACGGCCTCGGCCCTGCGCTCAATTATTGATGAGGCTAAAAGCCCTAGCATGAAAACGATTATAATGGTGCCAAAGAACAAAACCCACCCAACCCAAGGTTTCTCGTTAATAATATTGCCTATTGATTTCATTTGCTTTATGTTTTAGATTTATCATTATCAAATTAAGGTTATTTCTCCATTATATTCTTAAGCCACCCAGGCACAGGGCTCTCGAGCAACGGAACTATTGCATATGGTGTTGTCGACAATCCTTTAACCCTACCATGCGGCACCTCACGATGGCAATCCCAACACTTCCGCTCTTTGCGTAATTCGTTCGTGGTAAACTCTGGCCTCATCATTTTAGAGTCGGCTATTAAATCGCCATGACAACGTATACAATTATTCTGAACGGCATTAACTCCCGCCTTCTTTATCCGAATAACCTGAGGTTCGGCCCTTAGCGTAAAAATGGCAGAATGCCTAAGTCCATCCATTGCCTTAAAGTAGTAGTGGTTTAAAATATTATTATGCGGTACGTGGCAATCGTTACAATTGGTGTACTCCCTGTGCGCACTATGTGCCCAGGTAGAATATTCGGGTACCATTATATGGCAATTAATACATGTTTCAGGTTTATCGTTTAAATATGACGAGGCATTGGATACATGAAAGGAATAAACGCCCAATCCAATAAAAATGCCTAGAGCAATAATCACAGGAAATTTCCAGCGGTCGGGAGGAATAAAAAACCTGATAAGTTTCTTCATAGCCTACAAAATCTTTACTTCAAATTCTAATTGCAATATATTTAAATATAGACATTATTTGGCCCTTTTTACGATAAAAACAACCATAACCAACACAGTTTAGAACAATTCTAACTTACAGCAACAACATCAGCCAAATCAGTTACACAGTCGCACAAAGCCAAAAAACATTTACCTTGTAGTAGCAATACGAATACTACTAAAACATGTTCTTCAAAATTAGATCAACGAGCCACATTTTCGTTAATTTTTAAGGGCCGACTAGTGTTTGCATAAATTTGGTAGTATATTTGGGTTTCTTAAGTGAATGAAAAACGCCAGAATAAATAATTTGACTAATAATACAGCAAAATGAGAAAAGAAGTAGAAATAATTTGCGAAAATATTAACGAACGTAAACGCATTAAACCCGGACAAAACCTGCTGGAAATATCGAAACAGCTAAACATAACCCTAAATCATCAAATACTAGGGGCCATGGTAAACAACGAGCTTAAAGAGCTCAAGTATGAAGTTTATTCACCCAAGAGCATTCGTTTTATCGATATAACCCACCCCGACGGGATGAGGATGTACCAGCGAAGCCTGTTTTTTATACTACAAAAAGCCATTGACGACGTAATGCCTGGTGCCCGAGTTCAAATTAAGCACTCTGTATCAAAAGGGTTTTACTGCGACATTGAGGGTATAACCGATTCCATAGAATACCCGCTAATATTTAGCATTGTTGACAAAATGAGAGAAATTGTTGCGCAAGACCTACCCATAAGACGCGATAAGGTGCTTACCAAGGATGCTATTAACATGTTTGCTAAAAGTGGCAACCTAGAAAAGGCTAGTCTTTTTAAAACCCGAAGCAAGCTATACACCTCAATATATTACATAAACGGAACGGCCGATTACTTTTATGGGCCCTTGGTCCCGTCAACAGGGTATTTAAAAGCTTTCGACCTTGTAAAGTATTACCAGGGGATGCTGCTTATGATTCCTAAACAGAGCAACCCCACTGAATTAGAAGATATAGTGCTGCAGGACAAAATGTTTGAAATTTTCAGAGAGTATAGCGACTGGACAGAAATTTTAGGCTTTAGTACCGTATCG
>Ga0265295_1003137_pt1 | contig 24666 bp, 26 predicted proteins | sample Munlansysbiofilm_FD_192503 | JGI IMG/M metagenome (GOLD analysis project Ga0265295, IMG submission 192503) | Leachate microbial communities from a municipal landfill in Southern Ontario, Canada - Methane capture system biofilm | ecosystem: Engineered > Solid waste > Landfill > Unclassified ... | reverse complement strand
TCGTGCTGAACGACTTGGATGAAATAATGAACAGGGTGGTTTCAGGGCGCAGCCGGTGCAGCAGTTCAGACAGCTGGCTGCCATCCATGGTGGACACAAAATGCATGTTGAGCGGCTTCACCGTTGTCTGCCTGAAATCGGCCAGGGCATGTGAGGCCATTAAAGGCCCCAGGTCTGAACCGCCCACGCCAATATTCACCACATCCTGGATGACTTCGCCGGTCGCACCCCGGTATTGGCCCGAGTGAATTTTTTCAACCAGGGCAAACATGCGCTGCAATTGCGCATGAACCTGCTGCGCCAGCACCGGATGGCTGGTGTCATCCTGAGGCAGGCGCAAGGCCCAGTGCATCACACTGCGCTGCTCGGTGTAATTAATGGCTTCTTCAGAAAACAGGCGTTTGACCCAGCCCGATAAATCCTGTGCATGGGCAAAATCAATTAAACGGTTCAGTACTTTTTGATCTAGCCGGTGTTTGCTGAAATCATAAACAACCTCATCAAACCGCACATGAAAACGCGTAAAACGTTCTGTATCCTGGGCAAATAAATCTTTCAGATGAAGGGTCTGGAACTGCTGGCCGGCTTCGGCCAAACCGGCCACTACGGATTGGGTATCGTTAAGTGGCAAACGTTGAATACGGTGACTCATTATCGTCCTACCCCCATATAGGCAAAGCCCAGGTCTTTGACATAGCCGGGATCGTAAATATTGCGGCCATCCAGCAGTAAGGGATGCTGCATATGTTGAAGCAGATATTTATAATCGGGGCTCCAGTACTGCTTCCAGGCGGTCAGCAAACATAAGGCATGCGCATCCTTAACCGCCTCGTATTGATTGTTGCACAATACCAAGTCATCGCGCTGCCCGTAAATGGCCGAGATCTCAGGCAAGGCCTGCGGGTCGTGCAGTTTTACCGTCACGCCCTGGGCCCATAAGGCTTTTAGCATGACATGAACCGGTGACTGCTGCACATTGGACGTATTTTCTTTAAACGAAGCGCCCCAAATGGCCACCGTTTTACCGGCCAGTTCACCGTGATAATAATTCCACAGTTTTCTGAACAGCAATTCTTTTTGTTGCTCGTTAATGTCCCATACCTGTGCCAGCAGGCGGCTTTTTACCCCGGTATCAGACACGGCATCGGACAGGGTTAAAATATCGTGCGAGAAATTGTCGCCCCCAAAACCGGCGCCCGGGTACAAATATGCAGCGCCAATGCGGCTGTCTGCCGCCATGCCCTGGCGCACATGAGAAATATCAATACCCAGCTTTTCAGCCACCACGGCCAGGTCATTCATATAGCTAATGCGGGTAGCCAACATGCCAGAAATGCTTAACTTGGTAAATTCGGCATCCAGCACGGGCATGAACAAATATTGCTGCTCACGGGGAAAGAGCGGGCGTAAAAACTCACGCACTTTTTTTTGTACGGCTGCATCGGTACCACCCACAATGAGCTGTGTTACCTGCGAAAAACTGTTCAGCGCCTTGCCTTCCTGAATAATATCGGGCAGATAAATCCAGTCATCACTGGGCAGTATTTGCCGAAGCCGGCTGGTACCCTGCAAGCCCAGGGTGGACGCGTTAATCATGAGTTTAGGGTGAATAATCGTGCGTTGCGCCAGCTGCTGTAATAGTGCCATGCCTGCCGCTTCTTCTGCCGGACTGAAACTGAAAAAATACACGTCTATATCCAGGGGCAGGGCAGACAATTCGCTGCACGCCAGAAAACCGCTGGCAAACTGTTTTTCCAGCAAGCGGTTAACGCTTTCATCGGGGAAATGCTGCTTAAACAGTTCACACTGCCGGGCATCACACCAGTACACCTGGTGGCCACATTCGGCCAGCAAGGCTGCCATCACCCCGGCGTAAAGCGTTTTTCCAAAAATGGCCACTTTCATCAACTTGTCCTGTTATGTCTGTTTTTTCTGTTGGCTATTGTACGGTTAGATAGCCAGTTCTTTAATCAGGCCTTTAAAATCTTCGCCCAAGGCCGGGTGTTCTACCCCGTAATGCAACACCGCTTTCAAATAACCCAGCTTGCTGCCGCAATCAAAGGTTTGTCCTTTCATGCGATAGGCTTCAACCGCTTCTTCTTTTTGTAGCAGGGCAATCGCGTCAGTCAGCTGGATTTCATTGCCAGCACCTTTGGGGGTGTTTTCCAGCAATTGCATAATGCGGGCCGGCAATATGTAGCGCCCCACCACAGAAAGGTTGGAAGGGGCCGAGCCCACTGAGGGCTTTTCAACAATACCCTGCATGATAATGCTTTGCCCTTCGGCAGGGGTACTGGCAACATCAACAATCCCGTACTGGTCCACCATATTATCGGGCACCGATTCAACCATAATTTGTGATGCTCCGGATTGGTTAAAGCGTTGAATCATTAAAGACAGGTCATTCTTGCCAGAAGCGTTCTTGACCAGCACATCGGGCAACAGCACGGCAAACGGTTCATTGCCGGTAACTGCCCGGGCACATAAAACCGCATGTCCCAGGCCCAGGGGCTGGGGCTGGCGCACGCTAATCACACTGACATTGGGTGGCAGGATGTCCTTGATTTCCTTCAGGATATCAAACTTTTTCTTTTGCTCCAGCGTGGTTTCAAGCTCAAAGTTGCGGTCGAAATAATTTTCAATAGACGCCTTGGCCGAATGGGTCACCAGAATAATCTGCTCAATCCCCGCCTCAACCGCTTCCTTAACCACATATTCAATGGCAGGGCGGTCTACCACCGTGACCATTTCTTTGGGAATGGATTTGCTAGCAGGAAGAAAACGGGTGCCTAAACCGGCAACAGGAAGAATGGCTTTTTTGATCATGAGTTTTTTGGGGACGTATTCAGCGATAGGGTTGGTAGGCGTAAATGAAGTAAGTGTCGTTGAATTGTATTGATGAGCGTGGCTCATCAATTATAAGGCCGTTATTTTTCAGGCCTTTGTCAACGTTTGGGGTATTTTAACTGGATTTTAATACTTGTTTGCGTAAAAGCATGGTTTGTGGGCTCGTAGTGGTTCACATGCAAGAGCATGGTAGCGAGACAGAAAAAATACAGTTTGCGAGATTGTGTGTTGCTGCCCGTTGCCAGCACCCGTACTTTCGCGGTGCTCGTTGTGAGCGATCCCAGTGGACCAAAGCAGAAAACTCAGTCTGAAATGGATTGATTCACTGAATAGGGCGTACGGGATGCGGAGGTCCACCTTCCGGGATATTTGGTGGCGTGGATATTAAGTGCTTTGGCGGATACAGCGGGCAATAACAAAACCAGACTGCTGACTTTTACAAATAAAATGAAGCGTGACATGAAGCAACTATAGGTGAAGGGTGGTTTGATTTATTGGAAAACGGGACAGACCAGTATATTGATTAAGCCGGATCAAGACAAATTACTTTTAAGCTTTTAAATATAACCGCTTGTTTGTAGGGGTGTGGCTTCCAGCGCAGGAGCATGGAAGCGAGTCTTGGTTTCGTGGTTTGCGAGAGGCTGCTTCAGTTTTTTTGCGCGGTATTCAGATTCTAGGCTGACACGACAAAACGCATTTTCCCACGGATGCCTGTGGGGTAATTTGGATATGCTCATCCATGATGTATTCCCATGAGGGATTGGGAATTAGGCTTGAGTTTTAGTATGCATTCCCACGCAGGAGTGAACTGACAAGTCAAAAAATCAATTTTTACGATTAAAAACAATTGCTTAAAAAATTGAAATTCATGGAAAGATAAGTTATTTTTACTGAAAAACAACAATTATTAAAAAAGCAATTATTTAAAAATCAACTTCGATATTTGTCTTGATGTAACGTATCCAACCCCGTCACTTGTTAATAAAGGTGGTGAAATGGAAAAATTACTGGACACCTGTTTGAATCTGTCCAAAAACGGCAGTTCTACCCGGCAGATCCCTAATGTGGTGTCCGATCTGGAAGAGCAACGTCAAGTGGCTGTTGCCAGGTCTTTACATCGTTGCAGGCATCAGGGCATTAGCGGCTTTCGTTTGCAAAGCCTGCGGCCGATGCAAAATTTACCGTGCCTGAACCCGAAATGAAAACCCGCGTGTCTTCGCTGTTTGCAAATGGTCTGGCCCGTAACACCACAGCAGTCTGGGCAATTTACATGTTCAACTGGGTGGCATGGTTCATGCTGCTGTCATGGTTGCCCACCGTTTTAAAAGCCAGTGGTTTGCCTGCAGACCAGGCGCCTATGGGCACCGTGGCAGTCAATGCAGTTTTTGTCATCTGTGCCATTCCTTTGGCCATTATTCTGCCCAAGGTTAATACACGCATCTTGCTGCTGGTCATGTTTACCTTTGGTATTTTACTGAGTGTTGGTTTGGGCAATAGCGGTACCAACTGGACATGGGTCTTCATTCTGGCTGGTGCTGCCGGCCTGGGTATTGGTGGCCAGCAAATTGTACTGAACTACATGGTGGCACAGGCCTATCCCACAACCTTGCGGGCCACGGCAACCGGCTGGGCCATCGCGGTAGGGCGGATAGGTGCCATTATTGGTTCGGCAAGTGGTGGTTGGGTACTGGAACAGGTGGGCACCAGTGGTTTTTACATGAGCCTGGCATTGCCACTGGCCATTGCTACCGCTGCGTTAATCATTATTAAACCGGTTGAAAAAACCAAGCCTAATGAATTGGCAGCTGCCTGATAAGACAAGGAACGGAAAAGAAAATGAGCAACAAACGATTTGACGGACAAATAGCATTGTCACGGGAGCCGCTCAGGGTATTGGACGTGCCACGGCAATCAGAATGGCAGCAGAAGGCGCGAAAGTGGCGCTGGTTGACCGGGCGATTGAGCATTGCAACAGCGTTAAACAGGAAATTGAAAGTGCCGGAGGGACGGCCATCACGATTGGTGTGGACTTGGAAACCCATGCCGGTGCGCGTTAATTGCGTTTCACCGGGTGCCATTGATAACGGGCAGCGGGCAATTCCACGTAACGCCAATCCGCTTTCTGCCCAGGAACAGGAATGGATGCAGGGTATTTACACCCAAAGCTTGCGTGACACGCCCATGAACAGGCTGGGCCAAATGGAAGAAATCGCCGCCGCCATCTGCTTTTTTGCAGCGCCAGAGGCGTCTTACATAACCGGCCAGGTACTGTTTGTAGCGGGCGGTGGCATAGGTTAATTGCGGTTTGGCCTGACTCACTCCCATGCTCTGCGTGGGAGTGAGTTGGTCTATATTTCCACTCAGAACCTGGGAGCGAACGTTTTCCGTCTATCAAATTCTTAAATAAAATCCAGTACTTCGCCCTGAATGAGTATTTCATATTGAAATTCAAGGTAAGGTTTGAGTGTGTTCAGGCTGGTGATATCCTGGCGTAGTGACCGCAGGGTTTGGGCGCGTGCCTGGGTTTCTTTCAGGTGTTTCTTGATGGCGCGTTGTGTGGCTGCTGGCGATTTCCGCTGAAACTGGTGATACAAATCTGCGGTAAGCGGTTCTTCATTCAAGATATCTTCTTTGGTAATGAGCAAGTCCAGGTACTGCCGTTCAAGCAAATGGGTTGCACTATCCAGGTCTTCACCCAGCTCCTGCAAGGGAGAATTGCCTACATATTCGGCGTAAAAAGCAAAGATGCGTGGTATATCATTGGTGTTCCGTGCTTCAATCAACTCACTCATCAAACGGTTTTTTTTCTGGCGTGCCACTTCGTTTGTTTCTTTGTCGGGGTGTAAAATACCGGCGACTTTGCGAAAAAGCTTGTTCACCGACGAAGATTTCATCAGCTGTTTCAAAGCCTGGCTTTGTTCCAGGCGCTCTTGCTCAAAAGCCTGCTGTTGTTTGAAAAAATGGTGAAAAAATGACTCGCTCGCATCGGCGTCATCCTGTTCCTGGTCTGGATGACTTGCCGCACCGGTTTGTTCAAATTCGTTAAAAAAATCGTGCGGGTTATTTTCAGCAAAGGAATCCTCGTGCGTTGATCCTGGCATGCTGCCGTCATGAAATTCCGGATACATGGCCTCTAACGCGTCATGCAAACCCTGCCTGATGGGGTCCAGGTCTAGGTGGACGCTGAAAGGATTGTTTTGCATGGCGCGCAGATATTGCGTTAGCCAGGCCGTTAATGTTTCACGCTGCCACCGCGGCATGGATTTTCTGCTGAAAAACCCAAGCAGGTGAAGGCATGTACCATGCATGGCTTCCATGAACGCTTTTTCTGTGTCCTGGATTTTATCAAGTGTTTCACGGGTAAAAGTCTGGATATTTTCCCGGAAAGTATCATTTTCTTTTTGCTGTTTGACAACCCGTTGCCAAGCCTCATTAAAACGCTGTTCTTTGGGTGAATGTGAGGTTTTGTTAAGCTGTGGCCCGGTTTTGGTGGTGGTGATTGACATTCAAGCGATTCCAAGATTAATAATAAATGATGTTGCCAGGGCGGATGTAGGCATTTTACTTAATAATAAGCAATTTCAGAAATGAGAATAGTTATTAACCCTGAATAGGGTAAGTACGCATTAAGGGCTGGTTAATATCGACTTCAATAATTGCTAATTGAATTGTCAAAATTTCAATAATAGACTGAAGCTCACAAAAAAATTTAAATATTAAATATTAATTACAAAATTATTCATCATAAGGAGGCACAAGATGGATAAAAGCCCCTGTTTTATACCAACAGGACCGGTAGCATTTACTGCTCATGTATTAAATGAAACGTCTGGCTCTTTTTCCAGGCTAATAACATCATCTGCAAAAGTAAACGTCATCGGTTCTATCCAAAACAATAGGATATATCGGGAAGGTGCCGGGATTGTTTCAGTTTTTGAAAATAAGTAAAGGGGTGGTGGATGTTATTTCTTCAACTTGTTATTAATGGTTTGCAGGTAGGGGCCCTATATGCGCTTATCGCAGTTGGTTTTTCCCTGATTTTTGGGGCAACCAAAATCTTTCACTTTGCTCACGGGGCAACGTTTACCATAGCGGCCTACGTTTTTTATTCTTTATATTCTGTGCAAGAAGTGCACTGGGTATTAAGTGCTTTGGTTGCGGGTTTAGCGGCGGTACTGTTTGGCGTCTTTCTTGATAAATGTGTTTATGCGCCCATCCAAAGGCATGAAGGCTCGTTTTTTACGCTTTTTGTGGCATCTCTTGGTTGCGGCATCATTGTGCAAAACCTGATTGGCATCATATTTGGCCGCGGATTTGTATCAGTGACTACCCCGCTTTCGCAAAGTGTTGAATTGTTTCCCGGACTGTTTGTCTCGCCCTTGTCAGGTATTGCCATCATTTGTGCCGTGCTTGCTTTTGCCGTATTGCAAACTTTTCTAATGAAAACGCACATTGGGATGGCATTAAGATCACTTTCTGAAAACCCTGAACTTATCAGGGTTTATGGTTTAAGCCCTCGCCAGTTATCAAGCATCGTGTTTGCTTTAGGTTCTTTGCTGGTGGTTCCTGCCGCCATTTTAAGTGCGGCAAGTTCAGGCCTGAATCCGGCCATGTCACATCACATTATGCTTATCAGTCTGGCAGCAACGATTGTGGGGGGGGTTGGAAGTTTACGGGGCGCCGCCTATGCAGGGCTACTGTTAGGCATGTCTGAAAACATTGCCTTGTTGTACCTGGGCCCACAGTGGAGTGAAGCGGTAACTTTTATTGTGCTTTTCCTGTTCATCATGTTTAGGCCGGCTGGGTTCTTTGGTCGTGCAATCGCTTCATAAGGAGTCAAAAAAATGGCCGCTTATATTATAAATTTGATCACCTTAATGAGCATTAATGCCATTCTGGCGGTAACCCTTAACTTTATTATGGGATACGCAGGCATTTACTCGATGGCACATGCCATATTTTTTGGGGTTGGCGCTTATACCGCCGCATTTGTTGCCTTAAATTTCAGCGCTTCATTCTTTATTGCGTTTCCGATTGCCATTATCGTGGCGGCAATTCTGTCTTTGATATTGGCTTTGCCTGCATTAAGAGTAAGGGGAGAGTATTTTGTTGCCGCTTCACTTGGCCTGCAGGTACTTGGCGTGACAATTTTCTCTGAATGGAAGTCATTCACAGGCGGGCTTGGCGGCATTATTGGTATTCCTCCTGTAGAAATCTTCACGTATGAAGTTATTAACCCCCTTGAGTTCATGCTGCTGTCGCTGGTTTGCCTGCTACTTATTGTTGGTTATATTGCAGTGCTTTCCAAAACCAGCTTTGGCCGGAACCTTAAAGCCATCAGGGATAGCGAATCAGCCGCTTATGCGCTTGGTAAAAATGTCGCCATCATTAAAACACTGTCAGTGGTTATTTCATCATCTTTGGCAGCAGTTGCCGGTGCTTTATATGCAGTTTACCTTGGGTTTATTAACGTTGAAAGCTTTACCCTGGACACCTCCGTTCTGTTAATGGCCATGGTTATTATTGGCGGTGCCGGCACCATGCTTGGTCCAATTTTTGGTACGGTAATACTCATGCTCTTGCCCAGTCTATTTAGCTATATGTGGTTTTTGCCCCAGACAGAAATCGGTTCAATCCAGCAAATCGCCTATGGCGCAGCCATGGTCTTGCTAATGATCTTCAGACCCGGTGGCCTGGTAGGCTCTTCTAAAAAGCAGGAGGCAAAATGAACAATAATAGTCAAGACATCCTATTAAGGATTAGTAACCTTGAAAAAAACTTTGGTGGTTTAAAGGTTACTAACAATGTTTCTTTGGATCTGCGTGCGGGTATTGTCACCACTTTGGTAGGACCTAACGGCGCCGGTAAAACAACTTTGTTTAATTTGATTACCGGGCATTTGACACCCAATAGTGGTGATATTTTATGGAAAGGGAAGTCAATTGTTGGCCGGCCTCACTGGAAACTCGCCCGTGATGGAATTGCCCGTACTTTTCAGGACTTGCGCTTATTTAATCAAATGACGGTTGAAGAAAATATTCTGACCGTGATGGAACCTATCTCGTGGGTCTGGCAGCCAGGTGGTGCACGTAAAAAACAGGAACGCCAGGAAAAAGTGGCTGAAATTCTGGAAAAAACAAAATTGGCCAGCAAGGCAAAAGAACGGGCTTTGGATCTTTCCTATGCCGAACGAAAATTTCTGAGCATGGCCAGAATCATGGCCTCTGATGCCCAGATGTGGTTACTTGATGAGCCCGCCTCTGGCCTGGATCGCAGTTCTTATGAACTGTTTCTGAACCTTTTAAAAGATGAGGTTAAAAAAGGCGTTACCGTGTGCATCATTGAACACAACCTGGATATTGTCGTTGGTATATCTGACCGGATTGCTTTCTTGGATCAAGGGAAATTATTGGCAGATGGAGAGCCTGATGTCGTGTTGAAAGATCCTCACCTGGCTGCTATTTACTTTGGAGAGCAAACGTCATGACAAAAATAGTATTACAAACTGACAACCTGGAAGTGGGTTATGGCGGCCGTCCAGTCCTTAAAGACTTTAATTTTGAGCTTAGGGAAAATGAAGTTTTGTGCCTGATAGGGCATAACGGCGCAGGCAAATCAACCCTGATTAAAACTTTGTACGGACTCATTAAAAAACAGTCCGGTGAAATTATTATTGATGGTGAAAAACAAAAAACAGTAGATCCTCGCGTTGTGTCAGGCAAAGGTATCTCATTGGTACCAGAGGGCCGGGGCGTGTTTCCTGGTTTAACGGTAGAAGAAACCATGAAAATGGGTATGTGGGCCGCCAAAATCCCTGCTAATCTTCGGGAAGAACGCCTGGAGTGGGTGCTTTCCATTTTGCCTGCCATGAAGAAATTTTATTATCAAAGAGCCGGTACGTTGTCCGGTGGGCAGCAACAAATTGCGTCAATCGGGCGCTCATTACTGTCGCAACCGCGCTGCCTGTTAATGGATGAACCCTCTATTGGATTGGCACCCAAATTGTTTCAGGATTTGCTGCAACCCATTAGGGAACTGCAAAAACAAACGGGCATGTGCATCTTGCTGGTAGAGCAAAACGTTAAAGAAGCGCTAAAAATTTCAGACAGGGTTATTGTGATGAAATCAGGCGCCATTATTAAAGAAGCGCTTCCTTCAGAGCTTGATGACAACGCCAAGCTTATGGAACTTTATTAGCAATAAATAGCTATCTGGCTTGCTTAAGTCAATTTACATTGCTTGGGCAAGCATAAAAAATGAGCAGTTAACAATGGAGGGGTTCAGGTGAAAAGCTATTTTTATGAAGATTTTGAGGTTGGACAAGTGTTTCTTAGTGGTGGTCGAACCATTACTGAAACAGACCTTACCATGTTCTCCATGATCTCGGGCGATTGGAACCCAATACATGCGGACATGGAGTTTGCAAAAAACACAAGATTTGAACAACGGGTTGTACATGGCGTTCTTGGCATTGCGGTCAGCACGGGAATGATGCATGAATTGGGTATCTTCCAGGAGTCTGTTATTGCCATGCTGGGCTACAAGCGTTGGGAATTTCGCTTGCCTTTGTTTGTTAATGACACCTTGCATTTGAAATTAACCATTTTGAATAAGTCTTTGGGTAAAAGCGGAAACAATGGCAAACTGGAGCGCAGTTTTCAACTGATCAATCAAAATGGGGAAGTGGTACAAGAAGGTGAAAGTGATGTCCTTGTTTTAACCCAACAAGGCTTTGGAGAAAGGAATCATGCGAAGTAGGCCACAAAGCAGTTTTAGTGATTTGCTAACAAATTGGGCAAAAGAAACCCCGGAAGACGTTGTGTTTTGGGGTTCAAGTGGTGAAATAAGTATCACCGGTTTTTTGCGTGAATGTGAAAAAGCCCTGGGCTGGTTGGTTCATAAGGGCGTTGCTCGTGGCGATGTAGTGGCCATTTATGCGGTTAGCCGTATTGAATGGTTGGCGTTGTTCTTTGCTGCGGCCCAGTTAGGGGCTGTGATTTTACCCATCAATACGCGATATCGTAGCGAAGAAATTACTTATTTAATAAAAAAAAGTAAGGTGCGTTTTTTAATTGCCCAAACTGCATTTAAAAAAATAAATTTTGCAGATGTCCTGAAAACAATCGATTTTAAAGACATACCTTCGCTTCAGGAAATTGTTTTTATTGAAGACAATCACACTGGCATGGTACCAGCCTTACCGGGTGTTAAAACCTCATGGCTGGATTTGAATAAGACTGTCCCTATTGAGTTGAACGCAGAAATCAATCCAGATGGACTCTTGGCCTTGTTTGCCACTTCTGGCACCACCAGTGGTCCTAAGTTGGTAATGCAATCACAAACAAGTCTTGTCAATCATGCTTACCATTGTGCCAAAGCCTATAAATTACATGAAAAAGATTCTGTTTTACTGGCACAACTGCCATTGTGTGGCGTTTTTGGCTTATGTAGTGTGCTGGCTGCCATGGCGGCCAGATGCCCGATTGTATTGATGGATAACTTTGAAGCCAAACAGGCTGCCCAGTGGATCAATCAATATAAAGTGACGCATACCTTTGGTAGTGATGAAATGGTGCGCAGGCTATACGAACTGGCCCCGGAAGCAAAGCCTTATCCTTCGCTTGAACTTTTTGGTTTTGGTGCCTTCACCACCAGTTTTGATGCCATTGCACTTGAAGTTTGTGGCAAAGGCATTCCCTTGCATGGTTTATATGGATCCAGTGAAGTATTGGCCATTTTCTCGACACAATCTTCCAGTTTGCCGGTTGAAGAGCGGATTAAAGGGGGCGGTGTTCCGGTAGCCGGTTCATTGGCCAAGTTTAGAATTCGTGATGTGGACACAGGAGCCATTTTAGATGCGAATCAACCAGGGGAAATAGAAGTAATCGCACCCAGCATGTTTATGGGTTATTTCAATGATCAAGCGGCAACAGATAACGTTTTATTGCGTGATGGCTATTTCAGGACCGGTGATGTCGGCTTTCTAAGAGCTGATGGCAGTCTGGTTTATTTATCAAGAAAAGGCGATGCCATTCGATTAGCCGGGTTTTTGGTGAATCCCATTGAAATAGAAGATACCCTAAAGCAATTCAAAGGGGTGCTTGATACGCAAGTAGTTGCCGTTGATATTGCGGGTGTTGCAAAAGTAGTGGCCTTTGTGATTGCCGACCAAAACATTGTATGTAACGAGCAAGACCTGATTGAGCAGGCCAAAAATGTCATGGCTGCCTTTAAAGTGCCCGCCAATGTTTTCTTTGTTAACGAGTATCCCGTTACACAAGGTTCAAATGGCATGAAAATTCAAAAAGGAAAACTTCGGGACATGGCGTTAAAAAACCTGGGCCTGCAGTAAAAACCAAACATGGTAAAAATGAAAACACCAGACTTAAAGGAAAATCAAATGGGTTCGAAGACTGACAATATTCCACAAGTACTTAAAAATCTCAGGCTGCCTGTTATATCGGCTCCCATGTTTACGGTCAGCTATCCAGAGTTGGTCATGGCACAATGCAAGGCGGGTATAGTCGGTTCCTTTCCTGCCCTTAACGCCCGCCAGCCAGAATTGCTGGATGAATGGCTAACTCAAATGAACGAGGAGCTTGATTCCTTTAAAAAAGAAAACCCTGAAAAAATCGTAGGTCCTATCGCCGTCAACCAAATTGTTCACAGCTCGAATGTGCGTCTGGAGCAAGATGTCGCGACTTGTGTCAAACATCAGGTGCCAATTATTATCAGCTCTTTACGGGCACCGGTAAAAGAAATTGTTGATGCCGTGCATTCCTATGGTGGCATTATCCTGCATGACGTGATCAATATTCGGCACGCTCAAAAAGCACTGGAAGCCGGTGTAGACGGCCTGATTGTTGTTGCGGCTGGCGCAGGTGGTCATGCGGGTACATTATCACCCATGGCTTTAGTGGGGGAGGTTAGACGCATTTTTAATGGCCCTATCGTACTTTCCGGTTCAATCGTAACGGGTAAGGCTGTGCTGGCGGCCCAAGTCATGGGCGCTGACTTCGCCTATGTGGGTACCCGATTTATTGCAAGCCATGAAGCCAATGCCAGTGAGGCCTATAAAGAAGCGCTTGTCAAGGCCAATGCAGCAGATATTATTTACAGCAATTATTTTTCAGGCGTACATGGGAATTATGTAAGGGAGAGTATTGAACGGGCTGGACTGGATCCAGACAACCTGAAAGACGGTCATAAAGACAAGATGAGCTTTGCGGATGGAAGGTCAAAACCAAAAACCTGGAAAGATATTTGGGGGGCAGGGCAAGGCGTTGGCCAGATTGATAGCCTGTTACCCGTTTCAACTATTATTGATAATTTGGCGCGTGAATATACGCAGGCCATTGATGCGGTTAATCATCTTAAACGTAGTTAAAAAGTGAATTAAAAACGAGGAGACTTACAATGAAAGTTTTTAAAAAAGTGGTTTTGAGTAGTTTGCTTGGCCTGGCGGTGAGTTTTCCCGCAGCCCATGCTGCCGAGGACATTAAAATTGGCGCTTTATTCCCCATGAGCGGTTTAAATGCCTCTTATTATGACATTTTTGGTTCGGGTGCCAACTTGGCAGTTGAACACATCAACAATGACAAATTGCTGGATGGCAAATTTTCTGTGCAATATGAGGATAGCCAGGCCTTGCCCCAGCAGGGCGTTATTGGCATGAACAAACTGGTTAACGTTGTTAAAGTGCCGTATGTCATGTCGGCCTTTACGGGCGTTTCAAAAGCTATTTCAACCGTTGGGGGCCGCTCTAAAACGGTCATGGTTAACGGTGGTGGTGTTGGCCCTGACCTGGCAGAACTGGGTTCATACTTCTGGAACGTTATTCCTCTTGCCAACTATGAAGTCAGTGCGGTGATTCCTTACCTGGTTAATGAAAAAGATGCCAAACGCTTTGTTCTGGTTTATGTTGATGACCCACTGGGTGCGGCAATCTTGTCGGAGATGAAAAAAGAATTAAAAGATACTGATGCTGAACTGGTAGAGTCTTTTTCTATTCCTGCCTCTGCCCAGCAGTTTAGTGGCATTGCCGCCAGGGTGAGAGCGGCCAATCCCGATGCGGTGTATATTGCCTCATACGGTGCCCAACAGGCCCAACTGGTTAAACAGCTTAGAGATAATGGTATCAACCAGCAGCTAGTTAGCTATAGTGCCATCTCAATGCCTGAAATTCATTCTTTGCCTGAAGCAAAAGGTCTTCTGTATACCTCTCAAAGCGTTGATTGGGACTCGGAAGACCCAGTCACTAAGCGGTTTGTAGATGACTACAAGCAAAAATTCAACAAACTTCCCTCTACCTATACCGCTAACTATTACAATGCAGTCCGCTTATTTGGTTTGTTAGCCCATGAATTGCAGAAAAAAGGCGAGCCCATTACCGGTGAAAACTTGCTGAAACAAAGAAATGAAAGTAAAAACTTTGACTTGGTGGGTGGTAATGTGACGTTTACTGAACAGGGAACGGTCATTAGCCCCATGCAAATTAACGAAGTTGATGGCAATGGGGGACGTGTTGTAAAGACATTAAGTAATTAATGGGGTTGGACTGACCCCCTAAAGTTGGATACGCATTCAACCCTTATTCGTTCCCATGCTCTGAACTGTCCCCCAAAATTTGGACATCTATTTAACTTGTTGGGTCACTTCAGAGCGTTGGAACGAGTAAATTGAAATCGGAAAATGACAACTATCCTGACACAGGGGGCTTGCTATCAACTAATACACCTTATGCGCCCATATCGATTCGGGTTTCTTTTTGAGCGTATATTGCTAAGTTTAATACTGTGGTAAAGTCATAATTTCGCCCTAGCTTTACAACCCAATAACGGCCATGTGCAAGCCAATTTCGGTAATTCAGGGCAGAGCGTATGTCTTCAATTACCTTTTTATTGGCAACCTGTCCTTTCCAGATTTCTAGAATGTCATCTGCTAGTGCTGCTTTATTTTTTTTATTACCATAAAGCTCTCGAAAGCATTTAGATATATTTTCTTTATCTCTGGTATATACTCTTTGCAAGTAATCTATACGAAAGTGCGCTTCTATGGCTGATAACAAGGTAAGTGCTGTATTTTTATTTAACTCTTCAATTCTTGAGTTAAGTTCACTTTTTAATTCAGTGGCAGTATAACCAATAAAATAAATATTAGTATTATTATAAAAAAGTCGTAGTGCCTTTTCAGAAACAATATAATACTCTTCAATTTCTTTAATAGTTAGCTCAGCGCTAGAGAAAGAAATTTTTTTATTTTTAGCCATTAGTAACTTCCATAATTACTGAATAAATGGTCTCTTCATTTACAGGCTGGAATTTTCGTGTAGGAGGAGCTGAAACAAATTTCCATTCCCATGTTTTGGGTAACGCTTTTTTTTCTTCTGATTCGTTTGTTGGTTCTTGGTTCTCACTCTCAGGTTTCCGTAGAGGGTCATTTACATTTCTGGTATTTGCATCAATAAGTACCAATTGTGCAGATCCTAAGCGCCCGGCAATATCAACTCTTCCCTTTGCGCCAATTAAATTGGTGCCAACAGGTGTTAAAATAACTTGCTCATTACCCAGATTAATTATCATTTCTGGAGCGGTATAACTGCCAATATATTCTTCTGTTATTTTCACATTTTGATAATTTATAGTAATAATACCTTCAGCAATATATTCTTCTAAGTAAAAATTAAATTTTTCGTAAAGTTTATTAAGGTAAGCCAGCCATTCATTCTTTTTTTTCTCCCAATCAATCGCTTGGGTTTCTTTTTTTTGCTGATCTACACGTTTCAAAAATTCGTTAAAATCCTGTTTTGTCATTTTTTATCCTGTCAGATTATTGAATTATTATAACAGTCCCTAAACAGGTTTGTTTACTACTTGGAGAATATTGTCACCGGGTGTTTGTCAGTAAGCGCGCCATTAACCCCATAGTTCCACAAAGGAATAATTAATGGTAACGTTATCTCGCTCAGTTCGTTAATTTACGTAAAAAAACAGGTGAGACTTTCCAGCGTTGATCGTCATCGGTACGCAGACTAACAGTCTTTTGATTTAATCGCAGAATAGTACCCTGCTTTTCTGTCCCATCGCTAGCAATGAAACTGACCCGGTCGCCTTGCGCAAACTGAGCCATCTGTACCACGTAACACCTGAAACGCCACCTCGTAGCTTGGTAGGTGCTGACGCAGCAATGATTCAGTACCGAGCAATAACAGCCCTGCAACGGTTGGGTGACGCTCTCCATTGCGTTCCATGACCAAGCCTAGTGCATTGTCTAACTCTTCATCTGCTAGCGGCAGAAGACTCTGATCACCGCCATACTTTTTAATAGCATTACGTATACGCAGTCTTTGGATTGGGTCCAGCTCTTCAACAGCGACCTGTTCGATAAGCACTGCAGACAGATCAACCAGACTCATTAATAACTCCTAAAACCAACATACTGCTTAAGCAAAACTGTACTCAGTTTATTTTACCAGGACATTGTCTTGCTGCTTCTTGGCTCACTACAACACCATTACCTTGTCGAGCAAACCATTGATTGGCAACATCTACCGTAATGCGATTGCCGTTAATGTCATACAAAAACACTTCTCGACTGACTGCCAATAAATTAGCAACCTCTGTCAGCGTACTTAAAAGCTGAGCGCCCTCTTCAAAGCCATCAGAACGACTACCGTTCGCTATCCAAACACCAAATTCAAAAGGACATTGGCTTGATAGGCTAACATTACCCGCCTTAAAGTCTCGCTCAGCGTCTGCAAACGCTTTCATCTGTACAGGTGATGGATCGTATGAATTACCGACACAGTATGAAACAGGCCCAGCTGCGTCATTGGCAAAAGCTTCTAACCCACATTTGTACGCTTCACTGTACTCATCAGCCATTACTGGCGCAGAAAGTACCATAGCCAATACGCAAGCAATCCCTGTCAGTTGTTTTTTCATCTCACACCCTGTTTAGTTAAAATATAGTGGTACAGATTATCGAACATACACCGGAAGTCCCCGGTTAATCCGTCAAGATCGTGTCCATTATAATTTGAACTGACCCCAATAAGTTGAATAGGGGTCCAACTAGGTTGACAAACACCGCCAGCGTTAAGATGTGGCTCGTGATGAATTTAATTCTTATATTTATTAATAACAAATTTAAGTACAACAGCCATAACTGGAGCACTAACAAGAGCAATACTTACCGCTGGATGGGAGCCAATTATTGCGGTATAAACTGACCCAGCAATACAGCCTAATAAAGCAACCCCGCCAATGAGCATACCAATTTTTGTATCTATGCTCTGTTGTTTCAAGCTATCTGACTCGTATTTAATTCGATGTGATTGCTCTTTTTCGGCCATTGCCATGATGCGTTCAGCGCCATTTGGAACAACGTCATTGAACTGACCCAAAACAGCAGGGGGAGGTAAAGGTCCGGCCTATTGGGTAGATACGGTTTGCACAACCGCGGTTTTGTTATTTTGATCAGACTGCTTTGCAGGATTGCCTTTTGCGGTTGAGCTATGATTGCTTCTCATTTGCTTGTTGGTAGTCAATGATAGATTTCCTAAAGTCGTTACCAATGCGAGACATATCTTGCCGCATTCTGGTTAAATCACTTCCTTGCAGTTTTTTGTATGGTTGACTATAGACTACGCTTGCGGGGGAGAGAAGACTGGCAATCAACCCGGCTAGCACTGAATTTCGCCTGGTAGACCTCATGATTTTTCCTTTTTTAGCAAAAATTAAAATTTACTATCCTTATAAATATAGCATTACTTGATGGTCAGATTTGCGTAAATGCTTTGAATAGGCAGAAGGTGGATGTGTGTATTTGAGTCAATGTGTGGCTTGAAGTTCAAAATACAACTGGATAATCAATTACTTACTGTGGATTATTGCAGCTAATGCTGTGTTAAATTAAATCTTAATCTTCTCAATTGTAGGTGAAAAGCGTTGACAGGCTTTGTTACGCCAACGGTTTGTATACATTCCCACGCGGGCGCCTCAATGTCTTTTCTTCATCCTTGCGGCTCTACGCTCTTCACGCTCAGCATGTTGAAGTGCGGCCTGGGCAATTGCAACACAATAGGCGGGTAAACGTTGTCGGGCATCAGGACGCAAGATTTGTTCGGCTAATCGACGGGCTGCTTTTGCTGTCAGTTTGTTGCCTTTTGGCTTTAAGGCTCCTTTAATGACAGCAGCCCGATCATTAACCAAAGTTTGATGATTGAGATTTAAGATTTCAATGGTATGGATTCCATCGTGCGTGTTTCCCTTTACGTGACCAGACTCATTGAAGTGAAAATGGTGTTCCACATTCGGGGACAAGGGCGAAATGAATCCTCCCGAATCAGGGTCAAAACTTCCCTTTGCACGGGCCCCAAACTCACACGCTGTTTTGGATTGGCTGGGTGGGTAACAGGCAACCATGTTTTGGTAATCAATGTCCTCGCCGGGTATTCCGCGGCATTGTGGCAAGATATGTTCAATATGGCAAGATGCCCGGGTACTCCAACCATTAGCCTGGCATTGCTCTTTTGTCTGTAATTGCCGCATTGTATAGGCACATAAATGGAACTGTTCGACCAACAAGCTGTTACGAACAGCATCCATTGGAAAAGAGCCTTCTCCATAAGCCAGGTTTTGTGGTACTGCCGTATTTTGAGCTTTCCAGCTAATCAGTTCCTGTGGCTGTGCTCCTTTTTGGATAGATCTCACTTTTCCTCGTCCTCCAACCATTGGAGGCTTTGAATAGCGGCCTGCAGTTCAAGTACCAAGGGAATTTCGCCTACTTTTTGACGTAAACGCTCCAGTTCCTTTTTCGCATTAACAATATCGTCTTCGTCCAGTAGAGCTCTGATGGCATCAATCTCTGACGTTACCTCTACATTACGAGCCTTACCCTCCATCAGTTCTTCCAGTACTTCGCCACTGCTCAGGCCAAGTGCGCGTTCCGGGTTCCCAAGGACTTGTGAATCACGCATGAGCCAGACTTCAGAAGCGGTTAATTCGCCGATGATTTGTGGGGAGTGGCTGGCCGCAATAAATTGTATCTTGGGAAAAACTGTTTTCAGCAGGCCGGGAAGACGTCGCTGCCAGGCAGGGTGTAAGTGTATGTCCAGTTCATCAATAAGCACAATGCCAGGCGTTTCTTTTAGTACACGATCATCCAGCTGCGGATTCAGCAGGCACATACGTCGAGCAATATCTGCGACCAAGGCGACCATGCCGCGTTGTCCGTCACTGAGCGTTTCAAAAGGAGTGGGTTCAGCGTTTTTCCAATCCAGCACCAGGCGGCGATACTTCATGTCATAACGTAAGCCTTTGGCGCCTGGTACCGCTTCCACCACTGCACTATTCACTAAGTCCAGTTCATCTAATGGTTGACCGCTAAGTGTATGGCCTGTATTGGAAACGGCCTCCAATCGCTCTAGCGATTTTGCTATTATCCAGGTTTCTAAGCCCTTCATATCCAATGAAGCGTCTTCCCATGAAGTGTAGCCATCCAGCCGTGAGTCTTGCTGGCGAACAGCTGTATCAGCACCCACGCCAGTTAATTTCCATTGACGTTCAGCGCCATAAAAGACCACAATGGGTAAAGTACCCGCCCCACCTTGAGCAATGGTTGCTGCAATATCCGTTAATGCAGCGTAAACAGTGTGTTCCCATTGGTTCTGATTATTCCCTGGACCGCTATTTTCCATCCACCAGTTACGCACTTGACCGCCGATTTCGCCTGTTACCTCCAGGCGAACCGGATAACAGTGTTCATACCGAACGCGACCGTTTAACTCTATCAAAGCGAGCCGAGTATTGGCTTCTTGCGTGTGCAGCCAAACTGATTTTTTTCCTAAACCATTGAGCGGAGTAGACAGGCTGCCCGCAACCGCTTTCAAGAGTGATGTCTTACCGCTACCATTGACGCCGACATAAAGATTGAATCCTGGCGAAAAATCAAAAGTCGCCTGTTCAAAACAACGAAAGTTCTGCACTTTCAATTGGGTGATTTTCATAGTTTGGCCCGATTGCTGGATTTAAAGTTGTGTATTGCCTGCTTATCTGGAAGCGTCAAATAATTCCTTAGTATAGTGCAATTGATTATGGGTAGGGAGTAGCGGAAATTTCAGCTAAATATTAGGATGAAAAGTATTACTCACTCCCATACTCCTTCACCTAAATTGCGAATATTATGACACTTGGCCAATACACGCCATATTTCTGGGCCAAGGCCCAGCGTATCAGGTAAAAGTTGAAAAACAACGTATCTATTGCCAGAACGATAGCCGTGCCATCGAAGTGCTGCCAAACAGAGTGCATGTGCAGCGTTATAGGCAAGATCAAAACGGCTTTCGATTGAGAGGGTGGTGTTTTTGGCATCGTGTAATCTGGCCTGACCAGAGCGCTTCAAGCCCTCAAACTCTTTCTTATCAGGTGATTCTACCCGTAATGGCTTGCCTGGGCCAGACAGATTCTTAAATGCCAAGGTCACTGCTTTCCCCCATGATCCAGATTTTTGGTTGTACCAGTATTCGTGTTAAGAAAGACTCTTGATTTTCAAGGCGTTTATTGAATTCTTCCTGGCTTAGAATAGTGGGGTTTACCGAACGCCCCAGTAATTGACTGGTTTCCTCCAATAAGGAAAAAAGCGTTCCATAACTGATTTCATTACTGATTAGCATCAAGTCAATATCACTGTTGGCGGTATCGGTTTTTTTGGCAACAGAACCATACACGAATGCAGCGGTGATTTGAGATGCCAAGGGCTGAAGCGCATGACGAAGTGGATCAGCCAAGCCAATGGTTTTTTGAACGATTGAACATAGTTCTTCAAAGATGGGGGAGTCATGGTTCGCTTGGTAATGTTTTTGATTGCCAACCATTTTTACTGTAATCAGGCCACTATTTGCCAATGAGGCTAATTCTCGTTGAACGGCACCTGAACCGCTGGAAGCCAAATTGATTAATTCGTTTGAATAAAAGCTACGATTGGGTTGACCAAATAAAACCCCCAGTACCCTTTGTTTGGTACCGGAGAATAGAGCGTCGGAAAAGCTCGTATGCGATGATTGTGAATTAATTTTCAAACCCATATTGGGTTTAATCATACCCAATATGGGTTTGATTGGCAAGGAGTGATTGCTCATTGAGCTCATAATGGGTAAGGCATTGTTTGGTGTAGGGGTATGCGTGCCCACGCGGGAGCATGGGCACGAGTAGCATGGGCACTTTTCTGGCTCCCATGCTCCTGCGTGGGAGCTTCCCCCTCTGGCAGGATAGCTGACATACATGAAGTATCGGACAACTAGTTTGACAGAGGGGGAAATGGTGGTACAGTGCTAGATAGCATTGTATTGGTTAAGGCTGGCAGAGACAAAAATTTTGAACCACTTAAAAAACACATAAAACTTCTGGAGCAAAGATATGATGACAAAATTAGACAACAGATGACAAAATCAGACAACAGTTTGGTATCCAAACAAAAGCTCTTACAGCAAATGAAGCGAACTACCTTATTGGCTTCAGGGACGTTTACGGTTGGAACCTATTAACTGTACTTACTCTTCTTTTTCCCGTTACGACTCAGGTAAAGAGCGTGTTGAACAATACGCTTGCCTCTCATGAGTAGGTGTAGCTGGAAATGCTAACGTTAATGCTTTCCCTCGAACCATAGGTGTCAAATAGCTGTTACGTAATGAGTCAGCACTCCGATTAAGTAGTTGCGCCAAAACCTGCAAAGTTAAAAAATGCCCTTCACAAACGTTGAGGATCACCTGTTCAAATAATCTCTTATCCATTTTCTTTTTGCTTTGTGGTGCTGCCGCCAAGGTATTTAGCCTCTGTCTCAGAGCCGGGGACAACAACAGTAAATCATCAATAACAGGCAAAACCAATTGATCTGTATGGAGATACCCATGCTCATCACGATTTTGATCTGCTACAAAACTTTTACGACTCAAATCTGAGGAGCTGGGGCTCAAACCTGAGGAGCTGGGGCTCAAACCTGAGGAGCTGGAGCTCAAACCTGAGGAGCTGGAGCTCAAACCTGAGGAGCTGGAGCTCAAACCTGAGGAGCTGGAGCTCAAACCTGAGGAGCTAACCGATGAGAATTTAGGAGCTGGACCAAACACATCATCGGGAGTCGGCAAGTCTTCCCCTGTTAAAAAATAGACTGTTCCACTACCGCTACCAGTAGAGCTCAACATTCCCAATTGAACTAAAGAGCGAAATACGCGCGTTACCTCAACAGGATGCAAAGAAGAGACTGAACATAAACGTGCATGATTGACCGTTCCCTCACTTGCTGCTAAAGCCAAAGCGACTCGTCCATCTTCATTTAAACGCTCAAAATCCGCCCCAAACCGATCTCTAAGAGTTTCCATTACGATAGCCGGAAACAAGTCAATCATCCGCAATTCAAGTAATGTTTGGTTATAGGGCTCAGTCGACTCATGCAATTTAGGAGGACTCCAATGCTGAGACTGCCAACCTTGAAGGATTCTTGGAATACCTGTACCCGCTTGCTCTCCTACTCCAACAAAACGAAACATTTTATGCAAATTGCGATTACGGCAATCCGGCTCTCCCCCTTGTAAGGCCACCTCTACCGGTATACGCATCAAACCAGGATTGCGAAAGCCAAACATATCGGGGCGTTTAACTACCAAAATTGAGGCTCGATCTGAATAATCCGCATGAACTAAAACATTAGCCAACGCCTCACGCAAGGCAATATGAACAGGAGTTTCATCTAACCTCTCGTATTTATTTAACTGAAAAGGTACTTTTAAGTCTGCTATCAGCTTTAAGTAAACTTTCCTATAGAAATCGTATAGGTTCCCAGACCAAGTACCATCTAAAGTTAAACGATCAACCCATCTTTTTTCTGTTTTCGCTTCTGGGCGCTCTTGATAGTCCAGCATATAGTTAGGCAAAGCTTCTTGAATCGCACTCATCTGGCCAAACATTAAAAGCCCTGCCTGCGTTAAGCCCTCTCTCCCGGTTTCTCTATCTCTACGCCAACCCCCAATTTGACGTAAAAAATCAATATCTGTCTCCCCATTCCATGGGTGAACAGGATTTCTATTTACAAAAACTTGTCGGTACGTACGGAATGTCTCCATATCTAGATCACTAAGACCGTAACTCTGCATAATCCGATGATCTAAGCTATCTTCTACTTGTTCAGCTAACATTCGCTTAACCTCATCATCCGACAACACCTTATCACCCTCGTTAAAACGACGATACGTGTTACCAAATGGATTTTTGGTTAAATAAACAGGTTGCTGTTTTCTTTGAGCTCGAGGTATTTCTATAACTAATATTTTTTTATTGTCAATCTCATGCTCATATACACGACTATCGGTTAGCAAGTTAATATTTGTTTTATTGGGATTATTTAGATGATTAAATAAGTCCTTACGAACCTTATCTATATTCTCTATTCCATGAACTTCAAAATGACTTTTACGCTCTCGCATACCTAAAATAACTATGCCGCCTTCTGTATTAGCCATAGCACTATAGGTTGGCCAAAAATCCTCAGGTAATGCTCCTTTCCCATCCCGTCCTCCCGCCAGCTTACACTCCAACGTAACGGACTCTCGTAGCAAGGAAAGATCTTCGAGCGAAAAGCTATCAATCATGCAGTATTCTATCTTTTTAAAAAAATTGATCTTTTGGGTCTAAATAGATTTTTCTCTTATATTGTAATCAACATGCCGACAAGTCTTCACAGATTTATTCTGATTATGAGAATAAACGCACGGTAAACCACACTCTGGCGTCCGTTGAACACCAAAAATTTTAAACGCTGCGTGATTGAGCATTACTCGTTCCCAAGCCTTTGGGTGGGTGTTAATGGCCATTGACACCAAGCAAAGTTGGCGACCGTCATTGAAACCGCAACGCTGTCCGAGTCGCAGCTCAGTGCTTATTGCCGTGAAAAAGGGCTTTATCCTGATCAGGTCAAACGCAGGAAAGAAGAGTCCTTACAAGGCTTTGAGCGCAGTGCTGAGCAAGAAAAGGCTTTGCGTAAACAGACGCAGAATGACCGTCAGGAGATTAAAAAACTGCGTAATGCTCCGCCCAGTGCCGTCTTGAATTTCCTCGTAGAAAAACGACAATAGGTTCCAATCTATTTTTAGGTTGGAACTTATGAACAGCACTCACACTTCTACAGACGCGTACCGGCGTCTTTCTCGCCGTCATTTCACCAAAGATTTTAAACGCAGCGTGGTTGAGCATTTGCTCAGCAATGAATTAACGGTCGCTGAGGTCGCACGTGAACACGATTTGCATCCCAATCAATTATGCCGCTGGCGTAATGAATACCAACGCCAGCAACAGGAAACGAACTCGGCCAAATATCAAGACACTTCTTTTTTGCCTGTTACCGTGACGGAGCCGTCTCTTGCCAATCACAAGATGACGATTGACGAACAGGATCCGCACCGGCACGATCAAACACAGGTGGCTTTAACGATCACGCTACCCAAGGGGAGCTTACAGGTCCATCACCAGTGTTCGACACAGTTATTATCCATGGTCATTGAGGCGCTTAAATGATTGGCTTACCTGCAGGAACCCGCGTCTGGCTGGCGGCAGGTGTGACCGATATGCGCCGGGGCTTTGATGGTTTGGCCGCCATTGCCCAGGACGTCTTGCAACAGGATCCCTTCAGTGGTCATGTGTTTGTATTTCGTGGACGCAAAGGCGATCGTATCAAGGTGCTGTGGTGGAGTGGAGACGGCATGTGCCTGTTGGCCAAACGCCTGGAACAAGGTCATTTTGTCTGGCCCCAGGCCGAGTCCGGATCGGTGCA
>Ga0265295_1003136_pt1 | contig 24671 bp, 21 predicted proteins | sample Munlansysbiofilm_FD_192503 | JGI IMG/M metagenome (GOLD analysis project Ga0265295, IMG submission 192503) | Leachate microbial communities from a municipal landfill in Southern Ontario, Canada - Methane capture system biofilm | ecosystem: Engineered > Solid waste > Landfill > Unclassified ... | reverse complement strand
GAGTCCGTTACACACCACACAGCGACCCTTGGCGTTGCAGTTTCCGTTACATGGCAGTCGTTTAATTGAGGCCAGTGCCGGTACCGGTAAAACTTATACCATCGCTGCACTTTATGTACGCTTAATTTTGCAGCATGGTATTGATGAGAATACCGCCTTTAATCGTCACTTATTGCCGCCTGAAATCTTAGTGGTGACCTTTACAGATGCCGCGACCCAAGAGCTACGTGACCGTATTCGCGCCCGATTGGTTGAAGCCGCGCAAGTGTTTCGTGAGGAACAAGCGCAGCCGGATGCTTTGCTGCAAACCTTGCGTGATGATTATCCCGTCGAGCAATGGGCCGCCTGTGCGCAGCGTCTTGATCAGGCAGCACTGTGGATGGATGAAGCGGCGGTGTCGACCATTCACTCTTGGTGTCAGCGTATGTTGCGCGAGCATGCCTTTGATAGTGGCAGCTTATTTACCCAGACCTTAGAAACCGACCACAGCGATTTATTAGCATTGGTGGTGAAAGACTATTGGCGCCAGCAGTGCTATCCCTTACAAAACACCAATGTGCTGTGGGCGATAGAACATTGGCAGCAGCCGGCGGCATTGCAGCGCAAAATATACCCCTTGCTGAATGCGCAAACGACAACGCCCAGTCAAGTGGCACAAGCGCAATCATTGGCTCAGCTACTGGATATTGGTATCAGTGGACAACAGCAAACCCTTGCCGAGTTAAAGGCTCATTGGCCAGTTTGGACGCAAGAGTTGCGCGATATTCTTGATAAGGCGGTGGCTGATAAAGCAGTGAATGGCACAAAGCTTCGTCCAGGATACTATTTGCCTTGGTTTGAGAAGATACATACTTGGTTAGCTGATGAAGCTCAAATCAAGTTAGATATAGGTAAAGGCACAGAGCGCTTAACGCCTGATGGTTTGTATGATGCTTGGAAAGATAAAAGCGCTGTTCCTCAGCATCCTGCACTTGAAGCAATGCGCTCACTGCCATTTGAATTAGATAATCTAACCCGCGAGCTGGATGAGCAAGCTTTATGGCACGCAGCACATTGGATCAAACAGCGTTTTCATCTTGAGAAACAGCAGCGTGCAGAAATGGGCTTTGATGACATGCTCACGCGTCTTGATCATGCGCTACAAGGCCCCAGCGGTGAACGCTTAGCTGAAGTGATTCGTCAGAAGTTTCCTATCGCCTTGATTGATGAGTTCCAAGACACCGACCCTTTGCAATACCGGATTTTTGATACGATCTACAAGATTGCCGAGAACAATAGCGATACCGGTTTGTTTTTAATTGGTGACCCTAAACAAGCAATTTATAGCTTCCGTGGTGCAGATATTCATACCTATTTGTATGCGCGTCGCGCCACGTTCGGACGTCATCACAATCTGGAAACTAACTTTCGCTCAACCGACAGTATGGTCAGCGCAGTTAATCAATTATTTTCCTTGGCTGAGCAGCGTAAAGACAGCCAAGGTGCGTTCTTATTTAAACAAGAAACCAGCAATGATCTGCCTTTTTTACCGGTACAGGCTCAAGGCCGCCAAGAACAATGGTGGGTGGATGGAGCGCAGCCTTCGGCTTTAACGCTCTGGCGTTTAGAGACTGATGAGCCGGTTTCACGCGATCAATATATTGAAGAAATGGCCGCCAGCAGTGCCACTGAGATTGCACGCCTGCTGAATCTGGCTGCAGATCATAAAGCAGGATTTAAAGATCCTGATGGCCAACTGCAAGCACTGCAACCCAATGATATCGCTGTTCTAGTGCGTGATATGCGAGAAGCACAAGCCATTCGTAAACAGCTGGCTTTACGCAATGTGCGCAGTGTTTATCTATCGGATAAAGACTCAGTATTCGATAGCCAAGAAGCACGTGATGTCATGACCTGGCTGCAGGCCTGCTTACATCCTGATAATGAGCGCGCATTAAAAACCGCTTTGGCCTGCAGTACTTTTGCCTTACCGCTCAGTGAGTTGGAACGGATTAACCAAGATGAGCTGCTCTGGGAAAAGCGTGTTTTACAATTTAAAGACTATTTAGAGCGCTGGCATCAGCAGGGCGTGCTGCCGATGTTGCGTAAAATTATGCACGACTTTGAGTTGCCGCAGCGCTTGGTACAGCGTCCGGATGGCGAGCGTGCCTTAACCAACGTATTGCATTTATCCGAACTCTTACAGCATGCCGCACGTGAGTTGGATGGTGAGTTTGCCGTGCTGCGCTACTTGCAAACCGCGTGTGCGGGGCAAGCCGATGGTGCGCAAGAGCAGATTTTGCGCCTAGAAAGTGATGAGTCATTGGTGCGAGTCATTACCATCCATAAATCCAAAGGACTGGAATACCCGCTGGTATTTTTACCCTTTATTTGCGGGTTTCGTGCGCAAGAGGGTAAGCAACCTTTTACTGTTCAAATCGACGGCCAGCGTACCTTGATGCTGCATGCCGATAAAGCCAGTCTTATCCAGGCTGAGCAAGAGCGCTTGGGTGAAGACTTGCGTCTGCTCTATGTCGCATTAACCCGTGCACGCCATGCCTGCTGGATGGGTATGGCGGACTTGAAAAAAGGCCAAGGCAAAACCTCAGTGCTACACAACAGTGCCATGGGTTATATTTTAAATAATGGCCAGCCCTTAAGTAGCAGCCCAGCTTTGCAGCAGTGGTTAGCGCCTTTTGCTCATACTGATACTCATGTTGATAGCTCATCTGAACAAAGCAGCTTGGTCAGTGATGTGTCTGTGATGCCGGAAAGCACAGAAGATACTGTCAAAAACAGTAACGGTGAGTTTGAGCCAACTTGGCGCATTGCCCAGCGGCGTACGCGTGAACATTGGTGGATTGCCTCTTACAGTGCGCTGCGTTTTATGGCTCAGCCGCCCAGCGTTGATCTGCAATCCACTGAGCGAGTGGAAGACTTAGCGCCGCAATCAGCCTTAGCGCAAAACATGAGCGATGATGAGCACTACGACCCAAGTCTGGATGACGCTATAGCCTTTAATCAGAGTGCGGTACAAGAGCAAGGCGGGATTCATAGTTTTCCGCGTGGAGCCAAGCCCGGTACATTTTTGCATGGCTTACTTGAATGGGCTGCAGAGCAAGGCTTTGCAGCTGTGCTAGATGATCCAGAGCAATCGCAACACTTTATCCAAACACGCTGTGAAGCCTATGGTTTTGAGCAGCATGTTGAACTGCTCTGGCCCTGGCTCAGTGACTATATCCAGCAATCGTTCTTGTTTGGTGGCGAGTCGATGGCCTTAGCAGAACTCAATCACTATCAGGCGGAAATGGAGTTTTGGTTTGCCACCCATCAGGCCAACACCTTGCAGATTGATCAGTTAACCCGAGAGTTTATCTTGCCCGGTGCTGAGCGGCCGTATCTACAGCCAGAACGCCTCAATGGCATGTTTAAAGGCTTTATTGACTTAGTGTTGGAGCATCAAGGCCGCTATTACGTGGTGGATTACAAATCCAACTGGCTAGGCGATAGCGCTGCTGCTTACAGCACTGCAGCCATGGATGAGTGCGTCTTAACCTACCGTTATGACCTGCAATACACCTTGTATATTTTAGCGCTGCATCGCCTGCTGAAACTACGTATCCGCGACTATGATTACGACACGCATATGGGCGGTGCGGTGTATATGTTTTTACGTGGTGCCCACAGTGAAACTCAAGGCCTGCACCATGCGCGGCCGGCACGTGAATTAATTGAGCGCCTGGATGCGCTGTTTAAATCCAACGCCGAGGAGGCACAATAATGATGCAGCAAGGACAACTCTTTGGCGAAGAAAGCGAGCCGTTAGCGCCACCTGTGATTCCAGCGGTGGAACCCTCGTTCAATATTGAAAATTATTTAGCTGATCGTGACGGCGTCTTGATGCTGCTCAATCGTTGGCTGGACGCCGGTTGGATACGCGCTCTGGATGTCGCTTTGGTTAAGCTGCTGGCCAAGCTCGACCCTGATGCTGAACCGCTGGTATTACTGGCAACTGCCCTCGTCAGCCACCAGTTAGGGCACGGCCATATCTGTCTTGATTTGCAGAGTGTCTTACGTGATCCTGATTTGGCGCTGTTACTGCCCCCCGAGGGGCGAGTGACCGATGAACAACCCGTCTTGCCATCACAGCTATTAATAGCGGTCAGTCTTGCGCGTTGGTTGGAGGCATTGCAACGCAGTGCTTTGCTCTATCAGCAGACTGACGCCAGCGCTAAGCCCCTAGTATTGCTTGATGGCCGTTTGTATTTATACCGTTACTGGCAATATGAAAGCAGTGTGGCCCAGCGTTTAGTGCAGCGTATTAATAGTCAAATACCTTTGGCGACTGACTTCTCTGAGCGCTTAACAGACTTGTTTAATGAGCCGCTGCTGGTTGATGGTCAGCGTCAAACCGATTGGCAAAAAGTGGCTTGTGCGATGGCCGCGCAAGGTCAATTAACCTTAATTACTGGTGGCCCTGGTACAGGTAAAACCACCACAGTGGTGCGCTTATTGGCGTTATTACAGCAAAGCGCGCTTGAGTCGGGGCGGGCATTGCGCATTCAGCTGGCTGCGCCAACGGGTAAAGCCGCCGCTCGTTTAACTGAATCCATTGGCCAGCAAGTTTTTCAACTCTCGGTAACAGATGCTGTTAAAGATCATATTCCAACCGAAGTGACCACCTTGCATCGCTTGCTAGGCAGCTTACCCAATACCCGTCATTTTCGTTATAACAGCACCAATCCTTTAGTGGTGGATGTGCTGGTGATTGACGAAGCCTCTATGATTGACTTAGAAATGATGCATGACGTGCTGCAAGCCTTACCTAAGCACGCACGCTTGATTTTACTCGGTGATAAAGATCAGCTCGCTTCAGTGGAAGCCGGCTCGGTACTGGGTGACTTATGTGCTGATGCTGATCTGGCCTATTACACACCAGAAACCCAGCAGCGCCTTGAGCAGCTATGCAATGAAACCCTATATGCCGAGCCTTGGTCTGTAGGTGATGCCAAACAGCATCGTTTAGCACAGCGCACGGTGATGCTGCGCCACTCACGCCGTTTTGGCAGTGAGTCCGGTATCGGTCAGCTGGCTCGTGCAGTCAATGAAGGTCAAACACAACAGGCGTGGCAGCTGCTGCACAGTGAATCTGCCGATATCGACTATCTGCTGGTCAATCAAAGTAATGCCGCTGAGTTGGATCGAGTCCTGCTCAACCCGACTGCGCAAGCGGATGACAGCTTAAATAACGCAGGCTATGCTTATTATTTACAAGTGTTACAACAACAGCGCCCAGTGCTTGATCTATCTTTTAATGATCCGCTTTGGGGTAAGTGGGCGAGTACTGTTTTAAAGGCGTTTGATCAATTTCGTCTCTTATGTGCTTTGCGTAAAGGCACATTTGGCGTCACCGGTTTGAATGAGCGTATTGCCAATGCTTTGCGCGATAGAGGTTTAATCAGCAGCGCCGAAGGTTGGTATGAAGGCCGTCCTGTGCTGGTCACAAAAAACGATTACAGCTTGGGCTTAATGAATGGTGATATTGGCATTGCCTTATTGCTACCCAATGATGATGCTTCTGAAGATAACGATAAACCTAAACAGGTGTTACGCGTGGTCTTTGCACGTAACGACGGGCAGGGTGGTGTGCGTTATATATTGCCAAGTCGACTGACTGCAATTGAGACTGTGTTTGCCATGACAGTCCATAAATCACAAGGCTCAGAATTTGTGCATACGGCTTTGATTTTGCCGGATCGTCTTAATCCTGTTTTAACTAAAGAATTACTTTATACCGGAATCACCCGAGCAAGAAATAAATTCACTTTGATTGAAGGGCACTCGGGGATTTTTGCTGCAGCGGTACAGCGTAAAGTTGAGCGCATTAGTGGGCTCAATCAGGCCATTCAGGCCATAGGCGGCTAAAGTATATGCTTATATAGTACTTAAACTGCCTTTAAAGAGTTCATACCCTTACAATAAATAGTGGCATCATATATATTTGTTACAAATCAACAAAATACTGTTGAACTTATAATTAAAGCCTGAATAGTAAAGAGGTGAGAATGAAAATAATTCATCGTATAACTCTTGCTGCCGCGTCGTTATGCCTTGCAATAACATCGGCTTATGCGTTAGAGGGCGATGCCAAAGCGGGTGAACAAGCTGCTGTCGTGTGTGCTGCTTGTCACCAACCCACTGGTATCGGTATGAATATTCAAGGTGGTGAGTCGTGGCCAAAACTGGCTGCGCTCGACGCTGAATACCTGCATAAACAACTTAATGATATTAAAGCGGGTACACGTCAAAGCCCAACAATGATGCCTTTTGTTAGCATGCTTAATGAGCAACAGCTCAAAGATGTATCTGTCTACTATAGTCAGTTACCTGCTGTGCAAGGCCAATTTGATGATGCTGCGACTGAAGAAGAACTTGCTCATGGCGAGAAGCTTGCAATGGAAGGTGATTGGGATCGCTACATCGTGCCATGCATGAAGTGTCATGGTCCTGATAATCTGGGTGTTGGTGCGACGTTTCCAAAACTTGCAGGTCAGCATGCCGGCTATATCGCCGACCAGTTACATGCGTGGCAGGCAGGTAAGCGTGATAACGACCCACAACATTTGATGGTGGCGATTGCTGAGCGCATGGATGATAAAGACATTCGTGCTGTATCTCAGTGGTTATCACGTCAACCGGCACAGAGATAAGGGAGAACACTATGAAAAATACCAAACAGTTACTCCTGCGCGGTTTAGCCGTTGCTGTTGCAGCAAGTGTTTTTAGCTTAAATGTACAGGCAGAACAACGCTTTCCAGTGAACATGCCTGAAGCGAAAGATGGCGAATATGTTCATGTGCCGCCAACCATGGAAGATCTGGAGAAAAGTGATTTTCACCCAGAACTTAAGCGCGTGATTCGTCGTGGTCATGATTTGTTTGTGAATACACAGCAATTGCGTGATAAAAACGTTTTTAACAATATGAACTGCAGTAGTTGTCACCTTGGTGAAGGACGTTTACCGTTTGGTGGTCCAGTATGGCCCGCTGCAGTAACCTTATCAGATTACCGTGGTAAAAACGGTCACGTAAACAACCTTGAAGAACGCCTTGTTGGTTGCTTTACTTATTCTATGAATGGTAAACCACCGGCATACGGCAGTGATGACATGGTCGCTTTAACGGCTTATCACCAGTGGCTCGCTAAAGGCGTCCCCATGTATCAGGACGGCAAGAACATGTATGGCCGTGGCTATCCAAAACTGGCTGAGCCTGCTGAGAAGATGGACTATGACCGTGGAGCTCAAGTTTATAAAGATAACTGCAGTCTGTGCCATGGTGAAAACGGTGCCGGCGTAGTGCAGAATGACAAAGTTGTGTTTCCAGCGGTTTGGGGTGATGACTCCTATAACTGGGGTGCGGGTATTATTCGTCACTACACAATGTCGTCCTTTATTAAGCACAACATGCCATTGGGCCGCCCCAACAGCTTAACTGACCAGGAAGCATGGGATGTTGCTTATTACATCGGCAGCCAAGAGCGTCCACAAGAGCCTCGCTTTACTGGGGATGTTAAAGAAACACGTGAGAAGTACTTAGAAACCTTCCACAAACATTCCAGTTATGGCTTGGAGGTTAACGGTAAATTGCAGGGTGAAGGCGCTAGCATGGGCCGTAAAGACTTTTTGATGCCTGATATTGTACGTTCGCGTACATTTACTGCTGACTAATATTTAGCGCATTTGATAACATACAGCTTGGGGTTTCACTTCGTGGAAACCCCTTTTTTTATATTGCATCCATAGGACTATTTAATGATTTTTACACCTCTAGCACGAGCTATTACCTTAGCAACTGCAGGTAGCATTTTGCTGGCCGTACCATCGCTGGCAACTGCTGACTTTATTGATGACAGCAAAGCGAGTATTGGTTTTCGCAATCTGTATATGAATCAAGATACGCGCAGTGGCGCTAATACAGTGGGTAATAAAACTAAGGAAGAATGGTCACAAGCCTTTATCCTGCGTTTTGAGTCTGGCTTTACCGAAGGCACTGTAGGCTTTGGTGTTGATGTGTATGCAGCCACAGGTATCAAGCTGGATTCAGGTCCAAACCGTAGTCCAGATTCATTCCCACAGCGTAGTAATGGCAAGTCTGTCGATAATTTCGGTAAACTTGGTGGCACAGCCAAAGCAAAACTGTCTAATACAGTATTGCAGGTCGGTACCTTGATGCCGCGTCTGCCAATGATTCAAGCGAACTTAGAAGGCCGCTTGTTACCGCAAATGTTCACCGGTGGCTTGTTAACCTCAAATGAAGTTGAAGGCTTAACAGCAACTTTAGGTCATATCGACCGAGTGAACTACCGTAACTCAACTGACAGTGAGCGCATGCGCATGAACACTGTTGGTAAAAGATTAGTTAAAAAAACCGGTGCAGATAATACAAGCAACTCTTTTGACTTGGCTCACCTGAACTACAAGTGGAACGACTCTCTAACTACTGGCTACAGCTTCGGTCGTCTAGAGAACTTGTACAAACAGCACATCGTTAATGCTGTGCATGTATTGCCATTAGGCGATCAGCGCTCATTAAAAACAGATCTACGTGCTGCTCGCTCTACCGATGATGGCAACTATAATGTCGATAACAAAGCCTTCTCAGGTATGGTTACCTACAATTTTGGCTTTAATAAGCTCGGTTTGGGCTACCAGAAAATGACTGGTGACACCGGTTATTCCTACATCCAAGGTACAGACCCGTTCTTGGTTAACTTTGTGGCGAACCGTGAGTTCGGCGCTAAAGATGAGAAATCTTGGCAGGTGCGTCACGACTACAACTTTGCAGGCGTAGGCGTTCCAGGTTTAACCATGTTTAACCGTTACGTTAAAGGTACGGGCGCTGATTTAGGTGCTGGAAAATCAGAAGGTCGTGAGTGGGAGCGTGACTTCGATATTTCTTACGCATTCCAAGAAGGCGCATTGAAAAACTTCAACGTACGTTGGAGAAACTCAACTGTACGTTCAAACGTCACCAAAGACCTGGATGATAACCGTTTGATTTTAGCGTACACCTTGCCTTTACTATAAGCAGGGTTAGATTTATTCAGCGCATTACTCTAGCGCTAGGGTAAATTTTGAACATTTGCATGCAACTTGATTGTTGCATGCAAATGTTACACTTTCAGCACTTGAAAACTGATACCCTTCATGCTACTTGCTTATTCTAAGTGAGTACTGTATATTAGTACCCCTATCCCGACTCAAACGATAATTTGAGTGGCGTGGTACAGAGAAAGACATAATTGATACGCCTCAGAGCTACACAGCTCGCGCTTAATCTAGAATGCTACACCTCAGTTTTCGAAAAGAAAACTCGGTTCACTACTGAATATAATTTTCAGTACTGCTTTATTTCTGAACACCACCTACTTTTTGATAAGCACTATTGCTATGTCTCGTCCATCGGGAGACTTTACAGCGACTGCTGTGCACATAATATAAAAAAAGGGGTAAGTTATGGATAACCTAAAAGTATTCAAAACAATGGGTCGCTACGTTACAGCGCAATTTAATGCAATTAATCAAACTATGTTAGCAGCGCAGCCAAGCAACGCTACTATGGGTTTAGAGAATCAACTGCTTGTTGATGCTTGGAACACCGTAGCTAATCGCGACTGTGCAGATACAGTCTGTGCATGCTAAATAAATATTTGCGCCTACCTGTCTGAGGGTAGGCGCAAGTCTTTAAGCTAAAATTTTTTATCTATATTCCCCGCAATAGTCTACTCTTCCAGAATCCAATCTTTAGTTTTATAAAACCTTATGCGTTACCCTGTTATAGTCAAAAGACACCTGTCGTTATAAAACGAGTAGGGCGCTTAAATATGACTCGTTTACAGTATTGCGCAGTAGGTGCCTACTGACCTGCAACCTTTCTTAATTCGTTAAACTATATTCTATAGGTACGTCATGGCCTTTGATTTGAGTCGCCGTTTAGTGATTGGCTTAGCGTCCAGCGCATTGTTTGATTTATCAGAATCTGACTCTGTGTTTAAAACTCAGGGTGAAAAAGCTTATCGCGAATATCAGCATGATCATCAAGATAGACCACTAGAGCGTGGCGTTGCCTTTCCGTTTATTCGCCGTGTTTTATCCTTGAATCAACTCAATCCAGAAGATCCGCCCGTAGAGGTCATTTTACTGTCGCGTAATGATCCTGATACCGGCTTGCGCGTTATGAATTCTATTCAGCACTACGGCCTACCCATTACTCGAGCTGTATTTATGCAGGGCTTATCGCCGCATCCGTATATTCCTGCGTTTGATATCGAACTGTTTTTATCTGCGAATGCTGAAGATGTAAGAAGTGCCGTTGAGGCAGGCTATCCTGCAGGGCAGATTTTAAAAGGCGAAATTGCCGATGATAGCGACGATATGCAGTTGCGTATTGCTTTCGACTTTGATGGCGTTCTAGCTGATGATGAAGCAGAAACAGTCTATAAAGAACAGAGCTTAGGTCAGTTTCATCAGCATGAGACTTTACGTCAAGATATTCCGCATACGCCAGGTCCATTAAAACCATTTTTAAAGCGTATTGCAGGAATCCAGCAACTTGAGCTGGATAAACAGCAACACGACCCGACATATCAGCCTATTTTACGTGTCTCTATTGTCACAGCGCGCAATGCACCTGCTCATAAGCGAGTGATTAATACCATGCGTCATTGGGGTATTATCGCAAATGAAGCGTTTTTTATGGGGGGTGTTGAGAAGTCTAAAGTGCTGGATATTATGCAGCCGCATATCTTCTTTGACGATCAAAAATCACATCTACAACCGTCTTCAGCGCGATTGCCTTCTGTGCATATTCCTTTTGGTATTGCCAATATTAAGCCCGTAGTGTCAGTGGATTCAGATTCTGAAGCAATCGATTAGTGCTCGATACACTATGCTATACAGCTCAACACAACACTTTATCAATGTCTTAAGTGTATGATAGGCATACGAATAACAGAGTAGTTGAGACTGAGTATGTGGGCTGATCGTTTTATTGATGCGTTACGTTCATTAAGAACATTATTTTTTATCTTGGGCTTGGGTGTGGGTTGGTTGTTGTTTGCTGATCATCAGGACAACGATATCATCTATGTCACAGTGCATAATACCGATACGGTGATGCTTGAGTCGGTGCGTTTTGAGTTTGGTTTTGGGCTGACACAATCCAATATATTGATCTTACAGGTCAAGCCAGGTGAGCAGCGTTTAGTGGCTCTCAATCATCCTTTGCACAAAGGTTACAACGTTGAAGCGCGTTTTGCTGGTGGTGAAGTACGCGAGTTTTGTGCCAATCGCACTCATCCAGACCGCAAGCAGCCCTTAGTATTGCAGCGCTAAACGTTATAACTCTTACTTGATTTTAGCGCTAACCCGGCTTGATAGGCTGCTTGTAATATCAGCATATATTGCCGGATTGGGTTAAGGCTTAGTGCAGCGCGTATTGCCAAACGAGTCTTTACGGCATACTGAACCATCGCTGCCACGTACCGTACCGAAAGAATCAGTACGCCAAGTATTGCCGTTATTGTCACGCACCGTACCAAATGAATCCTTGCGGTATGTTGTGCCATCGCTATCGCGCACAGTTCCGAATGAATCAGTTCGCCATGTTTTACCATTATTGTCACGCACGGTTCCAAAAGAATCTTTTCGGTACACCGTCCCATCTGAACAACGTTTATTGCCAAAGCCATCAACGCGACAGGTTGTATCGGCAAAGCTTGCCGAGCTTATAGCTGCAAGTACAGAAATAAGTAGCGCAGAGAGCATCCTTTTGTATTTCATAATAAGCTGCCTTGCTGATTGAGAATTTCAGTTAGTGTAAAAACTCTGCAACTTTTGATTGCCAGCCTTACGACCACTATAGCAATAGTGTGGATTTTTATAGTAAAGATTTAAAATCCTCGTGCTGTGCATAGCTATATATAAAAGTGCTGATTTCATTCCTAGCTGTACTTTTAAGTGGTTTTCTGCCAAAAATCTCAATTCCCTCTGAAAATCGACCTCCTGTAGCTGCAATTAAGAGGCTTTACGCATGCAGCCCACACATTAGTATTCAAGATATTAATCGCTCTCTAGTCGCGCCTGAAGTGGCTCTGCGGCCAGCCGTGTCTTTTTTCATGAAAAAATAATATTGATTATCTAAGGCTATAGATTTTATTTCTATGATTGATTTTATTAACTTTATCAAATGACCATTTGAACAACTAAAATAGATGCTATTATTGGGTTTTAATAGCTAAAGCCTCTTAAATGCTACGGATGTGAAAACACTCAGAAATCCACTGATTATCTGTTTTATAGCAGCAGAGCTGATTATTGATACGGGCTATATGGGGAAAGTGGGCTGCTATGTTTTTGACACAGGACTGGCTGATGTAGTCAGGATTATCAGTGTCGATGTTTTTGATGGTTTTCTATATTGAATAAAATTTATAAATCGTGAGGTCTGCAGTGTTACACGTCAGCAAGGTGGGTACCGCGAATGGAATGACTGCTTTTGAAAAAACCTCAGGGCTTTTTAATAATCCAGCTGTGGCTTATATCACCAGGCTAAGTTCGCTGGGCAGCAAAAGAACAGTCATGTCATCGTTGCGTATTGTCGCGAAAATGTTGGGGTTTTCGGGTATTGATACCTGTCCTTGGCAAGAACTTAAAAGACCGCATATTCTGCAAATACTCTTTAAATTATCCGAAAAGAACCTATCTCCAGCGACACAAAATAGTTATTTATCATCATTAAAAGGTGTCTGTGAAGAGGCTTGGATGCTTGAATTGATGACAGCAGAGGACTACCAAAAGATTTATAAAATCCCCTCTGTAAAAGGATCGCGGCTTGCCTCGGGACGCGCACTTGAGCCCACTGAGGTCGCCTCTTTAATGACGGCTTGCAGTTCAGAAGGTTGCTCAGCCAGCATCCGCGATAAAGCCATTCTTGCTTTACTGATTGGTTGCGGATTGCGTAAGGCTGAAGTGATCAGTTTAAAAGTTGATGATATCAACTGGAAGGAATCTGCTTTTAATGTCATCGGTAAAGGTAATAAACAAGCCAAGTGCTTTATGCCTGCACAGACGGTTCAGGCGTTACAGTTATGGCTTAAGGTGCGCGGCGAACATAGTGGTTATATTTTTAGTCGTATCCTTAAAAACGGCGCCATACTCAGTACACCGATTACAGGGCAGGGTATTACTTACATTCTCAAGAAGCGTGGTTCAACTGCGCAGATTGATGCATTCGCCCCGCACGATACACGACGTACTTTTGCCACGCGGATGTTTGAAAGCGGTGCTGATGCTTTAATCGTACAGGCTGCTATGCGCCACGCTAATTTAGATACCACGCGGCGCTATGATTTCCGTGGTGAGAAAAAGCTTAAGGAAGTGAGCCAGACAGTTAATTTTTTTAGCTGATATAGAACTGTATGCTGCTCGATTGTTGTAACACAAAGGTCGATGCCTAAATTTGTCTAGCATGCCGATGTTTTCGCAAGCATTGGTTCGGGGACTTGATACTGGTGGCGATCGCTAGACAGATACTCGGCTGGGTACGCTCAAATGCGAGCGACGCAGCTAAACTGTTAACCATGGCGTGTTAAAAAGCGTATTGCTGAAGTTACCGACCTTTATAACTCATTAAAAGCCTCAATGGCTGACACTATAGGCTGCTGGCCATCTATCTCCTATGCAGTTTTAATACACATCTTCACGGTACCGTCCTTGTGCTTTAAGTGTTGTAACATCTATCCCCAGCGGCGCAATAACGCCATTTAATGCTGTTTTGATGCTATTGGCCATGTCTCTGCCACCACAGACCAGAATTTGCGCATCATTCTTGATTAGTTTTCGTAGCTTTTCGCCATCGAGAGTGATCTTTTCCTGTACATAGGCACGCTCGCTGGTGCGGGAAAAGACGGCGTTAAGTTCTGTTAGTCGCTTGTCTTTAAGATAGATGTTCAACTCAGGTTCATAAAGAAAGTCTGACTCTGGAGAACGGCCACCCCAATACAGGTACATTGGATGATGGGTCCAGTTGTGGCGGATGAAACCCATTAGCGGCCCGATACCCGTGCCTGCGCTAATCAGTACTATCGGCGCTTTACCAGAGGCTGGGCGAAAATCAGGATTGGATTGAATGAAAATCTCGATGCGACCACCTAGCGCTAACCTATAAAGAAAGTTAGAGCACAGGCCATCAGGATGCTGACGCACACAAATTTCTAAAACGCCGTCTTTAGAGGCCGAAGCCAGTGAATAAAAACGCGGTACTTGGCTGCCCGGCGCAATGATTCCAACCAAGTCACCTGCTTCAAAATGTGGCAGGCCGTTGCGCTGCAGTAAGCGATTAAACAGACTGGGTTTGTTATCTTGTTCTGGCATTTTGAAGCGTAGCACTGCGGTTGGAGCCTGCACATCCACTCCGTAATCGACCCGTTCAGTCAGCACCAGCGTGGTTGTGTGCGGTTGCATTGGAATATGTGCTAGCGTGAGTTCGATGCCAAGCACCTTGCCTAGCGCAATACCCCAGCGTGCAAATTCTTGCGGTGACTGTCGGCTAATAGTGTCAATGGGCAGCAGTTGTGGCCAGCCTTTGATGCTGAGTGCCTTTTCAACTTCTTTGGCAAATCCGCAGAATTGTGGATATTGGCGGTCACCAAATCCCAGCACAGATGTAGTGAACTCAGGCTTTTTGCTGATTTTCCCTAAACGCTGCAGAAACTGCTTGGCTGAGGTTGGAGCGTCACCATCACCGTAGGTTGCGGTAAGAATAAACATCCGTTGTGCGCAACGATAGTTAGAGGCCAACTGGCTCATGGATGCAGTATGCACACGGTGTCCGGCCTGAACTAAGCTGTCATGTAGGGTTTTGGCAAAACCCCAGGTGGTGTTGCTTTCACTGCCGACGAGAATCACGCTATCTGCAGTGTTTGCGCCACTGTTGGCAGCTATTTTAGGCTTTGATTTGTAGCGCTTCCACCAGATGATTGGGCCGGTTAATGCCATGACTGGAACGCTCATAGCAGCCAAACCTAGAATTATTCCTAGCCACCAAAGACCTTCGCCAGTGTGCAGCATATACATGAGCTCATAGAACATATGGGTTGAGTCATGCGTCTGATATGAGAGCCACTCACCGCTAATCGGGTCGATATAACCAGCCCCCTGATCGGTAGTCATTGAGTATATACCGTAGGAATCACCAGGGTAGGGGTAGACCAGCTCACGCAAGTTGTTTAAGTCGGTGACTTTTAAAACGGACAGCGTATCGATAACTGCCGGAGGGCCAGCGGATACCACTAATGGTAATTCTGGATCGGCTTCCAGTCTCTCTGATATTAAGCTAAAAGTGCTGGCAGACAGATAGGTTCCAGTCAGTGCTGATATCAGCAGGCCGATCATCGCTACTCGCCCAAACCTGATATGTAAACGCTGGCTCAGTGAACCACGGGCAGGCTGCAGTAGTTGTCGCCACCCACCCATACGAGTGGCCAGCAGAAAAGCACCTGAAATAACTAACACGATCATCACTAGAGCGGTAATGCCCACCACCACTCTGCCGGGAGTGTCAGCGAGCAACGAACGGTGCAGATTTTTAATCCAGCGCGAGAATGATGAAGGCTCATAGGGCCCGATTGCTTGTCCGCTACGTGGGTCTACTTGATCAATACCGACTTGGTCATCTCGAGTGAAATAGACAATAAGAGTGCCTGATGGAGTGCGTACGATCTGCTCGATGCCTGGGTAGTTTTTTGTCAGTTTGCCTGTAAGTTCCGCAACGCTGATTTGACCTGTAGCTGGAATAACTGCATCCATCCGCTCAAGAGCAGGGTCAAGCGATAGAATCGCACCTGTCATAGCCAGCACCATGACAAACAGTGCAGCGATGAGGCCGGGTAATGAATGCAGTTGACGTAGCATGGTAGTAAATCCCTCGCTCATTAAAAATCAGAAGGTGTAACTGAATGACTGCACGTAGCCTCGGCCTGAAAATAATTTTCCAGCATTATCGGTAGTCAATGGGGCGCTGACGTCAGCACGGTTGTCGCGCATATCTTCTACAGCCGTATCCACGCGGACTTCATAGCCTGTGTCAATCAGTTCATCGGCAACCCCAAGGGTGATGTTTAAGGCTTTTCCACTCAATACACTAGCGCCACTCACGCCATCATATTCGCTGCTGCGTAATCCGCTGCCGCGTGCCCAGTCCGGTAGATGCTTATAGTATTTTGTCTTTTTTCCGGCTACCCAGAGTGTGTGCTGATATTTTCCGTCCGCATCCACTAGGTAAAGTGCTATATAGGCACCATCGCCCCCGTAGTTCTGCAGCACTGTATTAAAGGTTACTTCACGAGCTTGTGTCAGGCTCGGCAATGCCATTGAGGCTGCAATGGCAAGAGCAAGAGTGAGCTTTCTCATGGTATATCTCCTTTCTCTTTAGCATTTCGTTTTTGGGGAGTGTTTTTCAGATATAGATCGTCTGATATGACTGCATTTTTATCGAATTTTGTTTCAAGCTTGCGCAAACGCAATGTTGCAGGAAAGTATTCAGCCTTGACCTTGTTGCCATTCTGATCAAAACCTTTGACTTCATAGCAACCATCATCAACCTTGATGCGTTGTATCTTCCAACCCTTGGCTTCGAGCATCTGGCGCAGGGTTTCTCTAGGTTGCCAGTCAGCGACAGGGTCATTGCAGTCGTTATCGGCGAAGACCATTCCAGTTGCCAGGCTGGCGGTTAGCAAAGAAGTCAGAAATAGTGGTGTTTTCATGGTTTTCTCCAAGTGAGTCTTATGCTATGACTCTAGACTGGCTACCTTAAGCTAACCTTAAAAATCCATTTTTATGACACATTGAATACTCGTTTACATAGATAGAATTGATGCGGGGATCTTTACTTCGAGGGTATTTAAAAGAGGGGGCGTTACGTCCCGAGCAAGCAGAAAAACCGGGTGAGAATGCTACTGCAGTCATTAACTGCAGGCATATAAGTAGAGCAGAATGCCCAGTAGCTTACTTGTGCTGCAGATTGATGTCCTTCTGTCGAGCTAACGCATGCTGTGGCCAAGAACTCTTGATATAAGCAAGCACTGCTCGGATGTCATGATCGTTCAGTAATGTATTGTAAGCCGGCATATCACTCACATACCCAGCAGGGGCTGTTACGCTGGGTACTAAACCGTTTTTTATAATATCAATTAAAACCGCATCGGCATGATGCCAAGTATGCCCAGACTCATCATGTGGTGGTGCGGGCAAGCGGCCATTGGCTTTGCGCATTCTCCAATCAGGCTCGCCTTCTAACTTTGCCCCGTGACAGGATGCGCAGTTTTGAGCATAGATATTCTTGCCGTCGGCCACTAGTTTTGTATCAGATGGATCAATATAAGAGTGTTTTAAACTCTGCGATGATCCATAGATAAACACGCCGACTCCAAGCACCACAGCAGCAAGCGTGCCGATCATTACCGCTGTATTTTTTACACTCATTTCCATCTTAACTACTCTTACTTTGCGGCATCTTAAATGTAGCGTGCAAGATGCCGCTGATCTGATAAACAGCTGTGTTTAATACAGGCTATTCAACATTAATCTTACCCACCATACCGGCTTCGGTATGACCTGGAATCAAGCAGGCAAAATCCACTTCTGTGGCTTTGTCGAATTGCCAAATAAGTTCACCGCGCTGTCCTGCATCGAGCGTGATCATATTGGGCTCTGAGTGCTGCATGTCAGGCATTTCCAGCATTTCAGCGGCATGTGCCTTGAGTTCGGCGAGTGAGCCAATCACCATTTCATGAGGAATCTTGCCTGAGTTTGTAATGGCGAAGCGTACGGTTTCACCTGCGGTCACCTTGATGTGGTTGGGTGTAAAGCGCATGGCATCGTCCATGGTCACTTCGATGGTGCGACTTACATGCTCCAGCTCACCGCGCTGCCCATAAAATGACGCCGCTTGTGACATCGTCGACATATCATGATCTGGCATGCCATGAGCAGGTGCATGGTGATCGCCTGAGTGACCACCTGCAGCGAATACGAAAGCAGGCAAAGTGCTTAAAACAAGGATTGATAATATTTTTTTCATCATGATGATCTCTGCATAAGTAAAAAGTAAATAGCCGTGTATGGCGTAGATTAAGCTTATAAAGCCACTTTAACTCAGTGTTGCTGTCGAGCAGATGACACGAAGATTACATTTCTGTAATGAAAGGGTCATGCTCCTGAAAGCAGGAGTCGGCTAGAATGATTTTGATAGTGCCTGAGCTGAGCTGGCTGATGCTCTCGCACAGTCTAAAACCGAATACATTCACGAGGCGAACGCATGAAATTGCTGGTGGTTGAAGATGAGATAAAAACAGGCGAGTATCTGCGCCAAGGCTTATCGGAATCAGGCTTTGTCGTGGATCTGGCGCACACTGGGCTAGATGGTCATCATCTTGCGCTGACAGAGCACTATGACCTCATTATATTGGACGTGATGCTGCCCGATGTTGATGGCTGGCGTATTGTTCAAGCGTTGCGCGAAGAAAAATCGACCACCCCCGTATTGTTTTTGACCGCGCGCGATAGCGTAGAGGATCGAGTCAAAGGCTTGGAACTGGGCGCGGATGACTATTTGATTAAACCTTTTGCTTTCTCCGAGCTATTAGCACGCGTGCGTTCCTTATTGCGCCGAGGCACCACGCCGGTCTTGCAGAATCAATTGCAAATTGCTGATCTTGTCTTGGATATTCCACGTCGGCAAGCCCAGCGGCAGGATGTACGTATTAACCTGACCAATAAAGAATTTGCATTATTGGAGTTACTGGTGCGCCGCCAAGGTGAGGTGTTGCCGCGCTCTCTGATTGCGTCGCAGATCTGGGATATGAATTTTGATAGCGATACTAATGTCATCGACGTGGCGATTCGTCGGTTGCGTGCCAAAATCGACGATAATTTTGAACCCAAGCTGATTCATACCGTGCGCGGTATGGGTTATATGCTTGATGTCAGTCGTGAGGCTTAACCCGTGATCCTCCGCCCGGCATCTCTAGCACTGCGCCTGACTCTATCGATTGGCGCAGTCATAACTGTGGTACTTCTTACACTGGGTTGGATAGTTGAGCGTTCGATTGATACTCATTTTGTTCAACAGGATGTGGATGAGCTGAATGCGGTGGTGCAAGCTGTTGAGCAGTCGCTGTTAGGCGCTGCGTCAGATGCAACAACTGAAGATCTTAAGCGTCGCTTAGCGGGTGCGGTGTCTGGCCATCACAATGCTCGATTTCGCTTATCCGACGCTAGCGAGAAGGTGCTGTACGCGACGACTGATGAGGGTCTTGATGGTTTTGCACAGCGCGTTCCTTCGGTAGATACCATCAGTATTGATACGGTAAGCATGTGGCAGGATAAAGGGCAGACCTATAGGGGTGCTGCTGTGCAATTAATACCAAAAGGGAGTCTAGATGATCAACCCTTAACGCTAGTTGTCGCGACAGATATTGGTTTTCATTTGCACTATCTTGAAAGTTTTCGTATTTACTTGAAGCTGATAACTTTGGCCGCCTGCTTGATTGCTATTTTAGCGACGTGGTTTGCGGTCCATCAAGGCCATGCTCCTCTACGTCGTATCAGTGCGGAAATTCGTCGCATTAAATCCGATCATCTCTCTATTCGACTGGCACCCAACACTGTTCCGGTGGAGTTAACCGAGCTGGCTGTGTCATTCAATGAGATGCTCGATCGGATCGAAGAGGGCTTTGAGCGTCTCTCAAACTTTTCTGCTGATATTGCGCATGAACTGCGTACACCGATCACGAATTTACGCACGCAGACCGAAGTTGCTCTGTCGCAATCGCGTGACCTCGAGCAGTATCAGGAAATTTTGTATTCGAGTTTAGAAGAGTACGAGCGTATGGCCAAAATGGTCAGTGATATGCTGTTTTTGGCTCAGGCGGATAACCATCAGCTGCAGGGCGAACGGGTTGAAGTCAACTTGGCGACTGAAGTGCAGATGCTATTTGATTATTTCGAGGCTTGGGCTGAAGAACGCTCCGTTGCATTGGAGTGCAAAGGTTCAGCTCTGTACGTTCAAGGCGATAGGCTGATGATCCGGCGCGCACTGAGTAATCTTTTATCCAATGCCATACGTTACACCCCAGCAGGGCAAGCAGTCACTGTGTCTCTTATAACTAACAGCGACGACACTGTGATTATTCGCATTAAAAATCCTGGGTTGACCATCAGTCCTGAGCATCTAACAAAATTATTTGATCGATTTTATCGAGCCGATCCTTCACGCCAACATAAAGGTGATGGGGCAGGTTTGGGCTTGGCTATTGTTAAGTCTATTGTTGACGCACATGGCGGCACGATTACGGCAGCAAGTGAAGGTGAGCATATAGTTTTTGAGATCCAGTTTCCTCGACTTGTAATTAAGAGATAAAAAAAGTTCTTTCTCCCGTGTTAATAATCAGCATATTTATGTAGGACTGGTGAGAGTATTTGGCGTGACGGTTACCGCTACAAACAGAGCAGCGCGATGTTGTCGCACTATGAAGAAAGAGAGCACCTCAACTAGGTCGTTGAGTGTCTATGAAAAAGATGGACTGGTTATTGTCGCAAATGGACGAAGTATCAGTCGCTGAGTATATGCCACCAGAAATCGCAATCGGTACAAGTGATATGGCTTTAAGAACCGGGGGCGCAGTAAAAAGGCTGACGCTGAACTGCTTGCAGAATATGAGCATGTTGCTGCCCTCATACGTGCTGGCAAGGGTATACGTGAAACAAGCCGAGTAGCTAGCTGTAGTGTTACATGCTCTTCAGCTCTGTCTAGCCAACATATACATGTTTTGCACTATAAGCTCTATGTATGATTGGAAGCTATAACTCTGATAACAGTAAACTCTAGCGAATATTTCTAGGGTTTTGTCAGAAAAATAGAAAAGTGGCGTAGCCTGCAACCATAGCCATAGCAAAAATAACCACCACGAAAGCAACCAACAATTTCATCATGAATAAGGAGCGCAATAGAATTAGCTCAGTAAGGCTGGCTCCTGCACTACCGATGATTAATGCTAATACGGTTCCTGCGCCTACTCCTTTAGTCATCAATGCTGCTGCAAGCGGTATCACAGCTTCGGCACGAATATATAACGGCACACCAATAATAGCTGCAACCGGTATTGCAAATGGATTATCAGCTCCAGCGTACTGCTCCAATAGTTCGGTTGGCATAAAACCATAGATTATGCTTCCAATCGCTATCCCTATGAGTAGGTATGGCAACACTTCCATAAAGTCCGACCAAGCTTCTCGCCACAAACCACTATATTTGCCGCTAACAGTTCCAATATCGCAACTGTTGGATTGTGATGCTGTCTGCGCTTCAGAATTACAGGGCGACACTTCGAGCTGCTCACTGCACACACTAGCTCCACTGCTGTTCGTCACACCACAAACAGATGCAATACCGACTGACTCACGGCGCACAAATCGTTCAAACCCGAGTGTCTGTAGTAGCCAGCCTGAGCTAAGTGAAACTAACAGTGCAGCTGTTACGTAGATAGCGGTGAGTGTAAAACCAAAAGTAGCAATTAATAGAACAACAATAATTGGATTTAGTAGAGGTGAAGCGAAGAGAAACACCATCATTGGACCAAAACCCGCCCGTGCACGGATTAAGCCTTTCAGCATCGGAATAGTAGAGCAGCTACAAAACGGTGTGATAGCACCTAGAGCTGCAGCAAGAAAATAACTACTGCGTCGACTTGAGCTAAGCAAGGCTTCAATTTTAGAAGGTGGGATATGGCGTTGAAGTGCAGCTACTAGCAAGCTGATACCGATGTACAGGGCCGACAGTTCTGCGGCAAGAAAGACAAACATGCTCAAGGTATCTTGTAGTTGCGAAGACATTCCAACTCCTATATTTCTAGATTTATCGAATAGTCAATAAGGATAGGTTTTATTCCTTGTTCTTGTCAACTATAATACTGGTTATATCGAATTGATGAGGAAGGCCCATATGCAGCACGAAAAGGTAGCAGCAAGTTTAGCTGAGTTAGGGAACACACATCGATTAGCAGTATTTCGATTTTTAGTGAAGGCTGGGCATGAGGGTGCGTCGGTTGGGGATATACAGAAAACGCTAGATATACCCGCCTCAACACTCTCTCACCATATTTCGCGTATGGCCAAGGTTGGGTTAATCCGACAAGAAAGGCATAGTCGCACCATTATGTGCATACCTGAATATAAGCATTTAGAGTGCTTAATTAGCTTTTTGCAGGAAGAGTGCTGTGCAGGCGTATGATTTGAGAATCAGTGCGGTTTTTAATGCAAGCACTCCTTCATTTTGGACTCCATAGGACTTTACATGACATTAAAAATCCTCGTCTTCCTTGGCTCAGTAAGAACTAGTTCACCGCCTGCTCCAGCTCGACTGGGTCTGCGTGTGGCAAAGCGTTGTGTTCAACAACTGGCTCAAAATAATCATGATGTGATCTTAATTGATCCGTTGGATTATGATTTATCCGATCCTTTTATGCCGCTTTTCTCTTATCCAGCGGGTCAGGCACCTGAAGATTTGCAGCAGCTTGCTCAGCAAATTAAGAGTGCAGATGCCTATGTGATGGTCAGCCCTGAATACAATCACTCGATGAGTCCAGCATTAGCAAACTTACTTAATCATTTCGGCAGTTCACTTTTTTCATATAAGCCATCGGTCATTGTCACCTACTCAGCAGGCCAATGGGGCGGGGTTCGTGCGGCAGTTAATATGCGCAGTTTTCTATCTGAGCTTGGATGTCTTCCGGTCTCTGCAATGATTCACTTACCCAGAGCACAGGAAGTACTAACAGACGAAGGAGTTTATGCTGAAGGTGTTAGTGCTGCTGACTGGAGTCGTTATTGCGAGCGAGCATTCAGTCAGCTGGAATGGTGGGCAACAGCTGCAAATAAGCATCGCGATAATGATGAAGGTAAACAAAGACCGTTTGCCTTTATTCGTAATCCCTCACAGAGAAATGCACCCTAATATGACACCTACATGCATCTTGAGCGCTTGGGAGTCACATGAAAAAGAGCTACGTTCTTTTTTACTAGCACGCATAGATAACCCACACGAAGCAGATGATGTTCTTCAAGAGCTCTTCCTGAAACTGGCTCGACAGAATCACGCTTTCTGCGAGGTGGATAATCCCAGGGCCTGGCTATTTCGCGTTTTACGCAACTGCTTAATTGATCGTTTGCGCACCGCAAAAACCTTTCTTGATCTTAATGTAGATATGCCGCTTGAGAGTGATGAGATACCACCTATAACCCAGCTAGAAACCTGCTTGCTTCGTAATCTAGAAGAATTAAGTGCTGAGGATAAAAGCGTTATTAAGCAATGTGATCTACAAGGTCAAACTCAGTTGCATTATGCGCAACAACAAGGGCTTACGCTAAGCGCAGTTAAGTCACGTCTGTTACGGGCGCGGGCGCGTTTACGTAAGAAAATCGAGATCAATTGTCAAGTAGAGTTTGATGAAAACGGGCACGTCTGCTGCCATACACCTCGATAAAAATATTTTATCTGCATCCTTTTGCCAAGATGTTCGTCTCCATTGTAGAGGTACGTTAACTTATACCTCTTTTAAGGAGTTTGGAGATGATGACCCGATTGCGCGAGCTGTATGCAGATAACTCTCGTGAAACCAATTTATTGCTTTTCATGATAGCTACTTTTCTGCTGATTTATTTTATTCCTGCTGGAACTGCGCGTTTTGATAATGCGATATTGGAAGGGGTTCGCTTAACCCACTGGTACGCCAGAGAGCACGTTATTTTATGTTTGCTACCTGCTTTTCTGATTGCTGGTGCGATGTCGACCTATATCAGCCAAGATGCAGTGATGCGCTACTTAGGGCCTGAGTCATCCAAGCCAGTGGCGTTTAGCGTTGCATCAATATCGGGTACGCTGCTGGCTGTTTGTTCGTGCACCGTTCTTCCTTTATTTGGTGGTATCTATAAAAGAGGCGCAGGATTAGGCGCTGCTATTGCATTCTTGTATTCAGGTCCCGCCATTAACATTATGGCCGTTGTCGTCACAGCCAAAGTTTTGGGTGCGGAAATGGGGATTGTCCGTGCAGTCGGTGCCATCCTGTTTGCGCTGGTAATAGGCACAATTATGCACCTCATCTACCGCAAGGAAGAGGCGCAGCGCACCGTCACTAATAACCGTGGCTTTACTGGTGATGATACCGATAAGCCAATGAGTGCCGTCGTACCTTTTTTTGCCTTGATGGTCGGGGTGCTGGTATTCGCTAACTGGGCCGCTGCCGACAGCCCCGTTTGGATGCAGGTTTATCACTGGAAATGGCAAATTACAGCACTTCTGAGCGCGGCACTAGCTGGCCTGCTTATCTGGCACTGGGATTGGCCAAAGACTCAACTGCTGATTCTAGCGGCGGTTGTTTTGGTTGCTGCCGTGATAGTGCCTACAGCGCCTGAATTGCCCTTTGCTATTGGTATTGCTGGCTTGATGATTATTGCTGCATTGCGTAAGCAGGACCGAGAGTGGTCTATCCAAAGCTGGGATTTTGCTAAACAAATTTTACCATTGCTGCTGGGTGGCGTATTTATTGCTGGTTTTGCCCTCGGTCGCCCGGGCTAT
>Ga0265295_1003135_pt1 | contig 24673 bp, 30 predicted proteins | sample Munlansysbiofilm_FD_192503 | JGI IMG/M metagenome (GOLD analysis project Ga0265295, IMG submission 192503) | Leachate microbial communities from a municipal landfill in Southern Ontario, Canada - Methane capture system biofilm | ecosystem: Engineered > Solid waste > Landfill > Unclassified ... | reverse complement strand
GGTGTCAAAAAAGCAAGCTGGTAATTAGGAGGAAGAACTATGGTTATGACTGATCCAATCGCGGATATGCTTACCCGTATTCGTAACGCAAATAGAATGCGTCATGAGAAAGTAGAAATGCCAGCTTCTCGTTTAAAGGCTGATGTTCTATCAGTACTTAAAAAAGAAGGCTTCATCGTTGACTATCAAGTAGCCAAAGAAGGAGTACAAGGCAAAATTGTTGTGACTCTTAAATACACAACCACAAAAGAACGTGTAATTAAGGGACTTAAACGGATATCGAAACCAGGACTTCGTGTTTATACTTCAGTTGAAAATTTACCTAAAGTGTTAAATGGGCTAGGAATAGCAGTCATTTCAACATCAAAAGGTATTATGACTGATCGTGAAGCGCGTTTAGCTCAAGTTGGCGGCGAAGTGCTCGCCTACGTTTGGTAATAAAGGAGGATAATATGTCACGTATAGGTAATAAAGTGATTCATGTTCCTGCTGGCGTTACTGTAACGATTAGCCCAGAAAACTACGTTGTAGTTAAGGGTCCAAAAGGTCAACTTGAATTCCAATTTAACGATATGCTTACCATCAAGCAGGATGGAACTGATATCTCAGTTTCTCGTCCAAATGATGCAATATTTTCAAGAAAAATTCATGGTACAACCCGCGCTTTGTTAGCTAACATGGTAAACGGTGTATCAACAGGCTTTAAAAAGCAGTTAGAAATTCGCGGTGTTGGTTATCGTGCAGCACTTCAAGGCAAAGTTGTCAACTTGTCAATGGGTTATTCTCATCCAGTTGATCTACCTATTCCTGAAGGGTTAACCGTAACAATTCCAAAGAATACAGATATCATCATTGAAGGTGCTGACAAGCAACTCGTTGGTGAATTTGCGGCTAAAATTAGAAGTGTTCGTAAACCAGAGCCATATCTTGGAAAAGGTATTCGCTATGTTGATGAATACGTTCCACGTAAAGCCGGCAAAACTGCTAAGTAAGGGAGGATACTAAAATGATTAAGAAAATTTCAAGTAACGTTACAAGACAAAAACGTCATCTTCGTATCCGTAAAATTGTTCAAGGAACGAATGAACGTCCAAGACTTTCTGTCTACCGTTCAAACAGCGCAATCTATGTACAACTAATTGATGATGAAAAACAAACAACATTGGTCAGTGCTCGTTCTCAAGAACTCGGTCTTAAGCATTCAAACGTTGAATCAGCTAAGGCAGTAGGTAAATTGATCGCTGAAAAAGCGCTAGCAAAAGGTGTATCTTCGGTTGTCTTCGACAGAAGTGGTTATTTATACCATGGACGTATTAAGGCACTCGCTGAAGCTGCACGTGAAGCTGGTCTACAATTCTAAGGAGGAGAACGAACATGGCAAAAGAAAGATTCATGCAAGAAGAACAAAACGACAATCAGTTCGAAGAACGTGTTGTTGCCATTAACCGCGTAACCAAAGTTGTTAAAGGTGGACGTCGTTTCCGTTTTGCTGCCTTAGTCGTTATCGGCAACAAGCAAGGTCAAGTAGGCTTTGGAACAGGTAAAGCTGCCGAAGTGCCTGACGCTATTAAAAAAGCAGTTGAACAAGCTAGAACAAATATGATTGATGTGCCTATCGTTAATTCAACGATTCCTCATCAAATAACAGGCCAATACGGTGCAGGTAAAGTTTTCTTAAAACCAGCATCTGAAGGTACTGGTATCATCGCTGGTGGTGCGGTCCGTGCTGTATTCGAACTCGCCGGTGTTAATGATATTTTATCTAAATCTCTTGGTTCAAGCACACCCATTAATATGGTTCGTGCAACATTTGCAGGATTAAAAGAACTTAGAACAGCTGAAAAAGTCGCTGCACTTCGCGGTGTAGATGTATCGGAGTTGGTCTAATATGAAACTACAAATTACACTTAAGAGATCTTTGATTGGCCGCAAGCCCAATCAAGTTAAAACAGCACATGCACTAGGACTTAAAAAAGTTAATCAAGTTGTGGTAAAAGAGGCTAATGATGCCGTTACCGGTATGGTTCACACCATCATCCATTTGGTTGACGTACAAGAAGTAGAGTAAGGAGGACGACCCATGTTAAACGAATTAAGACCTGTAGAAGGTGCTCGCAAAAACCGTAAACGTGTTGGTAGAGGTCCAGGATCTGGAACCGGTAAAACTGCTGGTAAAGGATCTAAAGGCCAACTCGCGCGCTCTGGTGGCGGTCCACGCCCAGGCTTTGAAGGTGGACAGCTTCCTTTCTTCCAAAGACTTCCAAAGCGTGGATTCAACAATGTGAACCGTAAAGAATACGCCATCGTTAACCTATCTGATTTGAATTTATTCAATGATGGAGAAGTAGTAACGCCAGAAGTATTAATTGCTCGTAATGTTTTGAAAAAACTTAACTCTGGTGTTAAGGTTTTAGCAAAAGGAACCTTAGAAAAGAAGTTAACCGTCAAAGCACATATATTTTCAAAGGCTGCTGAAGCAGCAATTGTAGCGGCTGGTGGAACTGTAGAGGTGATGTAAAGTGTGGCTACGTATACAACGAATTCTAAGTAACAAAACCGTAATGCTAAGATTAGCATTTACATTATTAATTCTATTGGTTGTTAGAATTGCAAGTCATATTACAGTACCACTCTTCAACACTGACGCGATTAAACAAGTCATGGAATCAAGCGGAAGCTTTATTGCCATCTTGAATAACTTCAGTGGTCAAGCATTAGAACGTTTCTCGATTGTCGCTTTAGGGATTTCTCCTTATATTACGGCATCGATTGCCATTCAAATGTTACAAATGGTTGTTCCTTCCTTTAAGGAATGGAGCGAACAAGGCGAATCTGGTAAACAAAAGATTAACCGTATCACACGTTATGCATCCATCGGTTTAGCATTCATTCAAGCGTTTGCTTTAATCATTGGTATGAGCGTTAACGGTTCCGTCTTAGTTTCATCACTCGAAGCATCAGCAGTTACACAATTCCGTTATTTCTTCTATATTTATATGGCACTTGTTATGACAGGTGGTACTGCATTAATGATTTGGTTAGCTGATCAAATTACTAAACGTGGTATTGGGAATGGTACATCCATCTTAATTACTGCAGGTATTGTTACAAGCTTACCTTCAATGTGGACAACATTATGGACGAAGTACATCACAAACGGTACAGGTGGATGGGACATTGTCTTCTTCATCTTCATCCTTGCATTATACTTTGGTATTTTACTGGGTGTCGTTTATATGCACATCGCAACCCGTAAGATTCCTATTCAATATGCAAACCGCCAAGGTAAAGCAGACTCTCATATTCCTATGAAGATTAATAGCGCAAGCGTGATTCCAGTCATCTTCGCACAAACCATTTTAAGTATTCCACTCACCGTTATAGGATTTGCAGCAACGAATACAACATCAGGTATTGGTGGATGGATTAATAGTATTTTCAATTACCAACAACCCATTGGATTTATATTCTATGTGATGTTAATTGTTGTCTTCTCATTCTTCTACTCATTCTTAACGATTAATCCAGAGAAGATCGCAGATAATTTAACAAAATCAAATGCCTATATTCCAGGTGTTCGTCCAGGTATTGAAACAAAAGATTTTATTGCTAAGCTCTTATTCAAGATTACAGTGATCGGTACAGTCTATCTTGTTATACTCGCTATATTACCGATTCTAACTTCGATTGTTTTCGGTTTCACCTCTGCAGAAGCAAGTGCAATTACGTTAGGTGGAACAAGCTTACTCATTATTGTTGGGGTTGCCATTGAAACGACACAACAGGTGGAAACAGACGCAAGTCAAACCGAATACAGCGGCATCTTCAAGTAAGCGGAGGATACGGCAATGCGCATCATATTGATGGGCCCTCCCGGTGTGGGTAAGGGTACTGAAGCCGAATTATTGGTTAAGCATTACGATATTCCTCATATTTCAACGGGGGATATTTTCCGTGAGCTCTACAAAGATAAGACAGCGGTAGGAAAAATAGCAAAAGAATACATTGACCGTGGTGAACTCGTACCAGATGATATTACAAATGAAATTGTTCGTCACCGGTTAGCACACAAGGATTGCAAGAAGGGATTTCTCTTTGACGGCTATCCAAGAAACATTGAACAAGCGAAAGCCTTTGATCAACTTCTCATAGAAAAAGGATGGAAATTAGACGCAGTCATTAATTTTGCTGCTCCTGATGAAGTCATTGTGAAGCGTATCGCAGGTCGACGCGTCTGTTCAACATGTGGCGCTGTTTACCACATCGAAAATAAAAAACCTCGTGTAGAAGGCATCTGTGATCTCGATGGTGGTAAACTCATTCAGCGCGCTGATGATATGGAAGAAACGGTAAAGCGTAGATTACGCATTTACTACAATCAAACCGCTCCAGTCATTGGTTATTATAAAGAACATGGATCCATTATCGAAATTGATGGTACAAAATCAATCGCGTATACCAATGAATCCATAAAGAAAGTATTAGGTGAGATGAATTGATACAAATCAAGTCACAACGTGAAATTGAGTTGATGCGTGAAGCTGGACGCATCTTAGATTTAACAAGAAAAATGCTTGAAGAACATGTCAAGCCAGGTATAACGACGCTTCAACTCGATACACTCGCCGAAACATTTATTAGAAATCTTGGAGCTACCCCTTCATTTAAAGGCTATCATGGCTTTCCAGGATCCATTTGTACTTCAATCAATGAAGTTGTTGTTCATGGTATTCCTTCTACAAAGCACGTGCTTAAAGAAGGAGACATCATTACCTTAGATTTTGGTGTCAATTACAAAGGATATCATGCTGATTCTGCAACGACCTATCCCATAGGAAAAGTGACACCAGACATTGAAAAATTGCTCGAGGTTACTGAAAAAAGTCTTTATGTTGGATTGGAACAAGCAAAACCAGGAAACCACGTTTCAGATATCTCGCATGCGATTGAAACCTATGTCAAGCCTTTCGGTTACGGCATTGTAGAAGAATTCACTGGTCATGGTATTGGTAGAAGTCTTCATGAAGATCCGTATGTTCCTAATTTTGGGAAACCTAATCAGGGTCCAATACTCAAACCGGGAATGACATTTTGCGTAGAACCGATGGTCAATCTCGGCACAAAACGCGTCAAAGTATTGTCTGACAATTGGACGACGGTAACAACCGATCGCAAACCATCTGCTCACTTTGAGCATATGATTGTAATTACGGATACCGGTTATGAGATTTTAACGATTGCAAAAAAGGAGTGAGTCTATGGCAAGAGAAGATTTAATTGAAGTCGAGGCGAAAGTCATCGAAGTATTGCCTAATACAAAATTTAAGGTAGAACTAATCCAAAACGGACATATCGTTTTGGCACACGTATCTGGTAAAATCCGCATGAATAACATACGCATTTTACCTGGTGATAAAGTAACTGTAGAGTTATCACCATACGATTTAACACGCGGCCGCATAACGTACCGCCGCAAATAAGGAGGAAATGGTATGAAAGTTAGAGCATCTGTTAAAAAAAGAAGCGAAGACGATATCATCGTTAAGCGCAAGGGAAAAATTTATGTCATTAATAAAAAGAATAAAAGACATAATCAAAGACAAGGATAGTAGGAGGAAACTATGGCAAGAATAGCAGGCGTTGACATTCCAAACGACAAGCGCGTCGTGGTTTCGTTAACTTATGTATACGGAATTGGGTTACCCACTTCCCAACAAATTTTAAAGGACGCTAATATCAGTGAAGATACACGCGTTAAGAATTTATCAGAAGACGAGCTGAACCGCATTCGTACTGAAATGCAAAAGTATATCACTGAAGGTGATTTACGTCGTGAAATCACATTAAACATTAAGCGTTTAATGGAAATCGGTTCATATCGTGGCATTCGTCACCGCAAGGGATTGCCTGTTCGTGGACAAAATACACGTAACAATGCGCGTACCAGAAAAGGTAAGCCAAAAGCAGTCACTGGCAAGAAGAAGTAAAGGAGGAATAAGACATGGCTAAGAAAAAAACAACAAAGCGTAAGGTTAAGAAGAATATTCCCCTTGGTGTTGCCCACATTCATACAACCTTTAACAACACAATCGTGACAATTACCGACGTTGATGGTAATGCAATCGCATGGAGCAGTGCAGGTGCACTTGGCTTCAAAGGATCTAAAAAATCAACACCTTATGCTGCACAAATGTCAGCAGAAGCTGTAGCTAAAGCAGCTATGGATAATGGTATGATCAAGGTTGAAGTATCTGTCAGAGGACCTGGTCCAGGTAGAGAAGCAGCTATTCGTTCGCTTCAAGCAGCAGGTCTTGAAATTACTGCAATTAAAGATGTAACACCAGTTCCACACAACGGATGCAGACCACCCAAACGTCCACGTGGCTAATTAAAAGGAGGGGTAACTTGTGAAAGATTTAAAATTTGAAAAACCAACCGCAGTTGAAGAAATATCTGTAGATGGCAATAAAGGACGCTTCGTCATTAAACCTCTTGAAAGAGGTTATGGTATTACCCTTGGTAATGCTTTAAGAAGAGTTTTACTCTCTTCACTACCCGGAGCAGCGATTGTCAACATTAAAATTGATGGCGTTGAACATGAATTCTCAACGATTGAGGGTGTTTATGAAGACGTCATGGGTATTGTCTTAAACTTAAAGAAGGTCATCTTCGCAGTTGATTCTAACGACCCTGACTTTGAACAAAAACTTGAACTCTATGCAGTTGGTGCCGGTCCGGTTACCGCAAAAGAATTCAATCATGTTGACGGTGTTGAGATTATCAATCCAAACCAGGTGATCGCAAACCTTTCTGAAAATGGACGTTTGTCCATGGAAGTTACTGTTCGCCTTGGTGTCGGTTATGTTTCTGCTGATAAGAATAAAGTTTTCTCAAGAAATGAAAAAAGCATTATTCCTATCGATGCGATTTATACACCAGTAACACGCGTATCTTATCATGTTGAAAAAACAAGAGGAGATGCTGACGAACTGATGTTAGAAATTGAAACCAATGGCGCAATTTTAGCGAAAGAAGCATTAGCACTCGCATCTAAGATGTTGATTGACTACTTCAATACCATTGTTCAAATCAGTGAAAAAGCTGCATCAACAGACTTCATCTTCGAACAAGAAGAAGAACCGACAAATAAGAAACTTGACATGAAGATCGAACAACTCGATTTATCAGTACGTCTGTTTAACAGTTTAAAACGTTCTGGTATTTATACCGTAGGTCAAATCATTCGTTTGACTGAAGAGGATGTTATGCGTTTTAGAAGTCTTGGTAGAAAGTCCTTTAAGGAATTGAAGGAAAAGCTTTCAGAACATGGCTTAGAATTTGAAAACACCTCAAATAAAGATTCAAAATTTCATTTTGACGATGAAGAGAAGGAGTAAATCATGGCTTATAGTAGATTAAGACGCACGAGCGACCAGAGAAAAGCCCTTCTTCGTGACCTTGTTACAGATATCATTATCAATGAACGTATTGTAACAACCGAAGCGAAGGCAAAGGAATTGAAGAAGCTTGCCGACAAGATGATCACTTTAGCGAAGGAAGGTACGCTTGCATCACGTAGACAAGCTGCTGAAACCGTTCGTTTTGAGGACGTTAAGGAAGGCCAAAATGCACTTCAAAAATTATTCTCCGAACTCGGACCACGTTACCAAGATCGTAATGGTGGCTATACCCGTATTATTAAAACAGTGCCAAGACGCGGCGATGCTGCACCTATGGCAATCATTGAGTTTGTCTAAAAATGAAACAGGCTTCGGCCTGTTTTTTATTGCTTTATCAAGCGATCATCTTAAATAATGTCGCCATTTTATGATGGATTGTGATATGATTAAAAGTGATAAGACGAGGTGATTATATGAATATAACATTGTTAGAAAAATGGTATGAGAAAAATCATTTAAAAGATTTTAATAAGGCAAAAGAGTTTTTAGAGGATATCCATCAATTGATTGAAAAAGAGAACATGTCTGATCTTGATGAAGTATCATTAGAAGAGCTTGATCATATCATTCATTATCTCGTCATAACAGAACAAAATTCAGTACCTCATTTTGTGATTTTGATGCGCTATTTTAAAATGATGTCCATGCATGAACACTTTATTCAATTAACAAAATATACAGGTGGACTAGGTGTGATTGAATCCATTTTGACGAAACTATCTAAAGTTGTTGATAAAGAAAGAGCGCATGCGATTATTTCTGATGTGAGTATTCCTGTTTTGGGTACGCCTCTTGATGAAATGGCTTCATTTGCCAAGTTTTTTATCGAACTTTTAGAAAGTGAATTAAATGAAACTGAGCTCAAAAGGGTTTTGGCAGACAATCATCACCAAATACCTAAAGAAGCTTTTATGCAAGAAAAGATTTATTATGAAGCAGCACCAACACTTGCGTATTATTTAAAGGATTTACACGATAGAAAAGTTGCTGAATTAACAAAACATTATGAAGAAAATCGTGTTTGGTTTGAGCAACATATCACACTAGAAGTCATTGATTATGTTAAACAAAACCAAGAAGTGATGTCAGCTGTTTTAAAAGATGATGCGTTATATATCACCAAAATTCCTTATGACACAAAAGCATTTCTACAAGCAAAGACAAAAGAAGAAGAGTCATACTATTTGTGTCATTGCCCCTTTGCAAGAGAAGTCTTAAAGGATAATCCGTTTAAGATTTCAGCCAATTGGTGTTATTGTAGCGGTGGGTTTACCAAATTTCCTTTTGATGTCATCTTTGATACGGATTTACCCATTGAAATGCTTTCATCTGCTTTACGTCATGATGGCGCTTGCCGCTTTAAAATTGATCTTTCAAGCATTCCTTATAAAAAATGAGTAACGCATCTAAACGATGCGTTTTTCCTATTTAATGAGAAAAGCACAAGCTTTTTTCTTTTTAAGTTGTTATTTATAACAAAGTGTCATAAAATAGATATGCACTCTAAAAATAGAACGAGGTATATCATGAAAAAATTAATCTTAATGATGTTTCTTTTGGTATCAGGAATTTTTTTAATTTCCTGTCAAGTTGATGCATCACTACAAACAGTTTTAAACAATATTGACATTACATTTGCAGATGACGATTCACTCTCTTCTGTAACAACGCATCTTACATTCCCTCTTGAGACCAATCTAAACTCAGATGTCACAATCACTTGGGAAAGTAGTCACCCAAGTATTATCGATAACTTTGGTACAGTGAACCGTCCAGAAGTGAATACAGATGTTACTTTAACTGTCACAGTTACGCTTGGTGAAGAGTCTTTGACAAAAGATTTTTATGTCACCGTTTTAGGTTTATATAACGATGTCACCGTCACATTTAAGGTATTCGATGAGATTGTTAAATCGGTTACTGTCAAAGCAGGTGAATTCATCTCTGGTTTTTCCAATCCCAGTGTTGATGGTTACACTTTCGATGGTTGGTATGTTGCACCTGAATTAACAACAAGATTTGAATTTACGCAACCCGTCAATCAGTCGATGACTGTCGAAGCTAAAATGACGGTTATTCCGATGGGTAGTTATGTTATTGAACTTTATTATCAAAATATCGATGATGAATTATACACTCTAGAATCAACAACAACCATGACTACACCTATTGATTCAATAGCTGTATTGCCTGTAACGTTTACAGGATTTACATTGAATGAAGAATTAAGTGATACAGCAGATACTGTCTCTGATACGATTCAAACATATAAGGTATATTTTGATAGAAATACCTATGTTGTAACCTTCATCAGTGAAGGCGTTGAAGTGGGCACTCAAAATCTTACATATGGTGAGGATGTGATCCTTCCTACAGAGTTAGTCAAAGAGAATCATTCCCTACAGGGATGGGCAACTAATGTTGCAGGAACAATTCCTTTTGATGCTGAAACGTTGATATCATCAGACATCACTATTTATGCGATTTGGGTTTATGATGCCGTTTATACAGATTACTATGCATCTTTATCGGGTGTCACTGATGTTCAATTAAAAGCTGCTTTACGCACACTCATTTCACAAATGGATTTACAAACTTATGGTGATGCACGCTATATCTTAGATGATACAGACCGTGATCCAAACAATGCAAATAACGTTATTTTAGTCTACAACCGTGCTTCAGTATCAGGTGCTTGGGATGGTGGTACAACATGGAATAGAGAACATGTTTGGCCACAAAGCATGCTTGGTGCAAGTGCAGTTAATGAAGTGGCTAATATCGCATCAGACTTGCAAAATCTAAAACCAGCAAATCCATCCATCAATTCAAGCCGTAGCAATCTACCGTATGCAGCTGGTACAGGAACCCATGGTTTTGTTTCAGGCGGCTACTTCCCAGGGGAAGCAGATAAAGGTGATTTAGCACGTATCTTACTTTACATGCATGTTCGTTGGAATTTGATTATTAATACATCAACAGTAGGTGATTTAAATCTTCTTCTTAGATGGCATATCCAAGATCCAGTTGATGATTTTGAAAGAGGAAGAAATGAATTAATTTATACGCATCAAGATAACCGCAATCCCTTTATCGATCATCCAGAATTTGCAGAACGCATTTGGGGACCTATTATCGTCACAAGTACACAACAAACAACAACACTTAAGATTGAAGGACAAGTTCCAAGATTAAGTGTTATCATGACCTATGAAATCAATTATGGAGAATTTAAAAAAGAAACATATCTGATGTAAAAGGAGGCATTATGAAAACAAGACCTTTTGGAAAAACCAACATCTTAGTTTCTGAAATTTCACTTGGAACATGGCAACTCGGTTCAAGATGGGGCGACCCCTTTAATGATGAAATCGCATATGAAACGTTAAAGTCAGCACAAGATTTAGGTATCAACACACTGGATACAGCAGATGTCTATCAAGGCGGTATGTCAGAAAAAGCGATTGGAAACTTCAATCTTAAACAAGATGACAAGATGTTTGTCATTACAAAAGTTGGACGAAAACTTCCTCAACAAGACAAAACACTCTACACGAAGGAAAATCTAACCAAATTCATCGATGATTCGAGAAAGAATTTACAAGTCGATGCACTCGATATGGTGCTTCTTCACTGTCCACCTACTGATCTTTACGAAGATAAAACAGTCTTTGATTTCATGGATGATTTTAAAAAGCAAGGTAAAATCAAACATTACGGCGTATCGATTGAAAAGATTGAAGAAGGTATACTTGCCATGAATTATCCTGGCGTAGAAGCAATCGAAGTTATTTTCAACATGTTTCGGCTTCGCCCAGCACAAGAACTCTTTAACATAGCAAAAGAAAAAGGTGTTGGCATCATTGTTCGCGTGCCACTCGCAAGTGGTCTTTTAACCGGTAAGTATACAAAAAAAACAACGTTTGGACCTAATGATCACCGCACGTTCAATAGACAAGGTGAAGCTTTCGATAAAGGAGAAACATTCTCAGGTGTTCCTTATGATATCGGTTTAGAGGCTGTTGAAGAATTGAAAAAGGTGTTTCCCGAAAAAGAATTGCCTCTTTATGCTCTGCGTTGGATTTTAATGTTTGATAGCGTTTCAACTGTAATACCAGGAGCAAGTCGCCCTGAACAAATCATAGAGAATGTAAAAGCAGCTGACTTAAAACCACTCACAAAACACCAGATGGATGAAGTTGAAAGGATTTATAACACCTATATCAAACCCCACGTTCATCACTTGTGGTAATTAAATCAAGTGAATACATAAAACTCAGTTCTCGTAACTGAGTTTTTTTACTTTGTAAAGATTCTGAAAACATCAAAGCAAATCCTTTGTAATTCAAACATTTTATAAATATAATAAGTCTAGAATTTTAAAAGGAGAACACTTATGAAAAAATGGTTATTACTTACGCTATTCATCGTTACAGCCTTATCGTTTGCTGCATGTGCCAGTGATGATGATGTATTAAAAGTGGGCATGGATTTATCTTATCCACCCTTTGAAACAGTTACTGAAGATGGTACCCCAACAGGTATTAGTGTCACACTTGCATATGAGTTTGGGAAATATTTAGGAAGAGAAGTCGAAATTGTCGACCTACCTTTTGGCACATTGATTACGGAACTCAATAGCGGATCGATTGATGTCATTATTGGTTCAATGAGCATCACGGAAGAAAGAGCACTATCCGTCGATTTTAGTGACCCCTATTTTAATTTTCCCCTGGTAGCTCTTGTCAATAAAACATTCTATGATCAAAACCAAATTGATTCCAAAGAAGATGTTTTAACGATCGAGGGTGTTAAGTTTGTAGGTCCCAAGACGTTTGCTCCACTTGATATTGCAAGAGCACTTGCCAATAATCCAATTATTCGTGAAGTCGATGATGTAAACGCAGCTGTTTTAGAAGTTGTTACAGGAACTTCTGATGTCTTCTTAATGAGTATCAGTAATGCTGCAGGACATCATCTTGCAAATCCTGATACGACAGAGATTTTATTAGACCCCATCAGTTTGTCACCCATCGGTATGGCATTTAGAAAAAACAATGAAGATCTTGTCGATCAAGCCAATACATTTATTGCTGGTCTTGAAACTAATGGTATCTATGATATTTTAAGAAACCTTTATAATCAAGATATCGCGAACAACATTCCAGGTGAAACGCTAAACGTCTACTTACAAGGCATTATCAATGAAGAAGAATAAGGCTTTTCATCTCGGATTAGCCATCTTATTTTATGGACTTCTGCTCAGTTTCATTATCTTAGCCTATCCTGGAAGATCAAATTTTCGCATTGAAGCTGTTTTTGGTTATTCAAATATTCTGTTTAAAGGTTATGTGAATACCATTATTGTGAGTATTGTTGTTCTCATCTTAAGCATCATCTTAGGTTTTATCTTATACTTGCTATCGAACTCAAAAATACTTGCATTCAAATATATTTCTAACATCTTTAGTGAAGTGATCTTTGGAACACCAACGATTGTCTTTTTGATTGTCACCTATTACTTCATCGCAGCACCTCTAAACCTCTCCAATCGCTTTTTAGCAGGTATTATAGGCTTTAGCTTATTTATGGGTCCCTACATGAGAAATGCTTTTATAGGTGCCATAAAATCGATTGATGATACACAGTATCAAGCGATGAAAGTTTTAGGCTTTACAAGTTACCAAAAATATCGTTACATTATTTTACCGCAGCTTGTCAAAGTGATTGTTCCACCAATGATTGGTAATTTAGCGATTATCATTAAAGGATCAAGTTTACTTAATTTTATCGGTGTGGAAGAACTTTATAATCAGATAACGACAATTCAATCGAGAACATATGCTGTTGTTGAAGGATATTTGGTCATGTTCTTGTTATATCTAAGTATTACCCTTCCTCTCATCTTTTTAGCGAAATATTTTGAAAAGAAGGTGACATCATGGATTTAAAACTTACGAACATCACGCAAGAGTATGAACAAAAAAAGATATTGAATCAACTTAACATCGAAATTAAAGATAAATCAGGGATTGCTATCATTGGACCAAGTGGTGCAGGAAAATCGACATTACTACGTTTAATATCTGGTATTGAGGACCCCCTTCAGGGAGAAATCTGTTTAAATCATCATGAGGTCACTCATGAAGATAAGAAAGAATACTTTAAAAAGATTGGATTTGTCTTTCAGTCGCATAATTTGTTTCCTCATTTATCCATCCAAAGAAATATCACACTCGTTTTAGAGAAAGTACATCATCTATCATTGGATGAAGCTAATCAAAGAGCTATTGATTTATTAGAGCAGTTTGAACTGATTGAGCATAAAGATAAAATACCCGCAAAAATATCGGGTGGTCAAGCACAAAGAGCAAGTATTATTAGGTCTTTAGCGATTCAACCAGAAGTTGTCTTTCTGGATGAACCGACATCAGCCTTAGATCCTATTTTATCTCAGGAAGTGCTCAAAACCATTTTAAAATTAAGAGATAAAAAAATGAATTTTATGATTGTCACCCATGAGATTGAGTTTGCAAAGAAAGCTGCTGATTATGTCATTTTCATGGAAAATGGAAATATTATTGAACATGGTATGATTGATCTTCTTAATAACCCTCAAACAGAACAGTTAAAAAGATTTATTAAAAACGTCAGTTACGATATGATATAAAGAAAAAAAGATGCTTGCGAGAAGCATCTTTTTGTTTGAGTCAATGAGCAGTGGTTATTCGATTTCAGCAACGACTACTTTTTTACCTCTAAGTTCTACATAGAAGTTTGCTTCAGCTGTTTTAACGTATGGGAGTAAGAAAATAAATCCTACACCAAACGTTAATGCTGCTAATAAATACCAACCAATAAAGCTGAACTGTAAAATGAAGAGTTCCATTTTGTGACCTCTCATCATTTCCTGAGATTTAGCAATAGCTGCCATCGCATCTATTTCTGGATCTTCAGCAATGATAAAAGGTGTCATCGCATATGCATAGTATTTAATGATACCTGGGATGATAAATAATAAGGACCATAAGAATGTGAAAACACCCACGAGAAGCATTGCTAAAAATGAATTAACAAAGCTCTTTTTAAATCCTTCAATGACAAGTTCAATCTTTTTACCATCTGAGTTTGTTTCAACCATATCGATTAAATAGATGGCTTGACCTACTAAAAGCGGTCCAGCAATAATAAATCCAACAACCGCAATTGAAGATGCTGCAGGAAGTGCAGCGACTATTAATGTGACAACAAATACCATCCAGTAACTCTTTCTGAGTTGATCCCATGCCTGATGGCGTAATTCTCTACTTGATTTCATAAATTCCCTCCTTGTTTATGTAACGCATACTCTTATTATAAAACAATCTCATAGAAATAACATCTGTTTTTGCAAAAATGCATGAAGTGGTGGTAAAATGGCCTTGAATAAACGTTTGAAGGGAGAAGATGACATGCTAGTTATCAAGGGGGTTACCAAGAGTTATGATGGGATTAAGAAAGCCTGTGATAATGTTACACTAACCATTGAAGCAGGTGATATTTTCGGATTTGTAGGACACAATGGTGCAGGCAAAACAACACTATTAAAATCTATCGCAGGTATTATTGATTTTGATGAAGGTGTGATTGAAGTTGATGGCTTTAATATCAATAAAGAACCACTCGATGTTAAAAAAAGAATTGCCTATATTCCAGACAATCCAGATATCTATGAGTCTCTGACAGGCCTACAGTATTTAAATTTTATTGCTGATGTTTTTGAACTTGATGAAGTTACAAGAGAAAAAGAGATTGAAAAATATGCCATCCTTTTTGAAATCCGAGATGTGCTAAATAATCCGATTTCTTCTTATTCACACGGAATGAAACAAAAACTTGTCATTATCAGTGCACTTATTCATAAACCTCAAGTTTTTTTGCTTGATGAACCTTTTGTTGGCCTTGATCCAAAAGCGAGTTTCCAATTAAAAGAAATATTTAAAGACATGTGCAATCAGGGAACTGCTATCTTTTTCTCAACACATGTTCTAGAAGTAGTTGAAAAGTTATGTAATAAAGTTGCCATTATTAAACAAGGAAAAATTGTTGCTTCTGGTGATACACAATCCATCATTAAAGATCAGTCGCTTGAAAGTATCTTTATGGAAATTCAAAAGGAAGCCTAATGTATTTAAAACTTGTTAAATTATTTTTAAAAGAGAACATCTCCCTAAAGCGACTGATGGGGTTTGATGTTAAGAAGTCAAAGACAAAAGCTGTGCTCATTGGATTAGCCATTGTTTACACAATCATTGTATTTGTAGGTGCATTTGGCTACATGTTTTACGATTTAGGACGCATTTTACATGAGATGGGTCAAGATGAAATCTTGATCAGTTTCTTATGCATTTATACGCTAGGTATGTCGTTTTTTATCACACTTTTTAGAGCAAGTGGTTATTTATTTTACTATAAAGATTACGAACTTTTATCACCACTTCCCATTCATCCGAGAACAGTCCTATTTGCAAAGATGACTGTTTTGATGGTATTGCTCTATTTAACAGCTTTTATATTTACGTTACCTATTATGTTTTCATATTTTTACTGGAGTGGATTTAGTTTGATTGGTCTTCTGATTTTCATCATTGGATTTATCTTTATTCCACTCATACCTGTTGTTGTAATCAGTTTGTTATCTTTAGGCATTGCAACACTGACAGCTAAATTAAGACATTCTAAACTGATCAGTATATTCTTAGTCTTTGTTATTATGATTGGGATTATGATGTTAAGTTTTTCAATGAATGATGTGGAACAAAATCCTTTAACAGGGCAAATCGATTTATTTAAAGGCATTGCAAAAGTTTATATACCATTCGATTGGTTTAGAATTGCTGTTCATCAACAATCCTTGATCCATTTAGTTTATCTTGTTTTAGCTAATGGTGTCATTTTTGGTATCTATGTCTATTTAATTCAAGGACTCGTTCACAAGACAAATCAACGTGGTGTAAGAGTTAACATGAGAAAAACGGTAGGCACTTTAAAATATCAAAAACGTTCACAAGTAACCGCTGTCGTTCAAAAAGAAGTGAAACGCTTTTTTGGAAGTACGCTGTATGCTGTTAATTCAGGCTTTGGTCCCGTCATTTTACTTGTGGCATCTGTTGCTAGTCTTTTCTTTCAAAGTAAACTTGAAACAATTTTAGGTGAAGCGATAGGTGCTGAGAATATGCCCATTGAAATGATGATTTTGATCTTAGTTGGATTTTCACTGGCTATGACCTATACACCTGCGATCTCTTTAAGCTTAGAAGGTAAAAGCTTTTGGATGATTAAAAGTTTACCGATTGAACCCAAAAAAGTGATGTATGGGAAAATCATTTTTAATCTTATATTAATGATTCCTGTAGGATTAATCAGTATTGTTCTCTTTGGCATTTCACTCAAGATTCCACTACTCAGTCAGCTTTTGATGATGCTACTTGTTATTTTATTCTCGCTTGTCATTTCATGTTTTGATGCGATTATGAATTTATTAACACCTAAGTTTAATTTTGTTAATGATACAGAAGTCGTTAAGCAAAGTGCTGGAGCTTTACTCGCTATCTTTGGTGGCTTTGCCATCATGGCTATCAATGGTGTTGTTTATTATTTTATGAGTGATCTGATGGTGGAAACACTTGTTTTCTTGATGATGGCACTTACGAATCTTGTATTACTGATTCCTTTAGTGTTGATATTAGAGAAAAAGACAGATATCATATTTAAAAAACTTTAGGCATAGTCTGATGTGAGTGTAAACACGATAGGAAAGTTCATGCAAATCATGCTTTCCTTTTTCATTTCTTGTCTTATAAGACAAATCATAGTATAATTAACCCTAAAGAAAGAGGTAAAACGATATGAAATTTAGTGACTTTAAGTATGAACGCCCTGATTTAGATAAGGTCAAGAAAAGTTTAGAAGAAAAGCTTGATTTAATCAATACAGGAAAAGGTCTAGAAACTGAAATTAAAGCATCTTATGATATCTTTAAGATTAATGATGATTTAGGTACACAAGGGTCTTTAGTAGGTATTCGAAACAGTATTGATACCACCGACGAGTTCTATGAAAAAGAACAAGAGTTTTTTGATGAAAACATGCCTGTTTTACGTCAGTATGAACAAATGTTTATTGAAAAACTTTTAGACTCACCTCATCGTGAAGGTTTAGTCAGAGAGTTTGGTTCGCTCATGTTTGAAAGAGGAGAACTTGCGAGAAAAACATTCAAACCTGAGATTATCCCTGATCTTCAACTTGAAAACAAGTTATCAACAGAATATAGCAAACTGCAAGCTTCAGCTAAAATTCCATTTAAGGGTGAAATTTATAATCTTTCACAAATGGCACCTTTCCTACAAGATTTAGATCGTGAAACGAGACATCAAGCACAGCTTGCAGTATCTAAGTTTTTTGAAACAAATGAAGCACAGTTTGATCGTATCTATGATGATATGGTTAAAGTTAGAACGAAGATAGCGAAAGAATTAGGTTATGAAAACTTTGTTCAACTCGGTTATGATCGCTTTGGACGTACAGACTATAATGCTAAAGATGTTAAGGCTTACCGTGATCAAATTTTTGAAGACATCGTTCCTCTCGTCAATGATTTAACACAAAGAAAGGCAAAACGTTTAGGTATAGAAAATCCTAAATCATATGATTTAGCATTATCTTTCTTATCAGGTAATCCAACACCTAAAGGTGACCGTGCATGGCAAGTCAACATCGCAAAAAACATGTATGATGAAATGTCAGCAGAAACTTCAAAATTCTTTAACTTCATGTTAGATCAAGAACTACTCGATTTAGATGCTAAAGCGGGTAAACAAGGTGGCGGATATTGCACCTATATCCCTAATTACGATGCACCCTTTATTTTTGCTAACTTCAATGGCACATCGCATGATGTTGATGTGTTAACTCATGAAGCAGGTCATGCTTTCCAAGTCTACTCAAGTAGAGAATTAATTCCTGAGTATCGCTGGCCAACCATGGAAGCTGCTGAAATTCATTCAATGAGTATGGAGTTTCTTGCATGGCCATGGATTGGAAATTTCTTCTTAAATGACACTGACAAGTACAAATTCAGTCATTTAGCAGGTGCGGTTTCTTTCCTTCCTTATGGCGTTTTAGTTGATGAATTCCAACACGAAGTCTATGAAAAACCTGAAATGACACCAGATGAAAGAAAACAAGCATGGCGTAGAATCGAAAAGAAGTATTTACCATTTAAAGATTATGGCGATGATGCGTTTATGGAAAAGGGAACTTTCTGGTTTAGACAAGGCCATATCTTTGGATCACCTTTCTATTATATCGATTACACACTTGCCCAAGTTTGTGCATTCCAATATTGGATTAAGAGCCAAGAAGATCATGCGAAAGCACTCGATTCTTACATTAAGTTATGTAAACTTGGTGGTTCTAAGAGCTTCTTAGGTTTAGTTGAAGAAGCAAAACTTCAAAATCCATTTGTCAAAGGTACAGTAAAAGAAATCGTCAAACCTATTCGCGCATATTTAGATGCTGTTGATGATTTAAAACTCTAAAATGAAACTCAATGCTTTACGTATTTCTATACAAATATTTCTTATAACTTTATTCTTTTTTCCCATGATGCACCAAAAAGATGAAGTAACCATCATGTTTAATGGATTTGAAGCTATCGTGAAAGGCGATTATATGATCATTGGAAATATAGTGATCACACTTGTCATGTTGGGTAGTTTATTCCATTTAATTGTTTTATCCTTTGAATTATTTTCAAAGAAACTATCAGAAAAATATAAAACCGTAACAAATATAGTTGTTAATTTAACGGTTATATTGAGTTTTGTCATGGTTACCTTTTTAGGCACATTTTTAGAACTTATTGGATACATCATTTTAGTCTTATTAATCGTATCAACGTATCTGAGATATTTATCTCAAAAAATTCAAGAATAAGTAAAAAGCGCACATGATTAATGTGCGCTTTACATCTTTTTATATAATCAATTTATCATATATTGACATTGTTTTATGATAAGCGTATCCTATAATCAAATGTCTTTTAATAAACTTAAAAAGTGGGGAATTTTATGAGAAAAATTTTGTTAACAATCGGTATACTATTGATACTACCTTTTTTTCTGATGGCTTGTGGAAATACGGGTATAGACTTAGATGATATTGATATCGATACCTTTGATCAAATAGGAATTACACCTGGATCTTATGAGATATACTATACAATTGATGATCTTCAAACACTGATTGAAAAACATGGTGCTGTAGTTAGCTTTGTTGTTACCAATAGTCGTCAAGAGACCATTGATGTCACTCAAGGAACATTCACTGTCGTTGCTAACGAAGTGTATACGGTTGTATTAAGATTAACCATAGGGGATTCATATAAAGAAAAAACATTTACTGTAACTGCAGCAGCATTATCAAGTTTTGTACTTGTCACCTTTGAACTCAATGGGGGTTTGGGCTCTTTTCCAGTTATCTCAGTCGAAAGAAATAGTGTACTCACAATGACAGATAGTCCTACAAAAGATGGTTTTATATTTGCGGGGTGGTATGTTGATGAATCGTTATCAACCCCCTACACGAACCAAGAAATTACTGATCACATCACACTCTACGCAAAATGGAGTGTTATCGTCATTTCAACCGCAACCGTCACCTTTGATTTACAAGGTGGAAGTGGTAGTTTCTCAGATCAAGTTGTCAATATGGGAACATATGCGATAAGACCATCTGTTGAACCAACAAAAGAAGGTTTTACATTTTTAGGATGGTATGTCGAAGCATCAGGAAATCAACCCTTTGATTTTGAAACGATGACCATTTATGAAAACACTACTGTTTATGCGAAATGGGAAGAAGTTTCAACTGCTTCATACACAGTCACCTATGATTTAAATGGAGCGTTTCAACCAGAACCCATCATTGAACACGTCAACGAGAATAGTTATCCAACAGGTCCTACAACAGAGTTTGTTTATGCAAATCACATCTTTATCGGATGGTCACTTGATTCAAACGCACTTTTCTCAACACCATTAGATGAACTCAGCATAGCTGCTGATGTAACACTTTATGCCGTTTGGCACATTGATTTTGATGAAATTGAAGGAACAAGCTACATAGATAATCAAGCATTTATTCAATCATCAACATTAAATAATGGTTTTGTTGAACAACGTATAACACTCTCTGCAATCATGCATTTAGCTGGTGTAGAAACCGACTTTTCTGTATCAGAAGATCGTGTAGAATTTGGTATTTTATATAGCACAGTAGAAGACACCCCGTCTTATTACAGTGCTAATACAATGCGTGTTGTTTCATCATTTGACGATACAAATCAAAACACATCCACAATCGTTCTCAATGAATTAACTGAGCCTCTGTTAAGTGATACGAACTATACATTTGTCATCTTTGCACGTTATGAGACGAAGATCGTTTATAGTCCCGTTTATACCTATAAAACATACATTCAAGTACCTGAGGGTACAGTCGTTGGAGCTAATTATGTTTTAAGTGGTGGCTATTTCAAATTTGACACAGACAATGTCAATTTTAAACCATCAATGATTATTGAAATATTAGATGGATACACAGCAACCATTGATGGTGTAAGTTATGCATCTTGGAGTGATTTATACAGAGAAGGTATCAGAGAACTTGTCACTAAAGATACATTAACTGGTGATGAGTATCTTCATGTCTTTAATCTCGATTTACAAACACCACATGTTGCATTAGTTTACACATCGTTGATTGAAAATGACACATCTTTTATCCCACAGTATCGTATAACATTTCCTTTCGATGAGGATCTCAACTATCCAATCTCTGAAAAGGGTATTCTCTATTCAACAGAACACCCCTTCCTAAAACTTGATATTCCAGGAGTTTCTAAAAAGAGCGGAACCTTAGATCAAGATGATATGTATATGATAACTCAATCAGCCATCTCTGTATCGGATAACCCTGTTTATATCAGAGCTTATGTAATCATCAATGGAAAAGTATCTTATGCACGATATATAACGAAACTTGAAATGAATAGTGAAGATGTTTATGAGGTTGTTGAATCGATTGACACGTATGAGGAAAAACTGTCACCCGAAAATGGAGCATCATTCTCGATAAGTTCATCTACAATCCGCGTTTATAAAGTCGATGGAAGTACACTCACTTATGTTGATTATTCACAGTCATTTGATCTCAAGGATGAAGGACAATATTTCTTAAGAAATGCTGATGGCACGGGTATGATTCAAGACTATTTAATTATTGATGATTTCCCAGATGTTGTTGGTGTGGAAGAACTCGGTCAATATGTTGACTCTGTCTTTGTTACATATGATACATACAACCCTTATTGGTATTATGCAATCAATGATGGTGAATATATTTATTTACCAGCACAAGTTAGATTTTCTGTACCCGGCTATTATGAACTCTATTACAGAACAGCAGAAGGTATAGAAGTCATTCATTTTGAAATCGTAACACAAGTAAGCGAATAAAAAAAAGAAATCACTTGGCGACAAGTGATTTTTTTGGATGTAGATAATTATAAATCGCATCAGCAGCATTCATACCATCATATACAGCTTTTGCAATCTGAAGCTTACCTCCGATAACATCTCCAGCTGCAAACATACCTGGAATGTTGGTCATATAGTTAGCATCAACAACTAAATTATTCTTTTCAATGATTACACCCATTTGACTCGCAAATTCAACTGAGCTTGGTATGCCAAGCGCAATAAATGCACCATTCACTTCATAAGATTGATCTAAGGTTTCAATGTGTGTCAAACGATCTGTACCAGAAAACTTTGTAATCTTATCATAAACTACGGGAACGTCAACGTCTTCGTGAAGCGGATTTCCATCTGTGAATACCGTGATATCTTTTGTCATTTTCTTAAGATATTCCAGTTCATGTAACATATAAGGGCCACATCCGATAATCGCTACTTTTTTTCTTCGATAAAAGAAGCCATCACACGTTGCACACATGCTAATACCTTTACCACGATACTGTGTAAAACCAGCACGCTTCATTGTACGTCTTGTTTTGCCAGTTGCGAGTAAAATCGTCTTCGTTTCATAAGTATGATGCTGTGTAATCACCTCAAAATGTTTTTCAACACTTTTAATGGATATCACAGAATCAGTCAACACTTTAATACCTAGATTCTTGGCTTGTTCAACCCCATTACGAATTAGATCTTTACCGTAAATAGGCTCCACTAAGCCATAATAGTTTTCAACTTTATCATCATATCCTTCAAGCGCACCCAAGTCTTTACCGATGATGGTTGGATGGACGCCTTGACGTTTTAAATAGATACCAGCAGAAATGCCTGCAGGACCATATCCAATAATCAAACAGTCGTTCATAGACCAAGCATCTTCTTTAACGTATCTTTTGATTGAACACCAATCGTGGATTGATGAACTTTACCATCTTTAAATACGATGATTGTAGGAATGCTCATAATGCCTAATTCATCTGCTATTTCATATTCTTCATCAACATCAAGTTTACCTATTTTTGCTTTTTCTAAGACATCATTAGCTAAATCTTCTAAAATAGGAGCAACCCTTTGACAAGGACCACACCAGGTCGCCCAAAATTCAACTAAAACAGGAACCTCACTTTTTAGAACTTCAGATTCAAAATTACCTGTTGTAAATGTATGTACCATTTGATTCACCTCAACTTGTTATCATACCCATTATAAATAAAATATTGGAAAAACACCACCTTTTTACATTTCTTTTAAAAGACAATGAAGGATATCTGAAAACATTTCTGAAATCATCATGTGATATTTATCGCGCTACTTTCATAACTTGCCTTAACATGATATAATGTTAAGGTACGAAATGTAGGTGAACACACATGATAAAAGTGAGCGATTTAAGCTTTTCATACAACCAAGATGATGAAGCTTTGCGCAAGGTTAGCCTATCGATTGAAAAGGGGTCTTGGGTGTCTATTTTAGGACACAATGGATCTGGTAAATCGACGCTTTCCAAATGTCTTGTCGGTCTTTTAGCACCCACGTCGGGTGAAATTCATATTGATGGGTTAGAACTTAATGAGCAAAATCTACCCCTAATCAGAAAAAAAATAGGTATCGTTTTCCAGAATCCTGACAATCAATTTGTCGGTGTTACGGTAAAGCACGATATCGCTTTTGGTTTAGAGAATCAATGTATTCCTGCTGATGAAATGATGACTAAGATTATGCATTATGCAAAATTAGTGGGTATGGAAGATTTTCTAGGTAAAGAACCCCATCAATTATCTGGTGGTCAGAAACAAAGAGTTGCTATTGCTGGTGCATTGGCGATGGAACAAGATATTCTTATATTAGATGAGGCGACATCGATGCTAGATCCTGAAGGAACATTGGAGATTGTTGAACTCATCAAGTATTTAAACAAGTCACTTCAAAAGACAATTATTACGATTACACATGACCTATCATTTGCTGGTATGAGCGATCGGTTAATTGTTTTAAAAGATGGAGAAATTATTTTAGAAGGTACACCAAAAGAGGTTTTTAGAGAAGAAGATTTATTAAAATCATCTCATTTAGAGCTTCCTTTCAGTCTATCTTTATATAACGATTTAGCGAAAGATCCTAAGGTGGATCCAAAGCTTGTGGAGGCACTATGGGCATTCAATTCAAAGATGTAAGTTACGCTTATCGCGGATTTAAAGTCAATTATGACGCGATTGGGCACATCACCTTTGATATTAAACCCAAGGGTGAATTCATAGCAGTTGTTGGACATACAGGATCAGGGAAATCAACATTAGTGCAGCATATGAATGCACTTCTTTTGCCATCAAAAGGAAACGTCGTTGTCTTTGGACAAAACCTTCCACCTAAAAAAAATGAAAAGATTAATTATTTAAGACAAAAAGTAGGACTTGTTTTCCAATTTCCAGAATATCAGTTATTTGAAGAAACCATTTTAAAAGATATTATGTTTGGTCCTAAGAACTTTAAATCAACAGAAGCAGAAGCCACTGAAAAAGCTAAAAAAGCTGCATTTAAAGTAGGTATCGATGAATCATTGTTTGAACAATCCCCATTTAGAATATCAGGTGGCCAGATGCGAAGAGTTGCTGTTGCTGGTATTTTAGCGATGGAACC
>Ga0265295_1003134_pt1 | contig 24675 bp, 21 predicted proteins | sample Munlansysbiofilm_FD_192503 | JGI IMG/M metagenome (GOLD analysis project Ga0265295, IMG submission 192503) | Leachate microbial communities from a municipal landfill in Southern Ontario, Canada - Methane capture system biofilm | ecosystem: Engineered > Solid waste > Landfill > Unclassified ... | reverse complement strand
GTTTATTAACCGTTAAGTAACGGATAAATTTTGTGATAAAATATGGTTTTGTGTTTCTTGAGATTGTTCCGTTGCAAAAGATACAGAACCTTAGCCGTTTATTAACCGTTAAGTAACGGATAAATCTTGTGATAAAACTTGATTTTTTAATTTCTTGTGATTGCTCTGCTGCAAGAGATTTAGAACCTTAGCCGTTTATTAACCGTTAAGTAACGGCTAAGTATTGTGATAAAACTTGATTTTCAGTTTCTTGTGATTGCTCCGCTGCAATAGATTTAGAACCTTAGCCGTTTATTAACCGTTAAGTAACGGATAAATATTTGCGATACATATTTTGTGCCCCAGTGTTTTTGTTTGCAGTTCACTTTTTTTTGGTACAAACCGAGAACCGAAAACTGCGAACCGAAAACTGCGAACCGAGAACCGTGAACCGAGAACCGTGAACCGAGAACCGTGAACCGAAAACTGCGAACCGAGAACTGCGAACCGAGAACCGAGAACCGAGAACCGAGAACCGAGAACCGAGAACCGTGAACCGAGAACCGTGAACCGAGAACCGCCTTTTGCGGTTATGGAAACGTTAAAAAATCTTGGATTACAAATCAACAATAAAAGCTCCCTTATCCGAAACATCAAAAATATCTAAGCCAATATCTTTGTTTTCAGTGAGCCATTCTTCTTTACGATATAAGCTGTTGCTGCTATCTATAATTATTGTTTTAAATTCAAAAACATCTTTGATATCCTTTAATCGAGCAGGTGAATTATTAGATAGAATTACATAGTCAAGTTTCGTTTTTTCTTCGAAATCATATATCATCGGGAAAAACTTATCATCAGCTACAAAAATGCGAAGCTCATTAAAAGCAATGAAGTTTTTTTTGTAAAACACCGATTTATTATCAATTACTGCAACATTTGAAAGCAGCGATGTCGAGGTTTTTGACAAATCAATATATTTTTCTTTATCTAGACCTTTTTTCAACCAATTGTTTTTTGCCGAAAATTCAATTTGTTTATTCGATACAGAATCAATGTTAGCAAAGAGAATATTATCTTTTCTGTCAATTACATTTACGGCTGTTACTTTGTTTATATTATAGACAATAAGGTGTTTTTGATTGATGGATTTAATATCCTGAAATAAATTTATAGCTGCAAATAATATTATAAAATTAAGAGCAATAAATAGATGTTTATATTTTTTTGTGCTAAAAAAGAAAACTGCTAAAAATATAATCACAAAATATAGTACAAAAAGTTGGGGAGTGCTAATATAAATATTTTCAGTTACCGAAAAAGGCAAAGCTTCGATTCCGCCGCTAATCGAGTTCATCGTTTTTACAATTACACTAAGCACTTTTATAATAAAAGGAGCTATAAAGCCAAAACCCGAGAAAATAAAAGCCAATATACAAACCCATATTGCAAGTGTGGAAATTGGTATCAATAAATAATTTGCCAGAATAAAATAGTTTGAGAATTGGTGGAAATAAAAAAGTCCTATCGGAGCTGTAGCAATTTGCGCAGCAACCGAAACTGCTGTTAGAGACCAAACTTTATCAATCCATTTGTTTTTTACTTCGAGAATACCGTAAATTTTCGGATAAATCAATATTATTCCAATAACTGCCGCATACGACAATTGAAAACCGATATTAGTTATGTTTAAAGGATTTATTATCAATAAAATAAATGCTGATAATGCAATTGCATTAAGTGAACCTGCCGATCTATTTTGTAAATTACCAAGAGCCATAATGCTAAACATTAAGGCTGCTCGGCTTACCGAAGGCGAAAGGCCTGTAAGTGTGGCATATAGCCAAATAAATATGATTAATAAGCCTGTTTTGAGATATTTTAATTTTTTGGTTTTAAGAAATGAAAAAACAAATAACAAAATACCGTAGATAATTCCAACATGCAAACCAGAGACTGCTAATATGTGCATTGCACCAGACGAGGAGTAGGAGTGCCGTATTTCATCACTAAGTTTATCTTTATATCCTAAAGCAAGAGCCGAAATAACTGCCAATTCATCGTTGCTAAGACCATTTTTCTCAAGACTTGCAATAAGATTTTGTCTGAAACCTAACATCTTATTCTGGAAACCTGTATTGAAATTATCATCTAAAACTTGCCAATTATCTCCAGTTATAAAATCAGCATTGTAAATCAAATTGTATGTTAAATATTTTTTGTAATCAAACTCCTCTGGGTTTCCTTTGTTCTCAATTGCTGATAATACTGGACTAAAAATTATTTTATGTCCTGCTTGTAGAGTTTGTGTGCGTTCGTCATTTTCGATATATAAAAGAGTTTTTCCTTCGGTAGATTGCCATATTGTATTGTTTTTTACGGCAATAATATTTAACTTAATAGTAGTAGTCTTCTCCGATATTTTGGGATCCTCTGATATCTCTCCAATAATATAACCCTTGTAATCGTTGAGGTTTTCATTATTGTTTGAACTGATATAATTAACAGTCAAAAAAATCCCAAAAGATATAATAGCTAAATGTGTGATTATTCCCTTTATGAAGTTAAAAGAAAACTTGTTTAAGAAATGTAAAACTATAACACAAACTGTTAATATACCTGTGATGAACAGAAAAATGTTCTCTGAAGGTTTAAGTATTAGTGCAATTAATATCCCAACAATAAATGCTAAAGTTAGCCTGACAAATGGATATTTTCTTATTTCTTCAATCAGGCTTGTCTGCATAATTTAAAATAATATTTATCAATAAAATAGGCGTTTGAACCGGAATCTTCGAGAGTAGCGTAGCTATCGGACATTTTGGCAAACACTAGTTATATTTATTCATATCATCGAATAGTTCAATAAGCTGTTCATCGGTTAATCCCATAAACATAACTGCAGCTTTGGCATCGGTGGCAAAAGTGTGATTAGGATATTTTTCAAGATATTTTAAATAGTACGCTTTAGATTTTTCGATATCTCCGATATGAGTATCATAAATAAAAGCTTTTAAAAAAATAGCTGTTGGGTATTTGGGATACTTGAGATAATTATCTTCTATTTGTGTAAGATATCTGATTGCGTTGTGCGGCTGAGAAAAATTCATTGCAATTTCTGCAGCTTTAAAAAGATATTCGGGAGATAGACTATCATCAGGATATTTCTCAGTATAATCTAAATACTTGTCAATCATAGCAATAGCTTTTTCTTTATCGGGTTCAATTTCGTTATGCAGTTTTTCTTCAAGTTTGCTAATCTCATATTCAAGTTTTTGCTGTTCGGTTAGTGGCGTGTTATTACATGCTACCGAAAAAATAAGCAAGAAGATAATCGGTACTAAAAAACGTTTGTTCATAATAATATCTTTTTATTTAATAGTATTTTGTGGTCAAACATAATAATATAAAATGGTATTGTATAATTTTTTTTGTTTGTTGTTGAACTTTTAAAGTTTTACTTTGTATGATGTTGCAACTTTGCCCTTAGTAATATTGTTAAGTTTGTTCTTTATAAATCTTTTTCTGATTGTAGAGATTCTGTCAATAAATACAATTCCGTTAAGGTGGTCGTATTCATGCTGAACAATTATTGCTGGATATCCGATTAGATTTTCGGTTACCTTATTAAAATCTCTGTCGTAATACTCAATAGTGAGGTTTTCAATCCGATCAACATCTTCGTTAATGCTAGGTAAGCTTAAGCATCCTTCTTCAATTGCAATAGTATCTTCTGTATTAAAAGTGATTTTCGGATTGATAAATACTCGTAAAAAATCTTTCATTTCGGGTTCGTCTTTTGCTAAAACTCTGGCATCTATAGTTATTAAATTGATGTTTAGTCCTATTTGTGGTGCTGCAAGTCCAATACCATCTGACTTATACATTGTCTCAAACATATTGTTAATAATCTCATTAAGATTAGCATAATCCTTATCAATATCTATTGATTTTTTTCGTAAAACAGGATTGCCGTATAAGTATATTGGAAGTATCATAAATTATATTTTTCTTTTTCTAAAAATGATTGTAAAATAATTGTCGCACTAATTTTATCAACTGTTGTTTTGTCTTTTCTCTTTTCTTTTTTAATTCCTACATCTATCATTGTTTGAAATGCCATCTTTGAAGTAAAACGCTCATCAACTTCTATAAACTCCAGATCTTTAAACATTTTTTTTAGCCTATTAAGTACAGGTTGAATATATTTAACCGATTCGGAGGCTGTGTTGTTCATTTGAACAGGCATACCTACAATTATTTTTTCAACTTCGTTTTTTTCAAAATATGATTGCAGATATTGTTCCAACTCAAAAGTTGGTACGGTTATTAACGCAGATGCAATTATCCGACTCGTATCGGTAACAGCGATTCCAGTTTTTTTTCTGCCAATATCTAATGAAAGGTATCTTTTCATTTTTTTTACAAAAATATCCTTGTTTTTGTTAAAAAGCAACCAAATTGATAAATTTTCGTTGTTTTTATGAGTTATGTTTAAAAAAATGCTTATATTTACACATTGTTAGAAGTAAAAAAAATGAATTATGAGAAAAATTGTATTTTTATTTGTTTTGCAGATTGTCGGTCTGTCTATGTTTTCGCAAATAACTACACATACCAATCTTAATATTGTGGATTTGGTAACCGATACTCTTATTAATGGTTGTACTTCTGCTAGTAATGTTACTGTTAACTCTGGTGCTTATGGCTATTTTACAAAAGGTAATAGTAGTTTCCCCTTTAAATCGGGAATAATTTTAGCAACAGGTCCTATATCGAATGCTCAAGGGCCCAATAACTCGGAAAGTAAGGGTGGAACATTAAATAGTGGATCAGACCCCGATCTTCAGGCATTGATTCCTTCCCATACTATAAAAGATGCAACTGTTTTACAGTTTGATTTTATACCAGCAAGCGATACAGTTCGATTTAACTATATCTTCGGCTCAGAAGAGTTTCCCGAATATGCCAATACAAATTTTAACGATGTGTTTGGATTCTTTTTATCTGGTCCCGGAATTAGTGGTCCATATTCGAATGGTGCTGTAAATATTGCGATTTTGCCTAATAACCAGCCTGTAACAATAAATAATGTTCATAATTTTGGCTATTATGTAGCCACCCCTACCTCAGGTAATACATCAGCAGGATCATATAATGGGGCAGTTCAATATGACGGTAATACTATTGTTCTGACTGCTCAATATATTTTAACTGCCTGCGAAACATACCACATAAAATTAGCCATCGGCGATGCAGGAGACTCAAATTATGATTCGGGTGTATTTCTTGAAGCTGGAAGTTTTATTAGTGGTGCTTCTATTCAGGTTGTAAATAATGCCCAAGTTGGGGAATCTGGTGATTTATGGGAGGGTTGTGAAAATTATTATGTCATTTCGCGAAATGAAGGAGACGAAGCATTAAATGATGTCGTAATTCAAGTAGGTATTGATCCTTCATCTACGGCTACCGAAGGAGTGGATTTTACTCCTTTCCCAGATGAGGTTGTTATTCCTGCTGGTGTAATGACAGATACTATTTTTTATTCAGCCTATAATGATGGCATTGAAGAGGGGCATGAATCAATTATTGTGAGTTTCTACACAGCTTGTCCTTGTGGCAATATGTCAACTGCAGTTTATGATACAATTTGGATATATGATGCAGAATTTATTAAAGGGGGCATTCAAAATGTCCAAACTTATTATTGTGGCGTGGATCCTCCAGAGTCGGTAAATTTGGTCGGTAACTGTAATATCGATATAAATGTTCAATATTTTTGGAGCACAGGTGAAAATGCAAATACAATAACTGTTTATCCCGTTGCTGGAGCTAACCAATATTGGCTTACTATGGTTGACCAATGCGGTAACGAAGTTTACGACTCGATCACCATCAGAATATCTGGTATGGGTGAAACTTCTCATGAACTTATCAATCCTTCTTGTTACAATGAATGCGATGGCTATATTTCAATGTCTATGGAAGGAGAGTTTACCCCTTTTGCATATAAGTACGCAAATAGTCTTTATTCCTACATTGCTGATAGTGTCCATTATAGTAGCTTAGGTACTTTTGGAAACTTATGCCCCGGTTTATATAAAATTACAGTTACTGATGCTATTGGCTGTTTTAAAAGGTACGAATATACACTCGAAAATCCACCACCTGTTAATTTGTCAGCAGGTATTCTTGAGTCAAATATGATATTTTGTGATAATCCTGGAGAAATAACTTTAAATGCGAGCTCAAATCAAATAACGCCAAATTTCTTGTGGAGCAATGGACAATCTACAGCTTCGATAATAGCTACTCCCACAGTAGGTGAAAATATCTATTGGGTTAAAATTTTTGATAACTGTGGTAATTTCTATCGTGACGAAATCTCAGTTAAATATTCTGATTTATCCGTGGAAATCACAACAACAGAAGATATGGGAACTTGTAATGGCACGGTTGCAGTATTTGCAAATGACGGTATTTATCCGTATAAATATTATTGGCAAGCACCAATTTCTAGTTTTGGGTTTAACCAAACTGGACTTTGTGTAGGTCATTACGAGGTTTTGGTAACTGATGATATTGGTTGCAGTATCTCTGAAACTGCTTATGTCGAAGAGCATAACTATGTGCCACAATCGTTTTATGACGACATATTTACAGCCTTTCCTAACCCCTCACAAGGTAAATTTACTGTAAATTATAAAAAAGATAATTTGCAAAATGTAATTATCAATATTACGGATATTAAAGGTAGTGTAGTTTATGAATCGAAAATGAAAGAATCAAATACGGTTATTAGTGGACTTGAGTGTGGGGTGTATTTTGTTAAATTGTATCAGGAGAAGGCAATATTAGCTGTCCAAAAAATAATTATTACAAAATAAATTCAATTTAGTATAATTTTTCATTGCAAATCTCATTTGTTAATTACAAGTGAGATTTTTTTGTTTTTTAAATTAAAAATAAGTTGTATTTTTAAAAAAAATTGAAAAGGATATATTATGTCAAAGGAAATTAAATTTAGTCTTGTTTATCGTGATATGTGGCAGTCGAGTGGAAAATATGTTCCTCGGCTTGATCAACTAAAACGAATTGCACCGGTAATTATTGATATGGGGTGTTTTAGCCGTATAGAAACTAATGGCGGAGCTTTTGAGCAGGTAAACTTGCTCTATGGCGAAAATCCAAATGAGGTCGTAAAGGAATGGGTTAAACCATTTAAAGAAGCTGGTATCCAAACACACTTGCTCGAAAGGGCATTAAACGGAATAAGAATGTATCCTGTTCCGGCTGATGTGAGAAAACTAATGTTTAAAGTTAAAAAAGCTCAAGGAGTGGATATTGCAAGATCATTTTGCGGACTTAATGACCATAGAAATCTCGAATTGTCAATAAAATATGCAAAAGAAGCTGGAATGATTTCTCAAGCTGCCCTTAGTATTACTCACTCAGATATACATACTGTAGAGTATTATATGGGGGTTGTTGAGAAAGCAATGGAGTATGGTGCGGACGAAATATGTCTTAAAGACATGGCAGGCGTTGGAAGACCAGCAACTTTAGGAAGACTTGTTAGAGAAATTAAAGCTGCTTATCCTGATGTTATTGTGCAATATCATGGACATTCGGGTCCTGGGTTTTCTGTCGCATCAACTCTTGAAGTCGCTCGTGCTGGTGCCGATTATATTGATGTAGCTATGGAACCATTGGCTTGGGGAACTGTACACCCAGATGTGATTACTATTCAAGCTATGCTTAAGGATGCTGGTTTCAAAGTTCCAGATATTAATATGAAAGCATATATGCAGGCTCGTGCTTTAACACAAGAATTTATTGACGATTTTCTTGGATATTGGATAAATCCTAAAAATAGGTATATGACTTCTTTGTTGGTAGGGTGTGGATTGCCTGGTGGTATGATGGGTAGTCTGATGGCTGATTTAGAAGGAGTGCATCAAGGTATTAATCAAACATTGACATCTGTAGGTAAACCAACTCTAAGCGTTGATGAACTGTTAGTAATGTTGTTTGAGGAGGTGCAATATGTATGGCCTAAACTTGGATATCCACCATTAGTAACTCCGTTTAGTCAGTATGTCAAAAATGTCGCTCTTGTGAATATAATGTTTATGTTGCAGGGGAAAGGACGTTTCGAAATGATTGATAAAAACACTTGGGATATGATTCTTGGTAAAGCTGGAACTCTACCTGGACCTTTAGCTCCCGAAATTCTTGAACTTGCTAAACAAGGGAATAAAGAATTTTACTCAGGAGTGCCTCAAGACGCTTATCCTGATGTGCTTGATGAACTCAGAGCCGAAATGATTGAAAAAGGTTGGGATACTGGCGAAAATGATGAAGAGTTATTCGAATACGCTATGCACGACCGTCAGTATGTGGATTATAAATCGGGAGTAGCTAAGCAAAGATTTGAAGAAGAACTTAAAAATCTTAAAACTAAAGTTACAGAAACAACTGCTAAACCTTCTGCAACCTCTAATAATCCTAAAATTAAAGAGATAAAATCTCCTTATATGGGAAAACTGTATTACGACTTGTCATTAGAAATGGATCCGCAATGTGTGAAATGTGGAGACTCTATTACTGTTGGTCAGAGAATATGTTATCTTGAATCATACCATAATTATCAGGAAATTGTTTCTGACTTTAATGGACAACTTAAAGAGGTTTTCTTTGATCACGGAGATTATGTCGATAAAGATGAGGTAATTGCATTAGTAGAAGTTCAATAATAAAAGATATGTTTAGTCCGAACTCGGAGTGTGCACAGCGAACGATGAGCTTGTTTTTAGTTCCCTTACAAATACTATCTGGTTGTGTTTATACACGATGCATTTATGTCAAAAATATGAATATAATAATGCTCCAAAGTTTTACCTAAAAATTTAGGCTCTTCATTTACAATAATTTCTGTTGTCCATGAGGCATCAGAAGCGTATGGCGAATTGCAATAGTTCTTTGTGTTGTCGGATGAAAACATTATTCTAAATGGGATGTCGTTTTTAAGCCCTGTGATAACAAGTGAATCGCAAATCTTTTGCAATTCAACAGAGGGAGTTACCCAAAGATCGGCCGAGGTTTCATAAAACTTCCCGTATGCACCAGGGGCAACCATTATTGTGCGTATTTGAATGCTCCCACTATAATGACGATCAACTTGAATTGAGTCTAAAGTATTGTTCCGTATTGCTAACGAATGATTTTCATATTGATCTGTACAATATGTCAAAAATCCAACAGAAATAATGATTGCACTTAATAAGAGTTTGTTAAATTTATTATTCATAAAGCAAATATTTTTCTCGTGTTTTTTTAAATTTTATAATCTCGTCCTCCCATGTATCTCTAATTTCTTTTTCGGAAATTTGATTCTTAACTTGATTGCGAAATTTAGAGTCTCCTGAAAGTAAATCTATTGAATTGCTTGTTTTGAAGAACTTATCTTTATCAGGAAATAGCTTATATAGTTTTAATAATATGTTAATATTAAGTTTATCATTCTGCCATTCAAAAATCGAATAGTTTTCAGATAAATCAAATCCATAACATAGCTCACCGTTTAGTGTTGGATTTGAAGCTCCTTTGTTTGGTTTGGGCGTGAATATAAAATCTGCAATGGCTAATGCACTCAATGCTGGATGTCCAATTATTTGAAATTGTTTGTCAGTTCCTCTGCCTATGCTTAAATTTGTTGCCTCAAATAAACATAAACTTGGGTATAGCTCAATTGATCTGTCATTGGGAAGATTAGGAGAAGGTGCAATTGGAAGCGAATATTTGCTTTTATGAGTATAGTTTTGACAAGAAATTATTTTGAGTTCACATTTTATTTTGTTATTAAGCCAATTTTCTCCGTTAATCATTAGTGCATATTCACCTATTGTCATTCCGTAAACTACTGGAACTGGATGCATACCAATAAATGACTTATTATTTGCTGTGTCCAAAACTGAACCATCTATATAATGACCATTCGGATTAGGACGATCAAGAACGATTAACGGAATTTGGTTTTCGGCACATGCCTCCATTACATAGTGAAGTGTAGAAATATAGGTGTAAAATCTTACGCCAACATCTTGAAGATCAAATATTACAATGTCAATGTTTGCAAGTTGTTCTTCGCTAGGTTTTTTATTATTGCCATATAACGAAATAATTGGTAGTCCAGTTTTTTTGTCAGTACTGTCGTCAATCTTTTCTCCGGCATCGGCAATGCCTCTAAAACCATGTTCAGGACAAAATACTTTGACGATATTTTGGTCTAGTGCAAGAAGTGTGTCCACCAAATGTGTGTTTGCTATTATACTAGTTTGATTTCCGATAATTGCAATTCGTTTATTTTCAATTAACTCAATATAGGTATTAGTGTCATATATTCCTGGATAAATTGTAGTGTCTGCAATTTGCGACTGCTTCTCGAAATTAATATTAGTACTTGTGGTATTTGCATTTTTACATGAAAGAAAAAGAAATCCTAGTACTATGTAAATAAAAAGTTTCATTTATTGTGTTTTTAAACAAAAATAAGCTTAAAAATTGAGTAAGTAATAAAATCTGTACAGAAGTTTACAACAATTATCTGTTAATTTATTAAAAGTATCTTACATAAAACTTAGTGTCTTGATTTAAAATTAGTAAATTTGTGCGTAAACGATTCTGCTTTTTACCGATAGTTCATAATACCATAAACCAAATAACCAGTAACTTCGTGAATAAGGAGTGTCCAGCCTTCAAGAGCTTCGGCTTTTGGAACAAAAATATAATCTAAAGTAAACTTTCGTTTACCCGAAAATCTATCGGTAACATAAATGTCAAATTCAAATCCTTGTTTGGCGAAACACCCAGCAGCCCGTCTTGTATGATAGGCACTAGTTATTAAAAGGTACGAAACTTCATTTTCGGTTGGACGCAAGATTTTTGCTGACTCTACAGCATTTTCATAGGTGTTTTTAGATTCTTTTTCTATCAGTATATCTGTTTCGGGTATCCCTAATAAAATTAGAAAATCCTTTAATATTTCTGATTCCTTATGTTGTTGATTAAATATTTCGCCAGAGCCTCCAGTAATAAAAATTTTATCGCAATATCCCTCTCTATATAATTCAATTGCCTGCATTAGTCTGTCATTTGAGGATTTGAAGTTTATTCTATCATATTTACTGTCGTAGGTTATCATACCAGATAAAACAATGGCGTAGTCATATTTTTTCTTTAATTCCGTTTTATGAACAGCATTAGGTTCCCATGCTCGCATAAATTCATGAAAAATAAACGGATTTGTGAAGAATACCAATAGAGAGAATGCAACAATAGCAAGATATTTTTTTAGTGGTTTTTCTTTAATAATAAGTGATAATCCAAAAAGAATTATAATCCACACACTTGGTGAAATTATATACTGCAATATTTTTGATAAATAGAAGAACATTATTTTACATCGTTGTAATAAAGGTTTTTTATTCCGATTTTCTATTCCAATGGGTTACAATCAAATCAAGTTCTAAAATGAGATTACTATGCAATTCCTTTATCTTTTTATATTTAGACGGTTTAAGGTTTCTTAATCTCAGAAGTCGGAAATCTTCTAAAATTATTGTAAACCATTCGAATATTACTCTTGCAAGCAAACCAAATATAGGTAATGAAATAGCATAAGCAAGTACCATCCAAAACTTTGGAACAATTAGTGCAACAATTAAGATTTGAATAGCATATATTATTGGGAAGACAAATATTGCCCAAGCAAATTTAATACTGCTATGAAATTGCTTGTCCTTAATTTTTAGAACAAGAATTTTAGGCGTAAAATATGCAAAGACATTGTTAACCAATCCATAAATAAATGCTGGTAAACTAATAAACAGTATAAAAGTGTTTAAAAGTATCCTAAAAAGACTTAAAAATGGTTTTTCAATTGATTGGTCGGAGAGTCTATATTTTGTTTTTAGTGCCTCGTATTCTTCAACTTTTTGCTTAATCTCCGGTATTTTATCAGGATGGTCTTTTTCGTATAATTCAAGTGCGTTGATTGTTATTTTGTCAGCTTTAAATTTATTTATTTGTGTCAGCTTACCTAATTTGAATCTTCGGATGAGATTTTTTACATAAAGTCGTCTAATGCTTTCATAAGTATCGTATAGTTCAATACTACGTATATCAATAATTAATGGTCTGATTGCTTCATCCATTGCAGTACGTAAACTTGCCATTCCTTTTTGTGGATTTTCAAGATATTCTTCTTTAAAATCGCTAACTTGTATTGGCACTCCATATCTTACGTGCAAAATGCTACGCATACGATTATATCTACTGTAATAAATGCCAACTGGTACGATACGAGTATTTAGTTTAAAATCATTTTTTTCCTCTGCCATAAATGCTAAACGAGGAATTGCCTTTTTTAAATTAAGTAGTCTTCTTTTGTCGGTGTGTCGAGCTTCGGGAAATATACCAATGTTTTGCTTGTTTTCGAGAACTCTAGAAGCTATCTCAAAAGTAAGATCATTATTTGTTAAATTTTCCTTTCCATCTCTTATTCTAAAAACAGGAAGTATTTTTAAAAATATAAGAAATTTAGATATAAGACCTTTTTTAAAGATATCAGATCTAGCAAGAAATACTATTTGCTTGTTTACCGAAAAAGTTACGGCTAAAGCATCCATAAGAGCATTTTGATGATTAGGAGCAAAAAGAAGCGGACCCTCATTAGGAACATTTTGTTTACCTTCAACAATTATGTCTTTATAAAACAAATTGTGCATTAGTCTTATATACATGCTAAGTAAATTCCACAACTTAGAATGTTTATAAAGATGTTTATATTTGTTTAATTCTTTTTCCTTCTCCATATACTTGCAATACTTAAACCTGCCAAAATATGCCAAATTCCCCACCACGCAACAACAATCATCATACCACCTAGAGCTAATTCTGGTGGGAATATTTTTGGATTAAAAAGCAAAACCAGCCCTAAACCGCTATTTTGAATCCCAGTTTCGATACCTATAGTTTTTGAGTTTTGATAATTTAATTTGAATAATTTTGCAAAACCAAACCCAGAACTGATAGCAATAGCATTATGGATAAAAACTATTAATAGTACCCATGCAATGTATTTTACAAAATAATCATAATTGTTTGCAAACATCATTACAACCATTCCCATAAAGAAAATTATAGAAAATGCTTTAATAGGTGTTTTGATTTTATCAGTTACTTTTGGAAAAAAATGATTGCAGAGCATTCCAAGTACAATAGGAATTCCTAATAAAACTATAACAGTCTTAAACATATCAATAGGATCTATGCTTAATTTTTGCAATAAATCATTATTTGCCCATGGTCCAAATGTATTGTAGGCTTTTCCCCATAAATAGAAATTTAGAGGAGTCATAACAATTGCTGATATAGTTGCAATCGCTGTTAATGAAACAGATAAGGCTGTGTTTCCTTTGCTTAGCGATGAAATAAAATTAGAAACATTACCTCCAGGACAACTCGCAACAAGTATCATTCCCATGGCTACTCCAACAGTAATATTTGTCCAAAATGCCATTGTCAATAAAAATGTTAATAATGGGAGCAATAAAAACTGTGAAACTACTCCTATTATTACTGGTTTTGGCTTTATCATAAGCTCTTTGAAGTGAGATAGTTTAATTTCAAGAGCAACCCCAAACATAATAATAGCAATCGTAATATTAAGGACGAGTAAGCCGCCTTGGCTAAAATTAAGTGTGGCTCCATCCATTGCCTGTAAAGCTTCAAACATAATTTTTTTTGCAAAGATAATAAATGTTTAAGATTTTGTGTTTATTTGTTGCTTTATCTAATATAATTTATTTGTGAGTTTTATTTTTGACTTGATATTTTGAGCTTATTTCGGGGCTGACCTGTATATATACATTAAAATAATAGTAGGCAATTAGTTTGAATTGAATTTTTTTAGTAATTTTGAATAAATATATTGCTTTATGAAAGATAAGGAATTTTACATCAAATACAAAGAATTACAATATGATGATCTTAAAGAGATTGATAAAACTCTCATCTCTAAAGCTCTTGATGCTGCAAAAAACGCTTATGCTCCGTATTCTAATTTTAGAGTAGGCGCGGCTGTATTACTTAAGGATGGCTTGATTGTTACTGGAAACAATCAAGAAAATGCTGCTTATCCGTCAGGATTATGTGCCGAAAGGGTTGCTTTATTTTATGCAAATGCCAATTATCCAAATACAGTAGTGGATAGCATTATAATTGTGGTTATTAATCACGATGACAAGATTGTGCCTCAAACGATTTCGCCCTGTGGTTCATGCCGACAAGTTATTGCAGAAACTGAAATGAGATATAAAAATAATATACGTATTCTGTTGGCTTCGGAAAATCATATTTTAGAATTTAACTCAATTTCCGATTTATTACCATTTAGTTTTAGTCAGAAAGACCTATTAAAATATTAAAGACTTTTTTAGTTTTACTAATTTTATTAGCAAGTCTTCAATTAATTCTAATTTTAGCATATTTGCTCCATCAGATTTTGCTTTAGCAGGATTGGGGTGTGTCTCAATAAATAAACCATTTACTCCTACTGCAATTCCAGCTTTTGCCATATATTCTATCATATCGGGTTGTCCGCCTGTTACTCCTGAACTTTGATTCGGAATTTGTAAACTATGTGTAACATCAAGCACAACAGGATATCCAAATTGTTTCATCTTAGGGATTCCTCTAAAATCAATTACTAAATCTTGATAACCAAATGTTGTTCCACGTTCGGTAAGCATCACATTATTATTCCCAGCATTTATTATCTTTTTTGCTGCAAACTCCATAGCATCGGGCGATAAAAATTGACCTTTTTTAATATTTACATACTTACCTGTTTTTGCAGCGGCAATCAATAAGTCTGTCTGGCGACATAAAAAGGCTGGTATCTGAATAATATCTGCAACTTGTGCCGCAAAAGCAGCTTCTTCAGGAAGATGAATATCTGTACATATTGGTAAAGATAAGTCGCTTTTGATTTGCATTAAAATGTCAAGAGCTTTTTGATTACCAAGTCCAGTAAAAGAATTAACAGACGAGCGGTTAGCTTTTTTGTAAGATGATTTGAAAATTAGCTGTATTCCTAGCTTCTCACATACTGATTTTAAATGTTTTGCTGTTTCAAACGTAATTTCTTTATTTTCGACAACACATGGACCTGCAATTAGAAAAAAGTTGTCCTCATTATTATTTAGCACAAAGTTCATAAGTTTTTTTTGCAAAGTTAATTATATAAGTTTAAACATAATAAAAATAATGAATTAGACCAATATAATTAATCTGTGATTCTGTGATTCTGTAATCCAGAGATCCAGTAATTCCGTTTCACTTTCTTAATTCTCTTAATCTCTTAATGCCATTTATGTTAAAAAAAACTTAGAGTGAGTGTCTTGTTCTGAGCGTAGCCGAAGTAAGCGAACGACAAGTCTCAACTCTTCACTCTTCACTCTTCAAGCTTTTTACTCTTTTAATAAACAACTGTAACTGTTCCCTTAAAAGGTTTTTTTCCGTTACGCAAATCAAGTATATATAAATAAGTGCCTGTTGGGACAAATTTATCTTGATATTTGCCATCCCACCAGTCTTCTCCAGTTTCTGCAATATGTAATAATTGCCCCCATCTATTGAAAACTCTAAGTAACGCAGTTGGAAAAATCTCCATTCCTTCAATAATAAAAGTGTCATTAATCCCATCTCCGTTAGGCGTAAACGCATCCGGTATTACAATACAACTAATTTGGACATCCTCAAGAATTGCAATTCCTAAATCTACTTCACACCGCATGGAGTCAAATATTTCGACTGCATACTCTCCTTCTAACAGTCTCGAAATATAAGGGAAATCAACAAGATTGTTAGCATACTTGTAGTAGTATGGTTCTATTCCCCCAGTAACTATTATTTCTATTGAGCCATCATTATTGCCGATACAACTTGGATCCGAAATTATAAGTTCGGCAATCAATTCGGAAGGTTCGTGAATAACAACACTTGTGTCAAAGATACAGTTATGACTATCTGTAACTCGTGCCGTATAAATCCCTGCTGGTATTCCAGTTTGATTTGATCCTTGATAAAACTGATAAGTGTCGAAAGCAGTATAAGTGTAAGGTGATATTCCTCCAGAAGCAGCCAAAAGCATTGAACCATCTCGAAAACTGTAGCAAGTTACATTTCTAGAGACATAGTCAAGTTTTAGTTCTTGTGTGGCTTCTGTTAAAAGAAAAGATTTTGTAACAGTACAATTGTGGTCATCTGTCACCGTTACAGAATAATTGCCCGCATCTAAATTACTTAAACTATTTCCACTTAGTCCTGCATTCCATAAAGTTATATATGGTGTAACACCTCCAGTAATAGTAATATTAATAACTCCATCTTTATCTCCTTTACATGTAATGTGATTCAATTCTGAATTAATTATTAATTCGGTAGGCGAGTTTAAGTTTACTACATCTGTTTTTGTGCAGCCATTTTCATCTGTAATTGTAAAACCAAAGTCTGTATTCGCAGGAATATTAGTATTGTTATATAAAGTAGAGCCATCATCCCAAACAATGCTTAAATTTCCTGTGCCTCCATAAGCAGTAACGCTTGCACTTACGGGTTCTCCAAAGCATCCTGCATCAACTGGAGTTACATTTATATGAATATTATTAGCTAATTTGATATTAAAACTATCAATTCCATAACAACCATAATCATCGGTTACAGTATAAGAATATGTTCCTGGACTTAAACCTACAGGCGCAAAACCGCTAACATTATTTGGATTCCATTCAATAGTATAAGGAGTAGTACCACCATTGACGTTAATTATAGCACTTCCGTCATTTTCGTGATAACATGATTCATCATTCACTTCTGAATGGCTAACATTTAAAGATGGAGGCATTATTAATGTATGACTCGCAGTTGCCGAGCAGTTATTGTCATCGGTTACAGTTACTGTATAGTTTCCGACTCCTAATCCTGAAATTGTTTGGCTTGTTTGAGCGGGTGTAGTATTCCATACATAAGATACTGGAATTGTTCCACCTGTTTGATTTGCTGTTAGTTCTCCATCTGTTACACCAGAGCAAGTTATAGGAGTAGATGTTATAGATGCACTTATGTTTATAAAGGTAACATCTGCTGTAGCACTTGCCGAACAGCCTTGATTATCAGAGATTGTAAGTGCATAAGTACCCGAAGAAGAAACGGTATGAGTAGAACTTGTACTATTGTCCTGCCATAAAAAATCTACTCCAGTAACATTCGGATTTATAACAAACGGTCCACCATTACAAATAAGCGTATCATTTATAAAATCGAAAGGAGGCAAAGAGTTTGAAACATGTACAAGCATAGTAAGTGATTCTTCAACACAACTAGCGTCTCTTGTAAAGTACATTGTTACAGTATAAGTACCAGAGTTTGCATAAACGTGAAATACATTAGTACCTGTTGCGGTAACACCATCCCCAAAATCAAACCAAACCCCTGATATACCAATTCCATCAGTGCAAAAACCAACTCCATTTGAGGACTCTTCACAGTTAAGTGTGTCTTGATAAAATTCATACGAAATAGAATCATTACCAATAACAATGTTATAGTCAACATTTAAAGGTTGAATATTTGCTCCTGCAAGATATCCATACGATTCAACATCACCGAAACCGTAAACTGTAGTTAATAATCCTTCTGGACATATAAGTTTATGAGTTCCTTGGCTTACATTTTTTCTTACATACGAATATGCAGTATTGGATGGTACTGTTGCCCAGCCTGTTACAGATGAGCCATCTAATGTTACTGTTCCAGTATATGGTGTCTTGCAAACAATATTTGTATAAAATTGGTTTATTGCGGTAGTGTTAAATGCTTGAAAAATTACACTTTCTAATGTTTGTTCAACAGGAGACAACATTATCATAAAAGGATCGGAGACTACGTTGTCACAAGATGTACCTTGGCTATATTGAGCAACCGATATTGGTTTGTTTCCAACTATAAATGATGCTGTTGATAGTGCAACTTCATGAAAACTGCTAGCATTAAGATTTATATTAGCTCCTCCGTTAATATTTACTACAGTTCCGTTTTCGGAAGCTATTATTCTGTATGTTGCAGAACTTCTTGTCATTAGAGGTACGGTAATATATTCTTTACCCCAAGCTTTAAGTGGTATCATTTGTTCATACAAATGGTCGCAATAAGTACATGATAAAGGTACATTTGCACATTTATTTCCTGCAAAAATTGCAAAATTATTACAGTTGCCAACATCGGTAGCATTAACTTTTGAACCTGTTAAGTCGCCACTACTTTTAACAAGATAAACTTGCCCTTGGTTTAAAGTTATTGTAAACGGAACGTTGGCACTTACTCCTCCTGTTATTGACGCAGAGGGTATTATTTCGATACTGGTGTTGGCTGCAACTCCAACAATTATAAACATTGAAGGCTCTGAGCTAAAGGTAGAATAAGTATTGATAATGTATGAGTCCCCTAATGCGTGTACAGGCATTACAAGTGTAGCATCAGATGAGGCATCTCGCTGATTTGCTGCATAAACTGCAATTTCAGAATTTGCGGTAATGTGTATGCCTTTGTTTAAAACAGCGTTACCAGTCTCAATAGCTGCGACTTGTGCAGCGGGAACTGTTACTAAAACTGAGCCATTTACTGGAACAGTGAAATTTTGCGACCAACCTGTGCCAGGCATACTTGCTGTTCCTGTGGTACCCGATGCCGATGTGATATAAATTAATGTGTTGGCAGGATTATCAAAATTCTGCATAAACGATAACCAAAAATCAGTACCAAGAGTACTGTATTGTGCAAAAACTGATACACACGTAATAAAAATACAAGATAGAAAAATGCTTAGTTTTTTCATAATTAGTAAGTTGTAACAATTCTTTAGCAAATATAATCATTTTTTTTATGTTTAGTTTATTTAATGTGTTTATTTTAAATAATAAGTCTTAATTTAGAATTAATGAATTGTTTTTTGATAAATCTTGACATCTTTTGTATTTTTGTCGCTTTTAATAACATTTAGCAAGTTATACGATGATAAAAATATCTCATGTTGAATATCTAAATACATTACCCTATAAAATAGCACTCGAAAATTCCGATTTTATTAGAAAAACTTCGAATATTACAAAAAGTCATCCTGCAGGTTGTGCTACTGAACTTAAAAATGGAAATGCAGATATTGGATTAGTACCTATTGCGGCTATAGAGGATTTACCAGAACATTCAATAATTAAAGGGTTTGGATTGGCTTCTAAACGTAAAGTGAATTCTGTGCTTCTAATGTCTCAGGTCCCTCTAAGTAAGATAAATGATGTGTATTTAGATTATCAGTCCCGATCCTCTAACGGATATTTAAAAATACTATCTAATTATTATTGGAAAACAAACTTTAATTTTCTAAACTCACAACCAAACTATATTAGTAAAATAAAAGACAAAACGGCTGCTCTTGTTATTGGTGATAAAGCTCTTCAAAATTTGAATAAATTTAATTATGTTTATGATTTAGCCGAAGAATGGTATAAATTTAGCAACTTACCATCGGTTTATGCGGTTTGGGTAACTAATGGAAAGGCTGATGACAATTATATTGAAAAGTTTAAAAAAGTACTTGAGCAAGGTGTTGTAAATAGACAGACAATTGCAACAGAAAACGCTCATTTATTCAATTATTTTAACCTTGTAAAATATCTTTGTGAAAATATTTCGTACAGAATAGAAAAGGACGAAGTGAAAAGCATGGATTTGTTTTTTAAGCTTTTGAAAAATATATAAAGCTATTTTTCTATCTAAAATATTATTGTGAATTAAATTTATAATCGGTAGCGGTAACGGAAATTTTCCTTGTTTTGGCAGCTTTGATAATTAATTGTATTTTAGCGGCATAATTAATGAGGATTAACCCCTTATAAAAGCAAAAATGAAAGTATGAAAAGAACTATTATTATTTTATTGAGTGTGATATTTGTTTATAGTTTAAATGCTCAAAATAATGAATTGTCATCATCGGACTGGGAAATGACAAAAGCAAAAATGTTTTTTGAAGATAATCAAATACAAGAGGCTTTAGATGTTTACTTTGAGGTTTATAGCAAATATCCTAAAAATGATTTGTTAAATATTAGAATCGCAGAGTGTTTTTTTCGATTATTAAATTACGAAAAATGTTTAGAGCATTTAGATGTTGCTCTTAATTCAAATCCTAAAACAACTTATATCAAAGATATTAATTTTGGCTACGCTCAGTATTTTCATAAAACTAGTAATTTTGATAAAGCAATTGATTATTATTCTAAACTTAAATCTGGAGTAGAGCAAGCTGATAGTGTAATAATCGCAAAATATATTTCTCAAGCAAAAATTGGCAAAGATCTGTTAAAAACTAAATATGATTGTTCGCTTAGTAATTTAGGTAAGAATGTTAATTCAGAATTTAATGAAATATATCCTGTTCATTCGTGGGACGAAAATAAATTATATTTTACTACTGACCGAAATGTGTTTGAAAATCAGGAGCAAAATCCTATTACAAAACTTTACAAATATTCGGTATTGACATCATATATTGACGAGGCAGAGAGTTTTTTACCCGCGCAATTTATTGATGAGGTTTTTTCTAAAGATAAAGACTATATTTTAACTTCGGTTGGATTAAATAATAACGATTATATATTATATCGACATACTCCCGAAAATAAGGATGGTGGAGAAATTTATTATCTTCATCTTAAGGACGAGTTAGATTTTTCTGAGCCAAAAAATATTGGGACAACGGTAAATACTGAGAAATATGAAGGTGCTGGAAGTCTTGACTTTATCAATAATGAAATGTATTTTGTTTCAAATACTAATAATAAAAAAGGCGAACAATGTGATGTGTTTAATAGTTTATTAAAACGTGGTAATTTTACAAATACTTTGGTCGTTAATGAATGTAACAGTAAATTTGATGAGAATTTTGTGTATCTCCATCCGGGAGGAGACTTTTTTGTTTTTGCTTCAAATAATGAAAAATCAATGGGTGGATATGACTTGTTTATTTCTATTAAAGACGGCAAAAAGTGGACTGAACCTGTTAATATGGGTATCCCCTTTAACTCTGCCGAAAATGAAACAAATTTTACATTAAGTCCAGACGCAAAATACGCATATATAACATCTGACAGACCAAACGGATATGGAAGATTGGATATTTATCGAGTTGACTTTGAAAAGTATTTTGAAAATCGCTTTGGATACTCTCCTGCATTAACTGTTGTGAAAGGACAGGTAACAAACGATGAAGGTGCTGATGTTATCTGCAATATAGATATTCAAGGAGAACAAAAAGACTGTTTTTCGCAAAAAATAGAGACAAACGAAGAAGGATATTTTACTTTTGTCTTAAAACCAAAAAATAAATATAAAGTTGAGGTAAACCAAAAACCTTATCAAGATTATGTTAGCGAAATTAATCTTTATGAAAATTTTCAATCTAAAATAGAACTTGATATAGAACTGGAAACCAAAGAATAGACACGAAATATTTGTTAAATAACTGATGTGAGAGTAGAGTAGGAGAGAGCATCGGGCAAAAAAATGACGCTAATTTTAAAATGGAAAATTGATTTGTATTTATATTATAAACTTTGATGGCATGATTTTTGATAAAATCAGGGCTTATTATTATAGAATTATTAAAATTGTAAAAAATGTTAAAAGATAATCCTGTACTCGTTATTTTATTATATATGTATGTGGTGCTTGGTTCTTGTAACTTAGCATTTTCTCAAACAAATACTACCGAAACTGATCTAATTGTTCATATAGTCGATTTGAAATATACTGGTAGCGTAGGTTGGGGCGATATATATTCGTGCAAAATTAAAGGAGCAATGCAAGAGGAAATTTCTGACACAATTATTTCTTTATATGTATCATGTTGTGGAGATAGTTCGGATAAAGAAACAGACAGTATTATCAAAAATGTGGCTAAAAAGAATTTGCAAGTTATTGCCAAATTTCGACAAATCCAAAACGATAAAACTTATGTGAATTATATAACTGGGTTTATCGATAAAGAAAATCGCACCTGGAAAATGATCGACTTAAAATCAATTGTAAAATAAGTGTTTTTTTAATTATTGTTTGATAATCACTTTGATATATAAATTTTTTTAACGAGATTTGTAAAGGTAAGATATTGACAAATAACTAATTGTAAAAAAAATGATAATCAGAAAATTAACTTATACACTAATAACACTACTCATTATGACTGGATTATTTTCTTGCTCCACAATTCCCAAAGGGGCAGAAGCTGTAAAACCTTTTGATAAGGCAAAATATCTTGGTAAGTGGTTTGAAATTGCTAGAATAGATTTTAAATTTGAGAGAAACTTAAATAATACTACTGCTGAGTATTCTTTAAATGAAAATGGTACAATTAAAGTAGATAATAAAGGATATAATACCATTACAGGTAAATGGTTGCAAGCAATTGGTAAAGCTAAGTTTGTTGGAGACGATGATGTCGCAATGCTTAAAGTCTCATTTTTTGGACCTTTTTATTCTGGATATAATGTGATAGCAATAGATCCAGATTATCAATACGCACTAGTTTCTGGGAAAAATCTTAAATATTTATGGATTTTGTCTCGTACTATAAGTATCCCTGACGAGGTTAAAAATGAATATTTGAAAATTGCTGAAGATATTGGATTTAATACATCAGAACTTTTGTGGATTGAACACAATAAATAGAAATTTAAAAGACAAAATATATGTTACTAAAAAAAGAAGTGCTAGAGATTTTTAAAAATGAAAAGTGCCACCAATTTGCAACAGTATCAATTGACGGGACTCCTAATATTTGTAATGTTGGAGCAAAATATATGCGAGATGATGGTAAAATTGTTGTGATTGATAATTTCATGAATAAAACGCTTGCTAATATTAAAGAAAATCCAGAAGTTGCAATACTTATAAGACGAGAAAAAGAATCTTACCAGATAAAAGGAACTGCAAATTATCTTACTGCTGGAAAAGAATACGACGAGGCTTATAAGTGGATGAAAAGTATTGGTGAAAAATATCCTGCAAGAGGTGCTATAATTATTACAGTGCATTCAGTTTATAATTCGATAACTGGACCAACTGCTGGCGACAGAGTACAATAAAATATATTACTAAAACATGAAAATATGAAAGCAATAAAAGCTTTAGGAATCCCACTATTATTTTTTATTTATTTGGTAATTGCTGCTCCTTTTCAGAGTTGCGAACCAGATGATAATTTAGATGATTGTGATACTTGCATGGCTTATAAGCCAAATATTTACATTTATCCAAATGAACAAATTCAATTATCTGTAAAAATAGATTTCCCAATGGGAGGGAGAATTATAACTTCAATCCCTGATTATGGAACAGGATGGGATGTCTTAGTTGATACGACTGGATTGATAGATAATACTTATTCCTATTTGTTTTATGAAAGTACTCAACCTGATATTTGGCAAAAAAAATATGGTTGGATTATTAAAACTGAAGAGTTGGAATCTTTTTTTAGAGAAAATATGGCTAATTATGGATTTAAGGGCAGAGAAATTGACGATTTTATTGATTATTGGATTCCTCGTCTTGATGATTTTGCATTTTATTCAATTTTGCCACAAACAAAACCTTTAATTGAAGGTGTAATACGTTTGGAGTTCTCAATGCAACCTGATAATTTGTTGAGACTTTTTTATGTCGTTAAGGGATGCAATCAATTACCAGAAGAATTATTAGAGCCAACAATTGAAAATTTTGTAAGAGACGGATATTTTATCACAGAATGGGGAGTGATTTTAAAATAAGAATACTGCCAACATGCGGTCAGTAAACAAATGTTTTTTTATATTTGACAAAATGAAACATCTAATTATAATGACGATAATGTTACTGCCTTTTATGATGGGTAAAGCTCAAAATAAGATTTATAAAGCAAATTCTACAAGTTATTCGGATTGCCTTTATACTATTAAAGGAGATAAAATTTATCGAGGAAACTCTACAAGCTATTCTGATTGTAAACATACTGTTGATAAAAATAAAATTTATAATGGAAATTCTACTAGTTATTCCAATTGCCTTTATACATTAAGTGGTGATAAGGTTTATCAAGGAAACTCTACTAGCTATTCTGATTGTTTATATACAATTAAATCTGGTAAAATTTATAAAGGTAATTCAACGAGTTTTTCTGATTGCTTACTTACCATAGACGGGCAAAAAGTGTATCAAGGAAATTCAACTAGTTATTCGAATTGTTTGGCCACAACTGACGGAATGTTAAATCACTCGTTAATTGCTATATTATTTGGCCCCTACTAAAAATAATCCATAATAATAGCGACCTAAAGGTCTTGGGGGTTGGGGTAATCGGTTAAATTTAAAATTTTATTTTTGCAGAAAAAAAACATGATAAAATTAGACAATAAGTTCACATCGGATTTCAAAGACCATTTAAAATTCAGTTACAGTTTTTTCGATCGCATAATAGTACGTGGTTATATTATTGGAATGTTCCGTCCGGCTAATGTTATAGTTTTATTACGTAATTTAGGTTTT
>Ga0265295_1003133_pt1:7500-24687 | contig 24687 bp, 14 predicted proteins | sample Munlansysbiofilm_FD_192503 | JGI IMG/M metagenome (GOLD analysis project Ga0265295, IMG submission 192503) | Leachate microbial communities from a municipal landfill in Southern Ontario, Canada - Methane capture system biofilm | ecosystem: Engineered > Solid waste > Landfill >... | reverse complement strand
AAGGAGGACCCGGCTCCATGTGCGGACAAGTAGGCATCATCTTCGGCCGCAAGCGCAGGAGGCCCGACGAGCGGGATTACCTGTGCGAGCTCTTCATCCGCATGCTGCTGCACAGCGAGGAGCGCGGTCCGCACGCCTCCGGTCTGGCCTGGCTCAAGACAGACGGCAGCCACCGCATCTTCAAGCGGCCGATGCGGGCGCACGAACTGGTGTATGAAAAACCGTTCCAGGAACTGCTCGGGCAGGTCGACAACGAGACCACCGTTCTCATGGGGCATACCCGCTGGCGCACCCGGGGCAACGAGCTCAACAACCGCAACAACCATCCCATCCGGGCCGGGATTGTCATCGGCACTCACAACGGCACCATCTACAACGCCGATTATCTGTTCCGCCGTCTCGGTCTGCCGCGCTACGCCGAGGTGGACAGCGAGCTGATCTTCCGTCTGGCCGACCGCTTCGCGCCAGAAGGCCCCATCGACCAGGAGGGGCTGAAGAAGGCGCTTGCCCTCTGTCGCGGCCAGATGAGCGCCGTGCTGGCCTCACGCCTCGACCCCGGCACCATCACCGTGCTCAAGGGCAACAAACCGCTCTGCCTGCGCATCCACCGCCAGCACCGGGTGGTGCTCTACGCCTCGGAGGCCGCCTTCATCGATTTTGCCGTGGACAACGAGAAGGGCTGGCGCGAGCTGGAGGTGCCGCCCATGACCATGCTCACCATCCGTCACGAGGATGTGCGGGCCATCGAAAACAGCGAATTTCGCTTCATACCCCAGGAGCGCAAAGGGACACTGCCCGAAGGAGTGAATGCATGAACATTGGAGACACCGCGAACCTGAACACAAACCCGGAAGACAGTCCCGAGACCATCCTCCGGCTCTTCGTCTACGGCACCCTGAAACGGGGCTACTGGAACCATCAACGCTTCTGCGCCCAGGCCCGCAGCGTCGAACCGGCCGTGGTTTGGGGCAGGCTCTACCACCTCCACGCCGGTTTCCCGGCCCTCGAAGTGCCGGAGGGTCTGATCCTGGCCCGAGGCACCGCCGATCCACTGGCCGACGCCAGCAGACAGCAGGAGATCGGCACACCGCGTTTCGGCCGCCCGACCGGAGACTGGGATCTGATCCATGGGGAACTGGTGACCTTCACCGATCCGCAGCGCGATCTGCCGCCCATCGACCGGCTGGAAGGATTTCGTCCCGGCGGGCACAGCATGTACCAGCGGGTGATGGTGGCGGTGTTGGTGAACAGAAAACCCTGTGCCGCCTGGATTTACGACGGTTCACCGATGCGTCCAGGTCTATCCGGCAATCGAACCGAAAGGATCTGGACAGGGACTTCATTCGGATAAACTCGGTTAAAAAGGCAAACATTGCCTTGACATTTTCTCGCCCGCCACGTAGTGTTATTCTGTTTTAGTCCGACCAAACCGGATGAGAACGGGTATAGACCACCCAAACCTTAAACATTTGGCTTTGTCACCGTTTGAGATGGCGGCGAGCACCCGGAGTTAAGACGATGGAAGACAGATGGCTATCCGTAGATGAGATTGGGGCCTATCTCGGCATAAAGCGAGATACGGTCTACAAGTGGATCAGCGAAAAAGCCATGCCTGCCCACAAAATCGGTCGTCTCTGGAAATTCAAGAAAGACGAAATCGACGAGTGGGTTCGCAAAGGCGGAGCAAGCCAAGAAGATAATAAGGCACAGCGGTGAGCATGACGGAAAAGAATAAACAATTATCCCGGTTCGGGTTCAGCTTCGAACGCGGAGGCGCTCATACTTCTCGCACCATGATGCTTGAGGAGCTGGGGGCCTTATTGACCTATGTCGACCGGCCCGAGGCTGAGAAGAGCGATTACCTCCAGGCGATAGATGATGAGAACTGCCTGGGCAAGCGCTCTGGCAAGACCCGCACACTCACCTATCGACATCTCGTTGATCTTTACTCGCTTGACCGCACCAACGTCCTCTTCCGGGCTCTTCTCTACTTTTGGAATCGCGACATCGACGGGCAACCGTTGCTGGCGCTGCTCTGTACATTCGCTCGGGACTCCATTTTCCGGTCTACAGCACCGTTCATTCTGAAATTTCCTGAAGGCGCAACGATTACCCGTGAGTCTCTTGAGGAGTTTATTGACGCCCAAGAGCCTGGCCGCTTCAGCAAGGCGACGCTGAAGTCAACGGCGCAAAACATCAATTCAACGTGGACCAAGTCCGGCCACCTCTATGGACGCGCCCGGAAAGTGCGCTCCCGCGCTAATCCTACCGCCGGGAGCGTCTCTTACGCTTTGCTCCTTGGCTATCTCGCAGGCAGTAGAGGACAGGCGCTTTTCCAAACGGAATACACCAAGTTGCTCGATTGCACGTTCGACAAAGCCATTGAACTTGCCGAATCGGCCTCTCGCAAAGGCTGGATCGTGTTCAAACGCGTGGGTGACGTCATCGAGGTTCTGTTTCCGAACCTGATCAATCAAGAAGAAATGGAGTGGCTTCGTGAGCAGAGTTAAGCGGCTGATACAGTCCTACAGCAAATACATCTCCGTTCCGTGGCGCGATGATGCCGCTGCTGCACAGCGCGTGATCTTCTGTGTTTACAACGAAACGGAGGAACGCTGGCTGCGGGCCAAGGTCGATGAATTCGAAATCGTCACGCGACAGGCAGGCCACGAGTGGGCCATGTTCGACCTGACGGATACTTTTGCCATTTGGCTCGCCTCGCAAAGGTACGCCAAGAGCTACTTTCAGAAGCCGCATCTGCTCTCCACGCTACTGCCGAAATACCTCGCATTCATCACCGATGAATTCGAGACCTTCCTCCAAAAGAACGAGATCGGACCCGATTCCGTCGTGGCAATTAAAGGCGTCGGTTCGCTTTTCGGATTTCTGAAAGTGAAAGAGGTCGTCGACAAGTTGGCCCCGATGGTCAAGGGACGGCTGCTGGTCTTTTTCCCGGGCAGCTATGAAAACAACAACTACAGGCTGCTGGATGGCTATGACGGGTGGAACTATCTCGCCGTACCGATCACTGCGGACAAGGAATATTGAACGAGGGGTTGATGATGAATAATCGCGATATTTACCAAAAAGATCCGGCCACCCGAAAACTGGTCAACGAGGGTGTGGCAAGCGTCAACGACGAGAAGACCAGTCAGGCCCTGGCGGTACTCCGTTACGAGCTGGAGACCTTCGTCTGTGACGGCCAATACGAGAAAGGGATGTCACACATCCTTGAGACCTACCTCAAAAACATCGACCAGGCACAGCAACCAGCCGTCTGGGTCAGTGGTTTTTACGGATCAGGTAAATCGCACCTCGTCAAAATGCTCCGTGCGCTTTGGGTCGACACGGTCTTCGAGGATGGAGCCACGGCTCGCGGCATTGCCAACCTGCCTCAAGGCATCACTGATCATTTCAAGGAACTGAGCACCCAGGCCAAGCGCCATGGGGGCTTGCACGCCGCATCCGGCACGCTGGGAGCGGGTGCGAGCGGCAGTGTCCGGCTGGCACTCCTGCGCATCCTCTTCAAATCCGCTGGATTGCCTGAGCAGTATCCGGTTGCCCGATTCGTCATGTGGCTCAAGCACGAAGGCATCTATGACCAGGTTCGCGCTCATGTTGAACAGAATGGCTTCGACTGGGACGAAGAGCTGGACAACTTCTATGTGGCCGAGGGCCTTCACGATGCCCTGGTTCAGGCCAAGCCCAAGCTCTTTTCATCACCCGCATCCTGCGTCGAGACACTGAACAATCTCTACCCCTACGTTCAGGACGTCTCCAGCGACGACATGCTCAAGGCCATTCGCCAGGCGCTGACGAAGGACGGCAAATTCCCGCTGACGTTGGTGGTGCTTGACGAGGTGCAGCAGTACATCGGTGAAGACAGCCAGCGCTCCATCGACGTCCAGGAGGCGGTGGAAGCCTGCAGCAAGAACATTGGCGGCAAACTGCTCTTCATCGGCACCGGTCAGACCGCCGTGACCGGCACCAGCAACCTGAAGAAACTCGAAGGTCGTTTCACCATCCGCGTGGAACTCTCCGATGCCGACGTCGACGCGGTCATCCGTCAGGTCATTCTGGCCAAGAAGCCGGAAGCCAAGACGCCCATTGAGCAGATCATGCAAACCAACCTGGGCGAGATCTCCCGGCATCTGGCGGGCACGACCATCGGTCACAGGCAGGACGACATTCCGCATTTCCCCCAGGACTATCCCATTCTGCCGGTGCGCCGTCGTTTCTGGGAAAACACCCTGCGGGTGATGGATCAGACCGGAACCGACAGTCAGCTCCGCAACCAGCTCAGCATGGTTCACAAGGTCATTCAGACCAACCTGAGTGAGCCCCTGGGCCATGTTGTACCGGCCGACTATCTCTACTTCGACTCTGCCGACAAATTGCTCCAGTCACGCATTCTGCCGCGCAAGGTCCATGAAAAGACCATGAGCTGGAACAAGGGATCGGAAGAAGAACAGCTCATGGCCCGCGCCTGCGGCCTGGTCTTCCTCATCAATAAGCTCGGTAGCCAGAACAACGAAATCGGCATCCGGGCCACCATTGATACCCTCGCCGATCTACTGGTCGAAAACCTCTCTCGCGGCAGCAGCAGTTTGCGCAGCAAGTTGCCCGGCCTACTAGACAAGTGCGAATTGCTGATGAAGGTCGGTGATGAATACCGCATCCAGACCGAAGAGAGCGCGGCCTGGAACGACGATTTCTTGAGCCAGCGCTCCGCCTTATCCAACGAGGCCCACCGTATCGAGGCCGAACGCGACGACCGCATCCGCAAGAAATTCGGCGAGATGGTGCGCAAGCTCTCCCTCACCCAGGGTGGCTCGAAGGTCACCCGCGACATCTATCCGGTGTTTGACGCCCAGCTTCCCCCCGATGCCGATCAGCGCGTTTGCGTCTGGGTTCGCGATGGCTGGAGCATTGACGAAAACTCGGTGCGGGCCGATTCAAGGCAAGCGGGCAATCAATCCCCGACCGTCTTTGTGTTCATTCCCAAGCGTTCGGCCGATGACCTGCGCCACCACCTCATCGACTACAAGGCCGCCAGCGCCACGCTGGATAAGCGAGGTGTTCCCAATACCCCGGAAGGCACCGAAGCCCGTGCGGCCATGGAGACCACCAAACAGACCGCCGAGGGCAAGATTCGCGAATTGCTGGACGAAGCTTTTTCCGGTGCCCGTGTCTTTCAGGGCGGCGGTAATGAAATTCTCGGTAACGATCTGCAGGAAATGGTGCTCGAAGCCGCTGGCAACGCACTGCAACGGCTCTACCCGCAATTTCATATAGCCGACCACGCAGGGTGGTCCAAGGTTTATGAACAAGCCCAGAAAGGCGCTCCCGATGCGCTCAAGGCCATCGGTGACGAAGGTGAACCTGCGAAAAATCCGGTATGCAAAGCCATCCTCGGCTTCATCGCCGGTGGCAAAAAAGGCGCGGATATCCGCACCCAATTCGAGTCTTCACCCTACGGATGGTCGCGTGACGCTGTGGACGGCGGCCTGCAAGTGCTGTTGGTGGCCGGGCTGATCCGGGCGCAGGATGAGCGCGGACAGACCCTCGACCCCAAGGAGCTGGAGCGCAAAACCATCGGCAAAGTGATGTTCAAGGTGGAATCCGCCACCGTCACCACCGCCCAGCGTATCCAGATCCGCAAGCTGTTGCAGAAGGTCGGGCTCTCGGCCAAACAGGGCGAGGAACTGGCCTATATGCCGCAGTTCCTGCAGAAAATGGTGGAGCTTGCCGACCAGGCAGGCGGCGAGGCACCGAAACCGGCCCGGCCGGACACCACGTCCCTCGACGAAATCCGCCTTACAGCGGGCAATGAGCAACTGCTTGCCCTCTACAACCGGCGGGATGAACTGGGCGGCAGCATCGATAGCTGGACCGATCTCGCCGAGCGTATCGCCAAACGCTGGCCCAACTGGACCGTCTTGAAGCGCCTGGTGGCCCACGCCTCCGGGCTTCAGGGCGCCGAGGTCATCTTGGCCCAGGTGAAGACCATCGAGCAGCAGCGCCAGCTTCTGGAAGAGCCCGACCTGGTCGGACCGCTGATCGCCAACCTGACCCAACTGCTGCGCGATGAGCTCAATAAGCTCGATGGCGAATATGCCTCCCGTCATGCGGAGGGTCTCAAGCGCCTGGCGGATGACAGTAACTGGCAGCAACTGGAACCGGAGCAGCGCTACCAGCTAATGTCCGCCCAGTTCTTGCACGAGTCCGCTCGACCCAAGGTGGAGGTGCAGTCCACCAGCGACGTGCTGACCACCCTGGACAACTGCGCCTTGTCGATGTTTGGCGACCGCGTGGCGGCCATGCCCGCCCGCTTCGACAACGTCGCCAGCGGTGCCGCCGAATTGTGTGAACCCCAGGCTCAGTTCATTCAGGTACCGCGCCGCACGCTGAAAACCGACGAGGAGATCGATGCCTGGGTCGACGACGTGAAACAACAACTCAAGGCCGCCCTGCAAAACGGGCCGATAGTGATTCGATAAGCAGCCTTCAGGGGAAATAACGCATGCAGCCGCTCGACAAAACATTAAGAAACCGACTCGAACGCACCATTAAGGATGCACGTGACATTGCCGAGGACGCCGCCCGTGCCGCGCTGGAACAGCTTGGTGTGGGTGAGGCCGCGCCCTTTGCTCACCTAAGCGAACAGGACCGGGAGCTGCGCCGTAAGCTGCGCGTTCACGGCCGCCAACTGGGTGATTCCCTGAATGGCGGCAAGATCCAGACCATGGACCGCCTGATCGAAGAGGTCGCCTACGAGCACTGGCACCGCATGCTGTTTGCCCGCTTCCTGGCCGAGAACAATCTGCTGATGTATCCCGACCCGGACGATCCGGTGGCGGTTACTCTCGAAGAGTGTGAAGACCTCGCCGCCGATGAAGGCGCGGCCAACGGTTGGGAGCTGGCCGCCCGGTTTGCCGCCCGCATGCTGCCGCAGATCTTCCGGCTCGACTCGCCTGTTTTTCAACTCACCCTGCCGCCGGAGCACCAGCAAAAATTGGAGCGCCTGGTGGCCGACTTGGAGCTTCCGGTCTTCACCGCCTCCGACAGCCTCGGTTGGGTCTATCAATTCTGGCAGGCCAAGAAGAAGGATGAGGTCAACGCCTCCGAGGTCAAGATCGGCGCACGGGAGCTGCCTGCCGTCACCCAGCTCTTCACCGAGCCCTACATGGTCAGCTTCCTGCTCGACAACTCCCTGGGAGCCTGGTGGGCAGCAAGACGGCTAACCGAGGCCGATCTCCAAAACGCCAGCAGCGAAGAGGAACTGCGCCGTAAGGCGGCGATCCCCGGTGTGCCGCTGGACTATCTGCGCTTTGTGCAGCAGGAAGACGGCACCTGGATACCGGCAGCCGGAACCTTTGACGGCTGGCCGGAGCAGCTCGCCGACTTGAAGACCCTCGACCCCTGCTGCGGTTCCGGCCACTTCCTGGTGGCCGCCTTCCTGATGCTGGTGCCGATGCGCATGGAGCGCGACGGTCTTTCGGCCAAGGAGGCGGTGGACGCGGTGCTACGAGAAAACATCCATGGTTTGGAACTGGACCAACGCTGCGTAGAGCTGGCCGCCTTTGCCCTGGCTCTGACCGCGTGGAAATACCCAAACGCTGGCGGCTACCGCGTGTTGCCGGAATTGAATGTCGCCTGCTCTGGCTTGTCCGTGAGCGTGGCGAAAGAGGAATGGAAACAGCTTGGTCTGGGGAAAAAGAACCTCACCATCGCCCTCGACTGGATGCACGACACCTTCAAGGATGCGCCGGTGCTGGGCAGTCTACTCAATCCCGCCAAAACCGATGCCGCCAAGATTGTGCAATGGGATGAACTCTCCAGCGCACTGGAGCAGGCGTTGAAGCAGGAGCAAAGCGAGGAACAACAGGAGGCTGCTGTTGTTGCCCAAGGGCTGGCCAAGGCTGCAACCCTGCTTGCCGGGCGCTATCAATGGGTGATTACCAACGTGCCGTACCTGGCCCGAGGAAAGCAAAACGAGCGATTGCGGGATTTCTGCGAAAAGCACTATTCAACCGCGAAGAACGATCTGGCGACCGTGTTCCTCGACCGCTGCCTGGAGCTCTGCGGCCAGGGCGGAACCTCAAGTATTGTGCTGCCTCAAAACTGGCTCTTTCTGACCAGCTACAAGAAATTCCGCGAAAAGCTGCTGAAAAACGATACCTGGCATCTGATTGCCCGTTTGGGTGAAGGCGGCTTCGACTCCTCAGCGGCGGCAGGCGCTTTTGTGGCCATGATCAGCCTTAGCCGAGGCAATTCAACAAAAGAATCGGGCGGGCTGTTTGGCGACGTCAATGACGGCAACCTGATTCGGGGTGTGGATGTGTCCGATCCCCGCACCGCCTCCGAAAAAGCGGCGCAGTTGCTGACAGGGGAAATTAAGAGTGTCGAACAGGCGAAGCAGTTGGAGAATCCGGATGCGAGAATAGCCTTTGAAGAAGTGCAAGGCGATTTACTCCAAGATTACGCCATTTCGTACAAAGGAATAACAACGGGTGATGATCTCAAATATCGCCGTTTTTTTTGGGACTTCAGCGAAATCACTAAGGACTTCAAACCATTTCAAGGCACAGTAAAAGGAACACGAGATTTTGGTGGATGTGAGTCTGTTGTTTGGTACGAATCGATGACAAACCCGATTCAACCAGGTGTATATATGCGTGCTACTGAAGCAATGGGAAAACGCGGCATTATGGTTTCCCAAATGAGAGAATTACCAGTAGCGCAATTTTTGGGTATGCCCTTTGATACAAATGCGGGTGCTTTGATACCCAAAAAGGACAGAGATTTTCCAGCGATCTGGTGTTTCTGCTCCTCACCCGAGTACAACGAGGCGGTGCGGCAAATTGACCAAAGTCTGAAAGTTACCAACGCCACGCTGGTCAAAGTCCCCTTCAACCTAGACCACTGGACTAAAGTTGCCGAAGAAAAGTACCCCAACGGCCTGCCAAAGCCCTACACCGACGACCCCACCCAGTGGATCTTCCACGGCCACCCCTGTGGTTCGGTCATCTGGGATGAGGAGCAAAAGTGGACCGCCCACGGCCCGCTTCGTACCGATGACAGTGTGCTGCATGTGGCTACTGCCCGCCTCCTCGGCTACCGCTGGCCTGCCGAACTGGATGCCAGCATGGAACTGGCCGACGAGCAACGCGAATGGGTCAAGCGCTGCGAATCCTTGGCTGGCTACGCCGATGAGGACGGCATCGTCTGCATACCGCCGGTGCGGGGCGAGGCGTCGGCCTCTGACCGCCTGCTGAACCTGCTGGCCGCTGCCTACGGAGATGCCTGGTCCAACGACACCCTGGCCACGCTGCTCAAAAGCGCCGATCACGCAGGCAAGACGCTGGAGACCTGGCTGCGGGAGAAGTTCTTCACCCAACACTGCAAGCTGTTCCAGCACCGTCCCTTCATCTGGCACATCTGGGATGGCCTGCGCGACGGCTTCGCGGTCCTGGTTAACTACCACAAGCTTGACGCCAAGCTGCTGGAGACCCTGATCTACACCTACCTGGGCGACTGGATCAGCCGCCAGAAGCAGGACATCGCAAGCCACGTGGACGGAGCCCAGGAGCGCCTGGTCGCCGCCGAGGCCCTGAAGAAAAAGCTGGAGCTGATCCTCGAAGGCGAAGCACCCTACGACATCTTCGTGCGCTGGAAACCACTAGAAAAACAGCCCATCGGCTGGGACCCGGATCTCAACGACGGCGTGCGCCTCAACATCCGCCCCTTCCTCACCGTGCCCGATGTCGGCAAGAAAGGCGCGGGTGTCCTGCGCGACAAACCCAACATCAACTGGAACAAAGACCGGGGCAAGGACGTGGAATCCGCCCCCTGGTATCACGTCTTTGACGGCGACCGCATCAACGACCACCACCTGACCCTGGCCGAAAAACGCGCCGCAAGGGAGGCCGCCGAATGACCTTCTGCTACAAAGGAATGCGCTGGTTGAAATGCGACCTGCAGATGCAGACGCCTGCAGATGCAAGGCATTGGGCCGGAGACCGCCTCGAAGCCGGACAAGAGGCTGCCGCAGCGAAGGCTTTTGCGGAGGCCTGTTATGAGAAGGGGCTGGATGTGGTGGGCATTACCGACCACAACTTTCTGAGCAAGGACTTTATTCCACATCTGCAGACTGCGTTCGATGAGATTGATCGGGAGTTCAGCCACAAGATCACCTTGTTTCCAGGATTTGAGTTCGAGGCGGCTGGCGTTGGCAGGGGCGTTCATGTTCTTTGTCTTTTCGAACCAGGAACGGACCTGACTCGGCTGGACTCGATTCTTACGGAATGCGGTGTGAGCTACCCGAGAGTGAATGCGGCAGGACAGCTCGAAAAATCAGACAAAAATCTGAAAGAGATTTTGCGCATCACCCAAGACAAGTATGGCGGAATCGTCATCATGCCGCATGCAACCAGTAACGACGGCATTTTCGACAGCGATTCGATAGCGGAATGGTTGCAACAGGATCAATTCACGAATCCTGATCTGCTTGCGGTAGAAGTGCCAAAGCCTGTTCACTTGATGAGCGCTGGATATCAGCGGCTTCTGCGTTCTGGAGACGATTGTCAGCCAGGCTGGAAGCGCATTCGCCCCATTGCCACACTCATGTCTTCGGACAACAAGAAGCTGGTCGACTTCGATGAGCATCAGAAGCCGACGCCTAACAGCATTGGCTACCGGTACTCATGGTTCAAAATGTCCGAGCCCTCCATCGAATCGCTCCGCCAGGCGTTCCTCGACCATGAATCCCGCATCATTTTGCCGGAAGATGTAACAACAGATACGCACCCCGCACAGCGTGTTCGTCAGGCGACCATCAAGTCGATCTCGATCAAGAACGTGGCGTTCCTGGCCGATCAGCAGGTGCATTTTTCCCCCAACATGAACTGTGTCATTGGGGGCCGAGGCAGCGGGAAATCCACTCTGCTTGAATACCTGCGAATCATCCTTGGAAAGGACAAATCGAAGGATCTTGATTACGGGACCAAAGAGCGGATCAAACGAGTACGCGATACGTTGAACGAACCCCGCGCAGAAGTCGAAGTGTGCTGGGTCAGCGCGGATGGCGTCGAAGATCGTATCGTTTGGCAAAACGGCAGCCCAACCGTGCAGGGTCGCGACCTGGCCGATCCTGAAACCTTTTTCAATAGCTTGCCTCTTCGCTTTTACAGCCAGCAGCAGCTCAACCGGCTGACCGAGTCGAAAATCGATGACGGAAGCGTTCGGCAGGCTCAACGGCTGCTGGAGCTGGTCGACGGATTCACCAAAAACGAACTGGATGAGCTGGCAGATCGGGAGCACAAGCTCAAGCTGCAAATCCAGGACGCTTTTTCCAATCTCCGCAAGGCCAAGACACTCGAAAAGGATTACAAGCGGCTCCAGCAAGAGCATCAAGAACTGGACCGGCAATGGAAGGCCCGAAGCGAGATTCAAGAGGATGCCCGCCAACACCAACTCCTCAAGGCCGAGGCACGTTACCTCGAAGGGCTTGCAGGAACACCAGGCAAGCAGTTCACCGACGTTGCCTCCCTGGCCGAGACAATCGCCGCATCGCACGTAGCATTTCAGGTTACAGATTCAACTCACGCGGCTTGGTTTAGGCAATTCGACGATAAGGTAAAGGCCGCCAAGGATTCGTTGGCCCGAACTATCCGCGATGCCGTCGAGCAATTCGAAGCCGCTGTCGAGGATCTTAAAACCAACGATCCGGCATGGAATGCGATCAGGGAGGAACTGGATCAGGCCGACGCCAAGTTCAGTGAAGCCTGCGCGGCTAAAGGTCTGACAACGGATGATGTTGGCCATCTTCAGGAAATCAATCAATCACGCACCAAGAAACAGCGGGAGATTGATGAAACCGGGGCTGAAATTCAGCGGCTAAAAGAAGCTGCGGGAGACACCGGTCTGCTCATGCAGCAGTTGCATCAGATCTGGCGAGATCAATTCCAGAAGCGCGTTGAAGCCGCCGAACGAGCCAATGAGCTCGCTGTACTAAACGAAGGCAGGCAGCGTTTTATCGAGGTCTCAGCAAAATACCAGCAAGATTATAAAAATTTCCGGGAGCTCTGGCAGAGCTTTGCGCCCTCTGATGGGCGGACGCGGCTAGGTAAAAATTGGGAAAGTTGTGGGGAGACGCTCTATACGCTGTTTACCGGACAGGAAGATGCTGAGTCGCCCTGGCAAGTTCTGGAAGAGCGTTTGTCTGTGGAGCAAGGTTCGACAGGGCCGGATTTCGGGTCGAACAGCCAAGATCTGTTCCAGCACATTCAAGACAATCTTGAACGTTGGGAAAAACTGCGCTGCTCTCGGGTACAAGACACCGTCGACATGAAACTGTTTCGGGCGGATGGATCGACTGCAGGCAGTATCGCCGAAGGTTCCCTCTCTGACGGTCAGCGAAACACCGCCGCCCTTGCACTGTTGCTGGCGCAGGAAGGTGGGCCGTTGGTCATCGATCAGCCCGAGGATGAGTTGGACTCCAACTTTGTGTTCCGGGAGCTGATCCCGATGCTGCGCAAAGTGAAATCGAAGCGTCAACTCATCATGGCTACGCACAACGCCAATCTGCCGGTAAACGGAGATGCCGAGCTGGTCTACGCCTTCGAAGCCCGAGACGGCAAAGGTGAAGCCCTTGCTTGCGGGGGGCTTGATCAGGCGTCTGTAACCAAGGCTGTTCTCGACATCATGGAAGGGACGGAAGAAGCATTCCGCCGTAGACGTGAGAAATACCATTTTTGAGGCGTTAGATGATTAAATCCGTAAATAACTACCCAGTCTCACAGCTCTTCGATATCGAAGCGGGCGTGGTCTATGCCATTCCACGTTACCAGCGTGAATACACCTGGGGCAAAAATCAGTGGGAAAACCTGTTCGACGATGTGCTTGAGAACGATCCGGGCTATTTCCTTGGCTCAATCATCTGCATCAACCAATCGACCGATGCGCTTTCAGTTCAGAAACTTGAACTGGTTGACGGACAACAACGCCTGACGACGCTCTCATTGCTTTTTGCCTCGGTCTACCATGCCCTAAAAAGCCATGAAACCGATTTGGATGATGAACAGCGCGTTGAGCTAATCAATTTAAAGCGAAAGTTGGTCCTCAAGAAAGGGGACGATCAGATTCGTCTGATCCCGCAGATTCAGAACAATAACAACCCCGATTACCGCGCTGTTCTCGCCGAAATCGGGGTCATCAGTGAATGTGATGTCCCCGCCTACGCTGGCAACCGCAAGATCTTTCGGGCCTATCGGTATTTCCAGGATCGCATAGATGAAATGGCAAACGGCCGAAGCAACCGGCTGGGAACCATCATGGAATTTCTGGACAAGGTCAGCCATGCGTGCCTAGTCAAGATTGAGGTGGCGAGTCACGCTGACGCTTATACCCTGTTCGAGTCGTTAAACAATCGAGGCATGCCGCTAACGGCCATCGACCTCATCAAGAACAAGCTGCTGGCTCGTCTGGAATCCATCGAGCCGGGCAAGGTAGATCACTACTTTGGGCACTGGAATCGTCTCTTGGGTTACCTCGGTGACGACTACGCCATACAGGAGCGTTTCTTCCGTCAGTATTACAACGCGTTCAAGGATCAGCTCAAAGCGGTCCACCAAGTTCCGGTCGCCACCCGGTCCAACCTGATTCAGATCTATGAAAAGCTCATCAACCATGACGCGAAGGATTGCCTGCAGAAGATCAGTGCCGCTGGTCGACTCTATTCGCTGATACTTTCTCGCAACCAGGATGACGCGCTCAATGGTCTCGAAAAACCGATCAAGGATTTGGAGCGGATTCAGGGTGCCCCATCGTATTTGCTGATGTTGTATTTGCTTGTGCGAAAGGATGAGCTCGAGCTTACGAATGCTCACCTGAGCTCCATAGTCGAACTACTCGTCCGCTTCTTCGTTCGTCGTAATTTGACCGATACACCTCCAACCCGAGACCTTACTCGACTGTTCATGACTGTGATCGACAAAATCAGTGGGCTGCGTGCTGATGCGATTCCCCAGTCAATTGAGCAGCAACTGGTGGCCGTCTCCGCAACGGATGAGGCATTCCAACACAAGCTGGATGGGCCGATTTATGAGGAAAATTCAGGAGTAACCCGGTTCATTCTTTGCGCACTCGCCGAACAAGCCATGACCAAAGAGAGCTGGGTCGATCTGTGGCGTTTTGAAAACAAGCAATTCGTGTGGACCATCGAGCATATTTTCCCGCAAGGGGAAAACATCCCACAGTCTTGGATAACCATGATTGCCGATGGCGATGAGATAAAAGCGAAGGAAATTCAACAGACGCATGTTCACAAATTGGGCAACCTGACAATTTCTGGATTTAACAGTGCGCTAGGCAACAAGAGCTTTGAGGACAAGCGAGACCGTGTAGACCGGCAAGGTCGTGCTGTTGGCTATAAAAACGGGCTCAAGCTCAATGAGGACTTGGCCGCTTCGGCGGGCTGGAGCGTAGTTCAGATCGATTCGCGGACAGACAAGCTCGTTCAGCAAGTAACTCAACTCTTCAAGCTACAAGGAGGTGAAGCATGAGAGTGCTTGATCATCTCCTGAAAACGGTTCGTGATGCCGCTGTCTTCAACCCGGAGGTTCAGGTCGCTCCGGCCTGTATTCTGTGGCCGGATCGTGACCATCAGTGGGAAGCCGTCATACCCGTTCTTCAGGCCGAACTGCCTGAACTCATGATTCTGGGCGACTATGCGCCAGACAAGCGTATTGGGCCTGCCATCTGGTTGCGTTGCGTGATTGCCGGTCGTGCCGAAGATCTTTCGCTGCCCAAGGATCGGACACCGATTTTTTATCTGCCGGGCGTCAGCCGCCAAGACCTGCGGGCTGTCGAAAGTTGCCCGGATCACCTGAAGCCGCTTGCTGAACTGCAATACCGGGGCGTGATCTGGTCACAAATCAATGCGAAAGACTGGACGATCCTGGCCTATCTGAAATCCGATCAGGGAGGGCTTGGGCTGGATGTCGCCCAAGACAACGATGCCAAGAACGCCATGCAGCTCGCGTTGTATCGGCTCCTCGACGAGGATGTCTCCTTGCTGAAAGGCAAGCGTCTGGACAAGGACTACTTCAACACCCTGTTGACCGGTGGCGACCCGATTCGCGACCTCCTGCAATGGCTCGATCAGGGGGACGCCTTCCAGGCAAGTCGTGGCGAGAACGAGTGGAAAGCCTTTGTCGAGGTCTGCAAGTCTCAACTGGCCTTCAACCCCCAGAACGAAGGCGTTTTGGCCGGGAGCACCAAGCTCGCAAACCATGAAGGTCCGTGGCATGCCGTTTGGGAGCGCTACTGCGAGGCACCTAAGCGCTACCCCAACATTCCGGCACAAATCAGAAAATGTCGTCCGCCGAGTGACACCATTTTCTGGCACATGGGAGACGGTTCTTTCGACGGCTGGCCTCAGTGGAATGATGACCAGGAGAAAAACCTTCACCGTGATTTGATGGCCCTTGCCAAAGCGCCCGCGCACGAAGCGAGGGCGAAGATTAAGGAGCTGGAAAAACAGCACGGGCGCAGGCGCTCTCTGGTCTGGGCCGAACTGGGTGATGCGCCCCTGGCCTGCGCAGTGGAACATTTGGCGACCATTTCCGAGATCACCAAAAGCGGCCTTGCCGCAGGTTCGGTGGACGACCTCGCAGCGGGATATCGCAGTCACGGATGGCGGGTCGATGACGGAGTGATCCGGGCTTTGGGCCAGGTCGAAAGCTCTGCCGACTTTGATGCCGTAACGACCGCTATTCGATCTGTTTACCTGCCGTGGGTGGAAGAATCAGCCCGCTATCTCCAGAAATTGGTAGATGGTGCATCGTACCCGGGAGGCACCTGCCTGACAGCAAAGGCAGCACCTTTCAGTCCCGGGGACTGCGTTCTCTTCGTCGACGGACTCCGTTTTGATACTGGAAAGCGTTTGGTTGGCTCTTTAGAGGCATGCGGATTTGAAATTTCCGAGGAACCTACTTGGACAGCCCTGCCGAGTGTAACGGCAACCGGCAAGGCGGCGGTAACCCCGGTACGAGACAGGATTCGCGGTGAGGATGGCAGCCCTGATTTTGAGCCGTCTGTAGCAGATACCGGTCAGTCATTAAAAGGCGGCTATCACCTGAAGAAGTTACTGGCCGACGCGGGATGGTCGATCCTTGAGCGCTCTGCTGATGGCGATGGCCAGGGTATGGCTTGGTGCGAGTTTGGAGACATCGACCACGAAGGCCACGACCGTGGGTGGAAACTTGCCAAACACATCGATGCCCTGATTCTGGAGATCACAGACCGTATCACGGAGCTTCTGGCAGCAGGATGGAAGCGTGTTCGGGTTGTGACAGACCATGGCTGGTTGCTGCTGCCCGGGGGATTGCCAAAAATCGATCTTCCCAGCGCCCTGGCCGATAACAAGTGGGGCCGATGCGCCTCATTAAAACCAGGGGCCACTTCCGAGGAGCGGCTTTACCCTTGGTACTGGAATCCAAACCAGTATTTTGCCCTCGCTGATGGTGTGAGCTGCTTCAAAAAGGGCGAGGAGTACACCCATGGCGGCCTGAGCCTGCAAGAGTGCCTGACGCTGCAATTGACGGTAACTCGAGGCGAATCTGCTCAGGCTGCGGCATCTGTCGAATTTACCGACGTGGTGTGGAAGGGGCTGCGCTGTACCGTTGCCGTGGATGGCAACTTCTCGGGTTTATCACTTGATGTTCGTAGCCAAGCAGGCAATTCATTGTCCAGTGTGGTCGTCGGCAGCAAACCGCTTAAAGACAACGGAACAGCCTCTGTAGTCGTCGAGGACGAGGACATGGAGGGGCGTGAAGCAACAGTGGTCTTGATCGATGCCAATGGATCGCTGGTTGCGCAAATCGCCACAGTAATTGGTGGAGGTAATACATGATTGAAATGGACCAGATCGACAAAAAAGCGGCCTCCTCGCTAGAGGGGTACCTGGTCCGGAAGGATCTGGTCCGGACGTTTAGCCGCCAGTTTCCAGTGCCGACCTATGTGGTCGAGTTTTTGCTCGGCCGGTACTGCGCCAGCACCGAGCAGGACGAGATTGATGAGGGTCTCGAGATCGTCCAACGGCAACTCAAATCGCGAACGGTCAAAGCCGGGGAAGAAGAGCTCTTCAAGGCTCGGGCCAGGGAAAATGGCGAGGTCAAAATCATC
>Ga0265295_1003133_pt1:0-2500 | contig 24687 bp, 14 predicted proteins | sample Munlansysbiofilm_FD_192503 | JGI IMG/M metagenome (GOLD analysis project Ga0265295, IMG submission 192503) | Leachate microbial communities from a municipal landfill in Southern Ontario, Canada - Methane capture system biofilm | ecosystem: Engineered > Solid waste > Landfill >... | reverse complement strand
TCGAATACTCTTGCTTTCTGCTGTTTTGCCCAACCCGGATGAGCTTGCTGTGTGGTTAACCGGAGATGTTGGGAATGTTGCAAGATCCGGTTGGAAGCCATCGTCGGAACGATTTGGAATCCTACGCTGGCAAGGAAGCAGTGTACGGATTGACTGGAAAGGCGATTTTGCTTCATTTAATCGCCAATTTATTATCGCGAGCCAATGCAAAAGGCAGTATGACCATAAACTTACGCGGTGGAAAAATCGGCGGTCCCTTTTCCCTCAGAATAAAAATGAAGCGGTTGCGGCATCTGCAGTACGATTATGTTCAGTAGGGCCTGTGATGATATTTTCAGCCCGAGCGAATAGTATCCCAGGGCTCGCTGCTTGTGTTCTCACTGCTATCGGAGAAAATGCTGAAGATCACAATTGGCCTAAAAATGAATGGAACGCTTTTCTGGCTACATGCCAAGAGGAGCTACAAGACAGTGCGGTGGAGCTGACGGCTGCAAGGAAAGGCATAATATGCCATAGCAATAAACTCCCATCCCAGGTACGAATGGCCACAGAACGCCTGATGCGTTCAACTTCACCCAAAATCATTATCGCGTCGTCCACGCTGGCTCAAGGTGTCAATATCGGCATTTCTTCTGTAATCGTTGCCACTCCTTACCAAACGGATCAGCCTATTGATCATAGGGATTTCTGGAACATTTGCGGCCGTGCAGGACGAGCTTTTGTTGATGGCGAGGGGAAAGTTCTCTATGCCATCGATGAGACAAGAGAAGATTGGCAGATCAGACAGGACCGAGAATTGGCGGCAGGTTATTTCAACGTCAGCCAAAGCAAGCCCGTTGAAAGCGGTCTGCTCTTTGCACTTGGAATTATCCATCAAGCCGCCGAAAGGGCTGGCATAGACTTCGAAGACCTCATGACCATGGTTGCTGAAAATGATTTTTCCAATCTGAGTGAACAAGTCGCTGCCGGTTGCCTTGAAATTATGGACCTTATTGACGATGGCCTTCTCGCTCTCCATGAAGATCCCGAAGTTAATCCTAATTTGGAAAACCCAGAAGTGTGGGCCGACACCGTCTTCCGGAGTTCATTGGCCGCCATCCAAGCCCCAAACAGTACATTCTCAATTGATGCCGATGAGTTGATCAGGTTTCTTGCTGCAAGAGCTAAAAAAATAGTTGAGATGACACCTGAGCCAAGCCAGAGAAAGGCGTATGTGGCATCAGGGCTTCCAGTTTCTGTCGCATCAAACGTGTATAGGGATCGTGAACAATTTCTCCAATATGCGCAGTTTTTAAGTGACGCAGACAAAAACCTTCAGTCCACGCTGGCATTTCTGGAATGGCTGGAAGAATGGGCGCGGGAGAATGCCAAAGGTGTTGTTATCAATCTTCCTGAAAAGAATGTTTTAGACATGATTCGGGGAGCTTGGATTTCAGGCTGCCCGATGCGTGAGATTCTTGAATTGACCGATGAGGCAGATGACGCGTGCAAGGAGGCCTATGGTTTTCAGTTCCCTTGGCTGATCCACGCCGCTGCACAGCAGCTCAAACAGATCGGAAACGAAGAGTTATCGGAGATTCTTGCGGCCATCGCACTCTTGGTTGAGCTTGGCGTTCCTTCAGAAAAGGCCGCATGGGCCTTTCTTGCCGGAGTGCGTTCGCGTGCGTCTGCTACGGAACTGGCTTCGTGTGATATAGATATTGGGAATTCACCATCCATGGTCCGTAAAAAGCTTCGTGAGCCAGACACAATCGCGGCATTGCGCTGCCAGGTCAGCGAGCAGACTCAGGCTTGGCTTGATCTCCATTGGTCCAATTTCGATAGTGAACCAGCCAATATCCCATCGTTCCCCAGGTTTACTCTGGAGAAGATACCCGACGCTGGTACGATCTTAGTTCGTCGTTACAATCAGAGCACGTATCTATGCAGTCCGGACGGACTCCAGAGGATGGCGGTTAAAGTTTCAGAAGAATGGCCATTTGATCGCATTGCCAATGATTACCGATTTGCTTTTACAAGGGCGACTGACGGGAGTTTTGATTTGATCAGTCGTGACCCTCGGATAGAACTGATTCAGCCTGAATAGCTAAGGTGTTCTCAGGAACAAGGAGGGGCAAGCTGACGTGATCCGTTCGATTCCCGTTTTGGGAACCGAACCGGCGTCCGAAAACTGGATTCGAAGTTGTTGCTGCTCGACGCCAGGTATCCGATTTTACTGCAAACCCGTCACCCTCGTCCGGTGCCGGGAAATCAGGGGAGAAAATCGTTTCTCTGGTCGGGTTTGCGGGAAGTGGTTGTGCGAGATGACTTCTTCGTTTATTATCAAGAAGTTACGAGGAGAGCGGGCTTTGAGACTGTTTTGCGGTAGGTCGGCGTTCCCTCCACCATTTAGAAAAGACAAACCCGTCCACTAACCACGTCCGGTTATTGGGCGGGTTTTGTTTTTCTGCGTATTGTCAGAGACTTATGTCGCTTTCAGGGTGTCGGCGCTACCGCCCAA
>Ga0265295_1003131_pt1 | contig 24708 bp, 15 predicted proteins | sample Munlansysbiofilm_FD_192503 | JGI IMG/M metagenome (GOLD analysis project Ga0265295, IMG submission 192503) | Leachate microbial communities from a municipal landfill in Southern Ontario, Canada - Methane capture system biofilm | ecosystem: Engineered > Solid waste > Landfill > Unclassified ... | reverse complement strand
CTTTTGTAGCGTCTTTCAGGCGCCGGTTTTGGGGGGTGCTTTGTTAGTGGCGCCCCTACAGGGCGCCGGATTCGGGGGGGGGCTTTTACCCAGGGTGGCGCTCGGCCTGCGGCCTCGCTTACCCTGGGCTTTATTAGGTTGCCCCTTCGGGGCACCAAATGGACAGATTCCAAGACAAGGTTGCGCCGGCTCACTGCCGGCGTATGTTCATGGCAGGTTTGTTTGGACACTAAGACACACTAAGGCACACTAAGACAGACCGCGTCCAAAGAGGCTGTGGACTGTTCTCCGCCGGCTTTAGCCGGCGCATGTTCGTAGTTCAAGCTTTAGCTTGCGCTCTTAGCCGGCTTTAGCCGGCGTGAGAAAGCGCCAACCACAGAATTTTGTTTGTAACCAGCGACTTAGGACTTTTGTAGCGTCTTTCAGGCGCCGGTTTTGGGGGGTGCTTTGTTAGTGGCGCCCCCTGCAGGGCGCCGGAGTCGGGGGGGGCTTTTACCCAGGGTGGCGCTCGGCCTGCGGCCTCGCTTACCCTGGGCTTTATTAGGCTGCCCCTTCGGGGCACCAAATGGACAGATTCTAAGACAAGGTTGCGCCGGCTCACTGCCGGCGTATGTTCATGGCAGGTTTGTTTGGACACTAAGACACACTAAGATACACTAAGGCACACTAAGTGTTTTCTGATGTCGCATCCCTCTGTTTGAATGAACATACGCTGGCAGTGAGCCGGCGGAGAGCATACACCGGCTCAGTGCCGGTGTATGCTCGCGGGTTGCAGGTTATTTCACCTCTACCGTGAAGACTAGTTCGCCGCCTTCGCCAGCAGGAACAGAACCAATATTCACGCGGATATTGGTGACTGCGCTGAAGGTCGGGGCGCTAGTAAAGGCAGTCCAGTTGGCGCCTTTGTCGCTGCTCCACTCGAAGGAAGCGGCATTGGCGTTGGCGTTGATGGCAGTGCCGTCAGGCAGAGTGGCGCTGATATCGGCGGCTGTTCCGGCCAATATGGTATGTGCCGGGATGGCGTCGGCGATGACCGAGTTGGTCAGTTCGCCCGGGCTGAGGTTCTTGTACACGGTGGTGTACTTGATCGTCTTGCCAGGAGCCACTGCGCCGGTGGGATCATTGCTCTTGGTGAGCTGCAATGCACCGTCTATGACCGTGATGATGTCCAGGGCGGTGTCTTCAGTATCGTCGCCAGTGAAGTTATCCATCTGTCCGGTGACGGTGATGGGCAGCACGCTGCCGCTGGCTGCGTTGGCGGGCACAAAGACCCTCAGGCAGACATTGGCGGTCTCGCCGGCGGGGATGCTGGCGGCGGTGGTGACGGTGCTGGGGTTGTTTACGCCAACCACTGCGCCGCTGTCGCAGTCCACCCAGACGGCGTTGTAGCCATTGGGCAGTGCGCTGTGGCTGAGGGTGACCGTATCTCCCACGTTGCCGGTGTTGGTGACCACATGGCTGAAGATATAGGTGCCGCCGGCAACCACCGTGGCGGTGTTGTCCGGTGTGACCTCGATGGACGGGGCGTTGAGCACACGCACCAGGATGTGCATGCTGTCAGAGACGCCGGGATTGTTGGTCGAGGTGGCAGTGACCTTCACGAAGTAGTCGTCCTCGGGAGTGCCCTTGGGCACGCTGACGCGGACGTTCATAAAGAAGATCTCGTCGTTAGTGATAGCGCCAAGGTTGGCCACGGCCGGCAGCCAGCCGGTGTCGCTGACGGGCTGCAGCTCGTCGGGATCAACTTCGCCGTCCTTGTCGCCGTCTTTGAGCAGCACGACTGTGAAGCCCTCGGCTCCAGTGAGCTTCTCGTAGCTCAGCTTGTAGGTGTCGGCCGCAGTGGTGGTCTCGTCGGCGGTGAGACCAACGGTCTGGTCTATGGGACGCAGGTTGGCCACATGCACCGGGAAGGAGACAATGGCGCCGGGAAGCACGCCGGCGACAGTGGTTACATCATCGTCGTCTTCTGCGCTGGCGTCAGGTTGAGTGTCGTTGTCGTTTTTGGCCAGCTCGCCGCTAGTGGCGATATCCACACCGGCCGGGCGCACTGACTCGATGATCAGGTAGGTGTCGTCAGAGATGCTCGGGTTGTTGCTCGAGGTGGCGGTGACGATGAACTCGTTGGCGTTCACATCTTCGGCATCGGCTTTGATATAGACCTTGACGATGATGGTGGCCTCCTCTTCCGGATTCAGGGAGCCGGTATCGGGCTTGCCGTCGCCATTGCTGTCGGCCAGGGGAGTGGTGCCGTCGCCCTTGTAGAGCACGACGCTGAACTTGCTGGTATCCGGGTTCACATAGCTGATGTTGTAAACGTCAGCCGCGGTGGCCGGGCCGCCGGCGCCAAGCTTGGCGCCGTTGGGCAGTGCCTCGTTCGGGTTGAGGATGGTGACCGGGAAGCTGATGACCTCGCCAGCGTCGCGGATGCCAGCAGTGGTCTTGTCCGGCTCGGAAGTACCTTTCACACTCAGTCCCTTGGCGTCAACCTGGGGATGAGTGATGTCATAGTCGCTTAGGTCGTCTGCCATAGGCACGTTCCAGGGGCCGATGGCGGCGCCGGCGGTGCTTTGCAGCGGGTCTTCCTCAATGCGCACCAGCGACTTGTTGGACTCGGTCTCGACCTCTTCTTCAGCGGCGTTCTTGGCGTAGGTGGCCTTGACCTGGTTCTCGATGAGCTTGGCCTCAGCGACTGGATAGGGTGTGATCACAGCGATCTTGAAGCTGAACTTGTAGCCCTGGCCGGGGGTGAGCACCGAGCCGGCATCGCCGTCACCAGCAGCGTTACTTTCCACGCTGTCAGCATCAGGAATGAACAAAGCGATTTTGGGACTACTGGTCCAGGAGGCATTTGCCGGGGCAATATGCCAGCGATTGTCATCTTCGTCCCAGTAGAGGATGCGTGCCTTGCTGGGGCCAAGTACGGTGGCTCCGCTGATGCCGGAGTAATCAAATTTACCGCCACCAGCATCAACACCAACGAGCAGCTTCGTACTGTCAAGCTCGTCAACAATCAGGATACCCTCGCGGTCAGTGGCGGTGCCGTCACTGGCCAAGGAGATGGTTTCACTGGGAGGTCCGCCGGAACCGTAGACCAGGCCATAGATATCGGCGCTGCCGGTGTTTGAGCCTTCGACGGTGTAGGTCAGGGTCTGGCCGGGGATGGCGCTGCTGACGTCGGCGCCCTTCATGGCGGTGAGGATGCCGGTGCCCAGCGAGAAGCTGGTCTGGTTCCAGTTGGAGATAGCGTCGGTCTCGGCGGAATCGCCGGCAGACTGGGCATCCAGGTCCACGTTGATCAGGTTGCCTTCAACCGCGTTGCTGGGGCTGTGCACAGCCACGATAAGGGGGATGATGGCGTCCTGGGCCAGCAGGGCGGTGGAGACCACATTGCCGCCGTTGGTGGCCAGCAAGACGTCGCCGGCGTCTACCAGGCCGTTGTTGTTGGCGTCGTAATAGACCTCGACTTTGTCGGGGGCTATGATGTTGCCGGTTGCAGCGTCAAAGGCTGTGGTCAGTTCGAAGGTGTCCGGGGTATTACCCTTGTTTTGCAGGGTGTAGTGGTAGTATGCCACGTTGCCCGGGGCGGTGACCTGGGTCAGAGCCGGGGTGCCGTCATAGTTGAACGGAGCGTCAGTGCCCCCACTTTTGTCCGGCAGGATTTCCAGGCCATAGACCTTGTCGACAATGTTGATGACCTCGTTTGATGTCGAGATCTGGTTCTGGTCGTTGGCGTCTTTATAGGTCGCCACCGACTGGTTTCGGATTTCGGTTCCGGCCGGGGTCAGGGCGAAAGCCCTGGCTCCCAGCAGGAAGATCGCCGCGAGGGCGAGGATGCTAGAGTACATCCTTCTGGTTTTTGTTTTCATTGCTTTCTCTTTCCTTCTTGGGGTGAGTGGCAAGCGCAGGCTTGCCGTGATTGGGGTTGTGGTTGAAACAAACGAAAAACTACAGTGGAGATAAGTTTTTAGTCTGGGCCTTGTTTGTCCTCCTTTTTGCTGCTTTGTCAGTCTTAGAAAATCCTAAAAAAAGATGAAAAAAAATAGATTTTGGCTTTGCATATTTGCCGATATATAATTCAAACCTTCATTTGAATCCATAGTTGAAAGGCCGGCAAGAAGGTATATGTCCCTTGCCGACCTTTTAGTGGTCTATTTCACCTGCACGCGGTATTTGAGGGTAAGTTTTTCGCCGGCCTGCAGGCTGTTGATGCGCCAGAGTATCTGTGTATATAGGTCAGGGGTGGCGGTTTTCTCTATTTCGCTGCCGTCCTCCTGCTTGATTTTATACTTAACCGGCTCGTAGTGGAAGCTTTTGGCGTCATCGACGCTGAATTGCGGCAAGCCGTTTTTGCCGCGCGCGGCACTGCCGGCCAAATAAAAGGTGCCCTCGGGTATGGGGCCGATGATGGAGACCTCGGTGAGGTCGCGCTCGCTTACGTTGCTGTAGTCCAAGGCATACTCGATGGTCTGCCCGGGCAGTATCTGCTCGGTGGGTGTAAGCAGTTCCTGCTGCTCGGCGTCCAGCGTGACCAAAAAGGCCTTCATGCTGCTTTGCAACGGCTGCTCAGCCTCCTGGGCGGATAAAAAACAGGCGCAAAACAGTGGCAGAGCGATAAGAATAAAAAATAAAATCCGGCTCCCTCTCTCTCGTGGAATAATCATGGGCAATCTCCTTTTGACTGAAATGCTGCGCTATTAGCCTTTTGTCGCGCTCGAAATGCGCTACAGACAGTACTCAAAAAAAAAGGGGAAACATAATATAAGCAGTGAAAACGAAATGTCAAATGGGGGGTTTAATTTTTTTACTGTGACTAAGACACAGGAAGGGAGGCACGAAGGCACACGAAGCTTTGTTGTGCAAAACACAAGTTCGACTTGAGTTTTGCGCAAATGGGTGCTATTGTATAGCAAACATCAGGAGACGAGTCATGATAGAAAGAAAAATTTCGCCTCACTTACTGGAGATGGCAGGCTATTTTCCGGTTGTGACCATCATGGGTCCCAGGCAGTCCGGCAAGACGACCTTGGCAAGAAAGATATTTCCCAATCATGTGTATGTGAATTTGGAGGACAAAACAGCGCGTGAGATCGCAATGAGTGACCCCAAGGCGTTCTTTGAACTATACAAAGCTCCGCTTATTGTCGACGAGGTTCAACGGGTTCCGGAATTGCTGAGTACCATTCAAGTCCTTGCCGATGAAACCCGCGAACGGGGTTGCTTCATTTTGACCGGTTCTCATCAGCCCAAATTGCATGCGCAGATTTCACAATCTCTTGCCGGGCGTACCGGAATATTGCATTTGCTCCCGCTCTCGATAGAGGAACTTTCCAATGCGGGCATTTCCCTGTCGCGCGACGAATATCTCTTCAATGGCTTTATGCCCAGGTTGTATGATGAAAAAATTCCTCCAACCATGCTTTATCCGGCTTATTATGCAACCTATGTGGAACGCGATGTGCGTCAGCTGATCAACGTTTCGGATCAACACTCTTTTGAGATATTCCTGAAATTACTGGCCGGACGTATTGGACAAGTGGTCAATCACAGTGATCTGGCCGGAGACATTGGTATTTCAGCAACGACCTTGAGTTCATGGTTGTCGGTTTTGGAAGCAAGTTATATTGTTTTTCGCTTGCCGTGTTACTTCGACAATTTCGGCAAACGTCTGATCAAGGCTCCCAAAATCTTCTTCACGGATGTCGGCCTTGCTGCTTCCTTGCTCGGAATAGAAAACGTGTCGCAAATTGCCCGCGATCCGCTTCTTGGCGGTCTTTTCGAAAACATGGTTGTTATGGAAGCGCTGAAAGCACGTTACAATGCAGGGAAACAACCTGAACTGTATTACTTCCGTGTACAAGGACGCAATGAAGTCGATCTTATTCTGAACGACAATCGCCAATTGACTCCGGTTGAAATCAAAGCAGGAATGACTTTTGATCCATCGTTTGCCAAGGACCTGAGAAAATTCCTCTCCTTTGCAAAGGACTGCGTGAATCCCACGGTTCTTTACTCCGGGGATACGACCACAACCATTCATGGTGTGAAATTTGACAGTTTCAAAAACACCCACCAGCTCTTTGGCTCATGATCGCTTCGTGTGCCTTCGTGCCCCTGCGTGTGTCTTCGTGTCCACAATCATGAGCTCTTCTGCGGTTTGATCATATAGGCGCAGGCGGAGTTGGCCAGGGCCATCAGGGCGGCGAAGTTGAAGAGCATGCCCACGCCGTAGCGCATCCAGACCCAGCCGCCCAGGGGAGCGGTGGCGATGGAGATAAGATGGTTGATGGAGATGCCCGTGCTGATGGTCGAGGTGGTCTCGTCGGTGGAGCTGGAGATGTCGCGCACATAGAGATTGCTGGCCAGCGAGGTGGTGCTCAAAATGGCGTCGAGCAGATAGTTGAGGCAGACGACGACCAGGGCGGTCCTAGGCTCGAACCACTGGTGGGAGTAGCCGTAGAGTATGCAGACGAAGAAGAGCACGACGGTGTCCCAGATCATGGTGTTGCGGTAGCCCAGGCGGTCGGTGAGCCGGCCAATGATGGGGCTGCCAAAGATATTGACCGCGGCGCAGAAGCCGAAGAGCAGGGCGATCTGCGAGGTGTTGAGGCCGTAGTTCTTGATGAGCACAAAGGGGGCGAAGGTCAAGAATATTTGCTTGCGCGCGCCGTAGAAAAGCTCGAGGCCGTAGTAGAGGTTGAATTTACGGTTGAAATAAAGGCGTGGGCGACGGAAATTGCCTGCCTTGCTGTTTTGACGCAGCGTGCACAGAAAGCCGGCAAAGACCAGCAAGAGCACCACCAGCCATACCATATTATATAGGCGCAGCTTGTTGCTTACCTCGAAAACCCTCAGACCCAGGTAAAAAATCAGTGCCACAATCAGGCTGCCGGCCACCGTGCCGGCATTCAAGGCGCCGCTGACAAAACCCAAAGACTGACCCTGCTTGCCTTCGCGAGCAATGAGCATGGCGATGGAAGTGCGTACCGGCATCGCCAAGTGCTCGCCCAGACTCCAAATCATGATCAGAAAAGTGGCCATGTGCTTGCCAACCGCAAACTGCAGACTGGCAACGCCAAGCATGGAGATAAGAGAGGCAATGCGCAGTATCTTCCAGTCGCTGTAGCGGTGCATCAGAGCCAGGACGAAAACCAGAAGCAGCCCAGGCATCTCGCGGAAAAACTCCAGCCAGCCGCGCTCGTAGGCGTCGAGGTTGTAGGCGTCTACCAGATAGTTGTTGAGCACCGCCGCAAAACAACCCGTGCCAATCCCCCAGACGATGATGTTGAGGAAAAATGCGCCGGCGCCGGAGCGCTCGCGGAATACACGCTGGAATGTGCTGCGTACAGACATGATTGTCTTTCAGGGACGGGGGGAGGACACGAAGGCACACGAAGGGGCACTAAGGCACACGAAGGGGGGAGGACACGAAGGCACACGAAGGGACACAAAGGCACACAAAGGCACACAAAGGGACACAAAGGCACACAAAGGCACACGAAGGTACACGAAGGCTTGTAGTGTGGCTCGTCAGGCAAAAGCTCTTAATGTAATCCGTGAACTTAAGCCTGACAGTTTTATTAGGCTATATTATGTGTTTATCTTGCCCATATTTATGGGAGCAGGGCAATAGGGCATAAAAGATGCTGGCCAGTGTTATTGGACGCCGATTTATCCCGCGCCGAACCCCAAGCCGGAAACTTCTTGCGTCTTGGTGTCCAAAAAATTTGACTGCGGTTAATTGTTGAAAGGTATTTTATGTTGCGCAGCGAGCAAAGCTTTATCTTCACTTCCGAATCGGTGTCCGAGGGGCATCCTGACAAGGTCTGCGACCAGGTTTCCGATGCGATTTTAGACGCCTGCCTGGCGGCGGATCCTGAAAGCCGGGTTGCCTGCGAGGTTTTGGCCACCACTGACTATATGCTGTTGGCCGGCGAGATCAGCTGCCGTGAAAAGATTGACTACGAAAAAGTGGCCCGGCAGGTGGTGCGCGACATAGGCTATAACAGCCGGGAGCTGGGCTTTGCCGCCGACACCCTGAGGCTGGACTGCCGCATCAAGGAGCAGTCCGCCGACATTGCCCAGGGGGTCAATGCCGATACCAGCCAGAGCGGCGAGCAGGGCGCCGGCGACCAGGGCATGATGTTCGGATTCGCCTGCTCGGACACCGAATGCCTGATGCCGGCTCCGCTGCACTACGCACATCGCATCATGCAGAGACTGGCTCAGCTGCGCCATCAGGAGCCGGAAAAATATGCCTTTCTGAAGCCGGACGCCAAGGCCCAGGTGGCCCTGCTCTACGAACAGGGTCGCCCCAGCCGGCTTTGTAGCCTCCTGGTCTCGCATCAGCATGATGCGCAGATGCGCGAAGAGCAGCTGCGCGCCCTGGTGGACCAGGTGGTGCACGAGCTGCTGCCCGCCGAACTGCTGCAAGGGGTCAGCGCGGATGACTATCTGATCAACCCCACCGGACGCTTTGTTATAGGCGGCCCGCAGGGAGACACCGGCCTGACCGGGCGCAAGATCATCGTTGACAGCTATGGCGGCATGGGACGGCATGGCGGCGGCGCCTTCTCCGGCAAGGACCCCTCGAAGGTGGACCGCTCGGCCAGCTATATGGCGCGCTACGCCGCCAAGAATATCGTGGCCGCCGGCCTGGCGCGGAGCTGCGAGATACAGGTGGCCTATGCCATAGGAGTGGCCAGGCCGGTGAGCATCAATGTCAATACTTTCGGCAGCGGCAAATATGAGGACGCCAGGCTCTCCGAGCTGCTGCGCCAAGGCAAGATTTTCGACTTTAGACCGGCTCAGATCATTGAGGCTCTGGAACTGAAGAAGCCGCAAGGCTGGTCTTATCGTGAAACCGCCAACTACGGGCATTTCGGTAGAGAGCAGTTTCCCTGGGAAAAAACCGACAAGGTCGAGGTTCTGCAAGCCGCTCTTGCTTAGGACACGAAGACACACGAAGATACACTAAGACACACGAAGGGCTTATGCGGCGCCTGTTTTGATTTGTTGGGAAAAGGGAGTCAGACAAAACAGAAAAATCGATGAAATAGCATAAAAAACTGAAATTCTAATTTTTCTCTGGGATTCAGTCCATTTGGTGCCCCGAAGGGGCAACCTAATAAAGCCCAGGGTAAGCGAGGCTCCGTAGGAGCCGAGCGCCACCCTGGGTAAAGCCCCCCCCCGAATCCGGCGCCCTGTAGGGGCGCCACGAATCTGTTGAATAGCAGGGAACGGGAACGGGAGCGGGAGCGGGAACGGGAGCGGGGAGCAGCCTAAAGGCTGTACTACATACTGGGGACGGGGACTAAGTCACACCAAGACACACGAAGATGAAGAATTCTGCCTTGCTTGGCTTCGGGGCCGCAATTTTAGACGACACGGCCCTGGTAAGCGATGAATTCCTCGCTTCACTGCCCGGTCTGCGCGGCGGCGCACAGCAAGTAAGCCCGGCGCAGATGCAAAGCCTGCTGGACTGCCTGCCGCAGCCGCCTCTCACCCGCCTGGGCGGAGCCGCCGCCAACACCCTGCGGGCATACGCCGGCCTGGGAGGCAAGGCCGGCATGCTGACCCTGCTGGGAGATGACCAGCCCGGAAAGCTGTTCCTGCAAGAGATGCAGGCGGCAGGCGTGGACTGCCGCGGCTGCAAGCTGCGCGCCGGAGCCAAGACCGGGCGCTGCCTCTCGCTGGTAAGCCCGGATGGCGAGCGCAGCATGCGTACTCTGCAAGGAGTGGCCGCCGATATGCGCACGGAGGACTTCTGCGCCGAGGACCTGCGCGGCTATTCGCATCTTTTTATCGAGGGCTACGCTCTCTATACGCCGGCAATACTGCGGCATCTGCTTGAACTGGCCAGCGAAAACGGCATGTGCATAGCCTACGACGCCGGCTCGCCGGAACTGGTGAGCGCCAATCGCGAATTGCTGAGCGGCCTGCTGAAGGAATTCGTCAGCATCGCTTTTTTTAACGAGCCGGAAGGCCTGGCCCTGGCCGCTGGGAGCAGCCGCGACGAGGCCCTGGAAAAGCTGGCCGGACTCTGCGATGTGGCCGTGCTGAAACTCGGTGCGGAGGGTGCCTGGATAAGCGCCGGAGGCAGGCGTGTCATGGTGCCGGCAGTAAAAACCCTGGCGCTCGATACCACCGGCGCCGGGGACTTCTGGGCCGGAGCATTCTTGTATGCCTGGATGCAAGGGCAAAGCCTGGCCGAAGCCGGCGCCCTGGGAGCCAGGCTGGCAGCCGCAGTCGTGGCTCAGCAAGGCTGCGAAATGCCTTTGAAATTTTAAAAACTTCGTGTGACTTCGTGACCCAAAAAAACGCTAACTTTGAGAATAATGTTATGTCTATAGATAAGAGTTCTGATTATTGGATTGCTGACTTGGCTTTGGCTGAGTTGGGTAGGCGTGAGATATCCCTTGCCGAGCAGGAGATGCCCGGCCTGATGGAGCTGCGCACCAAGTATGCCGACAGCAAGCCCCTGGCCGGACAGCGCATCAGCGGCAGCCTGCATATGACTACCGAGACGGCGGTGCTTATCGAGACCCTGGCGGCGCTGGGCGCCGATGTGCGCTGGTGCTCCTGCAATATCTTCTCCACCCGCGACAGTGCCGCCGCCGCCATGGCAGCGGCGGGCATCCCGGTATTCGCCTGGAAGGGGATGTCGCTGCGCGACTACTGGGCCTGCGCCTTGCAGGCGCTGAGCTTCCCGGCAGGCCTGGGACCCAGCCTGATCGTCGATGACGGCGGCGACGCCACCTTGATGCTGCACCGCGGAATGGCCGGCGAAAAAGACCCGGACACCCTGGAAATCAAGGCGGAGATGCCCGAGGACGAGCAGGAACTGCTGCGCTGCCTGCAAGAATGCCGGCAAAGCCGCCCAGGCTGGTGGAGCCGTATCGTGCCAGACTGCCTGGGAGTCTCGGAGGAAACCACCACCGGCGTGCATAGGCTCTATCAGAGACACAGAGAGGGAGAATTGCTCTTTCCAGCGGTGAATGTCAACGATTCGGTGACTAAGTCCAAGTTTGACAATCTGTATGGCTGCCGCGAGTCTTTGGTTGACGGCATCAAGCGTGCCAGCGACCTGATGCTGGCCGGCAAGCTTTGCGTGGTCTGCGGTTATGGCGACGTGGGCAAAGGCTCGGCTCAGGCTTTGCGCAGCCAGGGCGCCAGGGTAGTGGTCACTGAGATTGACCCTATCTGCGCTTTGCAGGCGGCGATGGAGGGCTACGAGGTGCTGCGTCTTGAGGATGTACTGCCTCGCGCCGATGTATTTGTCACCTGCACAGGCAACTGCGAGGTCATTATGGCCGAGCATATGGCGCAGATGAAAGACCATGCCCTGGTTTGCAACATAGGCCATTTTGACAACGAAATAGATGTGGCCGGCCTGAAAAAATGGCCCGGAATACGCTGCGAGACTATCAAAGCGCAAGTTCAGCGTTATATTTTCCCCGACGGGCACAGCATCATACTACTGGCCGAGGGGCGCCTGGTGAATCTGGGCTGCGCCACCGGACACTCGAGCTTCGTTATGAGCTGCTCCTTCAGCAACCAGGTGCTGGCGCAAATCTGGCTGGCCAAAGGCGAACTGCCCCTGGGGGTGCATTGCCTGGATAAAAAACTCGACGAGGAGGTGGCCAGGCTGCACCTGAATAAGCTCGGAGTCAGACTGACTAAAATGAGCGACAGGCAGGCCAGGTATATAGACGTGCCCATCGAAGGACCATACAAACCAGACCACTATAGGTACTAGAACCCGGGAAGTCCTTTTTTGGACACTAAGACACACTAAGGAACTTTGAAAAAATAAATTGTTAAACCTTGCTGGACGGATTCGCTTTCTTGCTACACTGTATATTCGGATTTTTCTTGTACATACTGACCAGAAACAACTTAACTTGACAATTTAAATTTTCATAGTTCCAAGCATGACATAGGGTGCGGCAGTGATACACGGCACAGTGTCAGCACACATGACACTGTACCAGTATCAGCACACGGCACGACATCAGCACACCGCAGGGTACTAGCATACCGCAGAATGGCGCGGAGCGCCATACTATAGTAACCCTAGGCACGAAGCGCGGAGCGCGCAGTGCCTAGGGTTAGGCTACCACACAAACCAGCGCCTGAAAGGCGCCACTAAAAGATTAGCCTAAGCAAGTTGCGCCTTCCAGGCGCCGGTTTTTGGGGGACTTTATCCCCCAGGCGCTTCGCCCTTCGGGCTCCGCGCCTGGGGCTACTATAGTATGGCGCTTCGCGCCACTGCCGGCCAGATTAAAGGAGGCGCTTCGCGCCCTCGCCAGCAAGACATAAGACGCTCCAAGCTCTGTGTCAAACACAACAAATCACATAAAAGTACCGTATCAGCGTTGCGCACCGGTACTGAGGAATTATGAAAGAACAAATTGTTAAACTTTGCTGAGCAGATTCGCTTTCTTGCTATACAGTATATTCGGGTTTTTCTTGTACATACTGACCAGAAACAACTCAACTTTGACAACTTGAATTTTCACAGTTCCTAAGCTGTTTTAGCGGACTCACCCACTACTATGCATCGCCATGTGTCAACTCAATATCCAACCTGAATGGCAGCAGCGTCTGGGCGCGCTGGGTCTTGATACGCTGCCGGCACTGCTGGAGCTGCGTCTTGACGAGCAGGAGAAAGAGCGCCGGGTCTGCGGTCTGCATTGCCTTGAGCTGGACCAGCATACCAAGCTTTGTCTGAAGCGCGACGAGGAATGCGGTCTGGGGCATATCGTCTGCGGTCTTTTCCGTTTCAGGCTGCCGCAAAGCCGCTGTCGCCGCGAACGCCTGAATATAGAGATGCTGGCGGCGGAGGGCTTTATTGTGCCCGAGCTGGTGGCCTGGGGTGAAAAACGGCTGCTGGGCCTCCCACGGGCTGGCCTTTTGCTGCTGCGTCCCCCTAGCACGCTGGCGCTGCCCGCCTTCCTCGAGGCCGAATTCGATCTGCAAGTGCGCCATGACATGGTGGAAAAAGCCGAGAGCCTATTGCGTCGTTTGCAGGAGCGCGGCTATGATTGGCAGGACTGTGTGGCGAAGAATTTCGTGGTGTTGCCCGACCATCGGCTGGGGCTTTGCAACCTGGAGTCCATACGCAGGAGCAAAAGCCTCAGCCAGGAGCTTTGCCAGCGCCAATTCGAAAAGTTCTACGCTTCGCTGTGCAGCGCCTGAGCATGTCAGTCCCCTTAGTCTAGAGCTTATCCCAAAGGCCGGCCTGGCAGGAATTTGGACACGAAGACACACGAAGCTACACTAAGACACACGAAGCTACACTAAGACACACGAAGCTACACTAAGACACAGCAAGTAGTTTACTAGAGCGCCGGCGTTTTTTATTTATGGCCAGTCATTTTCATCTACATTCCGACTATGCGCCTGCCGGCGACCAGCCTGCCGCCATCGCGGCCCTAGGCGCCGGCCTGGCTTCCAATCAGCGCTATCAGACTCTGCTTGGGGTCACTGGCTCGGGCAAGACCTTCACCATCGCCAATCTGATTGCGCAGGCCAACCGTCCCACCCTGGTGATCTCGCACAACAAGACGCTGGCGGCTCAGCTTTTCAGCGAGCTGAAGGCTTTTTTCCCGAAGAATGCGGTCGAGTATTTTGTCAGCTTTTACGATTATTATCAGCCTGAGGCCTATATTCCTCAGACCGACACCTATATAGCCAAGGACTCGGCTATCAACGATGAGCTTGAGCGCCTGCGCCTGGCGGCCACCGGTTCGCTGCTGGAGCGCCGTGACGTTATCGTGGTGAGCAGTGTCTCCTGCCTCTACGGCATAGGATCGCCGGAGGACTTCGATGCGCTGAAGACGCGCTTGCTGTTGAATGCCGAGATCACCCGCGAGCAGCTGCTGCGCCAGCTGGTCGATATACAGTACACACGCAATGACTTCGCGCCGGAGCGCGGCCAGTTCAGAGTGGCCGGGGACACACTCGAGATTTTTCCCTCGCACCGCGACGATTTTATCCGCGTCGAGTTCTGGGGCAATACGGTGGATCGTCTTAGCCGACATGACCGCACTACGCGTGCGCAGACCGAGGAGCTGGAGGATGCCGTGGTCTTCCCGGCCAAGCATTTCGTCCTGCCCCAGGAGCGCATACGCATGGCCGAGGAGGGCATACGCCAAGAGCTTGTGGCACAGGTGGAGGACTTCGAGAAAAAACACATGCTGGTGGAGGCGCAGCGCATACACCAGCGCACCACCTTCGACCTGGAGATGCTGCACGAGATCGGCTACTGCCAGGGCATAGAGAACTACTCGAGGCATCTGGCCGGACGGGCGGCAGGCTCCAGGCCGGATACCTTGATGGACTACTTTCCGGATGACTACCTGACCATAATCGACGAGTCGCATGTCACCCTGCCGCAAATCCATGCCATGCATAATGCCGACCGCAACCGAAAGCAGGTGCTGGTGGACAACGGCTTCCGCCTGCCCTCGGCCCTGGACAACCGCCCGGTCACTTTCGATGAGTTCGAGAGCATGCAGAAGAATTTTGTCTTCGTGTCGGCCACTCCGGGCAAGTACGAGTTGAGCCTGACGCAGCCCGTCGAGCAGGTGGTGCGGCCCACCGGCCTCTTGGATCCGCGCATTGAGCTGCGCCCGCTGGCCACGCAGATAGACGACGCCATTGAGGAGATACGCGCGCATGCCGAGCGCGGCGAGCGCACGCTGGTGACCACTCTCACCAAGCGCATGGCTGAAGAGCTTTCCGACTACCTGCGCAAAGTGGGGCTGCGCAGCCGTTATCTGCATTCCGAGCTGGATACCTTTGAGCGGGTTGATATCCTGCGCAGCCTGCGGGCCGGCGACTTTGACTGCCTGGTGGGCATCAATCTGCTGCGTGAAGGCCTGGACCTGCCGGAGGTGGCCCTGGTGCTGGTGCTCGACGCCGACAAGGAGGGCTTCCTGCGCTCGGAAACCTCGCTGGTGCAGACCGCCGGCAGGGCGGCGCGCAACCAGGAGGGCAAGGTCATTCTGTATGCCGATAAGCGTACCGACAGCATTAAAAAAGTGCTGGAGCTTACCGAGAGCCGGCGCAAAAGGCAGATCGCCTATAACCAGGAGCATGGCATTACGCCGCAAACCGTGCGACGTGCCGTGCAAAATAGCCTGCGTATCTACGAAGAGGCCGAGCGAACCGTGGAAAGTATGGTGAAAGACGCCCCGGAAGGTGACTACGCCGTGCTCGAAACGCTCAGACAAATGGAGGTCGAGATGCAGGAGGCCGCCGAGGCCCTCGAATTCGAAAGGGCAGCCATGCTCAGAGACCAGATTTTTGCGCTGAAAAAAGTGAAAAAAAGCCCGTCCAAAAAGAAGTCTGGCTAGGGTTTTGGACACGAAGACACACGAAGGGAGAGGACACGAAGGGGGAGGACACTAAGACACACGAAGATACACTAAGACACACGAAATGTGTTTTAGTGGTTCAAAGGCTTTTGGATGGGGTTTAAGCACACGGAGAATCAGATCAGGGGTAATCATGTCGTTATATTTTTACAATACATTGGGGCATAAGCGTCAGGAGTTTGTGCCTTTGCGTTCTGGGCAGGCGGGTCTTTACACCTGCGGGCCAACGGTGTATAACTATGCCCACATAGGCAATCTGCGCGCCTACGCTTTCGAGGACCTGCTGAAGCGCACGCTGCTCTACTTCGGCTACCAGGTGCGACATATTATGAACCTTACCGATGTGGACGACAAGACCATACGCGGCTCGCAGGAGGCCGGCAAGTCGCTGGACGAGTTTACGCAGGTGTACAAGACGGCCTTCTTCGAGGACATCGAGAAGCTGCGCTTCCTGCCCGCCGACCACTACCCGGCGGCCACCGAGCACATAGCCGAGATGCTCGAAATCATCGCCATACTGATGGACAAGGGCATAGCCTACCAGGCCGAAGACAAATCGGTTTACTTTTCCATAGCCAAATGGCCCAGCTACGGTCAGCTGGTGAATATAGACCCGGCTCAGTTGCGCAGTGCCGGGCGCGTGAAGAATGACGAGTACGCCAAGGAGTCGGCGGCCGACTTTGCCCTGTGGAAGGCCTGGGACGAGGAGGACGGCGAGGTCTACTGGGAAAGCCCCTGGGGCCGGGGCCGGCCCGGCTGGCACCTGGAATGCTCGGCCATGAGCAGCCGCTACCTGGGCAAGACCTTTGACCTGCACTGCGGCGGCATAGACAATATTTTCCCGCATCACGAGGATGAGATAGCCCAGAGCGAGGCCGCCAACGAACAGCGTTTTGTCAATTACTGGCTGCATTGCGCCCACCTGATGGTCGAGGGCGAAAAGATGGCCAAGTCGGCAGGTAATTTCTATACGCTGCGCGAAATACTGGATAAAGGCTATAAAGGGCGCGAAGTGCGCTGGGTGCTTATAGGCACACACTATAGGCAGTCGCTTAATTTTAGCTTCAAGGCCCTGGAAGAGGCGAGAAGCGCATTGCAGCGCATAGACGCCTTTCAGCTGCGCTTGCAAGAAAATGCCGGCAATGCCGAGGGCGATTGCAGCGCTGCCGACAGCATAGCCGACAAGAGTCTGGACGCCTTCCGCGCCGCCCTGGGCGACGACTTGAATATATCCGCCGCCCTGGCCGCGCTTTTCGACTTTATCCGCGAGGCAAATAAACTTATGGACAGCGAGCCGCCAGCCGGCAACGCGGTCGCGCAGCTGCAAGCGGCCTTGCATAAGATGGACTCGGTGCTCGCCGTCTGCGAGCCGGAGGAAGACGCTGCCGACGCTGCTCCCGCCGAGATAGAGGCGCTTTTGCAGCAGCGTCAGGACGCGCGTGCCGCCAAGGACTGGGCCCGAGCCGACGAGCTGCGCGACAAGCTCAGCAGCCTGGGCTGGACCATCGAAGACACCCCCAAAGGCCCAAGGCTGCTGCGCAAATAATTAGTGTACCTTCGTGCCCCTTCGTGTGTCTTCGTGTCCTCCCCCTTCGTGTCCTCCCCCTTCGTGTCCTCCCCCTTCGTGGTCTTTCGTGGTCTAGACCTGTTTGAGCAGGCTCATCACCAGGCTGAAGACGGTCACTGCCAGAGCCAGGGCGGCCACCAAGGCAGTCACGGCTTCCAGAGTGCTGATACCGGTCGGCATTGGCTTAGAGTCGGGCAGCGGTATTTGGCTGGGAGCGGGCGCGGGCTGCGCGGCGTCCTCGGGCTTGCCGGCTTCCGCGGCGCCAGGCTCCGGCGGCGTTCCCGGCAGGGGCACGGCCACCGTCTTGGCGGCGCTCTTGGAGAGGCGCAGTCCCTTGGCGGCGGCACTGCCCGGTTCGCCGCCGGCAGCGGCAGCTGCGGCAGCGGCAGGCGGCACCGCGACAGTGGCCTCCGCAGACTCATCTTTTTTGATGCCCAGCTTAAGACCAATCTTGGGGGCAGCTGCGGGAGCCGGAGTGACCTTGACCGTGGCTCCGGCCGAGTCGGAGGGCGGCATGGGCTTGACAGCCACGGTTTGATCAGCAACCGGGGCGGCAGGCTCGGCAGCCTCGGCGGCAGCGGGGCGGATTTTCAAGGCAGCCGGCTTGGGCACCTCGGGCTTGGCCTCTTCGGCTTTTTCCGGCGCAGCCGCCGGCATGGGCGGTTTTTTGACTGCGAGCTTAATGGTGGAGCTGGACAGCGGTTTTTCGCTTTCGGCCGGCTTGGCCTCTTCGGCCTTCGGCATGCTTAAGGGGGCGGGAGCTTCCGGCGCGCTTTCCTTGGGGGCTGGTTTGCTCACTTGCAGCGTGCTGGTTTCAGTGGGCAGTCCCGGGCTGGCCTCGCTGTCTTTGTCGCCCACGTAGCTTTGCTCTGGATACACGGCGGCCAGGCTGGTGGTGGCTCCCGGCTTGATGCTGATGGCCGGTTTCTCCTCGGGCGGGGCAGGCGCGGGCTCGCTTTCCGGCGCGCTCAGCGGCACATTGGCCAGAGGAGCCTGGGCAGTGGGCGGCAGGGTGCCGGGTCTGGGGGTGGCGCGCACTACTTTCAGGCGCACGGTCTCGCTCTTTTTCTCGGGAGTCGCCGCGGCGGGCGCGGATTTTATGCCGTCCAGCTTCTTCAGCTTGCTGGTACTGGTGTCTCGCAGGCTGATGGGGTCGACATAGTCGGCGGCCTTTTGTGTCTGGCCGGCCTTGGGCGCCTCGCTGTCCGCCGCCGGCTGTGCCGGCGGCGGGGTTTTCAGCCTTCCGGTGTCTACTTTGAAGCGGTTGGTGTCGGTGTTGCGCAGTCTAAGCTTGCCGGGGTCCGGGTTTTTGCTGTCCATGATATTACTCCAAAAAGCTGTCTGGGCGCTGATACCCTTTATATTGCTTATTATCAGCCGATACAAAGATAACACATGATTGCGCTTTTGGCAAGTGGCGAGCCTGAATTTTTTTGGGACACGAAGACACACAAAGCTACACTAAGTCACACTAAGGAACTATGAAAATTTAACTTGTCAAGTTGAGTTGTTTCTGGTTAGTATGTACAAGAAAAAGCCGAATATACTGTATAGAAAGAAAGCGAATCTGTTCAGCAAAATTTAACAATTTATTTTTTCATTATTCCTTAGTACCGGTGCGCAGCACTGATACGGTACTTTTATGTGATTTGTTGTGTTGGACACAGAGCTTGGGGCGGTTTATGTCTTGCTGGCGGGGGCGCGAAGCGCCTCTTTTAATCTGGCCGGCAGTGGCGCTCCGCGTCATGTTCTGAGGTCTACCAGTGCCCTGCCGTGTGCTGATACTGGTACTGTGTCATGTGCTGACACCGTGCCGTGTGTCACTGCTGCACCCTATGACATGCTTGGAACTATGAAAATTTAACTTGTTAAGTTGAGTTGTTTCTGGTTAGTATGTACAAGAAAAACTCGAATTATTTTTTCATAATTCCTAAGTCACACTAAGTTTTTGAGTGCTTTGCTTGTTTTTTTAACTTTGACACTTTCCGGTTTCCTGTAATGAAGCTATAGTATGAGAATGTTTTTACCCTGGAATCGGAGTCAATGGAAACCAGCGAACAAATTCTTTTGGCCGCCAGCGAGCTTTTTGCCCTGCGCGGTTATCATAAGGTGACGGTGGCGAGCATCTGCAGGAAGGTCGGCATCAATGTGGCCTCGGTGAGCTATCATTTTGGCGGCAAACAGAATTTATACGCCGAGGTATGGCGGCATCTGTATGCGGAGTCGCAGAAGGTTTTACAGTCCATAATGGAGGGCGCCAGCAGCCCCGAGCAGCGTTTGTTCGCCTTGTTGCGCTACAAGGTGTCAGCCGCCTTGTCTTCGCCAGGCAAGCCGCATTGGTTCACGCGCCTGTCGCATTATGAGGTCGCCGACCCCAGCCCTTTGCACAACCAGCTGGTGCGCGATTATCTGATGGATGTCAGGGAGCGCTATGTCGAGGTCATCAAGAGCTTTTTGGGCGAGGATGTAGACCCGGTGCTGCTCTATCAGGCCCTGCTTTTTCTGCATGGGCCCATAGCCGACTTGCTTAGATTCCGCATTAGCCTTGAGATAAAAAGTATCAGTGATGCCGGTAAATGCCCGTTTTTTGAAAAGATGCGGGTCTTTAACGACGATCCGGAGAAGCTCTTGCAGAGGCTCTATAATTACGTCCTGGCTGGATTGCGTGCCCTGCAGGGGGAGAGGGAGGACGCGAAGTGACACTAAAAGGACGGGGAGCCGGCAGGGATGCCGGCGATCCCAGGAGGCACACGAAGGTTTTTTTTGTTTTGTCCTAACCAACGATTGAAAAATTAATAATAACGGAGGTTGAATATGGGTAGCTGTACGGTTTGTCCTTTCGCCAAATATTGGTATCTGGTTTTGGCTATCGTGGCGGTGGTCTGGCTTTGGAACCGGATGTTTAATGCCTCAAGGCGTACGCCCTTGCCGGAGATCAGCGGCGTCGAAGATCTGAGCGAGGAGGGCTTTGAGGCGGCGCTGGCCTCCGGGCTGGTGCTGGTTGACTTCTGGGCTAGCTGGTGCGGGCCTTGCCGCGCGCAAATGCCTATCATTGAAGAGACGGTGCCGGAGCTGCCCGAAGGTGTGCGCATAGCCAAGGTGAATGTGGATGAACAAAAAGGGCTGGCGCAACGTTTTAAAATCAGCGGCATACCAGCCTGGATACTGTTTAAAGACGGTGTAGAGATCAAAAGAGTCAGCGGTGTGCAGAGCAAAGAAGACTTGCTGGCTCTGGCAAGCGAGGGGGCGGGGGAGGACACGAAGCTGCACTAAGGCACACCAAGGGCTAATGGGCGGCTCTGCGAGCCGCCCATTAGCCTGGTTTCCTATAGTGTAGCCTTAGTGTGTCTTAGTGTTTTTGACATTAATTTGAGGACTGGTGAGGGTTGGCAGTGGCGCAAGACAATGTGATTCTTAAGACGGTGCGGCTTTTTTTGAGCGGCCCGCTCTCTGGTATTTTCATTGCCGCAGCTTTGTGTGCCGGCATTGTGGCCTTGATCCTGACTCCCAGGGAAGAGGATCCGCAGATCATCGTGCCCATGGCCGATGTCGAGGTCTCCTTTCCAGGGCATTCGCCTGAGGAATGCGAGCAGCTGGTCACTCGTCCACTGGAGCGTCTGCTCTGGCAGCTGGACGGTGTCGAGCACGTTTATTCCTCGAGTTCACGGGACGGCTGCATGGTGACGGTGCGCTTTTATGTGGGCGAGGACCGCGACCGCTCTATGGTCAGGCTGCGCGATAAGATCGAGGAGAACCTGAACCTGGTGCCTGCCGGCGTGCAGGGCTGGCGTATCCTGCCAGTGAGCATCAACGATGTGCCCATAGTATGCCTGACGCTCTCCGGTGAAAATTATGACTCCTTGCAGCTGCGCCGCTTTGCCGAGGAGCTTAGCGCCAGGCTGGACTCGGTGCCGGACATTTCGCGTTCGGAGGTCTTTGGCGGCCTGAGCCGGCAGATACGCATAGAGCCGCAAATCGAATATCTGCGCGCCATGCAAATGAGCCTGCCGGAGCTGGGCGAGGCGCTGCGCCTGGCCAATGCCGGGGGGACGGTGGGATATTTCTTGTCGGAGGGGCGCGAGCAGCTGATGCTGACCGGGACCAATCCGGTTTCGGCGCAGGAAGTGGCCAATATCGTAGTGAAGGAGGAGGGGGGACGGCTGCTGCGCCTGGGTGATGTGGCCAGGGTGATTGACGGCGCACAGCGCCCAGAAAGCTATGTGAGACACAACGGACAGGAGGCAGTGACCCTGGCACTGAGCAAGAAGGCCGGAGTGAACGCGGTCAGCCTGGCGCGCAAAATCATCGTCGAGGCCGAGAAAATCAAGGCCGCGACCATGCCGGCGGACCTGGAGCTGACCGTGACCCGGGACCAGGGGCGCTCGGCGGACGAGCGCGTCAGCGGCCTGATCAGCGGCATGTTTTTTGCTGTGCTGACCGTGATCCTGCTGATTGCCCTTACCATGGGTTGGCGCGAAAGCGTGGTGATTGGCTTTTCGGTGCCGGTCAGCTTTGCCCTGGCTTTGTTTACCAATTATTTATTTGGCTATACGCTTAACCGGGTCACCTTGTTCGCCTTGATTCTTAGCCTGGGACTGGTGGTTGACGATCCCATCACCAATGTTGACAATGTGCAGCGCCATATACGCCTGGGGCGGCTGAGTCCGCGCGATGCCACTTTGTATGCGGTGAAGGAGGTTTTACCGCCGGTGATCATGTCCACGGTGGCTATAATTGTCTCCTTTACGCCGATGTTTTTTATCAGCGGCATGATGGGTCCTTACATGGGTCCTATGGCCATCAATGTGCCGCTGACGGTCTCTTTCTCTACGGTCTGCGCCCTTACATTTGTGCCTTTTCTGGCTTTGAAGCTTTTGCAGAAGCGCGCCGGCGAGCTGAAGGGGGTGGAGGAGAGCGAGGGCGCGCCGCTCTGGGTGCGCCGGCTTTACGGCGGCATGATCCGGCCATTTCTGCGCCGCAGTAATGCCTGGCTGCTGATAGTCGTGGTGCTTTTGCTGACCTGCGCCTCGGCTCTGCTGATGTTCTTCAAGGTGCCCCTGAAGATGCTGCCCTTTGACAGCCGCGACGAGTTGCAGGTGCTGCTCAAGCTGCCGCCAGGGGCGACTGACGAGGATACGCAGCGCCTGGTCTTTGAGGTGGAGGGTTTTCTGGCTCGCCAGAACGAGGTGCTTAACTATCAGAGTTACGTGGGGCTGGCCTCGCCGATTGACTTCAACGGTCTGGTGCGGCACTACCGCATGCGCAATGGCTCCAACCAGGCCGATATTCGCATCAATCTGCTGCCCAAGGCTGAGCGGCGCATGTCTTCGCATGACTTGGCCCTGCGCTTCCGCGACCCGCTCAATGAGCTGGCCGAGCCTTATGGCGCGCTTTTGAACATCGTCGAGGTGCCGCCCGGCCCGCCGGTGCTGGCCACCATGACCGCCGAGGTCTACGGCGAGCCTGGCATGAGCTATGAGGAGTTGCAGGCCGGCGCGCGTGAGTTGCAGAAACGGCTGCATAGCAGCGATGCGCGGCACTTTGCTGAGATAGACACAATGAACGACTACTCGCCGCAGCGGCTGATTTTCCAGCTTGACGCCGACAAGGCGGCACTAAACGGAGTGGCCCTGGGCGATATAACGCAATGTCTGGGCGCGGCGCTCTCCGGCGCGCATCTGGGAGATCTGCGCCTCGAGGGCGAGCGTCAGCCGCTCAACCTGGTTTTGCGCCTCAGCTACGAGGATCGGCACAGCCTGGAGAAGCTCTCCGAGCTGACTATCAAGGGGCGTAACGGCAGCGCCGTGCCTTTGGCTGAGCTAGGCCGTTTTGTGCCGGCCTCTGCCGAGCTGCCCATTATGCACAAGAATCTGGAGCGGGTGGTTTTTGTCACTGCTGAATGCGTGGGGCGCGCTCCCGGTGAGATGATCTTGCAGACGCAGTTTCAGACCTTGAAAAAAGAGCCTTTGCCCGAGGGCATCAGCGTGAAGTGGGCCGGCGAGGGCGAGTGGGAGATCACCCTGCGCGTTTTCAGGGACCTGGGTCTGGCCTTCGCCGTGGCGCTGGCGGGCATCTTCCTGCTCTTGATTGTGCAGACCAGCAGCATCAGCCTCTCGCTGGTGATGATGTGCGCCATACCCTTGACCATTATCGGCATAGCGCCGGGCTTTTGGCTTCTTAACCTGCTGGCCGGCAGCGAGGTGGGCGGCTATTCCAGCCCCATCTTTTTCACCGCCACCGGTATGATAGGCATGATCGCGCTGGGCGGCATAGTCATACGCAATGCCATCGTGTTGATCGAGTTTATCGAAGAGAATGTGGCCCGCGGCGAGCCGCTGCGCAAAGCCATTTCGGAGGCCGGCGCAGTGCGCTTCCGACCCATTATGCTGACCGCCATCACTACCCTGATGGGAGCCTGGCCCATTACTTTGGACCCTATCTTCTCCGGCCTGGCCTGGGCACTGATCTTCGGACTGCTGGCCAGTACCTTTTTTACCATGCTGGTGATACCATCCATTTATCTCTTGCTGGCCAAGGATAATGTGGAATCAGAGGCACACTAAAATCGATTTTAACTGGGTTGACTTATGAAGACTTTCCGTTTTGTTTTGTTTGCGTGTTTTGTCGTGGCTTTTATTGTTTGGGCCATGCTTTATCAGGCCGGCATGATTTCCGGGGTGGAGAAGACAGAGCCTGGCGAGCGCGCTGTGGCCTCCGAGGAGCTTTCCGGCGAGTGGCGGGTTTTGGCCGAGCAGGAGAGCGAGAGCTATTACAAGGCGGTGGGCAGCATACGCAGCCGTGAGGAGATAGACCTGGTTTCGCGGCTGCCCTCGGCGCGCATTGTTGAGGTTGCTTTTCGCGCCGGCGAGGCTTTTCAGGCCGGCGCGCTGCTAATCAGGATGGAGTCAGCCGACTTGCAGGCCAGGGTTGACGCCGCTTCGGAGAATTTGCGCGGTGCTCAGAGCCGTCTGGAGTTCGCCGCCGGCGAATACGAGCGTTTCAGCAAGCTGAAGGAGGCGCAGGCGGTATCATTGCGCGACTATGACGCCGCCTTGAGTGCCTATAACACGGCACAGGCGCAGGTGGCCATGCTGAAGCAGGAGCTGCTTTACGCGCAAACTAATTTGCAATATAGTGAAATCAGGGCGCCTTTTGCCGGTATAGTGTCGGAGCGTCGCTGCGAGCCTGGTGATCTGGCCACGCCGCAGAATATCCTTTTGCGCATCTTCAACCCGAGCAAGCTGCAGTTTCGCGTGCCGTTACGCGAGGGTCTGTATAGTTCCGTGAAAATCGGGGACATCCTGCATGCTGAGGTGGAGGCCACCGGCGGCAAGTATGCGGCTCTGGTGCAGGAGATCATCCCCGAGGTGTCCACTGGCAGCCGCTCGTTTTTGATCAATGCCTGTCTGGAAGGGGAGGCGGCTGCATTGGTGCCGGGCATGTACGCGGTGTGCAACATCCCCCTGGGCAAGCGCCGCGTGCTGGCATTGCCGGCGGAGGCGCTGCAGCAAATAGGACAGCTGGAATATATTATACTGAAGGGCAAAGACGGCGCCATGCTCAGGCAGCTGGTGAAAACCAGCCCGCTGCCGGAAGGACAGCTGGAGCTGCTCAGCGGAGCAAAGCCCGGAGATAGATACCTGCTGGAGTATAAGTAGACCCTTGGGACTTTTGGGACTTTTGGGACTTTTGGGACTTTTGGGACTTTTGGGACTTTTGGGACTTTTGGGACTTTTGGGACTTTTGGGACTTTTGGGACTT
>Ga0265295_1003130_pt1 | contig 24714 bp, 19 predicted proteins | sample Munlansysbiofilm_FD_192503 | JGI IMG/M metagenome (GOLD analysis project Ga0265295, IMG submission 192503) | Leachate microbial communities from a municipal landfill in Southern Ontario, Canada - Methane capture system biofilm | ecosystem: Engineered > Solid waste > Landfill > Unclassified ... | reverse complement strand
AAGTTTATTGCGATTTTTATAGAGGCAATTGTCTACTTACCGGATAGGTTCTTATCAAGGAAAACGTAGCATAAACCTTCTTCGGAATAGTTTTAAATTTGAAATAAATTTAAAATTAGGATAATTTTCGTGCCTCAGAACTCATAAGAAACTAAAATTGAGTGCCTCAAACATTAAAATTACATTACACTGATTAGGTAGCATTATTATGTAAGGGCATACCCAAATAGCTGAAAAGTGGCTGGATTTTCTCGTTAAACTATTGTATATTTAAGAGTTAGTTAGCAAGTTTGTTGAGAGAAATTCAAAGAAAATACCAGATTATATTTCCTTAAAGACATCGCTTCTGAGTTGATGCCAGGGACAAGGTTTAATGCGATGGATTTAAGGCCTATTCTCGGAAGAGTTCGTTCGAATAGACCCGTATACTCCAAAAATAAACTTAGACCTCAAGGATTTGAAGTTCCTATTGTGGTTGTTTTTACTCTTTCTCAAATCCCTGGTTATTGAACTTCAGCGTCCTACTGTTTTCGGTAACTATTCTTACAACATTATCTGGAACTCCCGATAGGGCCTCTGCTTCAATTTCCAGTGTCACTGTAACCTTCGAGTTGAGTAAGCCAACCAAGTGAGATATTACTTCATCGGCTATTTTTCCAGCATCACGACCTACACGGTTTGGATCAAGAGTTACACTGCCATAGAAACGTTTTGGAGGCTGTTCAACTTTTATGGTTACATCTCCAGTTCCATTTCCGGGCACCACCCCTCCCGTTCCTGTACCTGTAGCATTTCCACCAGGTACTACATATGGTTCCCTCGGATCCACAACCTCCCCTGGAGGAATGGGTGGAATTACCACAGGAGAAGGAGTTTCGACCTTCTGCTGATTTAAAGCCACATCTGACTTCACCAGCAAGCCCGAAAGGTTATCTTCGGAAAGGGTCACACGCTGCCCACAGCGAAGTCCAAGGTAACGTTTTGCTGCCTTGTCAAAACTGTCAGCATAAGTAAAAGAATCGTCCATCCACGTAATCAATGTAAGCCCATCGCGAATCGCACCTATCAGCACTGAAGGTTTTACCAGCCTGGGAAGGTAGAGATAGGATGCAAAATCCTCTGCTAGCTGTTTTACTAAAACATTATCCCCACGCCAAAGAGGAATTCTGTCGAGTTCCATGCGAAGGCGTGTACCTGCAAGACCTGTTACAAGCAATTCTTCAGTCTTTAGCTTCTTGCTGGCTCGAACTGCGAGAGAGTCCTGGCCTGTGAGGCGGATAGCCTGCCACTCTACAGGGGATTGTGGATTTACTTGTACAGGCACAAGCAACCACTGATAGGTTTCTGGAATCCGTGCTGTTACCGTTTTGTCTGCAGCATCTCTCTGAGTTTGGGCTTGCTTTACTTGGTAAGGAGAAAGGTCAAGAATCTCTTTTTCTCCGAGAATTGACTCCCAGGCAAGGTATTTACGCACTGCTTCGTCAAGATCCTGCAAGCGCATCTTGTCAGCTGCAAGGAAGACAAGTGTATTGCGATATTGGCGAGGGCTGCTGCCGCGGGTTTCCAGAATTGCTTTTGAAGCTTTCTCAGCTCCGTTTCCTGCTTCTTTGGTATAGGTGTGGTCAATTCTCAACAATACAAGGCGTGCATCCAGGTCGTCAGGCACATCGGCACTTGATGCAGGAAGAGGGTGCACACGGCTAAAGTCACCTTGTTGGCGAATATCTGCACGCAGTCGTTTGTCCAGCTCCTTTGCCACCTTATCAGGATCACGCGTGAGCTGCTCAGCACGGTCTTCAGCCAGTTTGGTTACCGTGGGCTGGGTAGAATACCAGTATCTAGAGCCGTCCTGATAAAGATACGTAGCTGAGGAAGCCAACCTCCTCAGGGCATCACCGAAGACAGCAGGAGACTCACCAGGCATTACGCATCCCAATTTCACACGCCTGTTCTCAATGCCACGATTTGCAGCTTTTTGAGTCGGAGCGGAACCTAGATAGATAGTGCGGGCTACACGGCGGCAGGCAGCAAACTTGCCAAGATTAGGCACTTCTGAGTCGATACGCAAAGGCAGTGAATTTTGGCCGTCTACGTCTTTTTCTATGATGGGAGTCCAGTTTTCTGAGAGGAAATGGGTAAGCTCGGTCTGTACGCGCTGGTCTTCGATGGAGATGTTTGCCGGAAGAATTAGAGGATTTTTGTCCCCCTTTTCCCAGAGACTGTAGATGACTGAAGCCATAAGGCGCAATACGCCTCTTGTGCGCTGGAATTTCACAAGCGTAGACCAGTCCGTATAAAGCCTGTCGAAAATCTCCGGATGAATCGGATAAGCTGCTTTGATCCTTTTTTCATAATCAGTATCCTGACACTCGGGAGGAAACTCTTGGCTCTGAGAGCGGTAAAGATCAGCAAAAGCCCTAGCCACAACATCCCGGTCTTTGAACTGTACAGGGTCAGTCATTGGCTCAAACAGCCTTCTGCGCACAATCTCAAAACCTTCTTCTGCGCTTGCAGGCTGCCAGGAGGATTCAAGACGTCCTACCACATTACGAAGCCTCTCAAGCGCCTCTAATCCACGCTGACCGCCCACTTCTACGTAGTCAGCTTGGGAATAGAGAGAGGTAGCAGTGTCTGAAGCTGGCAGGCTGACTACAAGCAGACAGTTTCTGGCAAGCTTGGCAGATTCAGTAAGAGCCTGGGCAAAGGTAAATTGAGTTTCAAAACTGCCTGCAGGAAGGTCACTCTGGTCGTGGAGCTGACGAGCATAAGCCACCCATTCATCAATAAGAATGACGCAGGGCCCATAGTCGTTGAAAAGTTCACGTAACACATCACCTGGATTTGTAGCCTTCTCGTCATCTGCTCTTATGCGTTCATATGCATCTTTTCCGCCAAGCTGCCAGGCAAGTTCACCCCATAGAGTCTTTATGACTGTCCCGTCGGCTTTAATTACCGGATTTCCAGGCGAGATTTTGTTTCCCACAAGAACCACACGCCTTGCATGAGGGATCTTGGGAATTCCGGCTTCCATGAGTACGCTTTCAATGCCCAGAAGCTCATTTCCACTAGCGTTTCCAGAAAAGAGATGGTAAAGTGCCAGCATTGAGTGGGTCTTTCCTCCTCCGAAATTAGTCTGGAGCTGGACAACAGGATCTCCTCCCAGTCCCGCGATTCTCTGCAATGAACTTACGAGGAGACGCCTGAGGCTTTCGGTAAGATATGTACGCCTGAAAAACTCAATCGGATCTCGATATTCGGCTGCCCCTTCCCCAAGGTGAACCTGCCAGAGATCAGCTGCAAACTCAGCCTGCTGGTAGCGGCCACTTGCAACATCATGGTGGGGTGTGACCACCTCCCTCCAAGGCTTGAGGCTGTTGGAAGCGCTCTCAATAACTGTTCCTGCAGTTTTACGCCTCTCATTCCTCACCTGCTCGTCAAAGATTAGACGGCTGAGTTCCATTTTCATTTTGTGGACTTCGTCTGCCTGAGGAGAAGAAATTGCTGTCAATAACCTCTCTGTAGAGTCAAGAGCCCTGTATGCATCGTCGCTGGAGAAAGGCTGCTGATGAGCCCATTTGTTTCTCACATCCCGAAGCTCGCTCACCAGACTGCGTTCAGCAAAACCCAGAGTTGTCCGGAAAACCTCATTCCAGTTATCCCACATGAGTTTTAACAACCCTGCCGTGTCAAGGTCAGAAATGGGCTTTCCCGCAAATATTGCGTCACCATCCAGGATCTGATCCAGTTTTTCTCGCGCTTCTCCTTGATAGGCGTTTTCCATTTCTCTCTCGACGTAAGGCCCAAGGTTATCTTTTAGCAGTTCCAGCGCTTTTCCCACACGTTCGCTGTTGCTCATTGACATTTTTATTCCTCCTCAACAAGATGTGTTTGCCCTTTCGGCAGGCCTTTCTCTTCTCTAGAAATCCTCATGATTTCAGGCCAGCTCTGCACCAGCGCATTGTAAGAAAGCGCCTCTTGGGCCCGCTTTTTGCGCTCGCAAAAGGTGTATAACAGGTAAGCGAGCTCCCTCGCCGCATCGGCTTTACTGCCAAGTTTTACCACCATTTCAGCAGCAGCACTCTCTCCGCCGGCTTCCAGCACTCGGATCAGGTGGTGCACCATTTCCCATACAGTCAGTCTAGAGTCTCTAATTGGATCCCAATCCTCTGGAAGCTCGTTAGGCTTTAGCAGACTTACTTTTCCTCTTTTTGAAGTAAGGATGCCAGCTTCGACCATTCCGGAAACACTTGTGTTCTTTGCTTTGGAGAGTGTTTCAGCAACTCCATATTCCCCTTCTGCAAAGCCAAATTGCTCGAACCATGCCAGCGCCCAGCGGCTGTCTGCATCGAAATCTCCTTCCTGCTCAACCAGCACTTCGTCAAGAGTCTGGTTGATAAGTGTGAGTGCTTCGCGTACTGAGAGTGCTTTGCCTTCGGCATCAAGAACTTTTGAGTAGCGTGTATAGATCGCCATTCCAGGGCCAATTGCTGCCTGTGCAAGATCTACAGGAGCGATGTTTCCACGTTGGAGATGCTTGAGCGCGATGGGTAATTCGTACTTGAGGGCGTTTAAAAATTCACGTCGTGTGGCAGTGGAAGCATTTTTATCACGCCTGCGACAGACGAGGACAATACTGGAAGCAAGGACATTGGTTCCCATTCCAACCATCCGGTTGCCAAGTTCGGTTCGCATAGGCCATGTTCCTGTAAGGCCAAAACCCGCGTTGATGACCGCCTCAAGGAATGTCTCCCATCCAGTGGAAGAAGTTCCTCCTTTTTCTGTTTCAGACTGTTTGAAAGCGTAATAAATAGTAACAGGAAATCAGGACGAGCTTGTTCAGCCAGCCTATGAATGGCTTTGGTCATACCCTCCATAAAGAAAGTCTCTGCTTTTTCCTTGCTTCCATGACGGTATGGGGTGGCTACTAGTTCCTCAGACTTGGGTACGGCAAGTGTGGCGAAAAGTTCAGGGAAAACTGGCTTCAGAGAGCGCCGCATCCAAACATAGAAAAAATCTGATAAGTCGGCGTAACCTATGTTATCGTAATAAGGCGGATCGGTAGATATTATTTTCATCTTGCTGAGATTTTGCGCTTGCGCGTCAATTTGAAACGCAAATCCCCCATTGATATCCGAAAACTCTGTAACTACCCTTCTAACTTGTTCACAGCAACTCGAATAACTTCCAGTTGATTCTGAAAGGATATTCGCCTCTGCGTAATCCCAAACCATTGGAATAGCTTGTCTGCCAAAAGTATTTCTCATTGTTTGGCCACCTGAAATCCATGAACAGGCAGCGGAATTATAGTCAGAAAGTTTATCCAAGGCACATGCAAGATAGACCCCCAACGCATCTGCGTACGCAGTCGCATCTTTGCCACCATCCTTTAGACTGATGCCGTCATCAGACATTCCGACAGCGAGTGCGTCTGGCATCACTTTTTTACGCGCTTCCTGCACAAGGTCTGAGAAGGTTGTAAGAGCTAAGAGCTGGCGTGGGGTAAAGAGGTCGCCGTACTTTATAATTCCATACAACTGTGTTCGAATATCCCGAGGGTTGTGGTTAATTTCCTGTTCTGGAATCCATGATGGAGTAGCACTTTGTGCAACTTTCTCGGAAGAGATATCGGGATTAAGGTAAACTCGCCCATGAATCCCTTCTGCAACTATAGCCATCATTCGCTGACCAAGATCCCCTGCTATTCCTTGTTTACGTATGTAGTCAACCTTAATTGGTGAACCTGAGAGGAGGCATTGGAAGTGTCCACCACGACCAACTTTAGTGCCATTTTTCATTGCCCCAAAATCTTTTGGCTTGCCTACTTTCACTGTAAACCGATAGCTATCGCCCTCGATAACAGGCTCGACATAAGCCTCTTTACCTGCCTTGGTAGAGAGCATGAAAGTGGAAGCAAGCGGCACGTCAACATGTGCAAATGCCGGATTAGGACTTTTTACTGTACGTGCCCAGAGCCATGCAATAACTGTAAGTTTCTGCCCTATGTAGGATTTCAGGTCAGGCCTTTCCTGTGCCATTTCCTCTGTTATCTCAACTTTTGGATAGAGATAGCCGATTCTCTTTTCAGCCTCGTCACGCATCCACTTTCCATAGTAACGCACATCTTCAGCCAGTCCCTGCGCACCTTTCCAGCCGCCTGCAGTTATCCCTTTCTGTTTTCTGGACTCTGGGTTTACCGGCGGTTTACCTGCAAACTTTGGCGGGATCTCGATCATTGCCTTGTTGATGAGCACGGCCACAGGATTAAGGTCGCTGGCATAGCTTTCAAGGCCAAGCCGCTGGGCTTCTAATGGAAGGGTTCCACCGCCTGCAAAAGGGTCATGGAAGGCGGGAACTTCGGGTTTCACTTCGTCCCAGCGCCCACGGATTGTCCAATAGAGCTGGAGTAATCTAGAAAGGTTCTCTTCTGCAGGGTCTTCACCTATATGGCGCCAGCGCCGCTGTTCAAAGAACAAACAGGTTCGCAATTCATCAAGTGTCCCAGTCCATTTCCCTGTTTTCATGAAAGCTTCTTCTCGCTCATGGGCGAGCTTACAGACAGCTTCAGATGAACCGAGCTTCTCATAAGCGTTATATTGGCAAGCAAATTCCCATATACTGTCCAGCTGTTCGGTATCAGGCGGAGCAGGAGGTCGACAGCTTTTCTTAATCTCCTCTCTTGCCTGATTGAGAACTTTTTCATTTGTGGTGTTTTCCCAGAGCACAAGGTCTTCAATCAGGCGAAAAAGGCGCTGACGTTCCTCCTCTTGGGCCTCTTCGGTTGGGAACTTCTCAGGGTGGGATGAGGGATCGTCTACCATCTGAGCGAAGATCACGGCTCTGGCTGCTGCAAGAGGGCGGCGTGCCCACCAGAGATGTAAAGTGCTGGGGTGTCCGTGGCGGATTGATTTTTCTCGTGCAGAGGCTTCGTTAATCGCCTTCAGGGGGAGGGCAACTTCGATAAGTTTCTTTTTATAAACCATGAATTATTATGTCTCCAGGAATGCTTTTTTGTAGATCGAAAGATTATGTGGGAAATCGGAATATTATCGGAAATTTCGAGAATCAAACTAATATCATGTAGAGGTTCTGTGTCTGGATATAGGGGGGACAATACCACTATAGTACTATACTTATCTCGGCCCCTCCGCCCTTGCAATTAGTTCGGCAAAGTCATAGTTTACGCTGGTCACCCCGAAATCAGGCTCTCTCTGGAAAGGATAGCGCAGGTAATGCACGCGGTGGCTTTCGTCCGATGTGAATTCAACGATTGCCAAGATGAAGTCCTCTGGCTTATTGAGAGAGTAGAGGATCTCATTTTTGGTAACTGTGACGGTCTTTGCACCGGAAACACGCCCTTTTACTTCAATAAAGCGAAGCCTACCTGTGCCGGGGATTCGGCTTTCTACATCGTAACCGAGTTTCTCGGTCTCGCGGTCTATTGGATCAAAGCCAAGGTTACGCTCAATTTCCATAATTATAGCACGAGCACGGGCTGCAGAAGCCTGGGTGTCTACCGGCTGCATTGATTCAGGCAGTGGTTTTCCGGTCATTTTAGCTATTAGCCCGGCAGGCACTACCAGCAGACCACCCAGCACTACCGGCGGGAGAGGAGAGATCTGCCGTTCAAGTTTCAGTTCTTCCATACGCTTCTCAAGGCGTGCCTGTAACGCATCTGCACGTTTACGGGCTTCTCTTGAGTTGAGCCGGGCGTTGGGCTTGCCTGCTTGCTCCTGATATTTTAAGTCTTCAGCTCTGTGATCCCAGTAGTTAATCTCCTTGGTCAACCGGTCTTTTACTGCAGCCTCAGTTTTTTCGATGAGCTGCAGTTTGCGTGAACGAACCTCTTTAAGATGTTCCGGTACAACATGAGCAACGGCATGTCCCTGTGCCTTTTGCTCTAGTCCTCGGCTAATCCATGCGCACTCAGGCCTGGTGAGCAGCTCTTCTACGCAGGGTTCGTCAGGTGCAAGAGGGCAGTAGTCGAGATATGGTGCATAGTGCAAATGTCTGGTGCTCCCGGCTGAGTCCAGTTCCACGTACAGCATACGTTTGGAGATAATACGCCTTTCCCCTGAACGGGTGGGGCTTGCGTCCTGAATGGAATGTTCGAGGTATAAAAGAACACGTGGATCAATTCCCTGATCTCTTTCATCTACCAGTATAGTTCCCCGACGCAGGAGGTCTCGATGGCGTTCCAGTATGAGGTCTATGGTAGAGGCAAGCAGCGGGTGGCCTGGGCAGACAAAGGCTGCAAGAGGCTGTCCCTGAGGTGCAACCAGCGATTTTTCGAAGGCAACTCTTTCATATCTCGGCAGTACAGGCTCACCAGTACCGATCATGCGGTCACGATTTCTAACAGGTGGTGGCACATAAGTGACCTCATATCTGCGCGGCTCACGTTGTTTAACGGATCCTCCCAGACGCTGGAAAGCCTCAAGAAAAAAAGATTCAATGTAATGTGGTTGAAGCCTTCTGGCCTCAGCCCGTTCCATATCTTCACGGATACGGTATACTCGGCTTGCATCCATTGCATCATGGGCAAGAGCCTTCTCTTCCAGCAGATCCTGGAGCTGGCTACGGTCAAAGGCATTGGATACAACCTGCGTGAGCCTGGCCCGCACATCGGGTTGCTCACCATAGCGAATTGCCTGAATCAGCAGTTCACGCAATGGTTTACCTTCGAACTGAAGCTTGCCCAGGACATCAAAAACCTGGCCACCAAGTGTCTGACGTGCCTGTTCTAGTTTATCTAAAAGTGTTCTGTATACATCACCCTCTCTGGTTTCTTCGGCAATGAGGTTCCAGAGATGGCACACCTCGGTCTGGCCTATGCGGTGAATGCGCCCAAAGCGTTGCTCTATTCGGTTTGGATTCCACGGAAGGTCATAGTTGACCATCAGATGAGCACGCTGCAGGTTAATACCTTCCCCAGCCGCGTCAGTTGCCAGAAGTACCTGAACCTCAGGGTCGTGCTTGAAAGCTTCCTGTGCCTTCATCCGTTCCTCGCGTCCCATGCCGCCGTGTATGGTGACAATGGCTTCTTCCCGACCTAAAAGGGTACTGATACGTTTCTTCAGGTATCTCAGTGTGTCACGGTGTTCGGTGAAAATAACCAGTTTCTGGTGAGGGGAAGACACAGGCTTTGGGATCACACCTGATCCTTGGGGTGCCTGCTCTTCAGCTTCGCGGTTGGCAATGGGTGCCAGAGTGAAGATCTCGTCAAGCAGGCTTGCAAGTTCACGCCACTTTCGGTCTTCTCCACTACGATAAACAGCATCTGCGAGGGCTTCCAGATGTTTCAGCGTCTCGATCTCTGCCTTTAACTCGGTAATAGTGCGGGCTGCGGTTGCCTGGTCGAGAACCTCCTCCTCAACTGCCTCGACTTCACTGTCAGGTGCATCTTCCAAGTCTTCTACATCTTCTGCGTCGAGCACTGCTCCGCTGTATATAGGGACATTAGCTCCTCTATGGAGTAGTTCCATCTCGCGCAGTCGACTTTCCAGGCGCTTGTGGCGGCGGCGTAATGATTCACTAATGGCCTCAGGAGACGATGCTAGGCGGCGCTGCAGAATGGTTAATGCAAAGCCAACAGTGCCTGCACGCTTATCGTTCTGGAGCGCTTCGGCACGGTCGAATTCATTGCGCACATAATTGGTAACCTCCCCGTAAAGTCGTGTTTCTGCATCCGAAAGCTTGTAAGGTACAGTATAGGCAATGCGTTCAGGAAATAGCGGCGTTGCGTCAAACTTGAATAGTTTTTCCTTTACCATCCGGCGCATCATGTCCGAAACATCTGCTGTATGGACTCCATCACGGAAACGTCCCTCAAAGCGGTCACCGTCCAGCAAGGCCATAAAAAGCTGGAAGTCTTCCTCTTTCCCATTGTGAGGTGTTGCCGTCATCAAAAGAAAATGCCGTGTCAGGGTAGAGAGGAGCTGTCCAAGCCTGTAGCGCTTTGTATACTTGATCTCGCCGCCAAAAAATGTTGCTGACATCTTGTGCGCTTCATCGCAGACGATCAAGTCCCAGCGGCAATCAGGAACCTTGAGTTTCTCCTGAACTTCTTCATTGCGCGAGAGCTTGTCAAGCCTTGCGATGACAAGATTCGTTTCCAGGAACCAGTTGCCTGTGCGTGCAGCTTCGAGCTTGTCGTTGGTAAGGATCTCAAAAGGAAGATTAAACCGTCGGTACAGTTCATCCTGCCACTGTTCGGCCAGGCTTCCAGGACAGACAACAAGACAGCGCTGCAGATCTCCCCGGACGATTAGCTCCTTCATAAGTAGCCCAGCCATAATTGTCTTGCCAGCTCCAGGGTCATCGGCCAGCAAGAAGCGCAGTGGCTGACGCGGTAGCATCACATCATAGACAGCAGTAATCTGGTGTGGAAGTGGATCGACCATTGAAGTATGAACAGCAAGAACCGGATCAAACATGTGTGCCAGACGGATTCGGTGTGCCTCTGAAACCAGCCGGAAAAGACCTCCATCACCATCGAAGCTCCAGGGTCTCCCCTGCTCAACAACTTCTATTCTATATTCATCATGACGGTAAAGAAGTTCATTAGCCGGTTTGCCTTCAGGAGTTTTGTATGTAAGATCAAGGGCTTCTGAACCGAACCATTGTACGTTTATGACTGTTACCAGACAATCTGAAAGAATACCTCGCACTGCTGCGTTTGGTCGAAGGTCTTCAAGTTTACTCATGGAAACACATACCTGGAAATATTTATAGAAAATTATTTTTATTAATTGAAGGTTTTCTGTTAAGGTATACCCGCTAATCTTTTTAACTCTTGCTCTTTTACAATAATTTCCTTGTACTTTGCTATCACTATTGTTATTTTTTCACTACGGAGGCTCCTAAAACAAAAGCATATTCGAAAAGTTCAACAAGTAGATAGGAAATAAATCTGTAAATCAGAAAAAACCGATACAATTTAAAACCTAAAGATCAAAAGGATCTTACTAAGACACTGAAGAAAATTACATAGATTTAAATGTGCCTACCTTTACTCTTTCTAACTAAAATAAACCGAGCTTATAATCTAATTATCTGGAGAAAAGACTATATGATTACTATGGAAGACTTAAAGCCTTTCTTTGATAAGGCAACGATAGAAATTGATGGAATATTATTTCAGTTAATTCAAGATGAAGACATGGCAGGAGAACTGGCAGTGTGGCACTCAGATAAATATAAAGTACTGGCAACACCAAATTTCGATGAAGTGCCGGTTCCCGTAGAAGTGTCGGAAATTGATGAAAATAGAGATTATAATATTATTAATGCAGAAGGATACTATGGAGAAGTAAACTCCTTTGAGCAGTATGCAGAGATAGTAAAGACATTGACTAAAAAGATACTCGATAGCCATAAAACTCAGTAAATATTCCATTTACTGTTTTCAGTTTCATTAATTATAATAGTAATATCTTTTCCCGCGTTCCCAATCCCACAGAAGAATGAGTGCCTATATTATCTACTGACAAGAAGATACATTTCCTCCGGACCAAGACCACTGAAGAGCCCTAAAATTCTTCAAGGTCCCTGAAGCTCCGGACCAATAAAAGAAAGAAACGAAAGTAATAGAATGAATACAAAAAAGAAAGAAAAGATAAAAAGATTATTTAACGACTGTATAAAGAGGTTCTCCTAACTTTTCCTTTCCGTTTTCATCTAACTCTCGTATTGTGTACTCTGTGACTACCAAATCAAAAGTTTGGTCCGGATCATCCATGAACTTCCGGATATCATCAATTTCCAAATCAATTGGTGTAGGTTCGTCATCATCATTGAGTTTTACTAAAATTTCTTCGTAGTTGTTAAGCTCTGCAAGTTTTTCAAGTGCTTCAATTAGTGACATTTTCACTTTTTTATTCCTCCTTTTCAAGCGCGTTAATCTGTTCAGCCAATCGATTAAGTTTTTCGTGCGTTTTCATAAACTCAGCTTGAAATTTCTTTAATTCAGATTCGTTTCCGGTGTCCTTCTCTGCCTCTTCCTGAGGTCCAGAATATAGAATGATAGTAACATCTTTTCCTTTGTTCTCTTTTCCCACAGAATAAGGAGCGCCTATTGAATCAATCACCGAAGAGAAGACCATGTCCTCCGGATCCAGGACCACAGAAGAGCCAGAAAACTCTTCAAGATCCCTGAAGCTCCGGACCTTCTCAATATCAGATATTTCCTTATGTCCTATAATCACCGTGCAGGCCTTTCCAGCGTTCCCAGCTCCGACACCTGCAGGGATACCCCGAGCATTTACGGATCTGAAAAAGATTCTATCTGAAGGGTTAAGCTGTAGGGTTAATTTTCTATGTTGTTTCGGCCAAGGTTCCACTTTTCCTGGCCTATTAGAAGGTCTTTCAGTCATTAGTTTTTAATCTCCTTAAGGATCCACTCCGGGACCTCTTCGCCCTGGTGAATCTCTTCTATGTGTTCTTTCAGCTTCTTGTATCTGGTCAAGGTTGCCCTGCAATAAGGACAGATAATATTTTTATGATATTGCATAGCATCACAAAAAACACACATGATATTCTTCGAATAACATGCCCAAAAAATGAAAGTACTTGAGAGCACTTTCATGCCAAAGTAACAGGAGGGTTAAACCCTATTGGTTACAGGAATTATTTTAACTTCTCTGTTTTTCCGGACAAACTCGCTGATTCTCTTTTGTGCTAGATCAAGACTTCCCACCTAGAAAACAGCTTTCCAGGCTTCTCCCGCGTTTTTAATAATAGTACATGCGTGTAAGTTCTGTCAGTTGATCTCTTAAAAGTCTGTCCTTCGTGTTTTGCTGTTATTTTAGCAATATTTACACCTTCTTTTCTATCATCCGTGAGCACAACAAAAAGAGAGTGTAGAGAAAAACAGTTTTTAGGCAGTTGCGCACCTGCCTTTTTTGTAAACGTTTTTGTATTCGTTCTCGAAATCAACCATACAAAAAGCCGTTACATCCTGCCCAGGCCATGTTATGAAAACCACTTTACAGATGACTTCAACCTTCGCGCCTCTTGATCTGATTTTGTTTATGGTCCAGTTGAACCAATCTTCAAATTCTAGGAATTTAACAGATCTTCCATAATGGCGGTATTCGTATGCTTTTTGGGTTGCTTTTATTCTCGAAAGTTCTCTGGTGTAAGTTGCGCTCATAACTCTTCCTCTATTTACTACATATGAAAGTAAAGTATATAAACTTTACTTGCAAAAAATGAACGAGTAAAAACGCTAACAAGAACCTGAGCCATTCTAAGCCCTTGAGAGCCGTTTTAAAGGACAGCTCGAAGGAAATCGGCAATAAGGAAGAAAACAAGACAGTAAGTCAGACAGTAAGCTTGTATCTTTTTCTGTGACTCTAGCTAGGGTATCTAAAAGATTATAAGCAATAAGAAAATACTAACAGTCTAAAAATAGATAGGCATTATTCCCCAGACAATTTAAAGATTCACTGTCTATCTCTAATCTAACATGCTTATTCTTTGAAATAGAAGAAACAAACTAAAAATTAAGCTTAGGTCCTAAAAAATTTGGCTGAAAAATAATTTCAGGTTATACACACAATTAGTACGAAAAACTAGCGGCTTCGTAATACTGGATTATATGCAGTTTTGGTAAGAAATACTGGAGGGACACCTCACATTCCATTTAAGAAAAACACAATTCTAAGGGCTGCAAGTCTAGTTATGTGGAAAAAGATGTATCATTACTTCCAGTTTAACAAATAAAAATCATGGAGCATTATCACAAGAGAAATAAAATTGAATCTAAGAATATTGCTATTAAGAGAAAGTTTGGAGAGACTTTGAAATCTAAATATAGAACTATTCAGGAAAATGAGTTACTTGCTAAGATTATAACTTATATTTTGACGGTGGTAATTCATGATATTTATGAAAACGGAATTAATCCAGAGTTTTTACAGATAACCAATACAAAAACTTAAAAAAGATTAATTTCGAAATTATTCTTTATGAATTTCGTGGTTAGGGTCAAGCCAAACTAGCTTAAACCTATCTTCATACACGAACCCATGAACCCTAAATTTTTGCGTAACTCTTAAATGAAACATTTCTGTTTGAACTGGATCATAACCTAAAGACTTTATCTTCTTTTTTGAATCCTCGTCATCACTATCAGCTCTTTGAAATTCACGGTATACAGAATCCCAATCGGGGGATTTATTTAGCTTGGATAAAAAACTATCAAAGTGTTTCAAATTGTGGCTTTCTCTTAAATCTTCAAAAGAGTTATACCCCAAATCAATATATTTTAAACTTACACTTGGTTTTTCGTCCTTAATATCAACATTTGTAAGCTTTGAGTGTTTATTTGTAACTTGAGGTTTTGATAATGCGGTTTTCTTTCCTTTAGGTATATTATGAGGTAGTTTCTTTGACATTAAACTAAAACCGCCACAAGAAAAAAAATAAGATTTTAATCGTTTTGTGATTTCTCGTAAATAGAATAATAATATGTTCTCATTGTTTCTGGGTTTATATGTTTATTTGAAGGCTCCCATTCTTCCAATCCCCGTCTTGCTTCAATCCATGGTGTTTCGTTGTGAGTTATATCTTCTAATTGATGTCCACTAAATTCACCATATGTAGCATAGACTATTTCCAAAAATTCCTCAGTTTCGGGATTCAAATATGGTTTATCATTAAGCTTTTGGATATCTGTCCATCCATAGCTCTTGTATTGTTCATATAAAGCTGGACAAACCGGACCATGTACCCAAGCTTCGAAATGACAATCCTTGAGCAAGGGTGAGTTATAAAGCGCGTGATGCCAAGCTTCTGCATAATAAGTAAGTTTCTGCAATTTTTTGTGGCTCATGGAAGATTTATTTAGAAACCAATTTGCCACGGTACTTATATCATACTGTTCTTGCACCACATTTCTCCTCCTTACAACTTAACTCATCCACTACATCCAGCATATCAAAATTTCAATTAATTTGTTCATATGTACTAATAACTTATACTTTTTTGCATTTGACTTATGAATGTTGAGTATGTGAGATGAAAGTATTCCCTATCCATCGGCAAAAAAGATCTCCTAACTGAAAAATAAAATATATTATGTAAAAGTTATAATTTTATTTTGCGTTACCAAAAATTCTCACTCACTAATAACTTTAGCTCACGTCACTGAGCTAGAAATAATTTATTTTTCCTCATGCATTTCATCTCAAATCTAAACGCATTACAATTGCGTCTGTAATTAGGGCATATATCCCATATAACCACTGATTCAAAGCAAAACAGATGATTGCGATGCCTAGAATGACGCCACAAGTTACTCTAATTACATCAGATGTCATAATATCACAATAAGAATATTGTTATATTAGTATATAAATATTCTCTAAAAACGTTATCGAGTGACCGCGATCATGTTCTTTAAAACCAGTTAACGCAAAGAACATTTTCCTTAAGAAATGAAGAACATTATTATTATATTTTTATGAAATTAGTTTATTTTGAAACCGGACAATATCCATTATTTTTCGTTATTTTCCAACTTGCACCTAAAGTATGTCATCTTTGGTACTTTAGGTGCAAAGCCTGTATCAAGATTACGATTTTATACCAAAAAGGAAGGTTACCAAATCCTCATTAATTTTTCAATTAAATTCTCAGGCTGCCTGAACTAAAAGCGCCAATAAAATTAGTTTCGTAAACATACTGTTGAGCGCCTACATTCATCAAAAATGAAATAGCCCACGCTAGGGCGTCCAGTCTATCAGGTGACTTTTCCGCACCTGGTACCCACTCGCATAATTGATCTTCAAGTTCTGGAAAGGTTCCGAAATGGTGAACTTTTCCCTGCTCGTACAGAGCGCTTACAGGCTCCGCCCTGGTTGCCTTTCCTCGGGAAGCATGCACAGCTCTAAAAGGTATATTCGAATCAATTGTTTTGATAGTGTGCTCTACCATTTCCCCGCCCTGGTTCGTTTCCCCTACAATTAGATTTGCCTTGTGCTTGTGGTAAGCTGTTATAGCAGCCTCTCCCCATTTTTGCGGTGTATCGTGTAGGGTATAGTCGCCTAAAACGTAATATTGCCCGTTTCCATCTTTGCCAGCTGCAATAATCCCGGTATCATCTGAGCCAGCTTTACTCGTTGCTGCAGGATCCACACCAACAACAACATAGTATAGTTGTGGAATTTCCTTTACCCGGTTGCTGTCTATATCGGAGCGTTTCCATAGAGCATCAGGATTATCATTCAAATATTCCCCATCTAGCTCCTGCTTTCCTAAACGGGTCCCTTCATATTTGCTTATAATAGTAGAAATGAACACTGGAGAGAGGTTTTTATAATTGTCTTGTGTCCGGCCTCGAGTTACTATCGTACAATTCCGCCCTCGTTTGTCGTGCCTCTTCTCAAGATCCATTAAGAAGCGTGTAGGCTTCGGGGTAGATGTTACCATACAAAGAGGATTAGGACCCAGCCTTAAGCCCATAAGAAGGTTATCAAAGGTTTCCTCGGGGAACTGCCATTTAGCCAGCTCGTCACACCATAAATAATCAGACTGAGGACCCCTGGCTTTATTCGGCTCTGAGCCATAATAAATATGGGTTTCTACTTTATTAGGCCAAATCAATTTTTTTAAGCTCGGGATAAATTCCGGCCTGAAGTCTGCAGGAGTACAGGCCAGTATTCCAGACTCGCCTTCTATCATTATTTCGCGCACGTCTTCGGCTGTTGCACCTGCAAGATTAGGGAACTTATAACCGCCATATCTAACAGCCCATATAAAGAGCTCTGAGCCTGTTCTAGTTTTGCCCGCACCTCTACCCATACGCAAGTTCCAAATAAAGCAACCGTCTTTGCCCCACTGTTCAGGAGGGAGCTGCTCAGGCCTCGCCCAAAAGTTCCAATCATGCAAGAGAGCATAAGCCTGTTCATCCGTTAAGCTGTTCAAAAACTCCGCCCTCTCTACTTCGGGAAGAGAGGCCAGATATTCGGCTTGTGAGCAATTCCCTTGCACTACTAACCGCCTCCTGCACGTTTAGAATGTTTATATTGTTGGTGTTTGTCGGTGCCTTCAATTTGCCTAATCTCTCGTCTAGGGAGTCCTGAGCCTCCGTAGCTCCACGTAAGGCCATGACAGCCGCCCGGAAGTCTCCATAGGATAAGGCCTGTTCTGCAATTGTGAGAAACTCATCTATAATTTCTACTCGTTTTGTTATTGTGTTAATTTCCGCATCGGCAACCTTCGCCTGTAATTTTTCGCTTTTTTCGATTGCCTGAACTAAAGCCTTTTCGTTTGCTTCGAAATAACGGTACACAGTCGAAACGCTAATAGGATTTTTCGCTTCCTCTGTAAGTATTTGCGAAATCTCTTCAAGGGTTTTATCTTGCCCTTTGAGTTCCTTTGCTCGGGTTTCCAGGTCATATTTTACTATATTGTTTATTCGCATTGGGACCTCATTTTTTCGAAAGATATTTTTTATGTTTTGTGAGTTTTCGCTATTGGGTAATCTTGTTTTTTGTTGTTGTCTTTCCGCAAATTTTACGAAATTTTTCTTTATATTTCGTTTTGAATGTATTTAAAGGTTATTATAGTGTAGTTTTCATATAGTTTTATAACTTTGAGAGGGGAGGGAGTGTTTAAGCAGGGTAAAAATTGAAGGTTAAGTTCTGAGAGCTTTGAGAAAGAAATTTATTGATTTTTTATGTCGTACCAAATGTATCAAATGTACCAATCATTTGTACCAACCATAAAAAAATATCAGTAAGTATGTGTACCAAAAATACCAATGATTTTAGAAAAAAAGATTTAATCCCAACAAAAAAAGCCTAGTTTTTTAAATAGTTTTGCTAAGTTACGTTTCTAATGGAGAACGATAAGAGTAAAGAACAGTCTAAAGAATCGAGTTTTTTTTCTTTCCTTATAGAAAATTTGTTGTGTACTGCTTGGTACACTTTTTAGACAGTAAAAAACATTGCCAACGATAACGAAAACTCGACATTTTGTTAAAAAAACGAGTTGGTACGCATGTCTTCCGATGACGAAAAAAAATAAAAATTTTGTTGGTACGCATTTGGTACATTTGGTACGCTTTTTAGACAGTTAATATATAAAAAAAGAAAAGATGATTATACTTCCCCTAAATTAGCCTGGGTAGTATTGGCTACATATTTATTCGTAAGTTCTGTCAGTTCCGCTTTTTCTGGTTCTGGCTCTGTGATATTGTCTATGTTCGGTTGTTCGTTTTCTCCCAACCCTAACTCATCAAGCCCACATAATATAATCCCCTTAAAAAAATCCTCTCGTAAAGCTGCTTTTCCGGTTTCAGGATCTTTTTTATATCTGTCCCTGCATCTTTTTACCATTATACCTACTAACTCACATTCGTACTTAACGGATGCAGTGATTTTTATAGGGTCAAGTGTTGGTAGATTGTGAACCTTTGCGTATTTGACATATGCCTGTATGATCTGTGCAAATGTGACTCTCGACGCATTGTATGCAATATCAGCTTTCTTTGGGTCATCGAGTTCGTATTCTGCTCGGACATCATCTATATGGTCACGTACAAAATGTTTCATAGGATTGCTTTTCCTATCAAACTCTATTGCTATTTGTGATTCTGTCCGTATATCCGTGAACTTTCCATTTCGAATCAAGCGTTGTAAACCTTCAATAGCCCAGTTAAGAACACATATTAATGATTCCGGGGATGTGAGTTTGTTTTGAAGGTCTTCGTCTGCGTTTTGCCCGTTCACAAATGAATTTTTAAAATCAATTATTTTCATTCTTCTTATTCTTCCCCGGGTCGAATCCTTTATGATTGGCACCTGATTCATGGAAAAAATCATCTTAGCATAACTGTAAAACCGCACCCATTGTTTATGGGGCAACCTTGATTCTACCGGGTCTCTTCCGGTTGCCGCTTTGAGGTTGCTTAGATCATCTATTCCCTCAACCCCTGTTTCGCCGCATATGTTCGCAAGCTTGCCATGTAAGCCCATTAATGAAAATACATCACTTGGATTACAGATTTCCTGCAGTTTCTTAGAACTTACGTTCTTATCGCCTAGAAACGCGTTGAGTAGATTTGTCGCAACTGTCCTGCCATTTCCACCATTACCGACTAAAAAGAAGAACACTTCAAAACGATATTCTCTTAATAGGCAGTATCCAAAAAGTTCCTGGAAAAGATCAATTTCCCATTCAACCCCCTTAAATGTTGATGCCAGATAGTTCTCGAAATCATCAGATGGTTGTACCGTTGGATCGTATCTTATATTGAGCTCAGTTACCTGTCTTTCTTTAGGGTCATGGTCAAAGAGTTCGCCTGTTAACACGTCGAGAATTCCATTTTCTACGACTATTCTTTCGGGAGCCGTTGTTAAGTCGGCTGCATTGATAGTATTCTCGTCTATGATTCTCTTTAAAACGTTATTTACATTGTTTGGCGTAATGCTAATGCCGTGCAAATTTGCTTGTTGATAAAGAAAAGTTTTCATTTTTGCGAGCGCTGCGTCATCTGATTCGTATATCCTACCGTTGTAAACGTACAGTTGCCCACCAAGGTTAAAAACTGGTACGTTATATTTTCGGAATTCGTCGACGAGGACAGCAATAGCATTTGCGGCATAGTCTGCTGTTTCTCCAAACGTGATTGCCGCATACTCTTGGTTTTCTCTTTCCATCTGTATTTTGAAGGCTTTTAGTTTCTTCTGTTCAGATTTAAAAAACCGTTTCAGTAAGCCGAATTCATCGCCGTTAAAGTCAAATGGTTTCTTGATTTTTGTTATTAAAAATTCTTCTGCTAGATTTTCATCAACACTAAGTAAGTAAGTTGTAATGAATTCTTTAATCTGTTGAATTCTTATTGATTTGTCAGGACTGGGTTTGATGCTCACCAGTGCATCTGTCAGGGTTTTTCTTGTATCCCGGTCTTCCTGATTTTTACGCTCAATAATCAATTTTTCAGCATTTGGACAGTCTGAAAATTTACAAAAATCTTCTCCGAAGTTGTCCTTCAATTCCCTGCATGAAAATTTTTTGTCAGTTTCATACATGGTTAATGCATTGTTAATCCGAAGTTCGGTTTCTGTTTGTGTGATTCCCGGAAAAGTCTTAAAAAGCTCTCTCATATGTTTTTCTGTTTCTTCCTTTGGTATTCCACATTTCTTACACATCAGGAGCACAGACAGCCCCGCATAATATCTACCGTTTTTAATCCCTGCTTCATACAGCTTTTTGATACATGGAAATTTCATAATTTCTATGCCTGTAAAGTCTGCATCATTGAGCGCGTACTCATTCGCTTTCTTTGCCCTCTCAACTTCTTTTTTGAGCGCGTCTAATACAACTTGTTTGTAATCAGTGTTCTCAATTTCCCATAGTTCCACCTTTTCAGGGAATATTAAGGGTAGCTCGTAAGGTTCTGGTTTGCTTTCAGGGATTGTTTCTATCAGTGTTTTGTAGAGTCCTGGTGCTCTTGTGGTCCCGAAGTCCCTGACCTGTGAGCCTTTACTTGCGGTATGGAAATTGATTTTCCCCCAATCGGCCCGGATTGCTTCCAGATCCACATCTGCTCTCTTGGCGATTTCAGAAACTAGAGCTCTTCTAGCTGTTCGTAAAACGTCAATACCAGTTTCTTCAATCCCCTTGATAAGATCCTCATCTACGTTACAGGCGTTGAAAAAAATTGAAACATGAATACCTTTTCCACCTGAAAAGGCTGGGATGAAAGAAATATTATTCTCCATGCAGTAACTACAAAGTTTGTCTATTCCTTCCTTCATTACTGCCCATTCAGGTGTATCAGGATCAAACAGAAGTTCATTTGGCAGGATTCCACGAGTGTAATAAGGATGTTCTAATTTGTGCCAAATATCAACTGAAGGCTTCCACCCATAAAGGTCGTAGTCCTTACCCTCTGACCAATTCCCTTCTATTGCCTTTATTCTTATAGGGTCTTTCTTGTTTGGTTGCATTACTTGAAGTATTTTTAACCATTGGCGCTGATTTGAGATTATAGCTGGAATGTCAGCCGAATTAACTTCAATAGTCATATTGCCCTTTCCCTCCCTGAAGATCGAAAAACAAAAAGAACTGATCAGGCGCCCTATTAAGAACAATCAAATATCTAGGACTCAATCCCATTCTATGGGAGCAAACGGAATCCAATGATTCAAAATTCAAAGCTCCTCCTCTCCCTAATCCGTAAAAAATAGGACATATTCTTCGAGCTTGGGCTCTTCAGGGCCGGTATCCAATTCATAACATGCATTTCCTGAGCAGTCAAGCAGGGGTTGAGAAAAGCTTATATTATTAGAAATCGAACTACTGTTTGTTAGTCTCTCTCCCTGCGGAAGTCTGGACCCTTCCGCAACTTCGATTTTATGCATTCATCTCCTCTCCCGCAATTAGCATAATTCGTTTTGCAATTACACGGTCAAGAACATCGGTGCTTTTCATCATCTGTTTTAAGATGTCGGGATGCTCGGTACTTACCCTTTTTGCCCAATCCGAAAATGATAAAAAGTTTTGAGTATTATTTTCCATGGCCGGACACTCCATTAAGCTGTGATCGGCGCTCCGGGTCCTTTCTCATCTTGGCGGGTGGTAAGGACCGGGGTTATCCTTAAGCTATTGTCTTCAAGCATTTCTATGTTCACTCTGCTACTCTGATCGAGTTTAGCATTCTTCGCCCATGTTGCAGGTAAAGGGCAGAGAAAACTGTATCCAGTTTTTTGAATTTTGCGTTCACCAAAAGAAAGATTCATTATAATTACCTCTAAAATATATACGGCGTGTTTCTATAAAAAAAATATCTGTAATTTGTGAAATAGATTACATATATGTATTTAATTTTCAATAACAGCATATTGAATATTTACAAATAAAAAACACATACCATAACATATGTTTTAAATACAACTAAACTTATTATAATTCATGGCGAGGAAGGAAGGAGATATTTCTCAGAATGGAGTTAAGCCAGATATTATAAAATTTATTCTTGAAAATAATGGACAAGTTGAAGAGCCGCAAATTAGAGAACATTTAAAGAAGAAAAATAAAAAAGTAAATCAGGGAAACGTTAACAGGCATTTACATGAATTGCGAGACGAATTTAACTGTATTGAATTAAAAACTATTAAAAAAGGGCGGCGTACATACAATCTTTGGGATATAACAAAACTTGAAAGTTTGAAAAATATACAAATTTATTTTAAGAATATCGAATTAAATAAATATGAAAAATCTTTAATGATCATTCTTAATGAAACTGGCCACTTTATAACATCACTCACTGGGCTTCAATTTTATATTCGGTTGTTTCTGTCAGCATCTTTTTTTGATATGTGTATAAAAACCAATATCGAAAAACTATTTTCAAGAGCTTGGAAAATTTATTTGTGTGATAAAGGATTTGGGGAGGATCTACATATCAAATATCTTCTAAATGAATTTTATACTCTATATATTAAAGACAATCCGAATTTTGAAATTTCGAGTGAAACATTTCAGGTTACAATGAGAGAATTGGCTCAGAGAAAAGCCGAAAATTCGGAAGAAATATTCTCAAAGATGTGGGAAGAAAAGTTCTCTGGGTTGTACAAAGAAATTACGAGAGAAAAGTTCATGAAAATAAAGGAAGAGCTTGTCCAGAGAATTGCTGGACTTATGGAAGTAAATCCTGAGACAGAATTATTCTATGAGAAATTTGGAGAAAAATACCCCGGATTATCGAGAGAACATATGAAGGAGATTCTTATAGATAAAGTATACCATATAATATTAGAAAAAGAGGTTCTTGACCATTCAAAAGATTATGAAAATTCAATAGAAAGTTTCCGAAAAACAATCGGTCAAGATCGAGAAATGCATACAAAAATGGAAAGAATATTGGAATTGATAACGCTTCAGCAATCAGACTTCAAGATGTCGAGATTTGATTTGCTTTTAGAGAGCTTCCTTTATTTTGATATACTAAACGGTATTGACTCCCCCGACGAACTGGAGTTCGTAAAAAAATTAAAAGAAAATGAAGCAATACGTGATGCTTTGTTCACTGAATCGAAAGACCAGAAAGACCGCGAGGAAGTAGTTTTAAAATGGTTTTTAAGTGACTTGGAACAATCAAGTAAAATAATATTTTATTATAAAAAACCATCGATTTTCAGCAAAAATTACAACACATCTGATGAGGTATATCAAGGTCTAATAGATTTTTTTGGTTTTCGGTCCCTTCTCAAATAAATCTGGAGAGTCGCTTAGTTGGGAAAGTCATTTCCCAGCTTTAAGCATCATCTCCTTCAACTTTGAAATCTCTTCAAGTTCTTGTTTTAATGCGTTTTTCATCTCTCTAATTTCGTCCAGATCTGAAAGCTGCATGTACTCAGTTTTTATGGTTTCTAATGTTGTTGCGGCTTCTTGTGTAAGAGGCAACCCACATTTATAACAGAACTTTGCATTTACTGTAGTTAACTCACGGCATCGGGGACATATTCCAGGCTTTAAAAATTCAGGGTCATCCTCAGCTTTTTTAATACCATACATTTTTAAAACAGCATCATCCATGTTTTTCCCACTCAAATGGACGTATGTAGCCGGTTGAGTGGATGTAGGAGACCAGCCCAAATACATTTTAAGCTGTTGTTCCGTGAAATTTGCAGCCAAATGGGTTGCTCTGTCGTGTCGGAAGGAATGGGGATTCACCTTCTTCTCAATACCTGCCTTTTCTCCACACCTGTTAAACACATTTACAAGTCCGGTAACAGACATATGGCCAGCATTTTTGTCCAGTGTACACCATAAAGGTGCGTCCCTATCGTCCTTTCTTGGGTGATCGTCCAGCCATTCCCGCAGGTATGGAGCAGAGAAAATCAATCTAACCCTTCTAGCTCCAGTTTTACCTTCCGGGAAAGTAATCACAGCTCCGTACTCATCAAGCTCTACATTTTTGAGCTTAACAGACAGTTGTTCTCCTCTTCTGGCGCCAGACTCATAAAAACAAGCTATGATAGCTCTGTCCCGACTATTACTGCCTGCTTCAATCATTTTTACAATATCTTCTTTACACTTGATGTCTTCAGGAAGCTTCTTTCCTTTGAGTCTCTTACACTTTATTTTTTCGTGAAGCTCGTAATTTTTGTTCCATTTTAAGAACTTCTTCAAAGATACTTTTCGAGTCTCTTTTGTTGGCTCAGAATATTTCTTTACCTTACCTGCCCTGTCTGTGTAAGTGTAGTTTTCTAAAGCATCAAAAAAGAGATAAAGGTCATCCTCTGCAAGTTTCCCTAGATCACACTCATGAAGAGCCTTCGCTATCCATATCATATTCTCCATATGGTTTAAAGCTGTTCTTTCGCTATTCCCTTCATGCCTCAAATATCTGAAATACTTACTCAAAATTTCCCGATTACATTCTGAAAGCTCTTCAGACTTTAGGAAGTTTTCAGCATCCGCTAATTTAAACATAATAAGTAAATGGTATTCTTAGTATATAATCATGAGGTACTCAATTTTCGTGCCTCAGAACTCATAGGGCTCATCATGGAATCAGCCAGATTTTTCATCACAGGCACGTATTTTAGGTTTAAAATTTCTATGGAATCAATCAATCAATCAATCAATCAATCCAAAAAATATTCATTCAGCAAAAATATTCTTTATTACTTTCCGCGGAGCTCAGCCTGAATTTCTTCAGCAATCTCGCAGGCAGCCTCTTTTGGAGATTCCGCC